>Ga0209633_10003748_pt1 | contig 13954 bp, 14 predicted proteins | sample Cruoilmetagenom1_FD_187290 | JGI IMG/M metagenome (GOLD analysis project Ga0209633, IMG submission 187290) | Oil polluted marine microbial communities from Coal Oil Point, Santa Barbara, California, USA - Sample 1 (SPAdes) (version 2) | ecosystem: Environmental > Aquatic > Marine > Oil seeps ... | reverse complement strand
TTTAATTCCATGTACACAGGTTATTGAAAATATGGGTACAGGGAAATATTCCAATGGTGTTATGATGATGGCATTGGCATATTATCAGAGGTGGATTAAAAATTAATTGAGTTAATTTTTTTTCTGCCGAATCAATAGTTTTACAATTACTCTTAGAGGATATCCTCCATAAACAATACCCCATCCCAAAATTCTGAAACGTTCCTTCCACTCTGGTCTCATTGCAAGTGGATAATTGAAATTCTTTGTGCCTGAAGGATCATAGATGAACAGAGTACCCAGAAGTAATATAAAAATAAGAGCAATAATTTCATGTGTTATAGTTTTGCTGATATTTTTACTCATATAATATCTCTTTTAGTAATATACTCATATTTAAGCTAAAAACTCATATCTTTATAAAGTTTGAATATATTTCCCAGGTCCTTAGCGGAAATATTGGCATTACTTTGTATTGAACCATTTTCAATACTTGTAGAACCTGAAATATCAAAAGTCAGGTTATTTTCCCATAAAAGATCTCTTATTTCTGGTAGAACTTCGAGTATTTTCACAATATTTGTCAGAGATAAGTTCCAGATAAAGTTTGAATTATGAGGAGCCTTACTTATCCAATTTTTTGTATTTCCATTTGGTAAGATTGCTTCTTTTAGTCCTTCTATACCTCTGGAGCCCATATAAGAGTACATTTTGCCTTCTGCAATATAATACCAGAACTCAATATTGTTTAGAAAATTTATAACAGGATCTGTTTCGTTAAAATTATTGCCGGATTTTGTTTTTCTTTCCCTTAGTTCATATTTTAAATTAAAAACAGGAGAAATTTCGTTTAATCTTATTTCTTCCATGTTTATCATAATTTTATATCCTGAATCAGAATAAAAACTGTTCATAATATTGTTTAGGGACTGACTGGAATAGAAATTTCTAAACTCTTTTAAGAATGCATCAGAATCTGAGAGTTCTGTAACCATACTAAAGGAAATATCATAGGGGAATATTTCATTTTCTGTTTTACTTACTAATGGATTAATATCTATAGAAAAAGCACCACCATTTCCTGCATATTGGGAAGTAACTTCCATATATTCCTTTAGATCAATTAGTATGGGATTATTTTCTATTTCAGGGAATAAATAATCTATAATTTTTTCCATTATCAGTCTTGAATCTTTGGAGTTTAAAGAATAAATACTTTGAAAAAGACCTTTTTCCGGAAGATATGGTTCCCATTTTTGGATATTATTTGAATTATCAAATGAGCTTAACAAACGTTCTGTATCTTCAGAAAAAAACATGTCACTTTGTAATGAAATCCCCTTTCTGTTAATTTTGATATTTGAAAAGAAACTTTCGATTTCATAAAATACATTAAAATAGCCCTCGATAATTTTGACTGCTAAATTATTATCACTTGAATTAGTATTTTCCAATTCCTTCACCACTGCGGGTATCTCTGTACCAAAAGTTTCGAATAATCCCTGTACATCATAATAGATGGAAAGTGAATCATTGCTGTATTTATCTAAATTTGAAAGATTGATAATATCATTTGAAGGGAAATTATCTTTTAGTTCTTTAGAAGAAAAATAAACAAGATAATTCATAAAAATTGTGTACCAGGTTTTATCACCTTCCTGTTCATTCCCAATTAATTTTAACACATCCATGGTATTGTTAATTGGGAAAAAAGCCATAAATTCTACATCATCACTATTTGAAAATTTACCCGATGGAGGAAGAACTGCGAAACCTATGGTATGAGATAAATTAAAATAATCCAGGGATATACCTGTATCTTCAGATTCCAGCAGCATTGTAAAAAGATCTTTAAGGGGCATATTACCCAGCAGCTCACTTATCCCTGTTTTAGATAAAAAATTATCCAAATTTAACATTAGTTCTTCCGGATTTGATATTTGAAAATATATGAGTACATTTTCAGGAATCATGGTATCAATATCGGGAGTAATCTCAAAATTTGCACTTCCAAAAGTAGAAAATGAAATAACAAGGATTAAAAATAAAGTTATAAGATAGAATTTATTTTTCATAGATCCTCCTAAGAGCCAGATAAATTATAACATAAAAAGATAGTATAATAGAACACCATTTTAAGGGTGTAACAATGGATGCTCCTATAGTTAAAGAGGTGTAAAATATAGTTTGTTTAGATAAATAAAGAATTAAAACAATAAATATATTTTCCAGAAAATCTGCAATAAGGGCTGCCAGGGGAAGAGAGACCAGGTATTTACTTCCTTTTTGATAAAAAATTATGCAGCTTAACAGGAGTGTATAAATAATCGGGTATAGAAGATCCACTGTCCCATGCATTAGTAAAGAGTCTGTTTTTTCAATTTTATTAAGCTGTAAATCATATTCTACAGCTTCTTTTGGTGGATAATAGAATCTGGTATCAAGAGGTTTTACATCTTTTGTCATTAACAGCGGGAAAACAATTGTATTTATAAGTAAAATTAATACTGTAAGGGTTAAAAGTGTCCAAATATTAGAAATTTTTTTTATTAAATCCATATATCTGTTAAAAATTATCATAAAGGAAGTTTACCATAATTTAAAGTTAGGTATCAAATTATTGATAGTATTAATCAAAAAAAATCATTAATGGTTAAATAAACCAATTTACATAATAATAAATAAAAAACTTGCGTTTTTGTTTTTATCAGGTTATTATTCTCCCTTCCCCTCTAAGCAATTATGGGGGATATTACATCAAAATATTAATAAAAACTAACATTGATATTAGTTTCACAATTAGGAGCGAGGCCATGGATAAATTTTTACTGGCAGCATACGAGGAAGCAGAAAAAGGGCTTGCTGAAGGTGGTATACCTATAGGGGCAGTATTAGTTATTGATGGTGAGATAGTTGGTCGGGGTCATAACCGAAGAGTTCAGAAGGGAAGTCCTATTCTTCATGCAGAGATGGATTGTTTTGAAAATGCCGGGCGATTAAAAGCAAGCGATTATCAGAGAGCTACTTTGTACTCAACTCTATCTCCCTGTGATATGTGCAGTGGAGCAGCATTGCTGTATGGTATTCCTAAAATTGTGGTGGGTGAGAATAAAACATTTCAAGGACCGGAAAGTTATGTCAGAGACAGGGGTGTTGATCTGCAAATAATGGACAGTCCTGAATGTATTGCAATTATGGATAAGTTTATTAAAGAAAAACCCGAGTTATGGAATGAGGATATAGGGGTTTAAATTTGGTGATTCCTGTTGTAGGGAACAGGCCTGCCTGTTCCCTGCAACGGATATTTATAATTCACAAAATTTTTCAGGAGGAGAAAGGATGAAGAAAATTTTACTTATTGCTTTAGTTGGCCTAATGGCAGCAGGTTTTGCATTTGCTGGTGGTGATGCTGAAGAAGCAGATGGTGTATTCAAAATGGCTGCAATTTTTCAGACATCAATTGAAGAACCATGGGATGGAGCTATTCATGAAGCAGCTTTAAAAGTAGCTGATGAAATGGGTATTACCTATGAATTTGCAGAAAATGTAAAAGCTGCAGACTTTGCAAAAGTTGTTAGGGAATATTCAGAACGTGGTTTTGATCTTATTGTTGGTGATGCTTTTCTTGCTGGTGAAGAACCAGCTCGTGCTGTAGCAAAAGATTATCCTGATACAGCTTATGCATTTGGTTCTGAGTTTGATATACAGGCTCCTAACTTTTCAGTATTTGATAACTGGATTCATGAACCTGCGTATTTAAGTGGGGTTATTGCCGGTATGATGACAGATACAGATGTTCTTGGTGTTGTTGCTGCAATTCCAATACCGGAAGTTAACAGACTTGTTGGTGCTTTTAAAGCCGGAGCTCTTTCTGTTAATCCAAATGTAAAAGTTAAAGTTGCAATGATTGGAAGCTGGTTTGATCCTCCAAAGGCAAAAGAAGCAGCTGTTTCTATGATTGAATCCGGAGCAGACTTTCTTTTTGCAGAAAGATTTGGTGTTTTTGAAGCAGCAAAGGAAGCAGGAGTCTATGCTTTTGGTAATATGTCAGATCAGAATGCTCTTGCACCTGATGTTGTTTTAACAAGCTGTATCTGGGATATGTATCCCATTATTAAGAACAGTGTAGAATCTGTACAGGCTGGAACCTGGAAGGCTCAGAATCTTAAAGATTGGTCAATGATGGCTGCCGGCGGATCACGACTTGCGCCTTACCATGGTCTGGAATCTAAAATTCCTGCCGATGTAAAGGCAAAAGTTGCAGAACTTCAGAAACAAATTCTTGCAGGATCATTTGTGGTTCCTGTAATAGAAACTCCAACAGTTACTGATTAATTTTTAAATTTGTGACCGGTCTGTCTTTTCTTAAAAAGATGGATCGGTTTTTTTATTTCCTATAATAATGGAGGGTAGAATTCTGGAAAAGCAACCGGTTATCGAGATGAGGGGTGTTACCAAGCGTTTTGTCGATGTAATAGCCAATGATAAAGTTGATCTTAAGCTTTTTCCCAATGAAGTTGTAGCACTTCTTGGTGAAAATGGAGCTGGAAAAACAACACTAATGAATGTTCTGTTCGGATATTATAATCTGGATGGTGGTGAAATGCTGATAAATGGAGAAAGTGTTACTTTTAATTCTCCAAAGGATGCAATAAATCATGGAATTGCAATGATTCATCAGCACTTTACTCTTGTTCAGACTCAGACAGTTCTTGAGAATGTTATGATAGGAATGGAAGGAAGTTTTTTCCCTGATTATAATAAAGCTAAAGAAAAACTCCTGGCAATAGAAAAAGAGTTTGGTTTTCATCTTGATCCGGATGCCATTGTGTGGACTCTTTCCATAGGTGAACAACAGAAGTTGGAAATTTTGAAAGCACTTTATAGAGGTGCAAAAATTTTAATAATGGATGAACCTACCGCAGTTCTTGCACCCACAGAAACAATCGAACTTTTTGAGACCCTGCGAAATCTTGTTAAAAAAGGACATTCTATAATTTTTATCTCCCATCACTTGCAGGAGGTAATGGATATTTGTGACAGGGTAGTTGTTCTTCGTACTGGAAAGAGGGTAGCAGAAGCAAAAGTATCCGAAACCACCATTCCGGAACTTGCCAGCCTTATGGTTGGTCGGGAACTACTTGAAAGATTGGACAGAGGTAAATCTAAAACTGGTAAAACTATACTGGAAGCAAAAAATTTGAAAGTAAAAAATAATCGTGGAGTAACAGCGGTTGATGATCTTAGTTTTGTTTTAAAAGAAGGAGAAGTCCTTGGTGTAGCAGGTGTTTCCGGTAATGGTCAGACTGAACTTTCAGAAATGCTTTTTGGAGAGCTTAATCCTGAAGAGGGAGAAATTTTTATTTCCGGAAAGAGAGTTCCTGGAGGCAGCCCTTCTGCAGTAGTAAAAGAAGGAATGGCTCGAATTCCTGAAGATAGAATTAAAACAGGATTATTTATGGATCTCTCTGTTAAAGAGAATATGATTCTTGAGAGTCATGTTAACGAACCAATATCAAAAAATGGCCTTATCAATATGAAAGAAATTCGTTCTTTTGCTGATAACTGTATAAATAGTTTCAGTGTAAAAACTGATGGTATGGATATTCCTGTAAAGAGTCTCTCCGGAGGGAATCTTCAGAAAGTTATTCTTGCACGGGAACTGGTTGGTAATCCAAAACTGGTTGTGGCATGTCAGCCTACAAGAGGGCTCGATGTTGGAGCTATGGAATATGTTCATCAGGCAATGCTCGATCAGAAATCGAGTGGATCAGGAGTTCTTTTAATATCTGATGATCTTGATGAGATATTTTTGCTAAGTGATCGCATTATTGTAATGTATGAAGGAAAGGTAATGGGCGAAGTAAGTGCTGAAGAAGCAAGCAGGGATAAAATTGGCCTCTGGATGAGTGGGGTAATATCATGATAGGTATGAGCATAGTCAAACGTAAACCATTACCTCCCTGGGTAATGCTTATAATTCCAGTCGCAGCTGTATTTGTAACTTTATTGATAACAGCTATTCCGATTCTTATAGCAGGAGGAAATGTGTTTAAGGCCTATGGAGCTCTGTTTCATGGAGCCCTTGGCAGCAGGTTTAATCTTCTTGAAACATTTGTTAAAGCAAGTCCACTAATTCTTACTGGATTGGCTGTTGCATTTGCATTTAGAGCCAAATTCTGGAATATCGGTGCTGAGGGGCAGCTATTTGCAGGAGCTATTATAGCATCCTGGGTAGGAATCTATTTTACCTGGCTTCCTTCATTTCTGGTTTTACCGGTAATGATTATTTTTGGATTTCTGGGAGGAGGTCTATGGGCCACTATTCCTGCATTTCTTAAAACAAAATTAAAAGTAGATGATGTTGTAACAACCCTTCTACTTAATTATGTAATTCTGCATATTATGGGAGCTCTTTTATTTGGCCCCATGCAGATGCCTGGATCAGCATGGCCAAGGTCTGCAAGTATAATGGATGCAGCTTTTTATCCAATGCTTATTGCAAGGTCAAGGTTTCATTTGGGTATAATTATTTCATTTGCTGCTGTTTTAGTTATATGGTTTATAAATAGTAAAACTGTTTTTGGATATCAGTCAAAAGGTGTTGGAATAAACCTGAATGCAGCCAAATTCGGCGGAATAAATACTAATATGGTAATTTTAAAGACAGCAATAATATCCGGTGGTCTTGCAGGGCTGGCGGGAGTAGGTGAGGTTGCCGCAATTCATCATCATTTAATGATGGATGTATCTCCTGGTTATGGTTACACAGGGATTGTTATTGCTATGCTTGGTAATCTTCATCCTATAGGTGTTGCACTGGCTGCTTTCTTTTTTAGTGTTATAAGTGTAGGTGCTCAGACAATGAGCAGGGTCGCAGGAATTCCCATTTATATTGTTGGAATAATTGAAGGAGTATCCCTTATGACTATGCTTATTTTCATCCTTTTAACAGAATATAAAATACGGTGGACAAAATCATGATGAGTGAAATATTTTCTGTAGCGTTTATTACAGGTTTAATAGCTGCAACCCTGCGTATGTCGACTCCGATTATACTCGCAACTTTAGGTGAGATAATTACTGAAAGGTCGGGTGTTTTAAATTTAGGTATTGAAGGTACCATGCTTTTTGGCGCCGCTGTTGGTTTCCTTACAACCCTTGCAACAGGGAATCTCTGGCTTGGCGTATTTGCAGCTGCTCTGGCTGGTATAGCTCTTTCCCTGATTATGGCAGTGTTAGCAGTCTATCTGGGTTTAAGTCAGCATGTTTCCGGTCTTGGAATAACCATATTTGCAAGTGGTCTTGCCATGTTTGTTTACAGGCTTGTAGTTGGATCTCCTATTGTTCCACCTATAATTACACCTTTTACTCCAGTGGCAATCCCACTGCTTTCAAGAATACCAATACTTGGAGCAAGTTTTTTTACTCAGTACAGTCTGACATATATAACCTGGGCGTTAATTCCTCTTGTTTCTATATTTCTGTTTAAAACCAGAGCTGGATTAAGAGTTAGAACCATAGGTCAGAATCCTTTTGCAGCAGATACAGTAGGTGTCAATGTAAATCTTACAAGAACATTATGTCTTGCAGCAGGTGGGGCCTTCTTTGGTGTTGCAGGGGCTTTTCTAACTCTTGCACATCAGAATATGTTCCTTATAGATGTTATTGGTGGAAGAGGCTGGATTGCAATTGCCATGACAATTTTTGGTAACTGGAACCCTCTTATGGGTGCTGTAGGTGCATTAATCTTTGGATTTCTGGATGCTTTCCAGCTGCGAATGCAGACTCTTGGTGTAGACTTGCCATTTCATATTTTCCTGATGATACCTTATTTAATTACAATTCTTGCCCTTATTAGTGTATCAAGGAAGGCAACAGTTCCGGCTGGTCTTCTTAAACCTTATAGAAGAGAGGATAAATAAAGGCAGTAGATTTTTAATAAAGGCAGTAGGATCCAATTCTGCTGCCTTGTTTTGTTATAGAGGCTTATTAATAAATATCTATAGTTTTCTGCAGGGTTTTATGTATAAAATTATGAATTTTTTCAAGTTCCAACTCTTTCGGTCTGGGATTAAATACCATAACAATAATTTTATCACTGTCATATCTTCGGCTCAAAATTATTGCATCTGCCTGAACCAGGCTTCCTCTTAAGTTTAGCTGTATTTTCGGTATGACAGATTTATTTTCTATAGGAATTGGTTCAGGAAATTCACAGGCAATGCCAACAGAACTGATATCAATTATGCTGCCTTCATAGCTGGATTCTTTATATCCGAAATTCATTACAACCCGTTGGTCCTTTTCACAATTTGCCCGAACAAATTTTCTTCGCCCTTTAGCCTCATTAGCTTCAAGTACTTTTAATATAATATCTGTACTCTGTTTTACTCCAATTTTAAGTTGAATAAAACCGCAGCCTACTCCCAAATCCATTAAATATTTCTGCATTAATTCAGGATCATTGTTATAGGAAAGAATTCCAATCTGTACTTCTGCTGTTTCTTTATTGATTTTAAGGCTTTTAATATATTGTTCCCACTCAGTTTCTTTTAAACCGTCATCAATATTTATAAAACAAATTGAGTTTTTAAACCGTTTAAATATTCTTGTGGCTTTAATATGATCGTTAAGAAAATATACTTCGTATTCATTTATAAGCAGGGATGATATTAATTCATCCCGAATTACACTTTGAGGATATAAAAAGAAAATCTTTTTTCCATCTGTTGATTCACTCATGAACTCATTTTAATACAAATTATCTGGAATAGCAATTATAACGCAATAGTTATTTTTTCAGTTTTCAGTTATATGATGTTTTGATAATTTTTCTATCTTCTCAATAAAAAGTCCCATCATAATTACCATTATTATAGTAAAACCAAGTCTTATTATCATAAATTTAATTCCCATAAAACGTATTTCTACCAGTTCCTGGGGCAGCTTTATACATGCCCAGGCAGAAAGGAAGATAATAATATTTGCTACTCTGGCTCCCTTTTTTAAGAGCATAGAAGCCATGGGAAATGCGATATAAAGAGGTCCAGTGGGCATCATACCCATTATAAGTGCAATTATCAGACCTTTAATACCAGAAGCATGTCCAAGATATTTTACAACAGTTTCTTTACGCACCCAAACTGAGAAGAGGCCCATGAGAACCATGACTGCAGGTAGAATAAGTATAAATTCTATAAATAAATCATAGGAGGCTTGAAAGCTTGCAACTCTGTTTTCGGGGTATAGTGCAAGGAGAATAACAGCTGCTGCTATAATACCTATAAAAATAATTATACTGCCCTTCTTTTTTTTCTGTTTTTGCATTCCCGTTTTGGAGTTCCCCTTTAAATCTATTCCAGCTTGTTTATTACCGCTATTTTTTTCTTTTTTCATACAAGAGCTCCCATTATTAGAGCAATACTAACAGCAATAATAAAACTAACACCATTTCTGAGGAAGGTCAGTCTTTTTCCTATTTCTTTGATTTCAATTGGTAAAGTTACAAAACCTATCATTGTCAGGGTAGTTATGAAGGCTGCTGCAACAGAAACTGAGGCTCCTGATTCAACAAGAGAAGCTGCAAGAGGAAAAGCCACTAATGATGGAATCATTAGGATAGCTCCGGAAATAGAAGCAATAGCAATTCCAATAATACCTGATTGATTACCAAGGAGTTTTGATATTAATTCCGGCTTGAAAAATCCCATAAGCAGTCCAACCAGGATAAGAATAATACCAATAGCCGGTGCCATATTCAAGGTTCCCATCAATGCAACTTTTAAGGCTTTTATTGATTTCTCCCTGTTCTTATAGAAAGAAAAACCAATTGCTGAAATTGCCAATACATTTATTATAATTACTGTATTATTTATCTGCACTTATTTCTCCCAATAATAATTTATATGTTAGTTACTAATCCTATTTTCAGGATTAGTTTTTCCAGTTTGCTGTTTCCAGAGCAAGGAATTGCTGTACTTCATCCGGGTTCATAATTGTTTCTGAAAAAGTGACTGTAAGTCCCATCCCTTCCAGAGGAGTCCTAATACTTGCAAATAACATTTCCTTAATAGGAATATTAGGAAAAGGGAAGCAGAAATCTGCACTAACAGAATTTCCTTCGAGTTTAATATTTTTTAGCATACCAAGTTTTATCAGGCTCAGATCAATAGCCGGGTGTTTAATATCTTCTAAAATTTTCATCATATCACTTTCTAATACGAACATAAGGTTTATCCTTCTTTATATAGCATAATATTTGTTTCCTAATATACTTACTTAATACTCTTTGATCAATACTCTCTTTTTGACAGCACAAAAAGCTATTATAAATGCTGTATAACAGACAAGTGTATCTTATGTTTAAATATTTTGATATCCTGATTTAAATTAATTTAAGCAATTTGAGAAGGTGGGAATAGTAAATGGTCTTAACATAATGGTAATTGATTATTCAGGTAAACCAACATGAAAGTAGCTATAATTGGTGGCGGAGCAGCAGGGTTTTTTTCTGCAATTTCAGTGAAAGAAAATTATCCGGAAGCGGAAGTTATAATTTTTGAAAAATCCGGGAAACTTCTTGCCAAGGTTAAAATCTCCGGTGGAGGTAGATGCAATCTTAGCAATAATGCTGCCTCTGCTAAAGATTTGTCATCTGCTTATCCCAGAGGACGTAAAGAGCTAAAAAAAGCTTTTCAAAATTTTAATAATAAAGATGCCATGAATTGGTTCGAAGATCATGGAGTTCCTTTAGTAGTTCAGGATGATAACTGTGTCTTCCCAAAATCTCAGAATTCTCAAAGTGTAATTGATTGTTTTATACAGGAAACAAAAAAATCAGGTGTAAAAATTGAAAGAGGAATGGGGATTAAAGAAATTTTGTCAATTAATAATAAATTGGGATTAGTATTTTTAGATGAAAAATATAAATCTATGATATTTGATAAAATCATTATTGCATCTGGCGGGTCTCCGGATATAAACAAATTTGATTGGCTTAAAAAATTAAATCATACAATTGAAGAACCTGTTCCTTCATTGTTTACATTTAATTTACCTGAAGAACCAATTACAGGATTAATGGGAATAGTCGCAGAGAAAGTTCTTCTTGGTATTCAGGGAACAAAGCTTAAAGCAAATGGCCCTCTGCTTATTACCCATTGGGGAATGAGTGGTCCGGCTGTTTTGAAATTATCATCTTTTGGCGCAAGAGTACTAAGTGAAAAAAATTATGACTTTAATGTCCGGATAAATTGGGTTAATGAAAATAATACTGATACTGTCAGAGAAGAGTTAATTAATATTTCCAGTGAACACCCTAATAAATTATTATCAAATTTCAAACCTTACTCGTTGCCTGACAGATTGTGGAGTTTTTTATTGGAAAAGTGTGAATTATCTAAATCAAAAAAATGGAATGAACTTGGTAAAAAAGGAACTAATAAACTTACTAATATTTTAACCAATGATATTTATTCAGTTAAAGGTCAAACAAAATTTAAAGAAGAGTTTGTGACATGTGGCGGAGTTAGTTTGGGAAATGTAAATTTTAATACTATGGAAAGTAAAGTTTGTAAAAACCTGTATTTTGCAGGAGAAGTTTTGGATATAGACGGAATTACAGGCGGCTATAATTTACAAGCCGCCTGGACAACAGGATTTATTGCAGGGAAGTTGATGTAACTATTTAACTGTAATATTTTTTCCTGCTTTTATTACTGCAACCGGGGCTTCATGGCTCCAGAGTGCTTTAACTGTTGAGGGAACCCCAAGTACTACAATATTTGCAGGATTGCCAACAGCCAGTTCAAAGTTTTTAACTCCCAGAGCTTTTGCAGCATTTGTAGTAATAAGATCGTATAGAATATCTATCTCTTCAAAGGTTGTCATCCACATTAAATGAGCAGCCAGAAAAGCAACTTCAAGCATATTGTTTCTTCCAAAAGGGTAGTATGCATCTGAAATATCATCCTGACCCAGTGCAACAGAAACCCCTGCGTCATATAAGTCCCTTACTCTTGCATGAAGAGGCCCTGTTTGAGGGTCGCTGACAAGACCAATTTGTGCTTTCTTTAAAAGATACTCAATTTTTTTATAGTAAGGTTCCGGATACATGGACATTGCTCTGGCATGCTGAACAGTAACTCTTCCTTCCCAACCCAGTTCAATTGTCTTTTTAATTAACATTTCGATTGTTCTAAGTCCGGGATCTCCTGCATCATCCAAAAGCATGGATACATCCTTATCGTATTCAACTGCAAGGGCAAACATTCTGTCTATATGGTCCTGCATATCTTCTTCTGTATATTCAATCCAGGGGATTCCTCCCACTACATCTGCACCAAGTTCAAGAGCCTGTCTTATATAGTTCTCAGCACCTGGATCTCTTGCTATTCCATCCTGAGGAAATGCTACAACCTGTACATCAATCCTGTCTTTATACTCTTCTCTTGCTTTAATAACAGCTTTTACCCCAACCAGTTTTGCTTTTGTATCGGTATCTGCAAAGGCTCTTATATGGGTGTTTCCAAATTTTACTGCCAGATCCAAAGCTGTTCGAATATTTTCAATTACCCAGCCTTCTTCATACTGTTCTTTTACCTTTGCAGCTTGTTCAATAGCTGTCATAGCTCCACCCATAGAACCGGATTTATAGGAATCCAGAGCTGCCATTCCAACTTTTTCAAGGGTATAAACCTTATCCAGGTGAAGATGACCATTTACAAAAGATTCTGTAACAAGGTTTCCACCTGCATCTATCGTTTCTGCTGCCTGGTCTGAAATACCTTTACTTATTTCAGTTACTATACCTCCAGCAATAGCAATGTCTGTTGTTTCTCCAGTCGAAGATCGTAAAAGTGCGTTTTTTATAAGAATATCGATAGCCATAAGTCCTCCTGTAAAACTAATGAAAAATGAAAAACTAAAAATGAAAAATTTATATAAAAATTAAGATATGAATGTTAGCATATAAATCTATAGTTTGCAAAATTTTCCGGTTTATACTATCCTTATTTTTTACTCTTCATTATTAGTTTTTCATTAAACCCTAATATTCCCACCTGGTTTGTTTCATTTTTATATTTCTAAAAACAGTTCCCGGGAAAGCCATCATCCCTCTGCTTGTTCTTTGTTTGCTTAAAAAATAAGCTTTGTCTGCCTCTTCTTTCCTTTTAGAATTGTATTTTTCCAGTGTTTCCAGAAAATTATCAGTATCGATATTTTTCTGAATTATCCGGGAAAGTCCCACTGCATCTGCCATGGCAAGATTTGCTCCTAATCCTGAAAGTGGGGAAAGGCTGTGACAGGCATCTCCAATTAAGGTGACATGTCCTATATTCCAGTTTACTGGTCTGGTATATCTTATATGATCAAAAAAGATATCTTCCGGTAGATTCTCCAATACTTCCTTAATTTCAGCTTGAGAGTAAGATGAAAAATAATTTTTTATATGTCCTGCCCTCTCTGATCTTTGGCTTTTGAATGTTTTGGGAACTTTTCTAAAAAAGGAAAAAACAGTTCCTTCCTCAACGGGATAGAGGGCACACATTCCTTTATTATCCCAAACCTCAATAATTTCATCATATTCCTTTTTAACTTCAATCCCCCATAATACAAAACCAGAATTTTCGACCTCCGAATTATTCGAAACAAAACTCAGTGTTTTTGAATTTACTCCATCAGCACCAACCACAAGACTGAAGCTGTCTGTACTGGCATCAGAAAATGTAACTTCCAGACTATTCTTTAGTTCTTTTAAATGAGTTACAAATAATTCCATTTCTATTTCAGGAACTCCAGATCGCAGAGCTTCATGGAGTACGTCCCGTCTGATTACAAATCCCTGGTCAGAATAATCGGGTACAAGTTTTCTAAGGACTCTTGCTTTCCTATCCTCTATTTTCTTGAGATTGCGTATTTTTCCAGGAGATTTTATTTCTTCCAATATGCCCAAAGAAGAAGCTGCTTCCAC
>Ga0209633_10003747_pt1 | contig 13957 bp, 12 predicted proteins | sample Cruoilmetagenom1_FD_187290 | JGI IMG/M metagenome (GOLD analysis project Ga0209633, IMG submission 187290) | Oil polluted marine microbial communities from Coal Oil Point, Santa Barbara, California, USA - Sample 1 (SPAdes) (version 2) | ecosystem: Environmental > Aquatic > Marine > Oil seeps ... | reverse complement strand
CAATCAGATCAGCGCGCAGCTGCTCCGGCGTAACATCGTACTCCTTCAGCAGGGCCTCATAGGCCGTTTGGATCGAGTCCGATTCGGTCAGCAGCGTCCACATGCGAGCGCCTACCTCGTCCAGACCGAAATAGGATTCGGTGTCCAGATTGAGCAGGACGGCCTCGCCGTCGAGCATCTGGATAAGCACACCGTCGGGTGCGGCAATGCGTTGTGAAAAGGTGATTTCCATCATGGATTTTTCATTTGTACAAGGCGCGGGAACCGCCGTGCAGCCTGCCTTTCGGTGCGATTTTTTCTTCCAGGGCAACTGCTCGTGACGCGCCGGCCACCCGGAAAAGCTCGAGCAGCTTCACTATAGCATAAATCGTTTTCGCTGTTGAAATCGAGGCATCGTCAGGCATCCATCCCGTTTTCGGACTGCCTGACCCCCGACTGTCTTTGATCGGCCGATTGATTGTTGTCATAATGATCGTCTGCGGTCGTCGCAGACGCCGAGCCATCCGGACGACCGCTCACCGATCGGATAGAAACCGAAAGCGGAGGCGCAACGCTCCAGCCGCGGCTCATGCTGCACGACATACACGGCTCGACAACCCGAGAGAAAGAAACGATGTTGACCAAATCCAACCGGCACGAGCTGGAAAAACTGTTCGCTGCGGCGGCGACTCCGGCTGAGCGCATGAGCATCGATGAACTGGAAGGCTACCTCTATGCGGTTGCCATTACACCCGGTATCATCCCTCCCAGCCAATGGCTGCCCGAGATCTTCGACGGCGAGATGCCCGAATTCGCCGATATCGAGCTGGCCAATACGCTAATGGGCGCGCTTATGAATGCCTACAATCATTACAATATGCTGCGCCTGCAAAAGAAACTGCACTACCCCTATGACATGAGCCGGCTGAGCGAGGCGGACCTGGAGCCATTGATGGAGTGGTGCTACGGTTTTTTGCAGGGGCTGAGGCTGCGCATCGATATCTGGACGAGCGGCATCGTCGCCGAGGATTTGAACGAGGAGTCGGGCCCGGTGGTCAACAGCGTCGGCATCATTCAGGCACTGGTGGAGGAAGATTTCGACGCAATGGACAATTTCGACACGATCAAGGCCGACTTTCCGGAAGATATGAGTGACGAGGAGTTCAAGCTGGGCATGCTCGCCCGCTTGATTACGCTGGTACCGCTGGCGGTGGAGAACATCCAGATGTTTGGCGACGCCCTGGATGAATACCGGCGGAAAATGGGAGCGCCGCCGACATCCCCTGTGGGCACGGACAAAGTCGGCCGCAACGACCCCTGCGGCAGCGGCAAGAAATACAAAAAATGTTGTGGGGCGGGCGGCAAGGATGTGACGCTGCATTGACGGTTGTTTGAGACCGGACCGCTGTTCGATCCGGCGGCGCTTAAACCTCACCCCCCCCTATGCTGCATGCAGTGCAACCTCTTTTTTTTCTGGCACCGAGGCTCCGCCACGGGAAACCGGGAGCAGAGGCCAACGGGAGGCCAATGCCCGCCTGGCAGCGGCTCAGCAATTGATGATGCGGCGGAGCCGCAGGGTAAGGCGCCGAGGCAGAGCCTCGTCACCAGGAGCTGCGGGGGAACGCTGATTCACGGACTGATCCTCGACCAGCTGATATCGAAGAAAACCCCGTAGCACCATGCGATTCAGATTGTGTGCTCTGTTCCTGTCGGCGTTGGCAGCAGTCTTCTTGGGCTTGGCCGGCTGCAGTAGCATTCCGAAAGAGCGACAGACTTTTGTTTCGCTGACCGAATTGGACCCGACCATCATGCTCGATATGCGATATGCCGGCCCCGACAATTTTGTCGGCACGCCCATCGATGGGTATGAGGCGCCCATTTGCCTGCTCACGCGACCGACTGCGACGCGCCTGGTGCGAATCAATCGGATTCTTCGATCCCGCGGATTGGCTTTGATCGTTTATGACTGCTATCGGCCGCAGCGCGCGGTGTATCATTTCGTCCGCTGGGCGGCGGATCGTTCGGACCGGAAAACGAAAACAGCCTATTATCCGAACGTGCGCAAGTCCGAATTATTCAAGCAGGGTTATATTGCGGAGCGGTCCAGCCACAGCCGTGGGAGTACGGTGGATGTCGGTCTGGTCCGATCTTACCAAAACAGCGGCTTCACCGAATGGCAGCCGGTCGATATGGGCACGACGTTCGATTATTTCGATCGTCGTTCTCACACCGACAGCCCGTTTGTCACCACGGTCCAGCGCTTGAACCGTCTGCGGCTGCTGGAAGTCATGCAAGAAAACGGGTTTCGAAACTTTCCGAAAGAGTGGTGGCACTTCACCTTGAAGAACGAACCGTATCCCGATACCTATTTCGATTTCGTCGTCGAATCACTGGAAGAGTGATCTCGGCAGGAGCAACCGGCGAGCCGCCCGGCCGGGAACTCGATATGTGGAAGATCAACTCAACGGTTAGGCACGTATCGAAGCTGTTTTGTTGAGTTTCGTTCCTCAACCGCAACCTACGGGAGACCGCCGGCTTCAGCGGCGCAGATACTCGATCACGGGAGCGGTTTCAGGTCGGACGCCGCGCCAGAGCAGGAATGTCTCGGCGGCCTGTTCGACCAGCATGCCGAGACCGTCCAGGCTTCGAGCGGCGTGTTGCTGCTGCCCCCAGCGGACGAAGGCGGTCGGCTGAGAGCCGTAAGCCAAATCGTAACAGCAGCCGGAGGCGGCGATGATGCCGTCGGGCAGAGGCGGCAAGGCGCCGTGGAGGCTGGCGGCGGTGGCGTTGAAGATCAGGTCGAAGCTCTGTCCTTCGAGATCGGCAAAGCTGCTGGGGGCAACCTCGCCCATGTCCCGATACGATTCGGCCAGATCGACCGCCTTGGCCACGGTGCGGTTGGCAATCACCAGCCGTTTCGGACGTTGCTCCAGCAGTGGTCCGAGTATGCCCCGGCTTGCTCCGCCGGCCCCCAGGATCAGAATGCTCTTTCCGGTCAGGGTCATCTGCTGGTTTACTGTCAGATCGCGCACCAGCCCGATGCCGTCGGTATTGTCGCCATACAGCGCACCATCCTGCATTGCCAGTGTATTGACGGCCCGGCAGCGCTTCGCGCGCTCGCTTCTGCGGTCAGCGATGGACCATGCCAACTCTTTGAGCGGCACGGTGCAGTTCAATCCTTTTCCGCCCTCACCGAAAAAACGTTCGACCGCTTGATCGAACGTTTCGGCCGTCACGTCCTGCGCCGTGTACCGCATATTCGCCTGACCGGTCTGTTCGGCGAAATGGCGATGAATCGTGGGAGATCGACTGTGCCCGATAGGGTGTCCGAAGACCGCGTAGCGATCGTAGTCAGACATTCTCGGAGCGTCTTTTTGCCCGCCGCTTTCCCCAGTAAATGGTGAATGCCACAATGACCAAGGCAAGTGGTATGATCACCCACATGAATTCGTCTATATGAGCCACAGTCACGGCGGTGATGGCAAGAAAAACCCCGACCATGCTGAAACGCCAGCCCAGACGGATGCCGTCGAGATAGGTGGCCAATGCCAAAATCAGCAGAATGACCAAGCCGGTACTGTCTTCTTCCAGCATGCCGGCATGCAGCAGTGAAAACACCGCGCCGACGACGGCTATCACGCCGAGCCAATGGAGCGACTGCACCGCCCACAGCTCGCGAACCAGATGGTCCCCCTGTTTGGCCTTGGTAAAGCCGAGCAGCATGGCCGAGAGCCCAAAGACGAAGATCATGGCCATCCAATACCAGTAGCCGTCGATGGCGGAAAAACTGGTAATTCCGACACCCGCCAGCGAGAAGATAAGCAGTAAAATAAGCACAGCCTCCTCGACCTGGAACTTTCGTTTGTTTGAGACAGTGTCATTCGGGCTGTCTGTTTCTGGTTTTGACATTATTTCCCCCTTTCAGTATCGAATAAATTGATGATTGATGTGCGAAGTGACAGATTCGTCAAACCGACTTTTCTTGTTGCAGCCAATGAGCGACTGATTTGGCGAAATAGGTTAGAATCGCGTCGGCCCCTGCCCGTTTGAACGCCAGCAACGCTTCCATGACCGTTTGCTTTTCGTCCAGCCAACCGTTGGCGCCGGCTGCTTTCAACATGGCGTATTCTCCGCTGACCTGGTAGGCGAACGTCGGCACCCCGAAGCGCTCTTTGACGCGGTGAATGATATCCAGATAGGGCATGCCGGGCTTGACCATCACCATATCGGCCCCTTCCATGAGATCGAGCGCCACTTCATGCAGCGCTTCGTCCGAGTTCGCCGGGTCCATTTGGTAGCTCCGTTTGTTCCCGCCACCCAGGCTGGCCGCTGAGCCGACCGCATCGCGGAAGGGACCGTAAAAACTCGACGCGTATTTGGCCGAATAGGCCAGAATCCGGGTATTGCGGAAGCCGTGCCGCTCCAGAGCCTGGCGGATGCAGCCGATGCGCCCGTCCATCATGTCGGACGGCGCAACGATATCGGCACCGGCCTCGGCGTGAGAAAGCGCCTGTCTGACCAGCACGTCGACCGTCTCATCGTTCATTACATAGCCGGACGCATCGATCAGGCCATCCTGACCATGTGATGTGAAAGGATCGAGCGCCACATCGGTAATCACGCCGATCTCCGGCCGGTTTTTTTTCACCGCCCGAACGCAGCGCTGGACAAGTCCTTCCGGGTTGCAGGCCTCGGCGGCATCCGCTGTTTTCTTTTCTGCCGGCGTGACGGGAAACAGAGCGATCGCAGGAATGCCCAACTGCTGGATTTGACTGGCCTCTTCAACCAATTGATCGAGGCTCAAACGCTCCACGCCCGGCATGGATGCGACCGGTTCCCGTTTTTCCTTCTCTTCGATGACGAAAACAGGATAGATCAAATCATCCACGGAAAGAGTGGATTCACGCATCAACCTGCGGCTGAAGGCATCGCAGCGCATTCGCCGCATGCATTTCAGCGGATATCCCGCTTCATTCTGATCGTATCGGTCCGGCATTACCTGATATTCCCCACTGCCTTGCCTGAATCTGATAAGATTGCGCATTTATCGTCCCGGCATTCGCATCGGGTTTGTCGTAAGCAAAAAAACGCTTCGAAACATTTTACAGGAGTCTATCGATGAAACTAAAACATTTCTTGAGCGGCACACCCGCCCTGCACGCGTTTCTCTGCCTTTGTCTGGCCGCATTCGGGGCAGCACAAGTTCAAGCGGAGGAGTCGCTGTTGCCGCCGCAACAAATCATCAAGGAAACCTCGGACAAGCTGCAGCAGGAACTGAAAAGCAAGGAGATGAAGGGGGACTTCGCGCAAGCCAAGCGCTTCGTCGAAAAGGTGATCGACCCGCATGTCGACTTCAACCGCGTTTCTGCACTGGTCCTCGGCAAGAACTGGAAGCGGGCGAGCCCCGATCAAAGGGAACGGTTCAGGAAAGAGTTCAGGGAGCTCTTGATACGCACCTACGCAGCTGCGTTCACCGAATATTCTTCGTGGTCGATCCGCTACCTGCCGCTGCGCATGAAACCGGACGACAGGAAGGTCATCGTCAAAACGCAAATTCTGCAACCCGGTGCACGGCCGGTCGCGGTGAACTACCGCATGATCAATAAAAAAGGCGGCTGGAAGGTCTACGACATCATCATCGAAGGCATCAGCCTGGTGACCAATTACCGCACCACATTCAAAAATGAAGTGGCTAAAACCGGCTCTCTGGACAGTGTTATCCAGCGCTTGGCGGAGCGAAATACCGCCGCAATCAAAACGAACAGAACCGAGTCATAGCCACTCTTTCGGTTTGAGGTAGTTTTGATAGAGCGCCTCTTCGGCGCTGCCGGACTCCGGCTGCCAGTTGTAGCGCCAGTGTGCAACAGGCGGCAGCGACATGAGTATCGACTCGGTTCTGCCGCCTGATTGCAGCCCGAACAGAGTGCCCCGGTCGTATACCAGATTGAACTCGACATAACGGCCGCGACGATAACATTGAAAGTCGCGTTGCCGCTGACCATAAGAATGGTTTTTTCTGCGCTGTAAAATCGGCAGATATCCAGGGATATAATGGTCGCCGACGCTGCGCAAAAAATCGAAGCAGCGCTCGAACTCCCATTCGTTCAGATCGTCGAAAAAAAGGCCGCCGACCCCGCGGGTCTCGTTTCGGTGTTTGATGAAGAAATAGTCGTCACACCAACGCTTGAATTTCGGGTAGACCATATCGCCGAATGGCAGGCAGGCTTTGCGCGCCGTCCGATGCCAATGGATGACATCCTCCTCGAACGGATAAAAAGGCGTCATGTCGAAGCCGCCGCCGAACCACCAGATGGCCGGCTCATCGTCCTTTTCAGCGATAAAAAAACGCACATTGGCATGGGATGTGGGGACATAGGGGTTCAGAGGGTGAATCACCAAAGAGACCCCAACCGCCTGAAACCGGCGGCCGGCCAATTGCGGCCGCTGCGCTGCGGCGGAAGCCGGGAGCCGATCACCATGCACATGCGAAAAGTTCACCCCGCCCTGTTCGATGACCTCCCCTGAACGAATAATTCGGGTTCTGCCACCCCCGCCGCCGGCATAGTCCCAGACATCCTCTTCGAAACGGACACGCGCTTCCTCTTGCTCCAATGACTGACAGATGCTCTCCTGCAGGCCAAGCAGGTATTTTTTGACTTCCTCGATATCCGGTGCGCTCATTTTGGTGGACTGTTTTCGCGGTGACGGTACAATGGTGCGTTCAGAGTTCCATAACTGTAACCAGATGATAATATTTTCCGCCTGCCGATGACAAATCGTTCATGCGATTTCGACCGATCCCGGCAGAATGCCGCTGCTTGTCGCTGGAACCAGCTATTTTAGCCCGCGTCCTTTTTTGCATGGCTCATCCAAAAACACGCACACAGCTGGCCCGCACCTATCACACGCTCACGGCGCTGCAGAAGCAGATCGTTCAACTGCTTTCGGTGGTCTATAAGCCAGCCTTCCCGGGGGAAATCGTCCAGTGTCTGAACGCCTTAAAGATCCAAGACGATCACAGCAGGCGCTTCACCCAAAAGACATTGATTCCGCTGTTGGAGGATGTCGTCGATAAAGGCCTGCTGACAGTCAATTCATTAGTACCGTTCTTTGGTCGCCAGCAGGGGATTCGTTATTATTGCGACCGGCATTTTGTCGAACTGGCGACCCGCCTGTCCAATCGTGATTTTTGAGATTTACGGTTGCTCAGTCAAGTCCCCTCTACTTGAATTGACCGGCCTTTATGTGGATTTCGCCGGGGGTCGATAACGCGAGTTCCTCACCGCAGTAGCGGCAGTAATAACGGGCTTTGCCGCGGCGCACGTTGTTGTGTCGGCGGGTCGTCAGCTGATGCGTGGTGCAGCTGCATCGATAGGCGTAACGCTTGTGGGTTCTGACCGGCACGCCTTCGAGATCATAGGAACAGGTACGACTGGCGTCGGCTCCAAAAGCCTGCATCACCGCCTGCCACTCGGCCCCGTGCGGCCGGATGTTGCTCAACCCGTATACGATATCCGTGATGTAATGCGCCACCTCGTGCGGCACCGTAACGGCCAGATTGTCATCGAAATATTTGGCGAATATGTATGGGTTGTAACGGATCTGGCGCTGCCTTTTGCTGACCCGGTACATTCCGGCTGCGCGGCCGGTGAGATTGAATACAACCGGAATGACTTGGAACGGGCGATTGAACACCGTCCCGGCCCGGCGAAAAAAGTCTGCAGTGCGGATGATGACGTGCTGCTGCTGATCATGATCGATTGGTTCTATGGTAGCCATCAGCTATTGATCACTCCTACTTTCGCTCTCACCTGAATCAATCATGATAGTGCGCAACCATTGAGAGCGTCCTTAAGTTGTCGACGCCGGCATGAGGCAATACTCATGAATGAAATATACTATCATGCCGAAGCAATATCAAATCACCGTGCCGGCTCTGGCTGTGCGGCAGCTACCTTGTTCAATGCTGTTGCAGTGAGTAGAGCAGCTCGATCTCGTCCGCCCAGATCGAGGGGTCGACCGTTTCCAGTACCATGGGAATGTCGTCGAAGCGGCTGTCGTTCATCAGATAGCGAAAAACCTCCATCCCCAGCTTCCCTTTGCCAAGACTTTCATGGCGGTCCACCCGAGCCCCGAGATCCGGTTTGGAGTCGTTCAGGTGCACCCCGCGCAGGTAATCAAAGCCGATCACCCGATCGAACTCGGCGAATGTGGCCTCGCAGTCCTCGGATGTCCGCAGGTCGTAGCCGGCGGTGAAGATATGACAGGTATCGATGCAGACCCCCACCCGGCTCTTCTCCTCGACCTGATCGATGATGGCGGCGAGGTGTTCGAACCGGTGGCCGAGATTGGTTCCCTGCCCCGCAGTCGTTTCGATGACCGCCGTGACGCCGTCGGTCGCCTCCAGAGCCAGATCGATCGATTCGGCGACCCGTTTCAGGGCGGCCTCCTCGCTGATTTTGTTCAGATGGCTGCCTGGATGGAAGTTGAGCAGCCGCAGACCGAGCTGCCGGCAGCGCCTCATCTCATCGACGAAGGCATCGCGCGATTTCTCCAGTCCATCCTGTTCCGGGTGTCCCAGATTAATGAGATAGCTGTCATGCGGCAGCACCTGCGTCGGAGAGATACCAGCTTCGTCGAGATTGTGCGCGAACGCTGCGATGCTCTCATCAGTCAAAGGTTTGGCGCGCCACTGCCGCTGATTCTTAGTGAACAGGGCAAAGGCTTTGGCGCCGATCTTCCGAGCGTTCAGCGGGGCATTTTCGACTCCCCCGGCTGCGCTGACATGGGCTCCGACGTATTTCATAGGCGGCTGTTCGGTTTCAGTCACGTGTTAGAATGCGATTTCAAGGTACTCATTTTCTATCATATCACGTGGACGCAACGCGCAAAAAAGGCCGGGCTGCGGTCAGCAACCCCAGCGGGCGCTACGAGTCGCGCAGCCATGAAACGTTCGACGACGGCTGGGGGACGCTGGAAACACTCCCCGAAGCGATTCCGACGACGCTTACCGTCGACACCGCCCGCCAGATCATCACCTACAACCGGTCACCCGACGTGCCCTTCGACCGCTCGATCAACCCCTATCGCGGTTGCGAGCACGGTTGCATCTACTGCTTCGCCCGTCCCACGCATACATGGCTGGGACTGTCGGCGGGACTCGATTTCGAAACCCGTCTGTTCTACAAGCCCGATGCTCCGGAGCGACTCAAAGAGGAGCTGGCGTCGCCGAAATACCGCTGCCAGCCGCTGGCGCTGGGCATCAATACCGACGCCTATCAGCCGGTTGAACGCAGGCTTGAATTGACCCGCTCGCTGCTCGAGGTACTCAGCGAGGCGCACCACCCGGTCAGCATCGTCACCAAATCGTCCCTGATCGAACGGGACCTCGACCTTCTGACGGCTATGGCCCGGGATGGATTGGCCCAGGTGGCGGTTTCCATCACCACCCTCTCACGCCGGCTGGCGCGCACCCTGGAACCGCGGGCGGCGGCGCCTCAGCGCCGGCTGCAGACCATCGCACGGCTGGCCGAATCGGGCATACCCACGTCTGTGATGGTGGCGCCGTTGATCCCGGTACTGACCGACAGCGAGCTGGAAACCATTCTCGACGAGGCAAAGGTGGCCGGCGCCCAATCCGCGGACTATGTTCTGCTGCGCCTGCCCCACGAAACGCGGATGCTGTTCAAGGAGTGGCTCGCCGCCAACCAGCCGCTCAAGGCCGAGCGCGTCATGGAACGGATTCGCGATACCCGGGGCGGCAGGGAGTACGATGCCACTTTCGGCAAACGCCTTCGCGGCGAAGGGGCATATGCCGACCTTCTGGCGCAGCGATTTCGACTGGCAACAAAAAGGCTGGGCTTCGGCAAGACTCCGTCGTTCAACACCGAGCTGTTTACCCCGCCGAGGATCGCCGGGCAGCAGATGTCGCTGTTTTAGACAACAGGGAAACAGGGATCAGTACAGACGAGGCTATTTTTTGATTCCTGTTTCCTGATCCCGGAGTCGGCGGATCGCCCACCGGGGCATCCACCCTACGGATGCTGGCGCAGCCAGCGACCTTTGTTGCCGCAAAAATGTAGGGCGGAAGGCGAAGCGGTTCCGCCAACGGGAAACAGGGAACGGAAAGTGGGGATCAGGGATCAGAGCGGATGAAGTTATCTTCTGATCCCAGATTCCAGAACCTACGCAAGATCTTATTTTCCACCGGGCGCCGGAGGTTTGCGCTGGATTCTGACATCCAGCGGCTGGCGGAAATCCAGATGGACATCCCGCTGTGGAAATGCGATGCAGATGCCCGCGTCGGTGAATTTTTGGTTGATGGCTTCGTTCAGTGCCGTGATGGTGCTCAACCGATAATCGATCAACTCAACATAGCAGCGCAGTGACAGTGCGAGCGCGTTGTCACCAAAGCCGTCGAAGGTAACCGTGGGTGCCGGGTCGGTCAGGACCCGCTCGTTCTCCTCAGCGGCGTCCGCCAGCAAGGATTTGGTTCTTGCGACATCGCTGCCGTAGGCGACGCCGACCGGGATCAACAACCGCGTCACCTGGTCCGACAGTGACCAGTTCAGAAGCCTACCGGTAATGAACTCCTTGTTGGGGACCAGCAGCTCTTGTCGATCCCAGTTGCGTATCGTCGTGGCGCGGATGCGGATGCGGGTGACGGTGCCGTCGGTGTCGCCGATCGTGACGACGTCGCCGACCCGAATCGGGCGCTCGAACAGAATGATGAGCCCACTGATGAAGTTGGCAACGATCTCCTGCAGTCCGAAACCGATGCCGACGCCCAAAGCCGCCACCAGCCATTGGATCTGCGACCAGCTGCCGCCCAGCTTTTTGAAAAACAGCACGATGCCGATTGCCACGATGACATAATTGAACAATGTCGTGGCCGTGTAGCGGCTGCCGGAATCCATTTCGACACGGCGCAGCAAAATGATTTCGAGCAGGGAGGGAAGGCGCTTGGCCGCCACCACGGTAACAACCGCAATCAGGATGGCAACACAGAGATCGGCCAAGGTCACCGCGACCGTTCTCTGTTCTCCCGATTCCATCGTTTCATAGCGCCACAGTTCGATGGTGTCCAGTATTCCAAGGGCCGGCAGGACATCCGACCAGATGATCCACAGCCCTGTGATTCCAAGCACCACGACCACGATGTTCAAAAGCTTGCGGCTCTCCTGATTCAAGCTGGCAAGATCGATCTCCGGCTCGGCTTCCTCCATCGATACCCCGTCGGTCGGAGTGCCATCCGCTGCCGACTCCTCCTGTCGAGCACGCTGTGCTGCCCGGCGCTCCTTTGCCGCTTGCATGGCGAGTTTCCCCCGTGTCAGCAGGAGCCAGCGCACACCGAGCTGTTGAATCAGAACAAGGCCGAACAACAGCCACAGCGAATCGATCAGGCTGGCGGTGAGTATGACTGCGGTATAGACAAAGCCGAGGATCGAAAGGAGGGCCAGCACGACGGGAACAGCCACGCCCAGCGTCAGCCACAGTTTGTTCATCCGCGCCAGAAGCGTATCGGGGTGGCGGGTATTGAAGGCAACCAGCGCGCCGGTCTTGGAGTGAAACAAACGAAAAAAGAACAGGCCGAGGGAGAGCATCACCAGAAGAAAGCAGAAGCGGCCAAGCCCGCCGCCCATTTCGGCCGCATCATGCTCGATAATGACCACAGCGACAAAGGCGGCTGGGAGAAAAAGCATCATCATCAGCCGAATCTCGTGGCGCACCAGTTTGAGGCTATGCTCGGGCCAGCGAAAATGAGCGGCGGCAACTCCATCCGACACGCAGAGGACGCTCAAGGTGCGGAGATTCAGATAGGGCAGGACAATCGACAACAGCCCGGCACCGATCAGCCGAGAGAATTCAGTCGCTTCCAGCGCAGATTGCAGCTGCCTGCCGAGTGTCGCCAGCAGCATCGGCCAGGGCATGGCCAGGAGCAGGGTCAGCCCCAAGGCTTTGAGCGTATAGCTGAAGCGGTCGGTGACCGGGTTGCCGACTTTATGTCCCAGCACCTGGAGTCTGCGGCACATCGGCCGCGACATCACGAGCAGCGCGGCAAACAGCGCGCCGGCCAGCCCGATGAGCGGCGAGCGCTTGGCTTGGGCAACGAGGACCTCCGTGACATCGAGCCAATGCGCCGGCGACAGCAGCCAGGCAAGCTGATCCGGTATTGCAAGCAACCGCTCCAAATTGGGCGGCGGGGCGCTTCGCAGCCACAACAGCCGCTTCGATAGAAATTCGTCATAGGCAGCCACTTCCTCGAGCAGCCGCCGTTGCGCAAAATCGAGTTCCCCAAGGGCTCTCACGTAGGCTTTTTGCGTCGCAACCGTGCGCTTCAACAACTCCTTTCTCTGTCGTACCAGCCCGCGCAGGTCGTCGCGAATGGTTTCTGCCGGGTCGGGCGGAAGTTTGGCGGTGAGCTCGGCAACGAATGCGTCGATGTTGTTCAGCCGCTTTTTCTCTTCTTCGTTTTGAATCTTCGCCAGGCTGGTGTTGGCGATCATTGCTTCATTCTGGTTGATCTTTTTTTCGAGCTCGTGCCGATCCGGCAAGGCACGCCGCTGTGCGGCCAAGATATGCCCAAGCGCCACGGTTATTCCCGCGAACTCCAATTTTTCCCGGGTGCTGCTGAACTCTTTCTGGATCTGCTTTGCCTGCTTGTTCGCCACGTCGTCGCCGGCACTGGCATCATCGAGCAGAACGGTCAGGCGTTTGAGCGTATCGCTCAGGTCGGAATTTTTCTTTGCGAGGTCTTGCACGAGCGGATGTTTGCCCGCCGATTCGCGCTGCGCCACAGCAGTTTCGGCCAGCGTCTGCTCGGCCGCCGCACCGCGTCGCCGGTTGACCGCCTCCTCGAGCTGCCGTACGAGGAGACCGAGGCGCCCGGCGCTGACCGCGGTTTTATCCCGTTCGGCGGTGAGCAATGCAATGCGCATCGATTGGCTGAGCAGCTCCTGGTCCAGCATCCGCATTTCAGAGCGCAGCGCCAATGTCCGAGCTTCCAGTTCCCAGCGTTTTGCGTTGTTCTCGGGAGAAGAATCGCCGGCAGCCTTGAGCTTCTTGACTGCATCGGCAAGCTCATCCTGCTGTCGTTTGAGTTCGATCAGTCTTTCACGCGCGGCTGCCGGCCGGCCACGCTCTGCTTCCAGCTGCTGTTCGAAGTCAGCCAGCTTGGCTTCGACTGCGGCAAGGTTGGCTTTTTCGCTAAGCAATCGCTGGTCGAGTTCCGCCAGCGTCTCTTTGGAAAGCAATGACGGGTCAGGCTCTGGCATTGCGCGGATTTCCACGATCTTTTTTTCCAAGCGTGCGGTATCGATTGGTGCCTGCTTGATCGCCTGCATGAATGCATCGGCGGCCGCTTCGTTCGAGCGTGCCGACTCCAGATAGCTCAACGCTTTTTGATAGGTCGCAGTCAGCGCGCTCTTGTCGGCTTTATCCAAAGAGGCGTTATCCTCGATCCCAGCGATTTTTGCTTTGATTGAATCCGGGGACAATTGAATTGTCGACCCGCGGACGGTCGTTGCAGGAGCGGCCGGCGAAACGGCGGCGATTTGCGCAGCAACGAGCAGAGCCATCCCGATCAGCAAAAGAATAGCTCTTTTAATCATGGCAACGCATCTGGGTTTCGTTTATGTCTTGTTATTAGTGAGCAGCCTGCGAAAGGCTTGGCAGGGCGCAGGCAACTTCTCGATCAGTGGAGACAGCATGAGCCTTTGCGCTGCATTTTATATCGGGAAGCCGTGGCTAAACGTTTGGCGGCAATACATTTGCCGCGGCGTTTATTATTCTACCACGCGCCCCATCGAACCCTGAGACATGATGCGGGCAAACATTTTTGAACTGAGATCAAACTGGCCCGAATCGCGCAGCAACGGTTCCCGGTAGACAGGCAGGTCGATGAAGAGCGCCAGCGCGGTCAATCCAAGCCCCAAACCGATCGAAAGACCGAGGGCGACGACATCGGACAGGCCGAAAA
>Ga0209633_10003745_pt1 | contig 13970 bp, 12 predicted proteins | sample Cruoilmetagenom1_FD_187290 | JGI IMG/M metagenome (GOLD analysis project Ga0209633, IMG submission 187290) | Oil polluted marine microbial communities from Coal Oil Point, Santa Barbara, California, USA - Sample 1 (SPAdes) (version 2) | ecosystem: Environmental > Aquatic > Marine > Oil seeps ... | reverse complement strand
TAAAAGTTTTAACCATTGAAAAAATTTTGTAGATTTGCGTATAACCACTTAAAAAAATAACTAAAATGATTGTATTATTACTAGCCTTTATTATAGGTATAATTATTTTTTACTTTATCGCTAAATTAATAGTAAATTCAGTTCCTAAAAAATTGAGAACTGTTATTTCAATATTTTTATGGCTAATAATAGCCTTTTTAGGATATAAAATTTATCAAGGTGTAATGGGTCCCATAGAGTTTAACAAAAAAAAGAAAGTTAAATATGCCAAAGTAATTGATAATTTGAAAATGATACGTGACGCAGAGATCGCTCATAAAGAAGTTACCGGTAAATTTACTGATAAATCTGCCGCTTTAATAAATTTTATTGCTACCGACTCATTTGCTATTACTGAAGTAAGAAATGAAGTGTATGAGCTAGACACTGGTGGAGGTATCATGGCTACACGTGAAAGGAGAGTTGTTGACACGACTGGTTATAAACCTGTAAGAGCTAATTTTGCAGGTAGAGATTATAAAAATATGTTTACCGTACCTGGCACTGACGCTCAATTTGAACTAAAAACCGGCTTTGTAGAAAAAGTACAAGGTGTAAAAGCTTCTGTTTTTGAAGCCAAGGTTGACAAAGCTGTAGTTTTAAAAGGTTTAAATATAGATTATATAAGACAGGAAAAAGAGGCACTTGGAGGACCTGAAGTTAGAGGAGCATACCTTTCTGTTGGATCTTTAGACAATGTAAAAACAAGTGGTAACTGGCCACCATCTTATGATACAAACGACGAAGAAGATAAAGACAAATAAAATATTAGACATATCTAGTCTTGAGAATAGTCATTTATCCATCCAATTTAGTTTGGGTGGATTTTCTTTTTGTATTTTAGATAAAGACAGTAAAACATTTACTACTTTACATGAATACACTTTTCAAGAAAATAATAACTCTCCTCAAAAACTATTAGAAAATATTGCTAAAGTTTTTAAAGAGGAAGAACTTCTTCAAAAAAAGTATCATTCTGTTAATGTAAGTCATGTCAATGAATTATCGACATTGGTACCTAAACCTTTATTTGATGAGAAAAAGTTAAATAATTATGTAAACTTTAATACCAAAGTTTATGCTTCTGATTATTTAGTATATGATGAAATAAAAAATCATGATATTGTATCTGTTTATATTCCATATGCGAATATCAATAACTTTTTATTAGATCAGTATAAAGAGTTTGACTTTAAACATTATTCTAACATACTTATTGATAGTTTATTGAGTATTTACAAGTACAGTTTAGTACCGCATATGTTTGCACATATAAATAATAATCATTTTGAACTTGTAGTCATCGCTAATAAAAAACTACAGCTGTACAATACATTTGAATTTTCAACTAAAGAAGATTTTATCTATTATGTATTATTTACTGCTGAGCAACTAAAGTTAAATCCCGAAAAATTTGAATTAGTGTTATTAGGTAATATTGAAAAAGATGATGAATTCTATAAAATAGCTTATACTTATGTTAGAAATGTAAGTTTACTTGAAAACAGGTCTAAATATTTATATGATGATACTTTTACGGAAATGGATAAAAGGAAGTATTACACCTTGTTAAATCAATATTAATGCGCATTGTATCGGGAAAATATAAAAGTAGGCGTATCAATGCTCCTAAAAACCTACCAACACGTCCAACAACAGATATTGCCAAAGAAGCCTTATTTAATATTTTAAATAATCTATATTATTTTGAAAATTTAACTGTAATCGATTTGTTTGCAGGTATTGGCAGTATCAGTTTTGAATTTGCTTCACGTGGAGCGCAACATATTATAAGTGTTGATAAACATTATGGTTGTACAAAGTTTATTAACGCTACTTCTCAGAAGCTAGGTATGGATATTAATATCATTAAAAGTGATGTCTATAAATTTTTAGAGAAATCCAGTTTAAAAGCTGATATTATTTTCGCTGATCCGCCTTATAATTTTGATGATGAACAGTTTTTGGCCATTTCAACATTGATTTTTTCTAAAAAGATGTTAAACGAAAATGGATTACTAATTATTGAACACTCTAAGGAAACCGATCTATCTAATAACACACATTTTAGTTATGCTAAACGTTACGGAGGTAGTGTCTTTAGTTTTTTTGAAGTATAAATACTAAAAGATTAAAAAATGTACCTTCCTCTTTAAAAAAACTTGTTAACCAATATGACAATTCTTAATCTTTTATTATAAATTAAGCCAGCCAATCTTTAAAATCTTTTACCCGTTCACGACTGACTATAACTTCTTGTGCAGTATATGACTTTAGTTTTATTTGTAATCTGGAGTTAGTGTATGAGATCATATCTTTAATCGCATTGATATGTATATAAAATTTACGATTTACTCTAAAAAAGACTTGAGGTTCTAATTGTTCTTCTAATTGTTCTAATGTTAAGTCAACTAAGTAATCTCTTCCTTCCGAAGTATGAATATAGGTGCCCTTATTTTCGCTATAAAAGCATTCAATATCATTGATAGTTATCATCTTTAAATGTTGACCTACTTTAACCGTAAATCTTTTTTTATATACCGGTTCTTGCTGATTGCTAAGTAATTCTCTAATATCATTAAAATCAATAGCAACAGGTTGCTTTTCAGAAATTCTTTCTTTATATTTATTTACAGCAGTTTCAAGATCTTCACTATCAATAGGTTTTAACAAATAATCTATACTATTTAATTTAAAGGCTTGTAGAGCATATTCATCATAAGCTGTAGTAAAAATAATAGCGCTTTTAATATCAATATTTTCGAAGATTTCAAAAGACAATCCATCAGACAACTGAATGTCTAAAAAAATTAGATCAGGATGTGTATTTTCCTGAAACCATGTTATAGATTCCTCGACTGAATGTAACATTGCATTTACTTCAATGTTTAGATTCTGTAACATCCTGTTAAGCCTTCTTGCTGCCGGTTTTTCGTCTTCTATGATAATTATATTCATACTTATTTTAGTTACAATTTTGATGATTTAGTTTTATTTAGTTATTAGGTAAAAACTATTTTTATAAAAAATACTACAGACTGAATACAGCCAACTGCATACTGAACACTGCATACTGCTAACTAACCATTATTCCCATTGTTGTTTATCATCATCCATAAACTCATTTATTTTACGATCTTCCCAATCTTTACCAAAGAAAATGTTCTGTCCGAAAACACCCAAGCCGTGAAAAAATATTCCTATTCCCCAAAAAATCCAGACTGCGAAAGTTCCGAAATCCCAAAAGGCTTCCATAAACGTTTCACCATTATTAATGTTTCTAACAATTTTACTAATACTAATAAACATATTCACCACAAAATAAGAAGCAAAATGCCAATAAAACCCTTTTAATTTCTGTACTCTTTTCTTCGCTCTTAAATAGCGTTCTTCTTCGTTAAAATCTTCCATAATATTCTTTTTTAATTCTGTTACTATATACATTATTCCCAACGATTTTTATTTTCGGTTTCTTTATCCATATATTCTTGCATTTTCCTTTCTTCCCAAGATTTTCCAAAATATTTATCTTTACCATATACTTCATAGGCTTGAAAAGCCAGTCCTATTCCCCAGCCTAACAGCGGAAACCAAAACCAGTGTACACCTTTGAAAGTATTCATATTGATAAAGATTAAAAATGGTATTACTATGACATAAGCTATCAAGCCGCCATAAAATTCTTTTAGCTTATCTACTCGCTTTCTTGCTCTTAAATAGCTAGAGCTTCCAGTTTTTTTAGCTGACATTGTTCTCATAACTGATGATTGTTTTGTTAACATCGGTAATTGTACTATAAATTTTGATGTTGTTTTGTTAATATTTACTTTTCGCATGGTCAGTAAGTTATAGCGCTGTTGTATGTTTACCAAACCTACACCACTACCCTTTTTAAGCACTTTTTTTGATTGCAGATTATTCTCAACAATCAAATTACCTTCTTTTTCATAAATCTTAATATGCAAAGGGTTAGCAGCATTTACGATATTATGTTTTACTGCATTTTCTAATAATAATTGTAATGATAAGGGTACTACCTTCGCTTCAGGATTACTTGTTTTTTCAGGAATATCGAATACTATACTATCTTCGAAACGCATTTTAATCAATCTAACATAGGTTTTGGCAAATTGTAATTCTTCATCTACACTTACCAATTCTTTATTTTTCTGCTCTAATACATATCTATACACTTTAGATAAAGCTGTAGTAAAGTTTTGAGCAGCATCAGGATTTTCATCAATCAAACTGGTCAACACATTTAAACTATTAAATAAAAAGTGTGGATCTAATTGATTTTTCAAAGCATCAAACTGCGCTGATGCTGTTCCTGCAATAATTTTTTGTTCTTTTACTTTATCTTTTTGTAATTGTCGATAGAAATAAAAAGCATGAAAAAAAACAGAAATTACCACCGTTATTAATAATGATATTAAATAATAAATTGCTTTTTCTTCTTGTAAAAACTTCTGAAAACTTTCACCCTCGATAACTACTTGAGTAATTATTCTAATAAAAAATATACTTATTATTGTGATAATAACTCCTCCTAAAGCGCCAATTAATAAACGGTATTTAGTATACTTAACCCACATCACTTTATGGTTCAAATATTCAAACCAATAACCATTTACAAAAGTTAATACAACAGCATATAATTGATAATATCCAAAACTTATAAGTAATTTTTTATCATAAGAAACACTACCTCCGTTGAGAATTTCAATTGCAAAAAATATTAGAAATATAATAGTGCCAATTACGAAACCAATTCCTATAGTTTTAATAAAATTTGTCATTCTTTAGCTTACAAATAATTAATAATTGATACGAATGGTTGTTTGCGCTTCTTGCACTGTAAATTTAGCATCTTTAAACTTTGGAGGTCCAAAATTACCTTTAGCATTATTACTCATAGCTGTTGGTTCTTTTGGTATTCCCATAAAATTGGTATCTAACTTCTTATTATTATTTTTATCATAAAAAGATGAAACCGCATAAATACCTGATTTTATATTGTTGAAAACCGCAGTTGCTTTTCCGTTATTCACTTCTACTATTGTTCCTTGTATAGGCTTCTTTAAAAAACTATCTTCTGTATTATATAAAGCTACAAATAATTTCCCTTTTTCAAATGCTATCTCCTCAAATTCAATAGTTAATTTATATTCATTTTGTGCAACTGTTGTGATTGTAAACAGAAATATTACTATGTATAAAACATGTTTCATTCTTTCTAAAATTTAATAGTTAAATCTAAGGATTTATTTTCAACTGTAAATTTAGCTGCATCAAAAGTTGGAGGCCCCATTAATACTTGATTATTTGAAATACCATAATCTTCCATAGGCATTCTCTGCTCATCAAAGTCCATTTTATTATTACCATTACCATCATGGAAACAAATAATCGCATAAATACCGGGGGTTACATCTTCAAATTTAATTTCGGTCAAGCCATTTTCAATTTTACCTATTTTACTCACTAAAGGGATCAGCATAAAATTTTCTTTATTGTATAATGCAAATTGTACAGTACCCTTATCACTGGTTACATTAGGTACATTCACAGTAATTGTTACGCTTTCACTATCTCCTTTTTTAGATTCACCACAACTTTTAAGTTTTTGTAGTACTCTTTCTTTTCCCCAATTAGGATGAAATTCAGATGCGGGTTTAAAGTTTTCATATATGTCTATAGATTCCTGTAATTTTTTACAATATGGTGTTAGGTCTTGTTTAAAGAATCGTGCACCACCCATTTCAAATTCTGTTAAACCACTATGTCCTCTAGGGTTTAAACTATCTAAAGCAATTGCTTTTTTATACAATTCGGTAGTTACACCAGATAAACTAGCACCATTTACCATCGGGTCTGCTACGATCTTAGCAACATTTATCAATCCTTTTAAAACATAAATTTCCGAATTATCTGGTGAAATTTCATCTGCTTTATCAGCAAAATTCTCAGCAATTTTTAATTGCGCTTCAATCAGTACCTTATCTTTCATAACAAATGTAGTTCTTATCTTCAATAAAGCTAAGTTATAGTAAGGCAACCAATTAGACGGTTCAGCATTACCAATACGCTCAAATAAATTAGCTGACTCTTCTAACTTATTTTCTTGCATTAATTGAAATGCTTGTTGCATACCTTGTTCAAATTTTGTTTGTGACATTGTTACTTGCGAAACCAAGTACATAACTAAAGCTAATACGATTCTGATCATGATTTTAAGTTTTTAAATTATAGTTCAAAAGTCGTTCTAAGTCATAAACTGTGGAATTTATAATTGCTGAGCTGTCGTTTCATGAGGATGAATTGTAGTTTTAACTTTTTACAAGGCTATTTTTTAACTAAATTTGTTTGCTCTCTAAAGGAAATGATATGAAGACAAGCTTAAAAATAGTCGCTCCATTAATCTTACTGATTTTTATGACCGGATGCACTCCTAAAAAAGACATAACGGCAAAAGACATTTTAGGAAATCCCGATTATCTGGCCATGTCATTTGGAGGATATAAACATAAAACGAGAGATTCTGTCCCTTCTGTAGATGAGATTAAAGACGATCTGAAAATATCAGCTGTCTTGGGTATAAAACTGATACGTACTTATAATACGCAGCATTACGACCAAGCGGCTAACCTATTGAAAGCTATTAGACAGTTAAAAGAAGAAGACTCAAATTTTGAAATGTACGTAATGCTGGGAGCGTGGATAGAATGTAAAGACGCTTGGAAAGCATCAAAAGATCATACTAGTGGAAATGTAGAAAATAATATCGCTGAGATTGAAATGGCTGTAGCCATGGCAAATGAATATCCTGATATTGTAAAGATGATTGCCGTAGGTAATGAATCTATGATACAATGGGCAACCGGATATTTTGTATATCCGAATATAATATTAAAATGGGTCAATCATTTACAGGACTTAAAAAAATCAGGCGGCTTACCAAAAGATGTATGGATAACCAGTTCTGATAATTATGAAGCTTGGGGTGGTGGTAGCGAGATTTATCAAACAGAAGACCTGACAGCATTGCTCAAAGCTGTTGACTTTGTATCACTGCATACCTATCCTTTTCATAGTACTTTTTATGACATTACTTTTTGGGGAACGCCATCAGAAGAAGAAAATCTTTCAGATAAAGAAAAAATTGGAGCTGCTATGGTAAGAGCAAAAAATTATGCCATTGCTCAATATCAAAGTACTGCCGACTATATTACTAGTTTAGGTATCAAAAAACCAATACATATTGGTGAAACCGGATGGGCAACGAATGCTAGCAGGTTATATGGAGCAACCGGCTCACATGCGGCTGATGAATATAAAGAAAAGGTGTTTTATCAAGATATGAGAAAATGGACAAACAATGCCGGCATCTCTTGTTTCTATTTTAAAGTTTTTGATGAAAATTGGAAAGATGATCGTGATGAATTGGGTTCTGAAAATCATTTCGGATTTATAAAGTTAAACGGACAGGCAAAATATGTCTTATGGAATCTGGTTGATAAAGGTGTCTTTGACGGATTGACCCGGGATGGTGTTAAAATTACCAAAACCTATAATGGTGATGAAGCTTTATTAATGAAGGATGTATTGACGCCTCCTACACTTAAAGAAATTGGCATTTTAGAGACAAGCACTGTGAATGACACTCGTAAAGTAGGCGAAACTGTAACAGAAGGAACTTATGTAATTATAAATGAATCGTTAGTACCTAATACTACAAACAACATGACTTACCCTAGTGCAAAATTAAAATTGAATGCTATAGATGGCACTTGCAATATGAAAATGATTGAAAATAGTATTATCGAAATACGGACAGGAACAGGCGATTGGTGGGTATGCAATCTTCAACTAGAAACCGGTGAAGATCTTTCAAAATTTGAAAAAGGGCAATTACATTTTGAGATCAAAGGAAACACTAATTCTTCATTTAAAGTGGGCTTTCAAACAGGTTATTATACACAAGGAACGCAGGTTGATAATTATGTAACTTTTGGGCCTAAAGAAACCTATAGTATTACTGAAAAATGGACAAAACATACTATTTCTATGGCTGAACTAAACAAAAATGCAGATTTAACAGCAGTTACCGGAATCATCTATTGTAAAGGTGTCAGTAATTTTGATGGTAAGAACCTAAGTATAAAAAATATGTACTATACACAAGAATAAGTTTAGGTGTATCATATTAATTAACACTTCTTAAAGACAGTTCGATTCTAGTTGTCATTTCGACAGAGCGAAGATATCAGCGACGAGAATGTGAGTTTAGCGCAATTAAATCAAATTCGTAACTTTACGTAACCATCCAAAGATAGATGCGTCTTATCTATTATGTAATACTAAATAACTCAACAATAAATTATGAAACAGCATTCAAACTTTTCTTTACCTAAATTACTTTTTACTGTAATCTGCCTAAACCTGGCTTTCTTATCCCCTACTTTTGGACAAACAAAAACAGAACAACTTGATAAATTGATAAACCAATACACCGAGTACGAACAATTCAATGGTTCTGTACTAGTGGCCGAAAAAGGGGCTGTTATTTATAAAAAAGGCTTCGGAATGGCCAATATGGAATGGGATATCCCTAATCAGTCAAATACGAAACACCGGTTAGGCTCCATAACCAAACAATTTACCTCAATGTTGATACTTCAATTGGCCGAACAGGGCAAATTAAAATTAGATGTTCCGATCACCACCTATCTGCCTGAATATAACAAATCAAATGGAGATAAAATTACCATTCATCATTTGCTTACACATACCTCAGGAATCCCTAATTATACTTCATTTCCTAATTTCTTTAAGGATAAAACCCGTGATCCTTATACTCCTGATGAGTTCGTTGAAGTCTTTGCTGATTCTACCCTACAATTCACACCGGGAGAGAAATTTTCTTATAGCAATTCGGGTTATTTTCTGTTGGGAGTACTCATAGAGAAAGTAACAGGAAATTCGTATGAGCAAGTATTGCAAGAGAATATTTTAGACCCTCTTAAGATGCAAAATACTGGGTATGACCATCATAGTACAATTTTAAAGAACAGGGCTTCGGGTTATGAAAAAAACGGAAGCGATTATAAAAATGCTAATTATCTGGATATGACAATTCCCTATGCCGCCGGATCTCTGTACGCCACGGTAGAAGATCTCTATCTGTGGGACCAGGCTTTGTATACAAACAAACTCCTTTCTAAAGAATTTATGGATCTTTTATTTACAAAACATATTCCGGCCTTTGGAGGACATTACGGATATGGATGGAGTGTTAGCTTTGAGCCTATTGGCAAATCGAAGGACAGTGTAAAAGTGATTGGACATGGAGGTGGTATTAATGGATTTAATACACTGATATCACGGATGCCTGCTGACAAGAACCTGATCGTTTTATTTAACAATACTGGTGGCGCTTCATTAGGTAAGATGAGCGCTGCTATCGGCGGAATTTTATATAATAAAGCGTATGAAATGCCAAAGAGATCGTTAGCCAATACATTGTTAGATGATATCAAGAAACAAGGTATTACTGCTGCCCTCATAAACTTCAAGAAAAATAAGGATTCTGATACCTATGCATTGAATGAAAGAGAAATGAATATCGCCGGATACAATTTATTAAATTCTGATATGGTAAAAGAAGCCATAGAAGTATTCAAACTTAATGTTGATGCCTACCCTAAGTCTTCAAATGTTTATGACAGTTTAGGAGAAGCCTATATGAAGGACGGCAATTCTGAATTGGCCATCGTCAATTATAATAGATCGATAGAACTCAATCCTGGTAATCAGGGTGGGATAAAGGCCTTAAAAAAATTAGGAGTAGATACAAGTGGTTTAGTGAAAGAAGTCGTGGTAGATGAAAAAATTCTTGAAACCTATGTAGGTAGATATGAACTAAACCCAGGATTTATCCTAACGATTCGAAAAGAAGGCAATCAATTAAAATCGCAGGCAACCGGACAAGCCGAAGTACCGATCTTTCCAAGATCTAAGAATGTATTTTATTTAAAGGTAGTTGCAGCGCAGTTGACCTTTAATAAAAATGTTGAAGGGATGGTAGAAAGTGTTACGCTACACCAGGGTGGTCAGGAAATTGTGGGTAAAAAATTAAAGGAATAAATAGACCAATGATCCCGGTAAAACGGTTATAAAATATCTCATTATTTCTAATAAGCTACATTTAATTGATGTTAGCATTATAATAGGGGGATTTTCCATATTGAAATAAAATAGGGGTAATTCCCCTTTGACTTTCTCATAAAAAACATTAAAACGGTTTTTCGCTCAATCGTTAGCAAACATTTAAATAACTGTAACTTTGTCTATATTAAGGTCGCCTCTTAAAAAACTTTCATATCAAAAAATGATAAAATATACATCTAAAATTCTTCTGATAGTAATGATAACTTTAACTGTCTTTGGTTGCAAGCAAAAACAGAAAGACATAGATAAAACTCTCATAACAAAAAAAGTAGATTCAGTTTTAAATGGACTATATAAACAAGGTAAGTTCAACGGTAATGTTTTAGTAATTAAAAATGGTGAAAATCTTTATAACAAATCATTTGGGTATGCTGATAGTTCAAAAAGTGAATTGCTATCTAGTGATTTTAGATTTGGGATAGGTTCTATTTATAAAGAATTCCCAGCTGTTGCAATAATGCAACTTTCAGAGGAAGGGAAGCTCAACATAAATGACACGATACAAATGTATCTGCCAAATCTACCTAAGTGGGTTAAAGTTGTTACTATCAAAAATTTATTACAGTATTCGAGTGGATTGCCAAGAATAGATTTTGGCAAATATTTTTTGGCAAATGAATTAATAAGTGACTCAGATATATTTAATGACCTTATGAACATTCAGGAATTAGAATTTCAACCTGGTAGTGATTATATTTATTCAAACAATAGTCCTTTTTTATTAATTAAAATAGTCGAAAAAGTTAGTGGTCAGAATTTCAATAGCTACGCAAAAGAAAAACTATTTGCTCCTAATAATCTGAAAAATACAATATTTAAAGAACAATATCCATATAAAAATAATTCTGCTATGGCGTTACCATTTAATTCTGATTTTGAACAAGATGAATATAAAGTTAATACAGAAACAATGTTGTTAAGCTCCAATGTGGAGGATTTATATAATTGGATAGAGGAATTACACACTTTTAATATTATTAATAAAGAGTCATTAAATTTTCTAACAAAAACAGCAAAAATAGATCGTAAAGATATGCAAGCTCCGCTTGGAAATTGTGTTTTAAATAATGGTCATATTACAGAACATACGCATCACGGTTCAATGGGAAATTATGAATGTTTAATTCAACGTTACAACCTAAAAAATCTTTCCATAATTATATTAACCAATCAAAAGAATAGCAATGTTTTTGATATTTCTAAAAGTATTAAAACTATTGTAACCAATGCCGACTAAAACAATTGCCAACAAATTATATAATCCATTAAAACGGCTAATATATAAACCCGATAAACGAAATCTATAAATTATCTAACTGGTTTTTGGTTTTATCATCACTAATGGTCCAAAAGAAACCTACAAAAAAGAAGCTGTCTGCATTGGGTAAAATTGCTTGTCTTTGAAAAGTACCATCTATATCTGGTGTATTTGCATAGTCATAACCAAATACATTTTTAAAGCCCAATACATTCGAAACCGAAAAAAACAGTATTTTTTGTTGTGAAATAAGGTAACTCCAATTCATACTCACATTGTGATATGATTTTGTAAGCCCATCCATAAAGACTGATGAATTTGCATTGTCATAAGATCTGCCACTAGCGACACTATAGGTCATACCTACTTGTGAGCGCAGATCATTGATCCAATATTTAGTAACCAATGAAGCATTGTGCTTCGTTGCATAATCGGGCATTACTTTAGTTGGGTAATCTTGAAACTTACGTTTGGTGTCTATATAAGAATAAGATAACCAATATTGTAAATTTTTAATACTCTTACTGTCTTTCCAAAAAATATCTAAGCCTTTGGCAAAACCTAATCCGTTATTATTAAAATTAGCTGACGGCTGACCGAATTTAGTATCATATTGCAATAATTTATCATAATCTTTATAGAATACTTCGGCTCTAAACAATCGTCCGACCTTTTTATATTGATAGTTAAAAATATAATGGGTGGCTTTTTGGAAGGCCAGGTCTTGCTTAATTTTTAATTCGTCATTTTGAGCTGATTGGTAAAAATCACCATAAGCCATTGATAATTGCGCTTGCTTATTTAATTTATAAGCAAACGAGATACGTGGTGAAACGGCAGTTTCATCAAATAAGGCATTATGTTCGGTTCTAAGTCCGAATTTACCTGCAAAATCTTTAGAGAAGAATACATCCGCCTCAGCGAAAGCAGCGGTCATCCTATTTGTAAATGAATAGTTAAAACTATTGATTTGGTCAGAAATTCCGTTTTCGGTAAAATAGGTTGATAAAAATTCTGCTCCATAGGTCAATTTAAACCGATTGTTGAATGCATGTTTTAGTTTTGCCTTTAAATGTATTGAATGTTCCTTATCAGTTACATCAACATCATTTGTAATTACAGCATTTTTACTGTTACTGTAACTAAAACCTGTTGTTAATTTTGTTTTATCACTTATAAAGCCATCGTAAGATAGATTTGTGTACCAGTTATTATTTTTTAGATCAAATCTTACAAGGTCTTCCGAATTGATATTTTCTTGTTCTACATCAAATTTTGAAAAATCATAGGCGGTATAGAATTTAAGCAATCCATTTTTAGTGTCATGTCTATAGATCGCTTCTCCAGAAATTGATTCAGGGAGTTTATGCCATGTATTTCTATCTGGAACTAATGCATTGTAAGGTGCCAGATTGATATAGCTGGTATTAATAGTAAGTGCATCTTTATCCCATTTTTTAGTATGACCAATACCCCCTCCCAAGGTCATAAACGACAGATTGGTTTCATTTTGTTCAGGGCGATCAATAGTAGTGAGTAACAATACACTTGAAAGCGCATTGCCATATTCGGCAGAATAACCACCGGTACTAAAGGTAATACCATCAAACAAAAAAGGAGAATATCTGCCACGTGTAGGTGTATTGTTTGAAGTTGGTATATAGGGTTTGAATACTTGCAGACCATCAATAAAAACCTGTGTTTCTTCGGCGGTACCACCTCGGACAAATAACCTGCCGTCCTCACCAACAGTTTGGGTACCGGGTAAGGTTTGTAATGCTGAAATAAAATCGCCGGCGACACCTGCCGTAGTAACAACATCTAAAGAATTCATTATCGTTGCTTTAGAACGATTACCCGCTTGAAACGAACCAGCCGTCAATACAACAGCATCTAAGGTATTTACCGACTCTTTTAAAACAATGCTTATATTATTTAATGAGTTAACATTTGCAGTTTTCTTATAGGTTTGAAAAGTTACATACGAAATTATTAATGTTACTTCTCCTGTTTTATTGGTGGTAAAAGAAAATTGACCATCTATATCTGTGGTAGCACCTTCATAGGTGTTTTCTAAATATACATTGGCACCGACAATAGGTTCATCTTTTTTATCCGAAACTTTACCTGATATTGAGGTTTGTGCGTTTAATTGAGCAAAAAATAATATTGTCACAAGGTTTAGTAAGACTTTCATTTGTATTTATTTTTTATGCTACAAATGTCCATCAGATTAATAGCTAACACTAAAAATTAATACTGAATTGTCATTTTTTTAGGATGAAGTGTTATCAGAATTTTTAAATTATATTAGCTAAGTGTAACAAATCTTGAACCTATCATACTTATAAGTTGAAACCAACCAAACATTGACAAAAGAACTAGAACATAAATTTGTAGTAGATCTAGAGCAGAATCAAAACATTGTGCATAAAGTATGTAG
>Ga0209633_10003743_pt1 | contig 13977 bp, 13 predicted proteins | sample Cruoilmetagenom1_FD_187290 | JGI IMG/M metagenome (GOLD analysis project Ga0209633, IMG submission 187290) | Oil polluted marine microbial communities from Coal Oil Point, Santa Barbara, California, USA - Sample 1 (SPAdes) (version 2) | ecosystem: Environmental > Aquatic > Marine > Oil seeps ... | reverse complement strand
CCTGTGACTTCTGAGTTTCCAATTCCCTGGTGAGGGCTATAACGAGGGCATCGTTTTCAGCGAATTTTCCGCCTATTTTAACAACCAGCAGAGCCGAAACACTCATCAGACTTCACCCCTGAGAGGCAGGCCTGTTTCCTGAGGAAAACCGAAACGGATATTAAAATCCTGTACGGCCTGTCCCGAGGCTCCTTTTACAAGATTATCGATGGTGCTGAAAAGATAGAGCATGGAGCTTCCGTTAATCGGTCCTTCCACAGTCCAGCCGATATCGCAGCGATTTGAGCCTATAACGTCTCTGGTTGATGGAATCCGGCTCCCTGTCAGGTTGATAAAGGTTTGTCCCTGGTAGGCTGCTTTTAATGCTGCCTCAACCTGGTTGAAAACTGCTTCTGGTTTCCCTTTAACCTGAGTACTGATTGTAGAGAGCATTCCCCGGCGCATAGGGGTAAGATGCGGGGTGAAAAAGATTGGGGCGTTTCCACCGGCGGCATTGAACTCCTGGATCATTTCCGGTTGATGCCGATGTTTCAGTCCCGGATTGTAGGCTACTGAATTCTCTGAACGTTCCACAAACAGGGAAGCTTCCTTTGCCGATCTCCCGGCACCGGAAATCCCGCTGAGGGAATTAATTGTAATAACTGAAGTGATTAAACCTTCTCTGCCAAGGGGTATCAGCGGCAGCAAGCTGCATGTGGGGTAGCATCCGGGAATGGCAATCAAGTTGGATTTTCGGATTTGAGTTTCATAAATTTCTGAGAGTCCATAAACTGCTGTAGATCGCAGTTCCGGGAAGGGTGCAGGAGCATCGTATGCCTGTAAATGTATATTCTTGTCTCTGAGACGGAAGTCCGCTGAAAGATCGAATACTACTGATTTACCAAAGAAGGGCTCGCAGAATTCTGCAGAAGCACCATGGGGCAGAGCCGAAAACACGGCATCGGGTTTCTCTTCAAGGGCTTCATCCCTGCTTAGAAAAGTACGGCCTTCAGAGAGTTTCCCATTTAAATCAGGCCCAAGGCCGCTGTCTCTGCCATAAACCGGCTTACCGGCACTTGTGGATGAAACAGGCAGCACTTTACTCACTTGGGGATGATCCAGAAGCAGTCGCATAAGAATCTGTCCCCCGTAACCCGAAGCGCCGAAAACAGCAGCTTTCATTACAGCAGCTCCAGTGGACCCATCAGGTCCTGAAGCCGGGAAGTCATATTTTCATGGCTTACATCTTCTTTAAGAATGATGAGTATTGTATCATCCCCGGCTATTGTGCCGAGTATCTCAGGAAGTTCCAGCCGATCCAGGGCAATTGCAACTGTGTCCGCATGACCGGCAAGAGTTTTTATTACCCCGAGGTTCCGGTTGAATGTCAGCGAGAGGTAACCTCGTTTGAAATCCTCGACAAATCCCTGAAAGGATTCGCCTTCTGTTTCTGATAAAACATAGTAATAGCCGCCGCCGTCATCCGGCACCTTTCCGACTTTCAGCACTTTAAGATCCCTGGATAAAGTTGCCTGGGTTACCGTTACCCCTTCTTCCTCCAACTTATGGAGTAATTTATCCTGAGAGGAGATTCTGGAAGCGGCAATAATTGTTCTGATGGCTTTAAGCCTGTTTTCTCTTCCATTCATTATGTATAAATATGCATAATAACGGTATAAAAATGCAAGCCCTGAATCCTGCTTTCAGGCATTCTTCAGAATAATCGCCTGTAGACCGATAATATGTATAGAAATATGATCTCAAACATCAGTGAAAATAAAAACGGTTATGTAGAAATTCATATATCGGAAGACAAGATGACTGCCGAGGTAGATCTTTATCCTCCCGGTGAAGGTGGATCCCGTTTCACTACCATCAGTGTTGAGGTCGATCTAAACGCTGAAGGTGTTATCTTCGGAGTGGATAAAAAGGGTCTTGAGATTGGGATTCTCCAATGTTTAACAGAGAGTATAGCCGTTAAAGGGCTTGTTGCTGCCCGGGGTTTAAAGGCCGTAAAGGCGGTTCCTTCATACTGGCATTTGAAAAAAAGGCTGTTATCCCTCCCCGAGGCGGATCTGAAATCTACTAATGTGGATTATCGGGAAACCAACCCCTTTTTTCTGGTAAAAAAAGGAGAAGCACTGGCTAAACGAGTGTCGGAAAATCCGGGTTCGGCTGGAAATAATATTCTTGGAGAAGTATTACCGGCAGGTGTTAAAGATATAACGCAGTTCAAACCTGGTGAGAATATTATTGAGAAGGAAGGAACACTTTACGCTGCTTCCTTTGGCCGGTTTGAGATTAGTGAGAAAGTGATGTCTGTTAATGAAACCCTGGAAATTGCGGGGAATGTGGATTATTCCACTGGTCATATCGCGTTTCCCGGTGATGTTATTATCCATGGTTCTGTATGTGACGGTTTTCGTGTTGCTGCCGGTAAATCGATATTTGTAAAGCAGACTATGGATGTTTCCCAGGTTCTCTCCCATGGAGATCTGGTTGTGGAAGGGGGAATCAAGGGCCGTGGTGAGGCTCTTATCCGTGTTTCCGGCCGAGTTAACGCAAAGTTTATTGAAAATACCACTGTGGAGGCTCATGGTGGTATAGGGATAGAGAAATCTGGTATTCACTCAAAATTCTTTTCTTTGGATTTAATTGACCTTGGAGAGACCGGGGTACTGGTTGGAGGTGAAGTCTGGGCACTGGGGGGCGTTAAGGCGGGATCCATCGGACGTCCGGGAAGTCCTTCCTGCAATCTGCGTGTAGGCTGTGATTATCTGGTGGAGAGGAAATACGAGGGCCTTCAGGAACATATGGACCGCCTTGAAACGAAACTTGATAAGCTGAGAAAGCGCTCGAATCTCAAACCTGTTCATCAGGAAATGATCAGTCAGGTGGAAGAGGTTCTTGAGAAAATGACTAAATCTTCAAAAGAGCTGCTGGATAAACGATACCCGAACCAGGATGCTGTTGTTACGGTGATTGGAAAAATCACTGAAGGGACAGAAATCCATATCTGTGAATTATCAATGCATCTGAGTTCTCCTATGGAAGCTGTTACCTTCTTTTATGATGAAGACGGCCCGCGAATCTCCACCCGTAGTCTCACCGCTTCTGATAAGAAAAACGCTGAGGTTGCCGGCTGATCTGCCGGACTGACTGAGCCTGTGCTTCCTTCTCGAATCCTTAAGAAAAACATTACTGAATCAACGATGCTGGATGCCCGGGAAGCTTTGAACTCCGGTTTCGGTCATGGAACCCTCTGTACAGCTTACAGACAGACTCAGGGTCGGGGAAGGGTTACCGGACGCCGGTGGATAGACGATGGGAGAGGAGCGTTGCTCTTCACCATAATTCTGGAGAAAAACAGCATAATCACTTCATTTCCCCTGACACAGCTTCTGGCACTGGCTCTTTGTCGGCGGCTGGAAAAAGGATACGGACTGACACCCCGGATTAAATGGCCTAATGATGTTCTCCTTGATGGAAGAAAGGTTGCTGGAATTCTAGTTGAAATGGAGGGGGAATATTTCCTTGGTGGTATGGGGCTGAATGTTTTTCAAGATGAGTTTCCCTTAAAAATTCATCGCCCGGCTGTCAGCCTTATGCAGGCTCTTAAACTGAAAGGTGCAGGCAGCATGGTTCCCCTTTCACCGGATAAAGAATTGTTCCCTCTCCTTAGTGAACTTGAAATCCTGATCGAGGAAGTTCCCGAAATCGCGGAAATAGAATCGCGGCTATTTGGTATAAACGCTCAGGTAACTGTCAAACTCGGGGATCCATCGCGAAACGAGATTTTAAAAGGAACCCTGATGGGTCTTCAGGATGATGGGTCTTTACTGATAAACCCCCGGGATGGAGATCCAATAGCTGTTTACAGTGGTGAAATCGGGCAGTTGCAGCCCCCTGCAGTGGACCACTTTCGTTTAAATAAAAAAAAGTCTTGATGGTAGGTATTACTTTTTAGTATTTTTCCAGAGGGAAAATCGCCTGATAGGCGTGAACACACCCGAAATACATCCAATACACCTTTTTAAAGGGGAGTTATCAGAAATGGCCAAACAATTAATGTTCAATGAGGATGCTCGCAAGAGTCTTCTCGCCGGCGTCCAGAAATTATCCGACGCTGTCAAAGTTACCCTCGGTCCCAAGGGCCGCAATGTTTTACTCGACAAGAAATTCGGTGCACCTACCGTTACGAAAGACGGTGTTTCCGTTGCCCGTGAAGTCGAACTAGAGGACTCCTATGAGAATATGGGAGCCCAGCTTCTCAAGGAAGTCGCCACAAAAACCAATGATGTTGCCGGTGACGGTACCACAACTGCCACAGTACTTGCCTACTCGATCGTTAAAGAAGGCCTGAAGTCTGTTGCCGCAGGAATTAACCCCATGGGTATCAAACGCGGTATCGATAAAGCTGTTACAGTTGCAATCGAAGATGTTCGCAAGAACAAGAAGGAAATCAAAGATAAAGAAGAGATTTCCCAGGTTGCATCTATTTCTGCCAACAACGACCGGGAGATTGGTGATGAGATTGCCAATGCTATGGAAAAAGTTGGTAAAGACGGTGTTATCACTGTAGAAGAATCAAAAACTATTGATACAACTACTGAGTTTGTTGAAGGTATGCAGTTCGACCGTGGTTACCTTTCTCCCTACTTTGCCACCAACCGTGACAACATGACCACCGTTTTGGAAAATCCCTTCATTCTGATTTTTGATAAAAAGATCAGTAACATGAAGGACCTTCTGCCCCTGCTTGAGAAAGTTGCCCAATCCGGCAAACCTCTTCTTATTATTGCAGAGGATGTGGAAGGTGAAGCTCTGGCCACATTGGTGGTTAATACCATTCGCGGTGCCCTGAATGTCTGTGCTGTTAAAGCACCCGGATTCGGTGACCGTCGAAAAGCCATGCTTGAAGATCTTGCCATTCTTACCGGTGGTCAGGTGATTTCTGAAGAAGTCGGTCTGAAACTCGAGAATACCGAGATGGATCAGCTTGGACAGGCTAAGAATATCAAGGTAGAGAAAGAGAACACTACCATAATTAACGGTGCCGGAACCGAAGAAGATATCAAGGGCCGTATCTCTCAGATTAAAGCACAGATTGAAGATACCACTTCCGATTACGATCGTGAGAAGCTTCAGGAACGTCTGGCTAAACTAGCTGGTGGAGTAGCTGTTATCAACGTTGGTGCAGCTACTGAGGTTGAACTCAAAGAGAAAAAGCATCGGGTTGAAGATGCTCTTTCCGCCACCCGGGCTGCAGTTGAAGAAGGTATTGTTTCCGGTGGTGGTCTCACCCTGGTTCAGGCTACCAATGCCCTTGATAAAGTTGATATGAAACCCCTTGCCGATGAAGAGCAAATCGGGTTTAAAATTGTTAAAAGGGCTCTTGAAGAGCCTATCCGACAGATTGTCGAGAATGCCGGTATTGACGGTGCAATTATTGCCGACAAGGCAAAAAGTGAGAAAAAAGGAATTGGTTTTGATGCCAATGCCATGGAATGGACTGATATGATTGCAGCTGGTATCATCGATCCTGCCAAGGTAACCCGCAGTGCATTGCAGAATGCTGCTTCCATTGCCGGACTGCTTCTCACCACCGAATGTGCTATTACCGACCTTCCTGAGAAGGAAGCACCCATGCCTCCCGCCGGCGGCGGTGGAATGGGCGGTATGGGCGGTATGGGCGGCATGATGTAAAACCGGTTTTCCGGTTAGCATTGTCAGTTCCCAGCTGACTGTTACAGGCCGGCCGGTTCTTCCGGTCGGCCTTTTCTGTATAATCTGATATTATCTGAGGGGGATATTATGAAACGTGAAGATTTTATTTTTGCCATTGGATTTGATGGGAATAAAGCTATCGTTGATAAACGTTCCCGTTCCAGGTACGCAAAGCTGGATACCCGCAGTCTTGCGGATAAAGGCATGTTCAGGGCTGCATACCGCAGCTCCGTATATGAATCAGATACCGCTTCTGCAGACTACGTACTTGAAAAATTCAACGACGTTTCTCCGGTTAAATATGATAAGAGTTCGGATCTGGATAAAGTTTTCGGGGTACAGCCCCCATCGGATGATATTACAGGTGTCCGGGCTATCTGACTCAAGCTGTGTTCTCATTGACGATCTAATGACTCCGTGTTACGGTGTCTCGATTTTATTTTATATCTGAAGGCACTTCCAGAATGTGTATTTTCGGCCCTTAGGGCTGAAGGGACATTCTCGAGGTGCCTTTTCAAGGCAGGCTAATGCTTATGTTAAACAACCTCCCCTTATTATTAGGAGCTCCCGCAACAGGCGGAGCAACAGGAAGTTCCTCAGGCAGTTACATTCAGATCCTTATGATCGTGGGTGTTTTCGCAGTTTTTTATCTTCTGATTATCCGTCCTCAGCGGAAGAAACAGAAAGATACAAAGAAAATGCTGGAAGCTGTCAAGAAAGGTGACAAAGTAACCAGTATCGGCGGAATCCGCGGTACGGTAAAAAACGTTACAGATGGTACAGTTATCGTTGAAGTTGATAACAAGGGCACTACCCTCGAGTTTACCAAATCCGCCATCGGGTCAGTTGATACTGCATCCGCCCCTGCAAAAGCATCCAAAGATGACGAATCAAAAGATTCGTCCGAAAAGAAATAATCAGTCCCATCCGGAGATGAATCGATGACGAAAATGATGCGCACACTTTTAATTCTGCTGATGGTGGGATTAGGAGTTGTGTTTCTTTACCCCACAATCACCTGGTACTTTTTTACAAGCCAGGAGATGAAAGCCCTGGCAAACGGCTCTCTTCCTGAGATTCGAAACTGGGCGGAAGATGAAGCTTCTTCAACTTCAGAGGAAATCAAGCGGCTCAGCCAGGATACGGAAGCTGTTTCTGCAGCCCTTCCCACTGAGTTCGGTTTTCTTAAAGATGCGGCTAAAACAAATTACCGTCTAACCAATGAGAAAATGCCCAGAGACTGGACACTTGGTGCCACACTCAACGGTTTTCGTGACTTTAATGAAGTGAATGCTGCAATTGAAGACTACTACCGACAGAGCATCCTGGATCTGAAGGATATGAAAGGAAAAATTCTGGCCCTCGGCCTCGATCTTTCCGGTGGTCTGAGCGTTGTACTCGAGCCTGATTTTACAGCACTTGAAGAGGCCAGTACCGAGGTGCTTTCCGCTGAAGACCGTTCTGCAGCTCTGGAAGCTGCATTGGAGGTAATCAACAATAGAATTGATACCTTTGGTGTAACTGAACCTCAGATAAGGCGGCAGCTGGACGACTCTATACTGATTGATATCCCCGGTGAAGCCGATCCTGAGAGGGTTAACTCCTTTCTCATGGGCCGCGGTTCTCTTGGTTTCTTTATTGTCGATGATACCGGAACCGAAACTATCCGGAATTACATGGCTTCCGGTGGGAAAATTGTCGACAGGAGGCCCATTGAAGAGGGTCTTCTTGCCGAAGGTTTGATGGTACTGGGTTATTATACCAAGGATAGCTACGGTATGGATCAGTTCAAAGGCTGGATTGTTGTTCCCGAAACTCCGGGACTTGACGGCTCTCATATCCGGGAAGCCAACCCTGGTACCGATTCGAATACACTTCAGCCGATCGTTACTTTCCGACTCGACCCGGAAGGTGCAACAATCTTCCAGAGGCTCACATCCGAGAATACTCAGAAATACATGGCGGTAGTTCTTGATGGTAAGGTAAAAGCCAACGCATTGATTACCGAAACCATTCCAGGCGGAAGTGTACGGGTTACCGGTTTTAATTATCAGGAAGCAAACGACCTGGCTGTTGTTCTTCGTACCGGGTCGCTGCCGGTTCAGCTGAACATCCGGACACTGCAGTCTGTAGGTGCCTCCCTTGGTGAAGATACTATTCAGATGGGAATTAGAGCAATTCTCATCGGTATTGCACTGGTGTTTTTATTTATGGCGTTCTGGTACAAAGGTGCCGGATTGATTGCCGATATTGCATTGGCTCTGAACCTGTTCCTGCTTACCGCTCTTCTTTCCAGTTTCAACTTTACATTAACCATGACCAGTATCGCTGGACTTATTCTTACAGTCGGTATGTCGGTGGATGCCAACGTAATTATCTTTGAGCGTATCAAAGAAGAACTCAGACTTGGCAAAGGCCGGGCTGCTGCAGTAGAAACGGGTTTCAAAAAAGCTTTCTGGACCATCATGGATGCCCAGATTACAACCCTGATTGCCGCATTGTTCCTTTCCCAGCTGGGTAAGGGGCCGGTTCAGGGGTTCGCCGTTACTCTGGCATGGGGTATCGGATGTTCTCTCTTTACCGCATTGTTTGTTTCCAGACTGATGTTTGATCTGGGAACAGATGGATTGAAACGTCAGAAAATCAGTATTGCGTGGGGTATCAAGTAAGATGAAACTATTCAATGTCACACGCTATCGCGTTCCGGCCCTTACGACATCAGCAATACTGATTGTTATCTTCTGGGCCTATACTTTATTTTTTGCCGGAGGATTCAATTTCGGAATTGACTTTCAGGCCGGTATCAATTTCACCGTTGAAGTACCTGCAGCATCCGATGAACAGGTTGTTCGGGATGCTCTCGGCGAGTATAACCCTCAGGTTCAAACTGCAGGTGATAAGGGCAGCCAATTTATTATCCGTATCGCTGATGATGCAGAGAATGACAATTTTCAACAAACTGTATCAAAAGCAGTATCAGATATTCTGGAAGCAAAATTCGGAAATGTGAGTATTCTCAGTGAAGAGTATATCGGATCCAGTTTTGCCTCAAACCTGGCAACACAAACCATATGGCTCACCTTGATTGCACTGGGCTTGATACTTTTCTACATCTGGATACGGTTTAAACTGAACTATGCCGTATCAGCAATTACTGCTGTATTTCATGATGTGTTGTTACTACTGGGATTTATCGGTGCATTTCAGCTTGAGTTTTCAACGGCTACTATTGCTGCGGTTCTCACAATTATCGGTTATTCACTGAATGATACCATTGTAATCTTTGACCGTATCAGGGAGAATTCCCGGATTGTAAAGGACAAGGGCTTTAATGAAGTAATTAATCTGTCAGTTTCCCAGTCTATGAGCCGAACCTTGATAACATCCTTAACCACCCTTCTTGCCGTTGTGGCTATACTGGTTTTTGCCAGTGGAACCATAAAGACATTTGCATTGAGTCTGGTTGTTGGAATCGTAGTGGGTACATACTCATCGATTTTTGTTGCATCTCCGGTCCTTCTGGCCTGGCACAACAGAGAACTGAAAAAGGTTCATAATGCCCTCAGTCATTCAGGGAAGAGTGATTCATCTGGTTCAGGGAAAACATCTTCAGGCAGCAAATCTGCAGCTAATGTGCCGGAGCCTGTAAAACAGACAGCGGAAGAAATAGCTGAAGCTACTGAACGAAAAACAAAAAAGAAGAAAAAGAAAAAGAAATAGCAGATTAAAATTCAAATTATAGAAACCGGCCCTTGCAGGCCGGTTTTTTTTGCTGATAGTTTTACCTTGTGACTCATATAACGTGTCGAATACTTCTAATCCTGCTGCTTCTCAGTTCTTTTCCCGGATTATCCGCTGCCGGGGAAACCAGTGATGTGTTCTGGGTTTATACAAAAGACCGGTATAACAGGGCTATTCTGGATAATCCCATTGAAGTTCCCGAAGGAAGAGATCCATATCAATTTCTAGCCGAATATAAGAACTACCCCGATTATTTTGTTCGTAAAGAGGGTGATGTTACTTACCTTGCCGAAAAAGCCGATACAGGCGTGGTACCGATACTCTGCCTGCACAAAATAAGTAGAGAAGAGGACTATGCCTTAACTCCCGATCGATTCCGTAAACTGCTGGGATACATTGATAGTAACGGCTGGTATCTGGTATCAGATCTGCAATACCTTCATGGTGATTTTTCCCGGGTACCAACGGGGTATAAGCCCATTGTTATGGGATCTGATGATGCATCTCATGGTACTTTGATTTATCAGACTCGGGGAGATCGTCAATACGGTACGGTTAAACGACTGTTCGGAAAGCCTTTGATAGATAAGGACTCAATGGTTGCAATTCTTGAGAGGTATGTGAAAAGAGAGGAGGGGAGAATTAACTTTACCTTCTACGTTTCCTTTGACGGCATACCGTTCCGTCAGCTAGACGGGTTTGATAACCCCGGGTTTCCGTATCGCGGGGTTCCTGTTATTGCGGAAAAGATAAAATATCTTGATGAAAATTTTATCATAGGAATTCATTCTCAAAGCCATCCGTATGTCTGGGATTTAGGGATAAAGGGTTTCGCCGAGGATATTATGAAAGGCTGGGAGCAACTGGATGAATATGCCGGCGGCGAGGCAAAGAGCCTTCATACAATGGCATACCCCTATGGCGTTCGATCATTTAACCTTGATTTAAGGAATGCACTATCATCTCTGAATCGTAATGGTAAATATCTGGATGGTGCATTTGATTTTGATAACAAGCTGGCACCGCCTCCGGGTTTTCCTGGAGACAGCTTTGATGTTTCCAGGTTCAATGTGGATAACAAGCATTGGGATCGGCTGATGAGAACCCTGGATGGAGCGGATGCTGTTACTACCCGGCGTGAGATAATCTGGGAAGTGGATACTAAGCGACTGCCCCGAAGCCGGTACTCCCTGGGTGCCTCTCCAACAGATGAAATACTGGTTCTTGTCAGAGGGGTGTCCGGGAGTCCTGAGTAATTTCCGCTCTCGAAGGTCCGTTGCCTGCTGAGGGCCTCAGTCTGATTTGTCTGGTAATTGAAGCCGGTGCATCCTCAAAACGGTGGCTTACAAAGAGTACCGTGGTTTGAGTTTCTTTAATAAGCGTATCAATCAGATTTCTTATGCGGTCTCTTGAGGGTTTATCCAGGCCGTGCATCGGTTCATCAAGGAGCAGCAGGGGAGGGTGCTTAATCATAGCTCTGCCGATCATAGCAAGCCGTCTCTCACCGTAGGGAAGACGGTAAAAAGCTGTTTGCCGGTTTTTTTTCAAACCCAGTAATTCAAGCCACTGTTCTACCAGTCCAGTTTCAAATCCATCCAGAGGCGTTGTGAGTAGAAGGGAATTACGAAGCCCGCTGCCGATTATCTCTCCGGGGTGCATATGTCTGGAAACAGATTCCTGTAGAGATGCAGAAACCTGTCCTATGTATTTTTTAATTTCAGAAGTACTTTCCCCGCTTCCTCTTTTTCTTCCGAAAAGCTTCAGATCCTGACCGTATCCCCGGGGCTCATCTCCACAGATAAGATTCAGCAGCGTTGTTTTCCCAGAACCGTTCGGACCGGTAAGAAGCCAGGAATTACCGGGTTTTACCAACCAGTTAACATTCTCAAGAACTCTTCGGCCGTTGAAGGATAAAGATACTTTCTTCATTTCTATCAGAGATTTTCCCTCAAATACGACGGCTTCCGGTGGAGGCGGTATGATTCTCTTCTCCTGAAATTTGGTTGTATTACCGAATATTTCTTTAGTCAGAGGACTGCCCAGGATATCAGAAGGTATCCCCTGAGCCGCAATTTTCTGTTCACCCAGTAATACCAGACCCGAAGTATAAGGGGGAATATCTTCCATTCGGTTCACCGTCAGAACAATCAAAGTCTCTGATTCAGACCATTCTGCCAGCTGCTCTGTTAATCTTTCTCTTGCATCGACATCTAAACCTTCAAAAGGTTCATCCAGCACCGCCAGAGCCGGTTTTTTTCCTGCCTCACTGGCAATAAAAACCTGTCGGAATTCACCGGTGGACAGGTTTTTGATTCCCCGGCCTTCAAGTTTTTCAAGCAGCTTGGGATGTAGATACAGCTTACCGGCAGAACCGCCGAGAAAACTCTCCAATTCAGTCCCTTCGTCAGGGCGTCCCAGCACTTCTGAATCATCGTTATGCCGAAGTGAATCTCTGATTTCTCTTTCCCTGTCAAATGATATCCAGGCACCGCCGTTCTTCTTGTTATGGGGAGCTGTACGAGTAAGACCGGAAACAGGTGAGAGGTATCCTGATTTATCAGGAGCACCGGCAATGGCTCGGGCCAGTGAGCTTTTTCCGCTTCCTCCGGGACCGGCAATTACCCAGAGCTTTCCGGATTCCAGGGTGAGTTCCTCTACATTCAGGCGTTTATCCCGGCCCATTGGAATCCGGCTGTTGGAGAATCTGATCATCTGTATCAGATTACAGGAGAGAGAGAATTTCCGCAGCATGTCCTGCCGCTTTCACCTTGGGAAAGGCCTTAGTCACTGTTCCTGTCTCATCCAGGACAAAGGTTGAGCGAATTACACCCATGTATTCTCTTCCGGCCAGTTTCTTTTTTCCCCAGGCCCCGAAGTTCTCGAGCACTTCTTTTTCAGGATCGCTGAGCAGGTGGAAGGGTAATTTAAACTTCCCTGCGAATTTTGCATGGCTTTGCACCGAATCTGCACTGATTCCCAGTACAACAGCATCCTTGGCGAGTATTTCATCGTAAATATCTCTGAACTCACAGGCTTCTTTTGTACAGCCCGGGGTGTTGTCTTTTGGGTAGAAGTACACCACAACTTTCTTACCAGTGAAATCTGATAGGGATATAGACTCATCTGAAGCATTCTTCAGGGTGAATTCGGGTACTTTGTCACCTTCTTTGAGCATTTATTGACCTCCTGCCGGCGGTAAGACCGACTCAATCAGATTAAGCAGTACAGTCTTCTGAATCAAGTGAAGTATTGTGAAGCAGTAATATCCGGGATACTGTGATGGCAGTGTCAACTCAGATTGTTCTCCGTCAACGGCGGTTTATTCCCAAGCGAAATGAGAGGAGTGAACTTGTTCATTCCCGAATGAGCGCCGGGAAAGCATGGTTTCATACCCCGCGGCTCTGCCGCGGAACTGAACAGCGGGTTCGCATAGCGAACTTGCGAACCCGGAGTCGCTTGAGTGACTCCGGGTCCAGGGCTCTGCCCTGGGGTATGATACCATTCATTAATATCCTTTTTCTCCTACTTGTATCCAAATCAATCCTGTATGCCTCTGAACCCCCGGAGCGGGGCTGGACCATCGGGCCCTCCATCGGAGTGCATTGGGGCGGCGCCCGGGAAATCGTCTATGACAACAGCGGTGTGGAGAATCAGAATGATTATCTGAGCCTGCTTACCTGGGATTTACAGCCGGTGGTTACAGCCGGGTTTGATTCCACCTGGGAATCAGGGAAGAGTAACAGTCTGAATCTGGTTTTTCGCACTGCTGTACCCGGAATGGCCACAGGTGAAATGAACGATTATGACTGGCTCTACACAGATATGGATTGGAGTCACTGGTCGTCCAGCGATGTGAATCTGCGATGGGGCATTATCATCGATGTTGTTAATAACTGGAGGGTTGCAGATACCGGCCCCTTTTCGCTGAAACTCGGTGTGGGTTATCACCTGGACTGGTGGGCCTGGCGGGATATGATTACCGATTCGGTTTATTCAACAACAACCGGAAGCGTTTATCCTATGCCTTTCGTTACTTATCCCGGAGATGGTTTCAGAGATTTGCATGATGAACTGACTACTGGTATCAACGGTATTAACTACAATGTTGCCTATCATGTGCCCCTGATATCTTTGAGCATTGATTTGGACTGGGGTACTTTTTTCATAAATACAAACGGCCGTATCGGCCCGGTTCTGGCTTTCTCACATGACGAACACGTACTTAGGGATCTTGATTTCTACGATACTGCTGCCGGCGGTCCCTGGGTGGATGCCCTGCTGGAAACCGGATTCCAAAGTTCCGGCCGTTTTCTTTTTACCCTGAGAGGAGAGTTTGCCTGGCTGAATGAAACCCGGGGGAACTCGGTGATGGTAACCGGCAGCGGATCTTCATACCTGTTCAAGGATGCAGCCGGATTCGCTTTCAGCCGCATCGGGGTTACAGCCCTGTTTTCCTGGGACTTGAGCGGCCCTTGACAGAAACGCTAAAGATGCCGATATTCCACATAGGTAATGACGGAGACGAGTAAA
>Ga0209633_10003742_pt1 | contig 13978 bp, 25 predicted proteins | sample Cruoilmetagenom1_FD_187290 | JGI IMG/M metagenome (GOLD analysis project Ga0209633, IMG submission 187290) | Oil polluted marine microbial communities from Coal Oil Point, Santa Barbara, California, USA - Sample 1 (SPAdes) (version 2) | ecosystem: Environmental > Aquatic > Marine > Oil seeps ... | reverse complement strand
AATATGGTGATATATAGAATATTACAAAATAAAAAACCAGTGCAAAACACTGGTTTTTTTTATGATTATGTATATGAATTTCTAAATAATTCAATCTTTATTTCAAAAACCTAAAATCTTTACCCAGATACGTTGCAGTACTTCCAAGTATTTCTTCTATACGTAATAATTGATTATACTTTGCAATCCTATCAGTTCTACTGGCCGATCCTGTTTTTATCTGACCTGTATTTAGCGCAACAGCTAAATCTGCTATTGTTACATCCTCCGTTTCACCTGAACGATGACTAATTATTGAAGTATAACTATTACGGGTAGCCATTGATACTGCATCAATAGTTTCAGTTAATGTTCCAATTTGATTTACCTTTATAAGAATTGAGTTTGCAACACCTTTCTTAATACCTTCAGCTAATCTTTTGGTATTTGTAACAAATAGATCATCTCCAACTATCTGCACTCTATCACCCATTTTATCAGTCATGAGTTTCCATCCATCCCAATCATCTTCAGCCATACCATCTTCAATGGAAATTATTGGATATTTCTTTGTCCAGTTATCCCAATAATCAACCATTTCAGCAGGGGTTAATTTTTCGCCTGTTGACCATTTTAGATGATAAACATTCTCTTTTGGCACATAATATTCAGATGAAGCCGGGTCAAGTGCTATAAAAATATCCTCACCAGGTTTGTATCCTGCTTTTTCAATTGCTTCAAGAACAACCTTTACTGCTTCTTCATTGGACTTTAAATTTGGTGCAAACCCACCTTCATCACCAACATTTGTTGAATATCCTGATTTCTTTAATACTGATTTCAGATTATGAAAGACCTCAGCTCCCATTTGTAATGCATGACTAAAGTTATTAGCTCCTACCGGCATTATCATGAATTCCTGAAAGTCGATACTATTATCTGCATGAGATCCTCCATTAAGGATATTCATCATTGGAATAGGAAGCATCTTTGCATTTACTCCACCAATATATCTAAATAGATGCTGATTAGTCTCCTGAGCTGCAGCATGAGCTACCGCCATGGAAACTCCTAACATTGCATTTGCTCCAAGGTTTGCTTTATTTGGCGTACCGTCTAATTCAATCATTCTGTGATCAATCTCAACCTGGTCTGTTACATAGTAACCGGTTAACTCTTCCGACAGCACATTATTAACATTCTGCACAGCTTTAAGAACACCTTTTCCCAAATAAACATCAGTATCCTCATCTCTGAGCTCAACTGCTTCATGAATACCCGTTGATGCGCCCGATGGCACAGCTGCTCTACCCACTACCCCTGATGTTGTATAAACATCTACTTCTACGGTTGGATTTCCACGTGAATCCAAAATTTGCCTACCATGTATACTTGTTATTTGACTCATACTTCTTAGTTTAAAATTTGATTTACAAAATTACTATTTTTTTATTCACTCAGATTTGAACTAAGTGATCTATTCACATTTTTCCATAAAAAAAAAGGATAAGAGAGAATCTCCTATCCTTTTTATACTATTAGAATACTGAAACAGGTTTCTATTTCTCTTCTTTCTTATCTTCTTCTTTTTTGGCTTTTGGAGCTGCCTCTTTTTTAGCTTTTGGAGCTGCTTCTACCTTTTCTTCCTTTGTTTCTTCAACAGCTTCTTTAACCTCTTCCACTACTTCCTCTACAACTGCATCCTCAACAATATCATCTACTGTTGATTCAACAACTACTTCAGCTTCCTTCTTCTTTGCACCACCTCTACGACGACGTGTTGATTTAGCCTTCTTGGATTTATCACTGATCAATAGTTCGTTATAATCAACTAACTCAATCATAGCCATCTCAGCATTATCACCTAATCGTTTTCCAAGTTTAATTATTCTTGTATAACCACCTGGACGATCTGCAACTTTACCTGAAATATTTCTGAATAATTCAGTAACCGCAAATTTATCTTTCAAATAGCTAAAGACAACCCTACGAGAATGTGTTGTGTCTTCTTTTGATTTTGTAATCAAAGGTTCAACATAACCTCTAAGAGCTTTTGCTTTGGCAACTGTTGTATTTATTCTTTTATGTAAGATCAACGAAGATGCCATATTTGACAGCATCGCTTTTCTGTGTGAAGATGTTCTTCCTAAATGATTAAAACTCTTTCTGTGTCTCATCTCGCTTAATCCTTATCTAATTTATATTTCGCTGTATTCATCCCAAACTCGAGTCCTTTTACATCAACTAATTGATCAAGCTCAGTAAGTGATTTCTTACCAAAGTTTCTAAACTTCAGTAAATCATTTCTATTATATGCTACAAGTTCACCTAAAGTTTCAACGTCGGCTGCCTTCAAACAGTTAAGAGCTCTAACTGAAAGGTCGAGATCAACTAATTTTGATTTTAGCAACTGGCGAACATGTAATGTATTCTCATCAAATTCCTCATTTACTGATTTTTCTTCAGTTTCGAGAGTAATTCTCTCATCTGAAAAGAGCATGAAATGATGAATCAGTATTGTTGCTGCTTCTTTCAATGCTTCCTTTGGATGAATTGATCCATCAGTAATAATATCAAAAACGAGTTTTTCATAGTCAGTCTTTTGCTCAACTCTGTAGTTCTCAACATGATATTTTACATTCTTGATAGGTGTATGAATTGAGTCGATAGCTACTGTACCAACTAATGCATCTTCATCTACGTTTTCTTCTGCAGCAACATATCCCCTACCCTTTGTTATGGTTAATTCCATACTCAATTTAACGGATGGATCAAGGTGACAAATTACTTCTTCAGGGTTTAGCACCTGAAAAACAGATAGAAATTTATTAATATCACCAGCAGTAAATACTTCCTGATCACCAATAATGATATTTACTTTTTCACTGGTCTCACTTTGGATTTGTTGTTTAAAGCGGATTTTTTTAAGATTTAATACTATCTCAGTAATATCTTCAACAACACCTTTTACAGTAGAAAATTCATGAACTACTCCATCAATTTTTACTGATGTAATGGCGAATCCTTCTAGTGATGATAATAGTATTCTTCTGAGGGCATTACCTATAGTTATACCAAAGCCAGGCTCCAAAGGACGGAATTCAAAAATTCCATGAAACTCATCAGCTTCGTTCATTAGTACCTTATCGGGCTTCTGAAATGCTAAAATTGCCATAATTTACCTTTACGTTAAAATGTTCAACTAGTTAATTAATTATTATTTAGAGTATAACTCAACGATAAGTTGCTCCTTAATATTCTCTGGAATTTCTTCACGTGGAGGATAATTAAGAAATTTACCTTGTAGTTTTTCAGAATCCCACTCAAGCCATGAAAAGCTCTTATGTGGGTGCTCTAAGGAATCAGTTATTGCAATCATGCTTTTAGATTTTTCTCTAACACCGACTACATCACCTTCCTTAAGAGAATATGAAGGTATATTCACAATATTACCATTAACAGTTATATGGCGATGTGAAACTAATTGACGTGCTCCTGATCTGGTAGGAGAAACACCTAAACGATAAACAGTATTGTCAAGACGTGCTTCAATTAATTTAAGTAAGTTTTCGCCGGTAATACCTTTTTTGCGTGAAGCAAGTTTAAAGATATTACGGAACTGTCTTTCAAGTATTCCATATGTGTATTTAGCTTTTTGCTTTTCCTGAAGCTGAATACCATACTCCGATTGTTTTTTTCTTCTTTTATTGGCACCATGTTGTCCCGGTGGGAATGCCTTTTTTTCAAGAAATTTATCAGGTCCGTAAATTGGATCATTAAATTTACGTGCGATTTTGGATTTTGGTCCTATATATCTTGCCATAGCTTAGATTTTTTCTCAGTTAATAAAGAGTTATACCCTTCTTCTTTTTGGTGGACGACAGCCATTATGTGGCATTGGTGTTACATCAACAATTTCAGTAACTTCAATTCCGGATGAATGGATAGTTCTAATTGCTGATTCTCTTCCTGATCCTGGTCCTTTAACATAAACCTTAACTTTACGCAAGCCAAGATCGTATGCAGTTTTTGAACACTCAGTTGCTGCCATTTGTGCAGCGTAGGGAGTATTCTTTTTTGAACCTCTAAATCCCATTTTACCAGCTGATGCCCATGATATAACTTGTCCTGTATCATTTGTTAATGAAATAATGATGTTATTGAACGAAGCTTTTATATATGCTCTTCCTTTAGGCTCTACCTTAACAACTCTTTTTTTTGTACTTCTGGTCCTTTTTGCCATAGTTATTTTTATTACTAGACTATGTGTTGATTTTAATTACTATTTAACGGCCATTTTTTTGTTGGCAACAGTTTTCTTACGTCCTTTACGGGTACGTGCATTATTTTTTGTGTTTTGACCTCTAAGTGGTAAGCCAATACGATGCCTTATACCTCTGTAAGATCCAATGTCCATTAATCGCTTAATGTTCATTTGTGTTTCTGAGCGTAATTCACCTTCAACTTTATAACCGTCAGTAATTACGTTACGAATATCATTTTGTTGATCATCCGTCCAGTCTTCTGCTTTTATACTCCAGTCAATACCAGCTTCGGTTAAAATTTGTTGAGCATTACTTCTACCAATTCCGTAAATATAGGTCAAAGCAATTTCTCCTCTCTTTTTGTTTGGAATATCTACTCCAGCGATTCTAGCCATAATTATTATTTTTATCTGTAAAAACCAACAATAGGTTACCCTTGTCTTTGTTTATACTTAGGATTCTTTTTATTAATAATGTACAATTTACCTTTACGACGAACAAGTTTGTCTTCAGGTGTTCTTTTTTTAATTGATGCTCTTATTTTCATCTGTCAATATTTTATTTTTTCGGTCTGATGGGATTCTCATGTAAAATATAATCATTTCCTATGTGCAATAATAGATGATTTTTTACATGTTCATTTCATCGTTGTATCTATTTGTATCTAAATGTTATTCTACCCTTTGTTAAGTCATATGGTGACATTTCCAATTTAACTCTATCGCCTGGTAATATTTTAATATAATGCATTCTCATTTTACCTGAGATATGAGCTGTAATTTTGTGCCCATTTTCAAGTTCCACACGAAACATCGCATTTCCGAGAGATTCAATTACCGTACCATCAAGTTCTATTGACTTCTGCTTTGCCATAAGTATTGACTATTTATTATTTAACACCTTTTCAATATATTCAAAAGTTGACATTATATCAGCTTTTCCGTTTCTAACAACTACATCATGTTCAAAATGAGCAGATGGTAATGAGTCTGCCGTTCGTATTGTCCAACCATCTGTATCCTGAACAACCTCTTTTACTCCGAGGTTAATCATTGGTTCGATTGCCAAACACATACCTGATTTTAACTTTATCCCCGACCCTCTGCGTCCGTAGTTCGGAACTTCTGGTTTTTCATGTAGGTTTCTACCTACACCATGTCCAACTAAATCTCTCACAACCGAGTATCCAAATCCCTCAACATAACTTTGAACAGCATGTCCAATATCGCCAACTCTTTTTCCTACAACTGCCTGTTCAATTCCTTGATAAAGTGATTCTTTTGTTCTTTCGAGAAGTAAAAGAACTTCATCATCCACTTCACCAACGGCAAATGTATATGCAGAATCGCCATAAAATTCATTCATTAACGTCCCGCAATCAACTGACACGATATCACCATCTTTCAATTCGCGATTTCCAGGTATGCCATGCACTACTTCATCGTTTACCGATATGCAAAGCGTAGCAGGAAATCCTCCATATCCTTTAAACCCAGGTACAGCTCCATTATCGCGGATAAAAGTTTCAGCAACTTTATCCAACTCCATGGTTGAGACACCGGGCCTAATAATTCTGGCTACTTCGGCTAAAGTTTTTCCAACAAGTAAAGAACTCTGTCTTTGTACTTCTACTTCCTCGTCTGTTTTAATATAAATCATCAAACGGAAACTAAAATTACATATTAAATGTAGATGACTTACCTTTAATTCGGCCTGATTTTGTCAGTCCATCATAATGGCGCATCAATAAATAACTTTCAATTTGTTGTAGAGTATCTAATACAACACCTACAAGAATCAGTAATGAAGTACCACCGTAAAACTGTGCAAAACCACTGTTTACTCCGGCAATCATAGCGAATGCCGGCATAATTGCAATGAATCCAAGGAAAATAGATCCTGGCAAAGTTATACGTGATAGAATATTATCTAAATATTCTGCTGTTTTCTTACCTGGTTTTACACCCGGAATAAACCCACCGTTCTTTTTCAAATCATCGGCCATCTGTTTTGGGTTTATTGTAATAGCAGTATAGAAGTAGGTAAATAATATAATCATTACAAAGAATGTAAAGTTATACCAGAACCCGGTATAATCTGCGAAAGCTGCAGCAAAACCAGTCATTGCCTCCGACTCAGCAAAACCAACCAATGTAATTGGGAGGAACATAATTGCCTGAGCAAAGATGATAGGCATAACACCTGCTGAATTCACTTTTAGAGGCAGATATTGACGAACTCCACCATATTGTTTATTACCAACTATACGTTTTGCATATTGAACAGGTACTCTTCTGGTTCCCTGAACAAGTAGTATAGTAAATAGAATTACAAATATCAATATTACAAGTTCCATAAGGAAGTAAACTAAACCACCCCCAAGCGAACCCATTTTTGATACAAACTCCTGTACCAATGAGCTAGGTAGTCGAGCAATGATACCAATCATAATTATGAGTGAAATACCATTACCAATACCTTTGTCGGTTATTTTTTCACCAAGCCACATTACAAATAATGTACCGGCAATTAGGATAACTGTTGATGAAATCCAAAAGAAAATTGACGGAGTTGTAATAGCAGCATTGAAAGGTGTTATAGCTTCAGCAGGTAATTGTGAAACAAGGTTCGCAATATAGCCTGGTGCTTGTAGCCCAACAATGATAACTGTTAAATACCGTGTTATTTGATTTATCTTACGTCTTCCACTTTCACCTTCACGTTGCAGCCTTTGAAAGTATGGTATTGCCATACCCAGTAGCTGAATAACAATAGATGCACTAATATATGGCATAATACCAAGTGCAAAAATTGAGGCGTTAGAAAACGCACCACCAGAGAACATGTTTAACAGTCCCATTAAACCACCTTGACCTTGCTGTTGCAAGTTGGCTAGCATATTTGGGTCAACTCCGGGTAATACGATATATGATCCTAAACGATAGATCAAAATAATACCAAGTGTATAAAGAATTCTATTCCTTAATTCCTCAATCTTATTTATATTTCTAATTGTTTCGATTAACTTTTTCATCCAATCTTAGATTTTAGCAATAGTACCGCCTTGAGCTTCAATGGCTGCCTGTGCTGTTTTTGTAAATCCATTTGCAGTAACCTCAAGTTTTGCTTTAAGTTCACCACTACCTAATATTTTAATCATTTCATTTTTATTGGCTAAACCATTCTCAACAAGAACATCATTATTAATTTCAGTGATGTTTTTATTGTCGGCCAACTCTTGAAGATCTTTCAGGTTAACTCCCCTGTATTCTTTACGGTTAATATTTTTAAAACCAAACTTAGGAACACGACGATATAATGGCATCTGACCACCTTCAAAACCGATCTTACGTTTGTAACCTGATCGTGACTGAGCTCCTTTATGACCTTTTGTGGCAGTACCACCTCGGCCGGATCCTTGACCTCGTCCAATTCTCTTTTTGTTCTTTACAGAACCCTCTGCAGGTTTAAGATTACTTAAATCCATTATTTCTATCTATTTTAAATTTCTTCTACCTTCAATAAATGCTTAACTTTCTCAATCATGCCTGTAACCTGTGGAGTTACAACATGCTCTTTAGGACGGTTCAATTTCTTGATCCCTAAAGCTAGAAGTGTCAATTTCTGCCTGTTTGGTCTGTTAATTGCACTTCTTACTTGTGTAATTCTTACTTTCTTCATCCTGTTTATCTTTTAACTATTATCCGTTAAAAACAGTGTCTAATTCAACACCTCTAACTTGTGCAATTGTATATGGGTCTCTCATTTTTGTTAGTGCATCAATAGTAGCTTTAACTACTGAGTGAGGATTTGATGAACCTTTTGATTTTGCCAACACATCTTTCACACCAACACTTTCAAGAACAGCACGCATAGCACCACCAGCAATAACACCAGTACCAGGTGCAGCAGGTTGAATATAAACATAAGCTCCACTATACTTACCATATTGAGCATGTGGTAATGTACCCTTTAATACAGGTACTTTTACTAAATGTTTTTTTGCATCATCGATACCTTTTGCAATAGCTGAAGTAACCTCTTTAGCTTTTCCAAGACCATAACCAACAACTCCATTTTCATTTCCTACAACAACAATTGCAGAGAAGCTAAAAGTACGACCACCTTTTGTAACCTTTGTTACTCTTTGAATGCTTACCAGTCTATCTTTAAATTCGATTTCACTGGATTTAACACGTTTTATATTTGCGTTTGTCATGATCAATTAAAATTTAAGTCCACCTTTTCTTGCAGCTTCTGCAAGTGATTTGATTCTGCCGTGATATAAATATCCGTTTCTGTCAAAAACAACATTCTCAATATTAGCTGTTTTTGCTTTTTCTGCTATAAGGGCACCAACTAAACTGGCTTGTTCAATTTTATTTACCTTATTTTCAGCTGTTTCTTTTTCACGTGAAGAAGCTGAAATAAGAACAGTACCATTACTGTCGTCAATAAGTTGAACATATATTTGTTTATTGCTTCTAAATACAGACATTCTAGGTCTCTCAGATGTACCAACTATGGTTTTCCTGATTCTCCTTTTTATCCTGAGTCTGCTGTATGCCTTTTTATTCTTTATTCCCATTACTATTAGGTTTTACCTGTTAACAGTTTCAATAGTTTATTATTTCTCTCCGGCAGCTTTACCAGCTTTCTTACGAAGTTCTTCACCCTGGAATTTAATACCTTTACCTTTATATGGCTCAGGTTTACGAAGTGAGCGAATCTTTGCAGCTACTTGTCCTATGAGTTGTTTATCAATTGAAGAAAGTTTAATCAGCGGGTTTTTTCCCCTTGCTGATTCTGTTTCAACTTTAACTTCAACAGGAAGTTCAATAAAGATATGGTGAGAATATCCCAATGAAAGGTCAAGTAATTGTCCCTTTGCATCGGCTTTATATCCAACACCAACTAGTTCCTGTACAATTTTATAACCTTCAGTAACACCAGTTATCATATTTGCAATCAGAGATCTATATAATCCATGCTTTGCTTTATGATCTTTTTTCTCTGTAGCTCTTTCAAGAACGACCTTTCCTTCATCAACTTTCACAGTTATTGCAGGATCAACAAGTTGTTCTAACTCACCTAATTTTCCTTTAACCTTAACAAGGTTTGTATCAGTTATATTAACTTCAACACCTTCTGGTAAAGTTATGGGCATTTTTCCTATTCGTGACATTGTTTTTCTCCTTCTAATTAACTTACAAAACAAATTACTTCGCCACCAACTCCAAGTTTTCTTGCTTCTTTATCAGAAATAACTCCTTTTGAAGTTGAAAGTATTGCAATACCCAAGCCATTAAGCACTCGTGGTAATTTATTTGCATTTACATATTGACGTAAGCCAGGTCGTGAAATTCTGTCAAGATTACTAATTGCCGGTAGTTTTGTAACCGGGTGATATTTTAAAGCAATCTTAATATTTCCCTGTACTTTATCTTCCTCAAACTTATAGTTAAGGATGTATCCTTTTTCAAAAAGGATTTTGGTAATATCCTTTCTTAGGTTAGAAGCTGGTACTTCAACCATTCTATGTTTTGCAGAAACAGCGTTTCTAACCCTAGTTAAATAGTCTGCAATTGGATCGGTTATCATCTGACTAAACTTTTTATTATTATTATATTACCAACTGGTTTTCTTAATTCCCGGTATTAACCCCTTTAATGCCATTTCGCGGAAGTTAATACGAGATACTCCAAACTGTCTCATATATCCCTTAGGTCTTCCTGTTAACTGACAACGGTTATGCAATCTTACTGGAGAAGCATTACGTGGTAACTTTTGTAATCCTTCGTAATCACCGGCAGCTTTTAATGCAGCACGTTTTTCTGCATATTGTTCTACCATTCTTTGTCTTTTGCGCTCACGCGCTTTCATTGATTCTTTTGCCATGAGCTATGCTTTTTTCTGGTTTTTAAATGGTAAACCAAATGCTTTCAACAATCCAAATGCTTCTTTATCTGTTTTTGCTGTTGTAACGATGGTTATATCCATACCATTAATATTGTTCACTTTATCAATGTCGATTTCAGGGAATATCAATTGTTCAGTAATTCCAAAAGAATAATTACCTCTGCCATCAAAACCTTTATCATTTATTCCTCTAAAATCTCGCACTCGTGGAAGAGCAACAGAAATAAGTCTATCTAAAAACTCATACATCTTAACTCCCCTAAGTGTAACACGTACACCTATTTGGTTTCCTTTTCTAAGCTTAAAGTTAGATACATCTCGCTTTGAAACAGTTGGAACTGCTTTCTGCCCTGTAATTGATGACATCTCTGTTATACCTACATCAATAAGTTTCTTATCAGTAAGTGCAGCACTAATACCCTGGTTAATAGATATCTTAGTTATCTTTGGAACCTGCATTACAGTAGTATAACTAAACTGTTTTACCAATGCAGGAACAATTTCCTCAGTGTACTGTGTACTTAATCTTGGTGTTGCTTCCATTACTTAATAGCCTCCCCTGATTTTTTTGAAAAACGTACTTTATTTTCTTTTGCCTCATCAAATTTTAAACCTGTACGAGTTGGTTGCCCTGCTTTATCAACAAGCATAAGGTTAGAAATATGTACACCAGCTTCCTGTTTTACAATTCCACCCTTAGGGTTATCTGCGTTTGGTTTAGTATTTTTTGAGATTAGGTTAACACCTTCAACGATGGCTCTGCTATCGGCAACATTAATAACCAGCACTCTGCCTGATTGTCCTTTGTTGTTACCGGAAATCACCATTACGTTATCCCCTTTTTTTATGTGTAACTTAGCCATAACTAAATTTCTTTCTTTTAAAGCACTTCAGGTGCTAATGATACTATTTTCATAAATTGCTTTTCACGAAGTTCACGTGCAACAGGACCAAAAATACGGGTTCCCATCATTTCGCCAGCTTGATTAAGCAATACTACAGCATTGTCATCAAAACGGATATAAGAACCATCAGTACGACGAATTTCTTTTCTTGTTCTAACAACAACTGCTTTTGCAACTGCACCTTTTTTAATATTTCCTGATGGTATTGCGTTCTTCACAGTAACTACCACCTGATCGCCAATGGATGCATAACGTCGTTTAGTTCCGCCAAGCACCCTGATGCAAAGTACTTCTTTAGCTCCGCTGTTATCAGCAACAGCAAGTCTTGATTCTTGTTGTATCATGGTTATTTAGCTCTTTCTATGATTTCTACTAATCTCCAATTCTTATTCTTGCTCAACGGTCTTGTTTCCATGATGCGTACTGTATCGCCAATTCCGCAATCATTCTTTTCGTCGTGAGCTGTAAACTTGGTAGATTTCTTGATGAATTTACCGTAAACAGGATGCTTAACACGGCGTTCTACTTGAACTGTAATGGATTTATCCATTTTGTCGCTAACAACTAGGCCGGTTCTTTCTTTCCTTAAGTTTCTCTTTTCCATCTCTGATTACTTATTATTATTTTCTGCGATAATTCTACTCCTCAACTCTGTTTCAAGCCTTGCGATCGTTTTCTTGTTTGCACTGATATCATGTGGATTTTCCAAAGGAGAAACAGTATGATTTAACCTTAATTTTGTTAAATGTTTTCTCTCTTCTTCCAGTCGCTCAACGATATCGGCTGTACTAAGCTCTTTTATAACTTCTTGCTTCATTATCCTATTATTTTATTCAGAGTAATCTCTTCGTACTACAAATTTGGTAGTTACAGGTAGCTTTTGTGCAGCAAGTCTCATTGCTTCTTTAGCAACTGCTAATGGTACACCTTCAGCTTCAAACAGTAATCGTCCAGGTGTAACTCTAGCTACAAATAATTCTGGAGCGCCTTTACCTTTACCCATTCTTACCTCAGCCGGTTTTTTTGTAACCGGTTTATCTGGAAATATTTTTATCCAAAGCTGACCTTCACGTTTCATAAAACGTGTAACAGCCTGACGTGCAGCTTCAATTTGACGTGATGTAAGCCATCCCTCTTCAAGAGTTTTTATGCCGAATGAACCGAAAGATAATTGATGCCCTCTTTGAGCATTACCTTTCATGCGGCCTTTTTGCTGCTTTCTAAACTTCGTTTTCCTAGGTTGTAACATGCCTATATAACTTTTTTAATTTTCTAAAATAATATCTGCTACCTTCTTCTTCTTTGTCTTCCACCACCTTTTTGAGCAGACTGTCTTGGTTTTGAACTTCCAACACTTGGAGAAACTAAATCGGGTTTACCGTAAATTTCACCTTTGAAAATCCAAACTTTAATACCAATACGACCATAAGTAGTATGTGCTTCAACAAGAGCATAATCGATATCCGCACGTAGAGTTTGAAGTGGTACACGACCTTCGCTGTACATTTCACTACGCGCCATCTCAGCTCCACCAACTCTACCTGAAATAAGGACTTTAATTCCCTCAGCTCCAAGACGCATTGTTGATGCAATTGATGTTTTTATAGCTCTACGAAATGATACTCTACCTTCAATTTGACGTGCAATACTTGTAGCTACAATATGTGCATCTAATTCAGGTCTTTTTATCTCAGAGATATTTATCTGTACTTCTTTATTAGTAAGCTTCTTTAACTCTTCTTTTAGCTTATCAACTTCTGAACCCCCTTTTCCGATAATAATACCTGGGCGCGCAGTAAATATTGTGATAGTTACTAACTTAAGAGTACGCTCAATCATTATACGTGATACTCCAGCTTTGACTAAACGAGCATTAAGATACTCTCTTATTTTACCATCTTCAACAAGCTTTGCTGAAAAGTCTTTTCCACCATACCAGTATGAATCCCATCCTTTGATGATTCCTAACCTAAGTCCTATTGGATTAGCTTTCTGTCCCATTATTTATCTGTGTTTTCAGTAATAACTTCTTCTACTTCTTCTTGCTTTTGCACTCTGTTGCCTAATATTAGAGTAACATGATTCGATCTTTTACGAATACGGTGTGCTCTGCCTTGAGGTGCAGGTTGGATTCTTTTTAGCATCCTGCCGCCATCAACACTAATTTCTTTAACAAACAACTGATTATCTTCAACTCTCTGTCCTTCATTTTTAACTTCCCAGTTAGCTATAGCTGAGCGTAATAATTTGTACAGCCTGCCAGCAGCTTCTTTCTGAGTATGTTGAAGTAAACTCATTGCATTCTCAACGTTCATGCCACGAATTAAATCCGCAACAATACGCATCTTACGTGGAGAAGTAGGTACATTGCGAAGACGTGCAACGTATAGTGCTTTACGCTCTTCTTTCCTTTGTTCCGCACTTATGTGTTTTCTTGATCCCATTATACTGTACTTTATTTACTACCTTTATTCTTTTTACCAGCATGTCCCCTAAATAATCTTGTGGGTGCAAATTCTCCTAGTTTATGTCCAACCATATTTTCAGTGATATAAACAGGAATAAATTTATTACCGTTATGTACTGCTATAGTTTGGCCTACAAAATCAGGAGACACCATTGATGCCCTCGACCAGGTTTTAACTACTGTTTTTTTATTGGACTCTACATTGGCCATTACTTTCTTCTCGAGTTTAATATCGATGTATGGTCCTTTTTTTAATGATCGGCTCATATTATATTCAATTAACGCTCCTTAATTATTTCTTTCTTTTTTCTACAATGTACTTATTAGATGCCTTCTTCTTAGCACGTGTACGGAAACCTTTTGCAGGTAATCCTTTACGTGAACGAGGATGGCCTCCAGAGGCTCTACCTTCACCACCACCCATTGGGTGATCGACAGGGTTC
>Ga0209633_10003741_pt1 | contig 13978 bp, 13 predicted proteins | sample Cruoilmetagenom1_FD_187290 | JGI IMG/M metagenome (GOLD analysis project Ga0209633, IMG submission 187290) | Oil polluted marine microbial communities from Coal Oil Point, Santa Barbara, California, USA - Sample 1 (SPAdes) (version 2) | ecosystem: Environmental > Aquatic > Marine > Oil seeps ... | reverse complement strand
TTGCGAAGGGTTCTTTTTCAAATACTTGGCGGCGGCGAAAGCCATCCCCTCGTCCCATGCCAACTGTGATTCAAAGAATTTCTCAAAACCTTTGCTACTAGTGCGAGAATGCATGGAAAAGACTTTCTTGAGTCGTGCACGATAGGCGGCATTTGATTTATCCAGCACTTTTGGTAGCTGTTTACGCTCTTCTGAGTTGAGCCCCTTGATGCCAACTTTGCTTACTCGCTTTGTCAGCTCCTTGGGAATATTCAGTGCAATCAAAGGAATCTTATTTTGTTTAGCATAATCAAAAATTGGGCGATACAAACGGAAATCATATCTCCAGCGATCATACCACTGGGTGCCACGCAACATTTCATGCTCATTAATTTTTCCTGCAATATAATCATCAAGGTAAGACTGATAGGGATGCTGAATCATTTCCAGACCGATACTGATATTATTTCCCCAGTGCTTATGAACGCTCTTGATTACGGCAAGTTGATTTAAATGATCACCGTAGTCGGTATGCATTTCACCCACAAAAACAACCCTATGTTTTGCTAGTCGCGATGAAAATGATTCAAGTGTATTGATAGTCTTGAGATCAACGGCAGTGACTTGATGTGCCTGAGTTTGTTTCTTAACGGGTTTGGAATTAAGCTGCTTGTTATTTGAACAGGCATTTAAACCGAGTAAAATGAATAAAAAAATTGGCGTAAAATAGTATTGGATTTTTTTCATGGATGGATTGTAGCAGTAAAATAAAACCAAGAACTAAACCCATATCAATCGAACTGTTACTAAAGGAGAGACTGATCAAGTCCGATTATTTAAAGCTTGTTAAAATGGCCGATATTTTCTGCGTTTAAATCTAATCAACTTAATCAGGTTCTCCTATATTTGTGCTGAGTCTATGCCGAAGGAATTTACAAACTTTTTACAAACACCTTACGCTATCTTGACCTAATAAATGCGAGCAAAACATAAGATATGACTTCCTAATAATGAAAAGGCAGGAAAATAAAATGAAATTACATTGGAAGATATTATCAACAACAGCTACCTTGCTAATTGCAACACTGGCTACACTTACTTCATCAACTTTACAGGCTAAGCAGGTTGAACTCAGGGCAGAACTGGGCAGCCCGATTATAGAGGCGGGCAAAAAACAAACCACCTTCCTTAAAATCGCACTGACCGGATTTAAACTGGATGACAGAGAAGATCGCACCCCGGCGAATATCGCCATCGTGCTGGATAAGTCCGGCTCCATGAGAGGCGGCAAACTTGAAAATGCCAAAAAAGCAGCAAGAATGGCAGTAGATTTACTCAATGAGAATGACATTATTTCAATCATTAGCTACGACTCGACCGTTAATGTTCTGGTTCCGGCAACCAAGGTCAGCGACAAAGCTGCTATCCATGCTGCTATTGATAGAATGCGTTCCAATGGCAATACCGCTTTATTTGCGGGTGTAAGTAAAGGTGCGGCAGAGATTCGTAAATTTTTAAGCAAAGACCGTGTTAACCGTGTTATTTTACTCTCCGATGGTCAGGCGAATGTTGGCCCAAGCTCTGCTACGGAGTTAGGCGATTTGGGCGCATCACTGAGTAAAGATGGTATTACCGTAACTACCATTGGCTTAGGCACAGGCTACAATGAAGATTTAATGGCGAATCTCGCTGGTTTTAGCGATGGCAATCATGCCTTTGTTGAAAACGCAGAAGACCTTGCCAAAATTTTCAAATATGAATTTGGCGATGTGCTTTCAGTGGTTGCACAGAATGTAGAAATTAAAATCAAGCTTAACAATAATATTCGTCCAATTCGAATCCTAGGTCGTGACGGCACCATACTGGGTCAAACAGTTAAAACTAATATGAACCAGCTATACAGTGAACAGGAAAAATTTGTGCTGCTTGAAGTGGAAGTACCCGCCGGAAAAGCCAGGCAGGAAATTTTTTTGGCAGATGTTAGCGTGATCTACCAAAATATGCAGAGCAATAAACAGGATCAGCTCGCTGATAATATGAAACTGGCTTACAGCGAATCCAGAGAAGCGGTGAGACGCTCGGTAAATAAGGCAGTCGTTACCTCAGCAACCAGACAAGTCGTTAATGAAACCAGTAAAAAAGCATTACGCTTACGTGACAAGGGAAAGTTTAAAGAAGCGCAGGATTTATTACAGGGCAGCGTTGGTTATGCACAGCAGCAAGGACGATTACTGGGTGGCAAAGAAGAAGCAGAGCTGAATGTTTTAAGCGAAGAGATTTCTAGCGAAGCGGATATGATAGTTGAAAAGAAAGATTGGAATAAAAACCGTAAGGCGATCAAAGCCAAGCAGTTTAAGTCGCAAAATCAGCAATCATATTAATATCCTAGCATTGCATTCATATTAAACCCGCCTTCGACTCCGCTCAGGCTACGGGCCTAGCTAATAGCAGCTCCCTGAGCGGAGTCGAAGGGCGCGTGTTTCTTGTGCTTTGTTAAATACTGTAAAACTGTTTAATATATAACTTATGCAACAACGTAAACTCATGATTATCTTGGCACTTATCGTGCTCCTACCGCTGATGTTATTAGGCTGGCAAGGCTGGAAAATTAACCAGGATAATAAGCAGCTCAATAAAGCACGCTTTAATAGCCTTGTGTCAGCGCGTTTAAATCAAGTTGATACGGTTGTTCAGAGCTACTTTGAAGAGATGCAGCTCAAATGGAGCTTACTGATTCCGCAATGGGATTTAAGCAATGAAGCGACGCGAAAGCGCATTGAAAGTAACGGCAATATTCGCCAAATATTTATTATTGATGCTAACAATATTCGTCGTTTTCCACCAAGCAACAATGAAATTACTGCTGCTGAAAAGACCTTTATAAATCGTCTTGAATCAATCTGGCGCGATCCAGAAATGCTCTTTGCAAACCAGTCTAATGGCTCAGTTATTGAAAGTGTAGCCAATGTGAATCAACAAAAAGAAACATCAAAATATCTTTCGAAAAAGAACAGCGAACCGAAAAAATCACTGTTTAATTTTAATTCCAGAAGTGCTTCTAGTAGCGCATCTATTCAAGAAAAAATAGCAACAACCGCAGATAAAGGTGCCTATCTGGCGAATACCGCCAGACAGGGTTGGTATATGTGGCACTGGGGAAGCGACTCCAATCTCATTTTTTGGCGACAGGATAAAGACAAGCAGATCGTTGGCGTGGAGATGGAGCCAGTCAGGGTTAAAGCTGATCTGATTAGCCGTCTGCCGGATACATCATCGCGAGCCACAAACGAGGATGATTTTCGTTTGCGCCTGCTGGATACTGCCGGGCATGTGGTCTATCAATGGGGTAATTATAATTTTACGCCTGTTGAAGCGGCACAAAAAAAGTCCTCTTTAAGCTACCCTCTTTCAAGCTGGTCACTGGAATATTATGGCAAAACCTTTACAGCTTCTGCCTTATCACGTTATAGCCTGTTAATTACATTGCTTGGTTTTGGTTTATTAATATCAGGACTGGCGTGGTTTTTATATCGCGAACAAACGCGAGAAATGAGGCTTGCTGCTCAGCGAGTACAATTTGTCAGTCAGGTATCGCATGAATTGAAAACGCCACTGACCAATATCCGCATGTACGCCGAAATGCTACAAGACCAGATTGATGATGACGAACAACCAAAACGCTATCTACAGGTTATTACCGATGAGAGTAAACGCCTCACCCGGTTAATTGCGAATGTGCTTAATTTCTCACGTGCACCACGAGTTCACCTACGTGAGATTGATCCTGATAGCGTCATCCAGCAATCCATTGAACACTTCAGGCCTGGCTTTGAAGCAAAACAGATTGAGATAAACAGCCAGCTGCTGGCGAACACTCATATTCAGACTGACCCAGATATTCTGGAGCAGATTTTGAACAACCTACTGAGTAATGTAGAAAAATATGCAAGCAGCGGCAAGCGAGTAGATATCAATAGTGAAATCAAAGGCGGAAATTTTGTGTTACGTGTAAGAGATTATGGCGGTGGTATTTCTCGTAGCGAACGCAAACGAATATTCCAGCCCTTTTATCGAATTAACGACAAAATCAGTGAAGGCATTAGCGGCACTGGCATAGGACTCACCATCGCAAAACAACAAGCCCAGCACCTTGGCGGCACGCTGGAATATATTGAAGTTAATCCGGGAGCCTGTTTTCAGCTAGCGCTTCCAGTTGATTCTCTGATGCAAAAAACCGGGGGGGGTGCCATGCTTCGACAACGCTCAGCACAAGAATGAAAATTCTGATTGCAGAAGACGATTTACATATCCGTGAAGGCTTGCGCGATCTATTGTCACAGGAGGGCTATGAAATCTGTGTGGCAGAAAATGGCCGCATCGCGCTGGATTTGTATCATCAACAAAAACCACAGTTTGTGATTCTTGATATTATGATGCCAGAGATGGATGGTTATTCAGTGTGTCGTGAAATCCGCAACAAAGATAACGACATTCCAATTATTTTTCTAAGCGCCAAATCAGAGGAAATCGACCGTGTAATTGGTCTGGAATTAGGCGCTGATGACTATATCAGCAAACCTTTTGGCACCCGAGAAGTGGTAGCGAGAATTCGTGCAATCACTCGCCGACATTTACAAACACAGTCATCACCAACAGCAGCAAAATCATTTATCTTTGGCGACTATGAAATCTTCCCCAATGAATTGCGCGCCAAACGTGAGGGAAAATCCATTGACCTTAGCCTGCGTGAAATAAAAGTCTTAAATACACTTGCTGAACATAAAGGTGAAGCCGTCAGCCGCGATCAGCTTTTTAACGCCTGCTGGGGCTATGACCACATGCCCAATAGCAGGACACTGGATCAACATATCTCAAAACTACGTAAACTAATTGAAGATGACCCTGCAGAACCACAATTGATTAAGACCGTGCGCGGGGTTGGTTATCGTTATGAGTAGTTTCTTGTGCTCTATACTTTAGTTGATACTAACGGTTTTACACTAATAACTGCGTTGTCCGTTTTAAACAACAAAACGGCAAGCTCAATAAAAAACTAGGGGGAGTTCCATTTGCAATTGAACCTCTGATCAAGTCCAATAATTTCGACTTAATCAGAGGTTCCCTAGGTAATAATTAGTTACCATCCAGAAAGCATACCAATTGAGAACGCCTCAGGTACGCAATCTTGCAACCACTACATCTTGTTATTTGAGAATAACCAAATACCAAAATGTAGTATTCACAATCTTACGCACCTGATTCATTCTCAAAAAGGCCTGTTTCTGGACGCTAACTAATTACAAAAACTATTCGCTACATTTAGCGCCTTTAGCAAGGAATAAACTAAGTATTTGTTTCGCTTTTGGGCTGGTTGAGTCACATATGGTGTAAATAGCTGTATCGCCATCATTATCTTTTATATGAACATTGGCACCATGATCTATTAACATTTTGACATGCTTTACTCTTGAGAAAAGTACTGCAGTAAAAAGGGCAGTACCTCCGTCAGCATCTCTTGCATTGATATTGGCACCTTTGGCTAATAGTAATTTTAGAATCTGTTCATCATCTTTTTTATCAAAACTAGGCAGTGATAATAATGCGGTGTCTCCATCTTTATTTTTTAAATGGACATTGGCGCCTTTAGCAAGAAGTAGTTTTACATTGTTTAAATGACCAAATGTGACGGCGTTCATTAAGGCGGTATCACCATCTTCATCTTGCGTATTTACATTAACCCCCTTGTCGATATATCTTTTAAGGTCTGCTGTATTTTTAAATGAGCCAGCATGGGAAATATCTACTGTTGGATCCGATGAACAGCTTGATAGTGCAATCATACTTGAAATGAATAAAATGAATGTTAAGTGTATTTTCATTAGGTTTTTCCTCAATTAATCTTTAGCATCTATAAATAGACATTGATATTTTTCTTCAACTTCTTTGGCGACGTGTTTAGCACCTTTGTTAATTGCCGCTGAACTTTTTAGGGCGCATAAATAGGAGAATTTTTCAGCATTAAACATTTTTTCAGCAGCTTTTGAACTTATCTCGTTGATTCGTTTTGAAACATAGAGATGGGCTGTTTTAGCACGCTTTTGAGTTTCTTGCATTCCGCCTAAATTTTTACATAAATATGTATTGGATGTTCCTGTAGAAGCATCATCAAATGAAAATTTTGTACGATCAGGATATCTCTGCTCTATCATTTTTACAGAGGAGCAAGATGTGATCAATAAGGAGAAGATAATAAGAGTAGCGGGAAGTCGAATGTTCATTCGATCAGTATAAAACAACCGATCCTTTTATCAAATAAATTAACAGTATAAATAAAAATATATAATAAGATAATGGTATGCATCATACAAATGAAGAATGAATGTCTATTTTCTTCATAAAATGAATGGGGATCACGTTGCTTTTCCTGTTAGTGACCAGCTGCACAAAGCTGATACAAACTGTTTCACACTAATAAGTGAGATGTCCGTTTTAAACAACAAAACGGCAAGCTCACTAAAAAACTAGGGGACCAACTGATAATTAAAGAGCGTTATTTCCGTCTTGCTAAACGCAGTCGAGGCATCAAAGAGATGCCATTCTTAACGATTGAATAACTTTTTCTTTAATATTCTGTTTGGCTTCTGTAAATTTCTCTGCAAAAAGAGTCATATAATATTTGTCTTTCTTTTCAAGCGGAAAATCCAGAGTGGTTATTTCGCCTTTTGGTGAAATGTATCTTTTCTCAATAATGGTTAATTCTGTTTGATCTGTACCAAGGTCTTTACGTGAAACAGGCTTTCCAGTCTCAACATAACCATTTTCTATTAAGGCTTTATTGATATCTTCAAATGTGAATAATTGTTTTTTATCTTTTGTAAGCACCATAACATCGGTTGTACAGCCATCTTCCTCGGGTGAAACCGCATAGCTAATGCCATCAATATGTACTTCATAGACACCATTAAAGTCTTTTGCTAAAGATAATTTCGAAGAGCCTTTCAGTGACTCTTGTAGCAATTCCTGCGACTCATATTTTTTCTCGCAGAACTGGTTATGCAGTGCTAGAAATGAACTAAGGTGTGGGAGTGTGTCTGTTTTTTCCTCTACGCTTACTTTTTCTTCTACAGTCGCGTTATTCTCAGCTGCGGTTGACTTGCCACAGCCACTTAATAAAAGTGTTGTGAGTATTGCTGCTGTACATAGCGCAATAACAGGTATAGCTTTATTCATTGGGTTTGCCTTTTTTATTTTTATTTTTTTGGGTACTAAACAAATAGTAGCTATATTTAACTATCTGCACAAGAAATCACTGACTAGCGGATTGATTCCAGTGTAAAATTTCGATTGATGTACATCATTTACCTTACTAAATATTGCCTTTAGAATCCCAAAAATGTTAAATATAGAATCCCAATATAAGGGCAAAACCGCTTTTCTGCATCTCGGCTTTAGGCCTTTTTTCTTTGCTGCGCTTTCTTTTGGTGTTGTTTCAATTTCGCTTTGGCTAGTCATATTCACCTTTGGCAATGGAATTCTGCCGAATAATTATCCTATTATTAGCTGGCATGCGCATGAGATGATTTTTGGCTTTACTGCAGCTACCATTACCGGTTTCTTATTAACCGCTGTTAAAAACTGGACAGGCATTCAGACCATCAATAATAAGCCTTTGCTGGGTCTATTATTGCTTTGGCTATGTGCTCGAGGGCTGGCTTTCTTTCCTGGAACATGGGTTTTACCAACACTTGCTGTGATTGATAGCTTATATTTACTTTTTGTAACACTGGCATTCTCACTCCCCGTTTTTAAAAAGAAGCAGTGGAATAACCTCGCCTTTAGTGGAAAACTACTGCTGTTATTTGTTGCTAATATGATCTTTTACCTTGGTTTATTGGGTTATCTAGATAATGGTATACACTACGGTTTGTATGGTGGTTTCTACACCGTCGTTGCGGTAATTTTTAATATGGGTCGTCGCGTTATTCCTTTCTTTATAGAAAAAGGTCTGGGCTGTCCTTTTCAAGCTAAAAACTATCAGTGGGTAGATGTAAGTAGCCTGTGGTTATTTCTTGCGTTCTCGCTTGCCGATATTATTTTACCCGGTCATTATTTAGTCGCTATTCTTGCAGCAGCCTTAGTCATATTACACGGCGCAAGACTCTATGGCTGGTATCATAAAGGTATCTGGAAAAAGTCCTTATTATGGGTGTTGTACATGGGTTATTCATGGATAGTGCTTGGCTTTGTGTTAAAAGTTACTTCTTTCCTTTTTGGCACCTCGCCTTTTCTTGCACTACATGCTTTCGCCTATGGCGGAATCGGCATGATTACCTCTGGCATGATGGCTAGAGTTTCATTAGGTCACACAGGTAATAATGTTTTCGAGCCACCCAAAATACTACATCTTATCTTTGCTCTACTATTCGCCGGGGCGATCACTCGGGTGGTCCTGCCATTATTCTTAAGTCAGTTTTATGTTCACTTGATTGGAGTTTCTCAAGTTCTCTGGATTGCAGCATTTTTGATCTTTTTTATAAAATACGCACCAATGCTGATAAAAGCCCGCGCTGATGGTCGCTATGGCTAAATGTCCCAGAATACTCTCATAGCCCCTAAAGCCTGGCTGATAGATTCGAGTATTTATGTATTTAAAGCTTGGCATACAAGGCCTGATGAACAAACAGACAGTAATGGTAATCCGATAAATGCTGTTTTGGGCTTTATTGAGTTTGTTTACAATTTACTATCCCGAGAAAAACCTCAGCTGATTGCATTTGCTTTTGACGAAAGCTTACACAGCTCTCATCGCAAAGAAATTTACCCACAGTATAAGGCTAACCGTGCCTCCGCCCCTGAATCACTGCGCAATCAATTTAAATTATGCCGCGCTTTTATAAGTGCCTTGGGCATTCATGAAGAAGCAAGCCCTCACTACGAAGCTGACGACTTAATAGGAACCTGGGCAAAAACTTTGCGCAGTAACTGCATCCCAATTAATTTCATCACTGCTGATAAAGATCTTGCCCAGCTTGTTTATGAGCAAGATCATTGGTGGGAATATCAACGCGGAGAGAGTTTCGATGCCAAGAAAATTACTAAACGCTTTCGTGTAAAACCCAGACAGATAGCAGATCAGCTATCCATTGCTGGCGACAAATCAGATAATATACCCGGCGTACCTGGTATTGGCATGGCAACCGCTGCAAAGCTACTTAGGCGTTTTGATAATCTGGACAATCTACTCAACAATATTCCAGAAATCTCATCCATGCAGATTCGTGGAGCGAAACGAATTCAAGAGCTTATCGATGAATATCAGGAGACCATTAAATTGTCACGACAGTTAACGGGTATAAAATGTGACATCGACGATATCGACATCAAAAACCTTGCTGTTTCTGAATTAAATGAAGATGCCTTTCTAGAAATATGCGAACACCTCAAACTGTCTGAAGATGAGCAGTATCAATGGATTTGCCTACACAGAAATTTAATCAAGACTCATAAATAAGCTTTTTCACACCTCTAATCTTTTTTCTTATCCCTAATATCCAATCATTGCAAAGAAATATTTTGTTTTTTGCTAGATTCCATAAATCTACATTTTAAAATTAACTGTACATTCAATGCCCGAAACACACACACCATCTAAAAGCCCCTTTATTTTATTGCTATTATTAGGGTTTTTAGCCATCGCCACATCTGTTGCAATATCGAATTATTTTATTCGCCCAGGTCTAGAAGCAGAATTAAAACAAAGGATCACCAGTACGCTTGAAAAACAGCGTCTTGAGAAAGTATCTGTCATTATTAGTGGAAGAGATGTGATTATCGGTGGAAATACCGACGATAAATTACAAGCATCAATCATCAAAAAAGCGATAGAAAAGATTGAAGGTGTTCGTCATGTAGAAAGTAAAATTGTGGTTAATAATCAAACAATTGAATAAATAATATACAAGATTGCAGACAGAAACACCGCTAATACAGATAAACAGACGCCCATAGTGCGTCAATCATTGATACACTATTAATATAGAAAACAACTATAAGGAAAGAAACAGTTTCGTAATTTTTGCAAGGAATGCAAAAAAATAGTTACTTAACTTTTAAAGCGAATAATCAAGGAAGATTTTATGGCTTATTTTATATATCAAGCAGCACTGATGAGTACTGTCGCGGTGATTGCAGGAACCCTTATAGGATGGTGGTTACATCGCTACTATGGGCAGGAACAACTAACAACGTCTGAGAGTGATTTAGATCTGGTAAAAAACTATCTCGCTGAATCAATTAAAGAAAATGCACGCTTAAAGCTTCAGTTAGAGCAAACCGAAGAAAAAGTTGATGTGTTAGTCAATCAAGATGCTCACCATATAGAAGGTGTGGATTTTGAAGCCTACCAAGCTTTTGAAAATACCGTAAAAGAAGCCACTATGTGCAAATACCTAAATTAGCCTGTATTTAAAAAGCATAAAAAAAGCCCTGATAATCAGGGCTTTTTTTATGCTTGAGATATACAACTACTTCATTGTAAATTCAGGTAGCTTCTTCTCTACAAGTTCTTTCTTCAAGGTTACATAGTCAGGCATTCCATTTTTATATGGAGGATACGCTTCACCTTCAATCAATGGTAACAAGTACTCACGACATGCATCGGTAATACCGAAACCATCTTCACTGATGTATTCCATTGGCATCATTTTTTCTACGTTGGCAATATCAGCCAAATCACCAGAACCAATTTCCCATTTGTATGGATTGTTAGAAGTACGGATAACCGCTGGCATAACCGAGTTTTTACCCGCTACTGCCATTTCTACCGCTGCTTCACCTAATGCGTAAGCTTGCTCAACATCTGACTTGGAAGCCAAGTGACGCGCCGCACGTTGCAGGTAATCAGCAACTGCCCAGTGGAATTTATAACCCAATGCATCTTTAATGATATTAGCTACAACTGGTGCTGCTCCACCTAATTGAGCGTGACCAAAGTCATCGCGTGTGCCCTGCTCTGCAAGGAAGCGTCCATCAGGCCAAGCTGTACCTTCTGAAACAACGATACTACAGTAGCCGTGGCTCTTAACTTTTGAGTCAACTAGTGCGAGGAATTTCTCTTGATCAAATTTAATTTCAGGGAAAAGAACAACCACTGGAATATCATTATCTTCATCTGCTGCCAGTGCGCCTGCTGCTGCGATCCACCCTGCATGACGACCCATAACTTCTAGCACGAAGATTTTAGTTGAAGTTGCAGCCATTGAAGCTACGTCAAAACTTGCCTCACGGGTTGAAACCGCAATGTATTTAGCAACCGAACCAAAACCTGGGCAGTTATCTGTAATTGGCAAATCGTTATCAACCGTTTTAGGTACGTGAATTGCCTGAATCGGGTAACCCATTTTCTCAGAAAGCTGAGAAACTTTAAGACAGGTATCAGCTGAGTCTCCACCACCGTTATAGAAAAAGTAGCCAATATTGTGCGCTTTGAACACTTCGATCAAGCGATCATATTCTTCTTTGTTATCTTCAAGACTTTTCATCTTGTAACGACAAGAGCCAAATGCACCTGATGGCGTATGTAGCAATGCAGCAATATCTTCATCAGACTCTTTACTGCTATCAATAAGGTTTTCGGTTAAAGCACCGATAATGCCATTTTGACCAGCATAGACTTTGCCTATTTTATCGCTGTGTTTTTTAGCGGTCTGAATCACACCACACGCTGATGCGTTAATTACGGCAGTTACTCCGCCTGATTGTGCATAAAATGCATTTTTTACTGACATTGTTTTTTGCTCCTTAATTAAAATTCTGCGATTAATTGAAATCTAAGTTATTGCCATCAATCGTAAAGTTTTTTCACCCGCATTGGGTAAGTTAACTAATAAAGCCCGCGATAATACTTGAGTATCGTTAACAAATCATTATTTTGTGTGATAATCACGCACCAAATCAACATTTACGCAGTAAAGATCATGCATTAAAGTGGTTGTGGAATGCATTTAAAAATGAATCTAAAGAGATATATGGCACCCTCCACTTTTTTAATGAGCTTGCCAGTTGTTTTTGAAAACGGACAACTCAGTTATTAGTGTGAAACAGTTAGTATCAAAGGCTACCAGAAGAAAGAAACAATCTTAGAAAATACCTGAAAATAAGTCGCACAATTGCTGCTTAGCTCTTGGTAAGCCTTAGCCTTGAGCCTGCATTGTATCTGGCTTTACAATCTCAAATCCTGATTGATACCATGAAATGATTCCGCCACGAAGGTTAAGCGCTTCAATCCCGCCATTTTGATCTAGAAAAGAACAGGCCTGTGCAGAACGCGCACCGCTTCTGCAGTAGATAACGAGCGTTTTATCTTTTGAAAAATCATTCATTTTTAAAGGTACGGTATGTAACGGTACAAATTCACCGCCTGCAATTATCCCCTGTGCAAATTCTGCTTGCGAACGTACATCAAGCAGCTGTATCTCTTCACCCTTGTCCATCCTTTCTTTAAGGGAAGCCGCATCTATTTCTTTGACACCAAACATTATTCAACACCTTTATAAGCAATCGCTAATATTCTTATACTACAATTACCTAGCGAAAGAGTCAAGATTCTTGTTGATTTAAGGAGGCTCTTAATAAAGAGATAACTCTTGTATAGATCACTAATGCTAAAAAGTGGGGAGGTGCCAATATCAACAAAAGCCCTTCATACTTCGACAATTTGACTATCTACCCTCATCCCAGCCTTCTCCTTGCTAGAGAGAGGGAGTTTAAGCTCGGTAGCCGTATTAGAATCTGCCACGAAGCTGACTTAGCAAAAACAAGACCGTTGCCGCCACAACAATCGAAGGCCCTGCTGGCGTATCCCAAAGATACGAGGCACTTAAACCCATCACAACAGATAACATTCCTGTAATTATTGCCAGAAATGCCATTTGCTCTGGTGTGCGTGAAAACTGACGTGCTGCTGCAGCAGGTATTATCAACAATGATGTAATTAATAAAGCACCAATCACTTTCATCGCTACTGCTACCAAAATAGCAATTAATATTGTGTAGGCTGCGCTAATCAAAGCAACATTAATACCTTCAACACGCGCTAATTCTTCATGCACGGTGAGGGATAACAATGGCTTCCAAATTACGAATAAAACAATCGCAACTAAAAAAACACCCGCAACTATTACTCCAATATCCTGCCAGCTTACCGATAAAATATCGCCAAATAACCAAGCATTGATATCGACTCTGACATCTTCTACAAAGCTGATGATGATAAGCCCTAGCGACAAAGTGCTGTGCGCCATAATACCGAGCATAGTATCACTACCGAGCTTCTTTTGTTTTTGGGAGAGAATTAATAAAGCAGCAACTATTAGCGTGGAAACCAGAATGCCGATATTAATATTAATGCTCAGCAAAAAACCCAGTGCAACACCCAAAATAGCCGAATGTGACAAGGTATCGCCAAAGTATGCCATACGTCGCCACAGTATAAAGGCACCAAGGGGTCCTGCAATCAGAGTAACTACCAGCCCTGCAATCAGAGCACGGATCAAAAAATCATCCATGCTTATTATCCTTGGGATGATCACCATGAATGCACTCGCCTTCAACCACATCGCCATGCAAATCATGGCAGTGATTATGTTGGTGGGTATAAACAGCCAAACCTTCCACCGGAACATCGCCAAATAAACGTTGATATTCAGGATGCTTACTAACATCTTCAGGTTGACCACTACAGCAGATATGCTGATTAAGACATAGCACCTGATCTGACTTTTGCATCACTAAATGCAGATCATGCGAAACCATCAGCACGCCAAATCCATAGTTGTTTTTTAAATGTGATATTTGTTCATAAAGCTCTGCCTGCCCCATAACATCGACACCCTGGGCAGGCTCATCAAGAACCAGTAATTCTGGTTTTCTCAACAAGGCGCGCGCGATTAAAACCCGTTGAAATTCACCACCTGAGAGCTGTTGAATATCAACGGGTTTT
>Ga0209633_10003740_pt1 | contig 13978 bp, 13 predicted proteins | sample Cruoilmetagenom1_FD_187290 | JGI IMG/M metagenome (GOLD analysis project Ga0209633, IMG submission 187290) | Oil polluted marine microbial communities from Coal Oil Point, Santa Barbara, California, USA - Sample 1 (SPAdes) (version 2) | ecosystem: Environmental > Aquatic > Marine > Oil seeps ... | reverse complement strand
ATTTTTAGTCTGATGAACTACCAATAATTCTTCTTTTAGATTAGTGCTGTGTTGATTGTACAACGACCAAAGTTGAAGACCGATAATACAAATAAAAAAGGCAAGTGCGTTTTTAAAGGATTTTTTGGTCAACGTCCAAATCATAGTAACCAATAAACCATAGGTTAATACCAATTGAACGGAGTCAAAGGTTATGTTTCTAAAAATAAAGGCTTCTTGATGCGCTACCCATTTAATGATTGAATTCATAAGACCGATGATTGAATCATAGATTTCTATAAGTGAATTGGGAGCAATGTTCAAGAGTATTAGCCCGATTACGATAATTCCTAAACCCAATATCAGTCCTAAAAAGGGAACAATCAGTAAATTGGATATAAAGAAAAGCCCTGGAAATTGATGAAAATAGTACAGACTTATTGGAAGTACCCCAACCTGTGCCGCGATGCTAACCGATAGCAATTGCCACACTTTTCTGAGGAACCAATTTTTCGGATACCAGAGTTTCTGTAATAGGGGGTACATCCAAACTATGGCAAAGACTGCGGCATAACTCATTTGAAATCCTGCATCAAATAAAAGCATTGGGTCGAAGACCATAAGAATAAAGAACATTGATAATGCCAATATATTGAACGTATTACTGGGTCTATTTAAATAAAGTGCATAGGCAACAAAAGAGAACATGGCCACCGCCCTCACAACAGATGCCGATAAACCGGCCAAATATGCAAAACCCCAAAGCAGTAATACAATTAGTAGAAGTTTAATGGTTTTACCCCTGGCGAGAAGTTCAATAGGGCGTAAAACAAATTCAAGGAATAACAATATAATACCAATATGCAAACCTGAAACCGCCAAAATATGTACTGCTCCGGCATTCTTATAATCCGTATAGGTATCCGCGGAAATAGTATCTCGTTGGCCAAGGAATAAGGCTTGAATTATTCCTATTTCGGCATTCCCGAAATTGGCTTGTTCAAGTTTAGCGATGATATTTTGACGCAATGATGCAGCATACCCTCTAATTGTTCTTGAAGGATTTTCATTAACAGTATGATTGTACACATTCAATTTTAGTTGATGGTAAATCCCCTGTTTTAACATATAATTCTTGTAATTGAATTGATGTGGGTTCAAAGGCGGTTTAATTTCAACTTTAGGGGCAAGCACTACAAGTTCATCATCTACCTGAAATTTTTTGCCCGTCGAATCGATTGCGATACTGAGAATTATTTTTCCTGAAGCCTTATATGAATTGTATTCTGCTACTTCTGCAATATAACGTTCTGAAAAAGTGGATGATTTTAATACTTCAGTAATCTTTAATTTCCAACTTTCTGGTTCGCTTGTTGTTATATTTGAATAATGGTTATTGGTATTATTTGGTCTTGCAAGTCCTGCTATGAGAACGCCAAGGCAAGCTGTAATAAGCGCGGCAATTATTCCAAAGGACATGCCTATGGTTCTTTTTTGCTTTACCAAGATGAAGCCAAGAATGGATAGTAAAATAAAAGTCAGAAGAAATGGGAAAACAATCCCTAAGTCAAAAAAATATCCAACCAAAATCCCTAAAACCAACAGAAATGTCAGTTTTATCGGAATGAATTTCAATAAATCCATTTTTTAAAGAATTCTTGTTGCCTTTACGAATGCATAATTCCAATAGCCTTCCCTTAGTGAGGAGACGATGACCCCTCTAGAAGTTGAGGCATGAATAAACTTGATTTCATCATCTTCGACGGCAACCACTAATCCAACATGGTTGATTTTTTTTCCTTTCCGTGTAGTTTTGAAGAATAATAGGTCTCCTTTCTCAACCTGATGTACGCGAATACGTTTTCCTTCATTAGCAATTTCATTGGAAATCCTAGGGATAACAATGTCATGCTCCTTGAAAGAAACATAAAGCAATCCTGAACAGTCCATGCCTTTATTTGTTGTACCTCCGAATTTATATCGAACCCCTGAATAGGTAAGGGCCGTATTAATGATGTCATTGGCTTTCGAAGAGGATGAAACGGATATTGGGACTTTTATGGCAGTACTATCAATCCCGGTCACTTTTGAATCTGATGAAGCTTCCACAGTAATTTTGCGCTCTTTGCCGTATGTGGTTTTCTTTTTAACCACACAACCGCCAAAAAGAAATAAGATTAAAATATATGGAAGTAGTCTTTTCATCCAAAGAATGCTAATTGTCCTTGGATATCAAATTTAAGCATTTTCTACAATTAGGCTAGCGGCCTTATCACTTGCCCCTTTTCCACCTAACTTTTTTTCAAGAAGATTATAGGCTTTCAATTGCTTTTCACGACCTGGACCGCCAAGTATTTCGGCTAACTCGTTTTTTATATTTTTGGTGTTGAGGTCATTTTGAATAAGTTCTTTCACCACTTCTTTATCCATTATTAAATTTACCAGTGAAATATATTTTAAGGTAATAATGCGTTTGGCAATTTGATAGGACAACCAATTGGCCTTGTAACAAACAACTTGGGGAACCTTGAATAATGCGGTTTCCAAGGTAGCCGTACCACTGGTTACCAAAGCGGCATGGGATGTATTCAGTAAATCATAGGTTTTATTTGCCACAAACCCAACATTGGCATTTACTAAAAACGGATTGTAAAATTCGTCATCCAAACTAGGTGCACCGCCAATGACAAAGTTATATTCAGGAAAATCATTGGTAATTGAAAGCATTAATCGGAGCATTTTACGTACTTCCTGTTTGCGACTTCCAGGCAACAAGGCAATAATTGGCTTTCCGTTATCCAAGTCGTTCGCTATCCTAAAGGTTTTTTCATCTATTTTTTTACGATTACCAATAGCATCAATCAAAGGATGGCCTACAAAATGTACCGGGAAGCCATGTTTCTTTTCGTAGAATTCCTTTTCAAAAGGTAGTATAACGTACATCGTGTCAATATTCCTTTTTATTTTATTGATCCTACCCTCTCGAGAAGCCCAAATCTGCGGTGATATGTAATAATTGGTCTTGTAGTTCCGTTGCTTGGCCCATTCAGCTATCCGCAGATTGAAACCGGAATAATCTATAAAAATAATAACATCAGGATTAAATTCGGCAATATCATTTTTACAGAATTTAATGTTCTTGAAAATGGTGCCAAGGTTTAGTAAGACCTCTAAAAAACCCATAAAGGCCATTTCTTTATAGTGTTTTACCAAAGTGCCGCCAGCTGCTTGCATCAAATCACCTCCCCAACATCGAATCTCGGCATTTGAATGCCTTTTTTTCAAGGCCTTTATTAGATTTGATCCGTGAAGATCTCCTGACGCTTCCCCAGCGATGATATAGTATTTCATACTGCGTAAAAATCAAATTTCAAATCCCAAATTCTAATTTATACATTTATTGATAAATTAATTTTCAGGCCATTACATTGGTCTTCCGTCTTCCAACTTCCGGCTTCATTACTTCAAAAGACCTTATAATATAAAATAACCAAAGCGGTTAGTATGGTTGCAATCAAAACACCCTTTGCCCTTTGGTCCCTTCGTAATTTCAAAAATCCAAAAAAGGCCACTAAATTCAATATTGCACCTAGAGCAAGAAGACTCCCTATATGACCTTGTTGTACTGCAGCTTCAAAGGTTTCAGCAATTCCAAAATCAGAAAACAATAGAATATAGATCAAGGTTCCAACTGTATTTGCGATTATACCTACAATAAAACCTGTTATAAGTTCTTTTTTAGTGTTCATGTAAATTCCAATTGTTTATATTTTGAATGGCATGGTGGGCGGTAAGGTCAAATTGAGTTGGTACTACCGAGACATAACCATTCGCAAGAGCCCATTCATCGGTATCTTCTCCCTTATCCAGCAGCTCAAATTCGCCTGTAAGCCAATAATAATCCTTGCCCATAGGGTTTGTGCGTTTATCAAACTTCTCTTTCCAGTTAGCGCGTGCTTGTCTACAAATTTTTATGCCTTTTGGTGCTTCCTCTTCCATTTTTGGGATGTTTACATTAAGAACCACACCTTTAGGCATTGTATTTTTAAGAGCTTCGCGTACTATTATTTTAACCGCATCGCCAGTTGATTCAAAATGGGCATCCCAAGCATAGTCGCAAAGCGAGAATCCAATCGCCGGAATACCCTCTATACCTGCCTCAATCGCAGCACTCATGGTACCAGAGTAGATTACATTTATTGAAGCATTTGACCCATGGTTAATTCCACTGATGCAGATATCCGGTTTGCGGTCCAACAACTCTTGTAGCGCTAATTTAACACAATCTGCAGGCGTTCCACTGCAGCTATATTCGGCAACTGCCCCATCTTTAAGGTCAATATTGATTTTAGATGAATATAGGGTATTATCAAGCGTAATGGCATGTCCCATCCCTGATTGAGGACTATCAGGAGCAACAACCACGACATCCCCAATTTCAGCCATAAAACGAATTAGAGCCCGCAGTCCCGGAGCGGTAATTCCGTCATCATTTGTTACTAAAATCAAGGGTTTTTCCATTTCATATACTTTCTTGGGTAAAAATACGTTTAAAAAAAGATATGTTCCCAAATCGTGTTTAACAAAAATTTAATGCCTGCATTTGAAGTACTGGCACGGTTTTTTCAGTATATTAGGGAATTAGTTACGTTCTGGAAACAGGCTTCGGAACGTGATGTTCAGTAGAAAGTAAAGGTTATAAATCAATAACAAAGGATATTTTATGAAAAGGAATCTAGCCTATGCCCTAATTGCCATGCTTGTTGCATTTGCTTCATGCAGTTTTACCAATAAATCTTTTGAAAATGATGATAAGGATAAATTGTTGTTGGATTTGATTACCTATGTTCTTGAAAGAGGACATTATGAACCAAAGGATATCGACGATGATTTTTCGGTGAATGTATTTGAGGATTTTATTGATATTCTTGATCCAACTAAAAGATATTTTCTGGAGGATGATATCATGGAATTTGAGAAGTATAAATTTCAAATAGACGATCAAATCAAGAACACAGAAATAGCTTTTTTCAATCTGGTCTATGATAGATTGATGACCAGAATGCAAGATGCCAAGGTTATTTATAAGCAGGTTTTGTCTGATCCCTTTGACTATAATGTCGAAGAAAATATAAGTATAAACTACGAGAAGGAACTTTTTGCCGCATCGAAATCTGAATTAAAGGAAAGATGGAGAAAACAATTGAAGTATGCTACCTTGGGTACTTATGATTCCAAATTATCCCGATCTAAAGAAGAACTAAAGTCCTTTGAAGAAGACAATAGTGAAAAATTATTGACTCCTGAAGAAGTTGAAATAGAGGCAAGGGCATCTACACAAAAGACCTTGGATGAGTTTTTTGACTTTATTGACGACTTAGAGCGCAAAGATTGGTTCGTGCAGTACATCAACACCATAGTTGATGAATTTGACCCACATACTTTTTACTTTGCTCCTGAAGATAAAGAGAAGTTTGATACGAGTATGTCTGGCAAATTCGAAGGCATAGGAGCCCGTTTACAAAAGAAGCCAGAAGGCGCAAAGATTGTTGAGATTATTTCAGGTGGTCCAGTGTGGAGAGACAAAAGGTTAGAGGTTGGCGATGAAATAATCCGGGTTGGTCAAGATGGTAAGGACCCCATTGATATTGTTGGTATGCGTTTGGATGATGCCATTAAGTTGATTAAAGGTCCAGAGGGTACCGTGGTGGATCTTACTGTCAGAAAGGTAGATGGAGCTATCGATGTTATCTCGCTAACAAGGGATATTGTGGAATTGGAAGAGTCGTATGCGAAATCTGCGAATATTATCAAGGATAACCAGCAATTCGGCCTTATAGATCTTCCTAAATTCTATGTTGATTTTAATGATTACTCTGAAAGAAATGCGGCAACTGATGTAGCCAAAGAAGTAGAAAGATTAAAACAAGAAGGAGCAGAAGGATTAATCCTCGATCTTCGAGATAACGGTGGAGGGTCTTTAAAAACCGTTATTGAAATGGCGGGCTTGTTTATAAAAGATGGCCCAATTGTTCAAGTACGTTCCAATGGAAAAGGCAAGGATGTCTATGATGACAAGGATGAGCGCATTCAATGGGAAGGTCCCTTGGTGATTTTGGTGAACGAACTTTCCGCTTCAGCCTCTGAAATCTTGGCAGCTGCAATGCAAGATTACAAAAGGGCTATTGTAATAGGCAGTAAACAAACATTTGGTAAGGGAACCGTCCAAAATGTTATTCCTTTGGATAATATTGTTCGTAGCAATGAGCACGGTGATTTAGGTGCAATTAAGTTGACAACCCAAAAGTTTTATAGGATTAATGGCGGCTCTACCCAATTGAAAGGCGTTAAAAGTGATGTGGTGGTTCCTGACAAATACAGCTACATAGATCTAGGGGAAAGAGATCAATCCAACCCATTAAAATGGGATAAGATATCGCCTGCAGAATATGATTTGTGGGATGGTTATATTGATTATGAGCAAACCATTGCGAATAGCGAAAGAAGAATGGCTGCAAACCCTCAGATAAAATTAATTGAGGAAAATGCCAAATGGATTAAATCCGAGCAGGATGAAAACTTGATTTCATTGAACTATGATATTTATAAGGCCGAGGAGAAGAAAGACAAAGCTAGATCGGATTACTTTAAATCACTTTCTGAATATGATTCCAAGCTGACTTTTGAGTCCTTGAAATATGAGGAGGAATTATTTACCAAGGATTCTGTTTTACGTGAGAAAAGAGACCGCTGGCATAAAGACCTCGCTAAAGATGTGTATATTGAAGAGGCGGTCAATGTTTTACAGGACCTTAAAATAAATAACATTAAACATGCTAAATTAGCTAGTGTAAAGGGATAGCCAATTTCCTTAGAAAATTATCAAATAGACCCTGACCATAAGCGTCAGGGTTTTTTGTTTATAGCTTTTAGTAGTCACCGTACATATGGAAATGAATATCAGGTATTATTTCAATTAATCGGCAAAAAAAGCCCCACAGTATATGCGGGGCCTTTGAATTTCATATCATTAGATTAAAAAATATTCTTGATCTAGCCTATTTTTTTGTAAACACGGCTTCCATTTCTTCCAATGTTTTGCCTTTGGTCTCAGGGATATATTTCCAAACAAACAAGATAATAATCACGATAAATCCTGAAAATAGAAAATAAGGTAAGGCATTGTTCCATGTGCCCCCATCCATGATTAATCTATTCGCATCACTTTCGACTATAATTGGGAAAGTCTGTGAGACAAAATAATTGGCCAACCATTGAGCTGCCACTGCGACCGCCATGGCCGCACTTCTAATTTTATTAGGAAAAATCTCAGATAACAATACCCAAACAATCGGACCCATTGACATCGCGAATGCACCTATAAAGATCAAAACACCAATTAAACTTAGTATACCTTCGAAAGTAGATATTGTTGGTAGTCCAGCTGAATTTATCTGAGAATAATCACTGAAATATAAGGTGAAGCCCATTATCAAAAAACCTACCAACATTCCAAAGCCGCCAATAATCAATAATGGTTTTCTACCTAATTTATCGACAGTGAACATCGCTATAAAAGTAAATATCAAGTTGACCGTGGCGAGTAATATTTGCTGTAGAAGTATATCATCCTGTCCAAATCCAAGGGCTTGCTCAAAAATATCGGCTCCATAATAGAGTACGGCATTGATTCCTGTAAACTGTTGCAATATTGATAATATAGTACCAATGACGACAATTGGTAACATGGTCTTACTGAAAATCGAGACTTTGATTGCAGTACTTTCCGCTTTAATCGAGTTTCTAATTTCCTTGATTTCCTTGGAGGCAATTTCTTCTCCATGTATTCTTGTTAAAATGTTTTCAGCTTCTTCTTCTTTCCCTTTGATCATTAACCAACGTGGACTTTTAGGTACAAAAAACAATAGAATCAAAAACAACCCGGCGGGAACCATTTCTGACCAAAACATGTTGCGCCATCCAAAAGCGATATTTTCACTTTCGCTCAGTTTGGCGCCAATGAAATAGGTAACAAGGAAAACGACAAAAAATCCGATAACGACTGCCAGTTGATAAAAGGTCACTAATATCCCCCTGTTCTTAGCAGGAGCTATCTCAGCAATGTACATTGGGGCGTTCATAGAGGCCATACCAATGGCAATACCACCAATAAGTCTAAATACGACCAATAATGTGGTCGATTCTGGCAGCATACTTGGTAAACCTGATCCCCAAGCTGAGATCATAAAAAGCACGGCTGCAATGATCAATGAGTTTTTCCTACCTATGGACTTACTTATAATGCCTGCACAAGCAGCGCCTACTAAGGCTCCTAAGAGGGCACTACTCACAATAAAACCTTTTAGTGCTCCCGTTAATTCAAAATACTTTGAAAAATAAAACTGGGTACCGTTTATGACCCCAGTATCGTAACCAAACAATAACCCCCCTAGGGTAATGACAATGGTTATAAAATAAATATTGATTTTCTTAGTCGATCTTTTACCCATGGTCTCTTTGGTTTAAGGTTACTTAATTAGGCTTCTTGATGGTCGTGTTTTGATTAAGCGTCAAGCATATGACTTAAGACATTGCACATTTATTGGTCAAAAGTATTGATAATAACAAAAATGCTTACTTTTTTTGAGTAATTCTAATGCATTAAGATCAAATTCAGATAATATAATAAACGGACCAAATATACCTTTTTGTTCCGAAACTGCACCTCTGGAATCTTTTAAATATTCAGCTTTTTCATATTGACCTGATTGGAAAATTGTTTCAACAGGACTCTTAATTTTGGGTCAATGTGATTTTTGCAAAAAGGTTTATCTGGATTATTATAATAATAGTTGGCAAACTGCTTTTCAGAAGGTTTAAATTCATGATACAATAGTACGCGGACAATAAGATTATTGGTAAACCCTTTTTGTATTGATTGAAGCATCTCTTCAACTTCGTTGAGTTGCCCTTCGGAAAACACATATATCGCCGAACGATATTTGGAGCGCATCTGGTGATCGACGGTGCTCTTGTGCGTTCTTAAATGAATTTCAACCAATAGATGCAACGGAATTTTATCCGGGCTATAATGAACAATGACTGCTTCTGAGAAGGAACTATTTTCCCCAGTTGATGCAATAAAACCCTGGTCTACCTTGGACACACCGATCAAAGATTGAAAAACCGCTTCGGTACACCAGTGGCAACCACCTCCAAATCCGATTTTTTTAAGCTTTTCCATTAATGCAATAATTCATTGATTTTAATTCCATCACTAAAAGTGCGCTATTGAATCTGAACCAAAAAGTGATTGTGATACTTTGCTAAAAATTTGTACGAAATACAGGCCAGTTGTTCTGCTGGTTTCAAATATATTTGAACAATTGAAGGAATTTTGATTTTTTGTAAGAACCGATTCATGTATCTCTTAATTATTTGTGTTCAGTTCCAAGCCAGTAACTTGCGTTCATCCCAATAATTAGCTTCCGAAATTCTAAAAGCATTCAATTGTTGCAATTCATCTTCACTAAGTGCAAACGTTTTGGCTTTAATATTGCCCTCTAAATGCACATGGTTAGAGGCACCACTAAGCACCATACTCTCTGGGATGTTAATACCGCAATAATTAAGAGCTATAGCATCAACGCCAACTCCGTATTTTAATGCCATGGATTCAAGGACATCAAATAATTTATAGTAATGTGTAAATTTATCACTCCTAAAAATACGTCCATTAGCCAGTGCTTCTTTTACGATAAGTTTTTTCCCTTGCTTTTTTAATTCATTAGCAATTGACATTAAACTTTGATCCAATATATTAAAAGTTACTTGAAAGGCATCAAATAATTGTATGCCGTCAATTGATACATCCAAAGCTCTTTTAATTACTCCTACTTGATTGGTGCCAGTAGTTGTAATACCCATTTGAAGTTTATGTTCCTCTTTTAAAAATGCCAAACGTTCTAAAACGAATTTGTTCTCCAAAACCTTTGTTTCCAATGTTGCTGAATGTATTTGATATATTTGTAAGTGGGATGCTAAATCTTTAGACACGTCCCATTGCTCATTCAATTTTGCCAAACTATGCTCTTTCAGTTCATGAACTTTAGCTTTGGCATCAAAGTTCGCGACATAGGTGTAACCCCATTTTGTTGCAATTTTAATAGTCTCGTCATTTTTTGTTTTTAACCAATCCAAGACAATTTTTTCGGCAATACCATATCCTGGTGCTGTATCGAAATAGCGTATTCCAAGTTGGTAGGCTTTATCAAGTACACTGAAACTGTTTGATTTAAATGTTTCTAAATCAAACTCCGATGTACTTTCCTGGCGTAAATTAATATATTGGGGTCTTCCTAATGCAGCTGTACCCAAACCTAATTGCATATTGTTGATTGTTATACTATGAGACGACCCATTTAGTTTTATTGGGACGTTTCCACAAATTCATATTAGTTCTATATTCTTTAAAAAATCAATTACCTTTTGTTCAGGCATTTCACAGGGTTTTAAGTTTTCTGATTTATTGGTGATGTAGTAATTCATACTTATAAAATCGTTGCCTCCTAATTCTTCGGCAAAGACTTTAATACTTCTTCCACTGTTGAAATCTGTTCTTGTAACCCCATATTTCTTTTGCTTATAAAGTACTTCGGAGTAGCCTTTGGGGATTAACTTTATGTAGTCTAGCAAGCTCACTATGAACTACATGAGAGCATAGAGCAACCCACTTTATGTCTTGCCCAATCGGGACGCTTGGTGAACCATTTTTGATTTTCTGGTTGTTCAGCATATGGTTTTTTAAGCATAGTGAACAATTCGTCTATCAATTTGTAATCTCCTTTGTCAGCATCATCGATTGCTAATTGTGCCATATAGTTTCTCAATACATATTTTGGGTTTACTTGGTTCATTTTTTCTTTTCTCTCTTCCTCAGGTATTGAATCTTGAATTAATCTGGCATCATAACCCCCAAACCATTTATTCCATTTGCCTTTCACGGCCTCAGTAACTTCAGATTCTGTGTAAAATGCGTCAGAGACAATTTTTAGCCCCTCTAACGGTTTTCCGGTTTTATAATTACTCAGATTTCGAAAGAATATGGTCATATCAGTTTCGGCCAATTGTAGGTTATCCTCCAAATCTTTCACAAGTATCGAATCATCTTCCTCTGACTTGAAAAGTCCTAATTTGGAACGCATCATTTTTAGATATTGCTTTGCGTATGAAACCCTATACGTTGCTAAGATAGTTTCCAGCCCTTTGGCTTCTTCAATTAAAGGGTAAAGGGCATTTGCCAATTGATATAAATTCCATAATACAATATCCGGTTGACTACCAAATTTATAACGCTTGAATTGGCTGTCAGTGGTGTTGGGCGTCCATCCAAAATCATATCCTTCAAGCCAACCATAAGGCCCATAATCTATGGTCAGACCTAGAATAGACATATTATCGGTATTCATGACACCATGCACAAACCCCACACGTTGCCAGTCGATAACCATGGCCAAACTTCGATGGGAAACTTCCTTAAAGAACTGTAAATAGATTTCCTTGGAAGGTTTTCCAAGATGTGGAAAGAAATGTTTTATGGTATAATTGGTCAACTTTTTAAGGTTGGCAATATCTCCTCGTGCCGCAAAAATCTCAAAATTCCCAAAACGAATAAATGATGGTGAGGTTCTGCAAACAACAGCACCTTTTTCATATTCTGGATTTCCGTCATACATAATATCGCGTAAAACTCGGTCTCCTGTTAAGGTCAATGACAATGCTCTGGTCGTTGGCACCCCTAGATGATACATAGCCTCACTACAGAGATATTCTCGAATGGAGGAACGCAAAACAGCTAAACCATCTGCTGACCTTGAATAAGGGGTTTCTCCCGCTCCTTTTAGTTGCAATGCCCAACGTTCCTTATTATGTTCAACTTCGCATAAATTTATGGCACGACCATCGCCTAACTGTCCAGCCCAATTGCCAAATTGATGACCACCATAACACATGGCATAAGGTTTTGTATTAGGTAGTACTTCATTTCCAGTAAAAACCTTTAAAAATGACCCACTTTTACTATCAGAGACAGATAGGCCAATTTTTTTCAGCATTTCTGGGGATACATGAAGTATTGTAGGGTTCGCCGTTTTAATTGGTGTTACAAAAGAAAAACATGCTTCTTTTACCTGTCTTCTCGTGTTCTCCAATATTGGGTCTGAGGGTAATTCTACATTGAATGTATCTTTTATGTTCAGCTTCATGAATGATCCTTTGTTATCCAATTATTGATTACCACTTTTCGCTACGTTTTGCAATAGCTTTAATAAAAGAGCAAACAGCTACCGCTTGAAAACCTTCCTTGGTTAACTGTTCAAAAGACTTTTCAACCAAAACCTTTCCAATACCTTGTCCCCTTAAATTTTATGGGACTTCTGAATGTACCAAAAACATTTGACCATCTCTAAGGGTATATTCCACTTTTGCGTTTTCACCATTAATATCCAAAACGAATTGCTGACCATCAATATCGTGAATTAATTGCATTCTGCTCGGAATTAGTTTATTTATCCATTTAATTAATTCATCTTTATCAGGATTTCTCAACTTCTTTTTTCCAATGGTGATGGTCGGGAAATTGAGTTTATGGTTTACATAAAGACCTCGCAATTCTTCGGCATGGTCTTCATTGGTCTCTACATCTAAAAATTGATAAGGTAACTGGGTCCCATCCAACAATAATTGATAATAACGGGTCTTATGACAGCCTAAGGCTCCATATAATTTTATTTTCGGGATGTCTTTCATTTATGCTATAGTTTTTAAAAACGCTATGGCTTTATCAGCATTCAAATGGAAATCATTGAAGACTACATTGTTTTCTTGGTCAATGAAAATGAACCAAGGGGTACCACCTGTTCTATAATGCTGCATTACCCTTGATCGGTTATGAGAACGCTCATCGCCTGGGTCGTGACCAAAAGGAATTTCAAGGCCATACTGTTTTTGTATTTCAATTATCTTATCAAAAGTATTCTCATGATGACCCTCAAAAACGGTTTGTATGGCTAAAAAAGTAATGTTCTCGTTGCTCTCTAATGCTTTGGTCATTTCCTGTAAGGCTGGTAGTCCTCTGCTATGACAGCCGGGACACCAGCTTTGAAAGCAATAGATTACCTTGAATTTGCCTTCAAAATCAGAAAGCTTTATTGGTTCAGTTGGTTTTCCTTTGGCATCAACCCAATTATCGACTTCAAATTCATGGGCCTTAAACCCGTCTACTCCATATTTAATATCATTATTCATTTGATTTCCCTTCTTAATTAAGTTAATAGTATTATTTGGGGAGTAATAAACTCCCCAAAAATTAGCTATTTAAGTTTAATATTAATTATTTAAGCAGATACCCCCTTTAATTTATCGGCATGCATTTTTCGTAGTTTTGCCAACTTAGGTGTAATCACGGCACTGCAATAGCCTTGTGCCGTATTGTTTCTATAGTAATCTTGATGATAGTCCTCCGCTTCATAAAAAGTGCCCAAAGGACTTATTTCGGTCACTATTGGGTTTTCATAATATGAGCCTACCTCCTTGGAAACAGTTGTTGCAGTCTCTTTTTGGGCATTATCATGATAATAGATTACTGAACGATATTGGGTTCCCGTATCACCACCTTGACGGTTCAGCGTCGTTGGGTCATGACTGGTCATAAAGATGACCAATAGATCATCGTAGGAAATTACATTCTGATCAAATGTTATTTGAACAACTTCAGCATGACCTGTTAGCCCAGAGCAAACTTCCCTATAGGTTGGTTTACCTGGAGCCGTGCCACCAGTATATCCTGAAACAATCATTTCAACACCTTTGATTTCATTGAAAACAGCTTCAATACACCAAAAACATCCTCCACCTAGTGTGGCAATTTGTAAATTCTTATTACTCATTTTTGATCCTTTCTTTCTTGTCTGCCGTGGCAGGTTCTAATTTCATTGCCTCT
>Ga0209633_10003738_pt1 | contig 13982 bp, 10 predicted proteins | sample Cruoilmetagenom1_FD_187290 | JGI IMG/M metagenome (GOLD analysis project Ga0209633, IMG submission 187290) | Oil polluted marine microbial communities from Coal Oil Point, Santa Barbara, California, USA - Sample 1 (SPAdes) (version 2) | ecosystem: Environmental > Aquatic > Marine > Oil seeps ... | reverse complement strand
AAGAGAGAAACTCCAACTGAGGTCGGTCGAAGAAATCAAACAGGATATTGACCGGGCGAAGGCCATGGGCGATATAATCGGAGAAACATCGGAAAAACTCGGGTTCCTTGGAGAAGTTAATAATGAGGTCGCTGATGCATTATTCAACATTTATCCGAGTGCCAGGTATAGCCCCGGTTTTATGACAGTCCTGAATTGGCTCTATGTTGGCGGGCACACTGTTTTTTTGCAAGACGCGGACACCCTTATCATGAGAACCCCCGATCTGGTTGAGGCGATCAAATATCTCAAAAAGACCTTCCCCGCCATAAACAGAATCACATCCTATGCCAGATCAAAAACAGCGCTCAAAAAATCTTCTAATGAACTGGAACTGCTGAAAAAGGCCGGTCTTTCGAGACTTCATGTAGGCTTGGAAACAGGAGATGATGAATTATTGAAGAGGGTTCATAAGGGTGTTACCGCTGATGAGCATATCAGGGCGGGCCGGAAAATCGTAAAAGCGGGTATGGAGCTTTCGGGGTATATTATGCCCGGTTTAGGCGGGAAAGAATTTACAAAACAGCACGCCGAGAATACGGCAATGGTATTGAATGAGATCAACCCCGATTTTATCCGATCGAGACCGCTGGCGCCCAGACAGGGAACACCGATTGCGGAGGCGTACCAACGCGGAGAACTTTCACTGCTCTCTCCTCATGGGTTGATCAAGGAGATACGAATTCTTGTTGGGGCGTTGACGGTTTCTTCCAGGCTGTGCTTTGATCACGCTCTGAATCCCTGCATGAGATCAGGAGTTGGCTACGTACCGCTTTTTGACCAGGGCTATGAGGGGTACCAAATGCCGGATGAAAAAGAACGACTTCTGGCAATTATTGAGAAGGGCTTGAGAACGGATGAATCGGAGTTTGCGACCGTAGAGGCAATCGCTAAAATGTCACTTTGAAGGATCACTTAAATAGCATGGCTGGGTAAAGGATCAGGGCCTTTGTTTCTAAAAACGTTCGTTTTTGAAACAACAGAACAACGCTGCTAATTTTTTTGTGGGAGGTTCAAGATGGCGACGAACATGGAAAACAAGTTGGAAAGGATCTTTGAAGATGCGTTATACGCTATGTTTTTTGTGGACAACAAGGGCGTTATCAAATATGCCAACAAAAAATACGCACAGATGTGTAGGACGACAAAGGAGATACTTCTAGGGAAAAATATTGAGCGTGTATGCAAGAACGAGTTTATCCATGTTCTCAAGACAGGCGAGGCCGAGTTTGGCAAAGTCTTGGATTTAAACGGAAAACTAACCGTTGTGAATAGAATTCCGATGAGGGATGAAGGGGAGATAGTTGGCGCTGTGGGCTTGGCCTTGTGTGATGACCTGTCCCAATTTAAAGGTCTTTTGGAAAAAATTGAAAATCTTGAGCAAAATATTAAATCTTATAAACAGCAATTGAAGGACGCATATTCATCTCGGTATACGCTTAGCAATATTATTGGGGAGAGCAAGGAAATTAAGTTAGCAAAAAAGCTGAGTGTAGAGGCATCAAAATATCCGTTTCCAGTGTTGATTACCGGTGAGAGCGGTACTGGAAAAGAGTTATTTGCTCATGCTATCCATCATTTGAGCGACCGTAAAAGGCACAACTTTATCCGCATTAACTGCGCCGCCATTCCCAGGGACTTATTAGAATCTGAACTGTTCGGATATGAAGCCGGCGCCTTTTCCGGGGCCGGGCGAAATGGAAAGCCGGGTAAGATTGAATTGGCGCACAAAGGTACTTTGTTTTTGGATGAAATCAGCGAACTCCCATTTGATATGCAGGCGAAGTTGTTGCGCGTCATACAGGAGAAGGAGTTGGAGAGGGTCGGGGGGAGGAAACTTAGGTTCGTTGATTTTCGCTTGATTGCCGCAACCAATGGGAATCTGGAAAAAATGCTCACAAAAAAGGAATTTAGGGAGGACTTGTATTATCGATTGAACGTCATCCGAATCCAGGCTCCGCCCTTGCGGGAAAGGCCAAAGGATCTCTTGCTGATCTCCCACCATGTTTTGATGAATTTGTGTAGTGATCAGCAGATTTCTGAAAAAAAGATCAGCAAAGAAGCCTTGGAAGTGCTTTTGGATTATCAGTGGCCCGGCAATGTAAGGGAACTATCGAACGTATTGCAATATGCAATGATCTATGCAGAGGACTCCGTTATTGGCGTAAACAGCCTGCCTGGCAGTGTTCTCGCCTTTTCCTCGGAAAAAACAATCGATTTTGATCGAAATTATTTTCGGAATATCGTTGAGGATGCAGAAAAGAAGGCCCTTTGCTACCTTATTAGAAAGGCAGGTTATAATGTAAACGGGGCCGCCAAGATGATAGGCGTCCACAGGACGGCACTCTACAAGAAATTGAAGCGATATGGATTGCGGATCAACGGATCGAACGGTTTCGTTACCGAGCATAGGAAAAGGGCCAGGCCTAAACCTCTTGACCATATTTCCGATGAAAAGGTTTTGTTCAGCCATGAAACCGCTTTCCTGGAAAATATCCTGCGCTCTGTAGATTAATAAATCTCATTAAAACACTATCGAAGCAATGGTGAATACCGGTCCGGGATCTCGCTGTTGGGGATAGGCGTAGCCCGTTATTCTACTTTTTGTAGAGCAGTAGGCTACACTCCAAATCAAATTTAACAACATCCTGCCTTACAAAAAAACTTCCATCGTTAAATCATACGGTTATCAAGAATCATATTAGTCCATGAGATTTTTTTCCGACGGGTAACTTTTGAGTGCTGTCAATGAAGCAACAAAAGGGATACCGCGTAATATTCTGCAAATGAAAATCGTGGCCAATGTCAGAAATGGCATTATCATAAATATATCAACGCATTGACCAATGCGTAATGCCTTTGGCGCAACTATTGCAAGTGCGTTTCATGTTAATTAGTGGACGGGTAGCAGGCAATTGCCAAAAAGAAAGGAGAATTATGATGAGTAGATGGCTGCATGTGGGTGAAATTTTGAGTATGGCTGCCTATCTTCATCCTGAAAAAATGGGTGCCAAGGACCTTTTCCGGTCTTTGTCCTTCAGGGAATGGAATGACCGTTGCTGCCGACTGGCCAACGGATTGTTGGGTCTTGGGTTAAAAAAAGGCGACAGGGTAGGCGTAATTGCATATAACTCTTTGGAATGGATGGAGATTTACGGTGCATCCGCTAAGGCTGGGTTGGTGGCTGTGCCTATTATGTTTCGTTTAACGCCTGGGGAATATCAGTACATCCTCGATGATTCCGAATGTAAAGGGTTAATTGCGGGTGGGGAATTTATGGAAGGGATCAATTCCATAAAAGACCAGGTAAAGATAAACAACTATATTTTATTCGGGTCTGAGGAAATTTTCGAGGGGTATGTTTCTTATGAGGAGCTTATCAACAAGTCTTCGAATGAAGAGCCTTCCGTAGAAGTGGGCCATGAAGATGTCTGGGTAATTATGTATACATCCGGAACAACCGGCAAGCCCAAGGGTGTGGTTCGTACGCATGAAAGCATGATTGCGCAATATCTGATAAACATACCTGAATACGGATTTCACAGGGATGATGTGGCGCTTCTGGTCATGCCCATGTGCCACATTAACTCTCTTTTTTACTCCTTTGTTTTTACTTACACATACGGAGCTGTTTGCGTTTATAATATGCAGAGCTTTGACCCTGAGCATCTGCTAAAGACCATAAATGACAACAAAATAACATTTACGTCGTTGGTTCCCACTCACTATATTATGATATTGGCGCTGCCTGATGAAATAAAGGACAAATATGATGTAGATTGTGTTGAAAAGCTGGTTTGCTCCTCCGCGCCATTGCGGAATGACACAAAACTGGAGATCATGGCGTTTTTCAAGAACTCCCGGTTTTTTGAAGGTTATGGTTCGACTGAAGCCGGTCTGGTCACGTTGTTAAGACCGGAAGACCAGTTGCTAAAACCCGGATCAATAGGACGTGAGGTGATTGGAATCGGTCGAATAAAACTTCTGAATGAATCCGGAGACGAGGCGCCGGTCGGTGAGGTTGGGGAGCTCTACTCCAGAACCCCTATGGTCTTTTCCGAATACTGGAAGATGCCGGAGACTACCGGGGAGGCATTTCGTGGAGAGTGGTTCAGCGCCGGAGACATGGCCGTAAAGGATGCGGATGGATTTTATACGCTGGTGGATCGAAAGAAGAACATGATTATTACCGGGGGTGAAAACGTCTATCCAAGTGAAGTGGAAAATGTCTTAGGCGTACACCCAAAGGTCAAGGATGTGGCTGTAATCGGTATTCCGGACAAGAAATGGGGTGAGGCCATTAAGGCGGTCGTAATCCTCCACGATGATGTTGAAGAAAGCGAAGATCTGAAAAGGGAGATGATTGATTTTACAAAGGATAAAATCGCCGGTTATAAGAAACCAAAAACAATTGATTTTATTAAGGAAGAGGATATGCCTCGCACCGGCACGGGTAAGATACTCCATCGGGTCCTGCGGGAACGTTTTGAAGAATATGAAAATTGAGGGAGACTGATTCTGATATGGATTTTGAGCCAAGCACCGAACAAAAAGATATAAGGGCGGCGGCCCGCGAATTTGCTGAAAAGGAGTTTTCCGATGTCGCAAGGGAATATGACGCGAGGGAGGAATACCCAAAGGAACTATGGAAGAAGGCTTGTGAACTTGGATTTGTGGGAATGTTCCTGGATGAGAAATATGACGGCGCCGGGATGGGGTTTACGGAAGCGGCCATTGTTATGGAGGAATTCTCTCGTGTGGACGCGGGGTGCGGAACTGTGTTGCTGGCAGCATTCGGAAGCGAAGTTATCCGGAAATTTGGTTTGGAAGAACAGAAGGAAAAATATCTCCCCTTGATAACAACGGGGAAGTCGATTATGGGCACAGCGGTAACGGAGCCGGATGCGGGAAGTGATATCTTCGGTGTGCTGACAAGTGCAAAAAAGTCAGGGGATGAATACATAATAAACGGAAGCAAGATATTTATTACAAACGGGAGCGTGGCCGATTTTATCCTGGTTTTCTGTGTTACGTCTCCGGATGCAACCGATCGCTTGGGCAGGCACGGTTTTTTTGTTGTGGAAACTGACCGGAAAGGGTTTCAAGCCACCAAACTTACGGGAAAGATGGGAATCAGAGCATCCGACACGGCCGAACTGGCATTTAATGATGTGCATGTTCCTGCCGGAAATCTGATCGGCGGCAAGGAAGGCGATGGCTTTCGCCAGATGATGTATCTCTTCAATATTAATCGCGTAACCGCTGCCGCTCAGGGGGTCGGCATCGCCCAGGGAGCCTTTGACAAGGCCGTAAAGTATATCAAGCAACGGGTTCAATTTGGAAAGGCTTTAAGCTCATTTCAGGGCATAGAATTTAAAGTGGCTGAAATGATTACTGATATCGAGGTTGCCAGAAATATGGTCTATAAGGCTTGCTGGCATCTTGATCGTGGGAAAATGGATCCATTGGTTATTTCCGTGGCGAAACTCTTTGCCGGCGAGATGGTTACCAGGGTAACCAATGATGCTTTGCAGCTACATGGCGGTTACGGTTATATGCGGGACTATGATGTGGAGCGTTTTTATAGAGACGCTAAGATAGTTGAAATATATGAAGGCACCAAGGAAATTGAAAAAATTACTATTGCCAGGAGGGTGCTTGGGAAAAAGTAAAATTACCGATCAGGATAAAACTTTTGATTGCTGAAGTAGATAACAGGAGGCGTTGATGGAAAAAGTAGTGATTGTGGGTGCCGCGCGGACCCCCATAGGGGATTTCGGTGGGTCTTTGAAGTCAGTGAAGGCCGTTGATTTAATGATTGCGGTGATAAAAGAATGCATAAACAGATCACAAATAGACAAAGTCGATATCGATCAGGTCATTGTAGGAAATACCCTGTCTCCCCTTGATCAGAACGTGGCGCGCATAAGCTTGCTTCTTATGGGCCTACCATACGATATTCCAGGCCATACGATCAACTGCGCGTGCGCTTCCGCGTCCCAGTCCGTTATAAGTGGCGCGAATGCTATTGCCCTTGGCCAGGCCGATATCATTATAGCCGGGGGTGTGGAATCGATGAGCAATGCGCCCTATATAATGGAATCAGCCCGCTGGGGACAACGCTTGAGACATACCCAGGCATACGATCTTTTGTGGAAGGCCATGCAGGAGTATCCTGTGGGGGGCGGAATGGGACTGGCAGCCGAAAGGCTGGCGGAAAAATATGATATCAGCCGGGAGGAACAGGACATCCTATCCGTTGGCAGCCATGCACGGGCTATTGACGCCATTAAGAATGGAAAGTTTGAACAAGAGATCGTCCCCGTTGAAATTGAGGACCGCAAGGGAAAAACGCACGTGATTTCAACGGATGAACATCCGAGAGAGGATGCCTCTATGGTAACTTTTGGGCGTTTGAAGCCTGCCTTTAAGGAAGGGGGCTCCGTCACGGCCGGAAACGCATCCGGAATAAACGATGGGGCGGCGGCTGTTATTCTGATGAGCGAGACAAAAGCTTCCGATCTGGGGATAGAACCCCTCGCTGTAATCAGAGCCGGTTCGGTTGTGGCCGTCGATCCCCATTTGGTAGGTTTGGCACCGGTGCCCGCTATTCAGAAGATATTCGATGAAACAGGATTGTCAATCGGTGATATTGAGCTTTTCGAGATCAATGAAGCATTTGCGTCCTATTATCTCGCTTGTGAAAAGGAGCTGGGACTGAACAGGGATATCACGAATGTTAATGGCAGCGGGATTTCTCTGGGCCATCCCGTTGGTTGCACCGGGTGTAGAATCTTGGTTACCCTTTTATATGAGATGCAAAGGCGGGACCTGAAACTGGGCATCGCCTCTTTATGCGCCGGAGGCGGCGTAGGGAATGCTATTTGTTTGGAGCGTTAGTCCGGACGGTTAAGCGTAATGCTAAGAGTCAATAACATAGAAGTCGTCTATAATGATGTCATCCTGGTTTTGAGGGGCATTTCGCTTGAAGTGCCGGAACATGGCGTTGTGGCGCTGTTGGGTGCAAATGGGGCGGGTAAAACCACCACGCTCAGAGCTGTATCCGGCATCCTGGATTCTCAACATGGAGACCTGGAAGAAGGTGTTATTGAGTTTATGGGGAAACCGATTCATAAGCTCGATGCGGATGCGATCGTCAGGATGGGAATCACAATGGTGCCGGAAGGAAGGAAGGTTTTCAAAGAGTTGAGCGTCATTGAGAATCTGATGATTGGCGGACACACCAGGCCCGGTCGAGCCGGAATAAAAAAGAATACCGATACCATGATGAGCCTTTTTCCCGTGCTAGAGGCCAGAAGAGCACAGCTTGCCATTTATCTTTCCGGCGGTGAACAGCAGATGTTAGCCATAGGAAGGGCCTTGATGTCAAGGCCCAAGCTGATAATGTTGGATGAGCCTTCCCTGGGGTTGGCCCCTCTTATAGTGAAGGAAATCTTTAGTATTCTTCATCGGATTAACAAGGAGCAGAAAACCGGCATTTTTTTGGTGGAACAGAATGCACGCATTGCCCTCAGTTTTTCAGAGTATGGCTACATAATGGAAAACGGCAAAATTGTACTGGACGGGGTCTGTTCGGATTTGATGGAAAACGACGATGTTAAGGAGTTTTATCTCGGAATTAGTGATGAGTCTGTTAAAAAAAGCTATGCAAATATCAAACACTATAAACGTCGAAAACGGTGGTTGTCATAACCTATGAACATAACGCAACATTTGTTAAGAGTAAACGACGTGTCGCTTCACTTTGGGGGAATCGTAGCCATTGGCCAGTGTGATCTAGAGGTTGAAAAAGGCCGGCTTCACGCTGTAATCGGGCCCAATGGCGCCGGCAAAACATCTCTGTTTAATCTGATTAGCGGTGTCTATCCACTAACCCGTGGCGATATACTGTTTGAAAATGAATCAATTGCGAAAAAAAGTCCACATCAAATCGCCAAGCTCGGAATTGCAAGGACATTCCAAAATATTGAGTTGTTCAGCAATATGAATGTGATCGACAACCTTCTTCTTGGGCGGCATCATCACTTTAGCGCGGGGGTGTTCTCAGGACTGATTTATAGGGGCAAGGCGCTTAAGCAGGAGATTATCAATCGCAAAAAAGTTGAAGAAGTTATAGAATTCCTGGAAATTGAGAGAGTTCGGAAAAAAATCGTCGGTACGTTGGCATATGGCGTTCAGAAGCGGGTCGAACTTGGCCGTGCGTTGGCAATGGAGCCCAAGTTGCTCCTGCTGGATGAACCGATGGCGGGGATGAACGTGGAAGAAACGGAAGACATCGCCCGTTTCGTGTTGGACATAAAGGAAGAACTGGGCATTACTATCATTATGGTCGAACATGACATGGAAGTGGTAATGGATATCGCGGACCGGATCACCGTTTTAGCTCGTGGATTAAAGATCGCTGATGGAACTCCCGAGGAAATTCAATCCAATCCGGTTGTTATAGATGCATATCTGGGCGAGGAGTAACATGCTGCAAGATACCATTCCAAAGCTTTTCTTACGTAATGTCCAAAGATATGGGGGCAAGGTAGCGCTAAGGGAAAAGGAACTCGGGATATGGAAAGAGATTACCTGGTTGGGTTACTATGAAAATGTTCGAAATACGGCAATGGGGTTGATGCGTCTTGGTTTCGAGGCGGGTGATAAAGTTGCAATACTGGGTGATAATTGCTGTGAATGGTTATATACCGATTTGGCGGTCCAGTCCTTACACGGAGTTGCCGTCGGTATTTATCCCACGGATGTAGCGGTTCAGGTGCGATATGTCATTCAAAATTCAGGGGCAAAATTCATTGTCGTCAAAGACCAGGAGCAGGCGGATAAAATCCTGGAGATTCGGGAAGATATACCGGCGATTAAAAAGGTGATAGTGGTTGATATGAAGGGCTTGAGAAAATATAAAGACCCCTTGATAATCAGCTTTGAAGATGTGTTGGAGGCAGGGCGCTCCATGGGAGAGGCGCTCCCGAAAGTTTTCGATGAAAGCATCCGATCCACAAAGAAAGAGGATGTGGCGATTATCGTCTATACCTCAGGAACCACGGGCTTGCCGAAAGGCGCAATGATCAACCACAAAGGGATGGTCGCACAGGTCAGCGGATTTTCACAAGTCATTGAATTGAAGCTTGGGGATTCCGTGGTTTCAGCTCTGCCCCTTTGTCATATTGCGGAAAGAATGTTTTCGATGATTTTCCCCATGTACATCGGATACACGGTTAATTTTGCTGAAAGTATTGAAACACTTCAAGAGGACGTCAGGGAAATTTCGCCGACGGTTTTCTTGAATGTGCCGCGAATATGGGAAAAATTCCATTCCAACATCATTATTAAGATGCAGGATGCGATATTTTTCAAGCGGTGGATTTACAAGACAATGATGCCCATCGGTGAACGAGTGTCAACCTATAAACTTGAAAAGGGGCGTGTGCCTTTCGTATGGAAGGTATTGTATGGAATCGCTTATCTTTTTCTTTTCAGAGCGCTGAAAAATCAGATGGGCCTGTTGCAGACTCGGGTATTTGCCAGCGGGGCCGCACCGCTATCATCGGATCTCGTAAAGTTTTACTATTCCATCGGAATTGAGATTCGGGAAACGTATGGAATGACGGAGATGAGCGGTGTCTCATTTGTGGCAGGTAAGAATGGCATTAAAATAGGCACGGTAGGATCGTCTATACCCGGCGTGAAGGTGAAATTGTCGGATGACGGAGAGATCCTTCAGGGAGGCGACTTGGTTTTTGCGGGTTATCACGGAAATCCGGAAGCGACAAAAGACGCTATAAGGGAAGGATGGCTTTACACGGGCGATGTGGGTGAAATTGACGAAGATGGCTATTTGAGGATTTTGGATCGGAAAAAAGATATCATCATCACTGCCGGTGGGAAGAATATTACGCCTTCGGAGATTGAAAATAAACTGAAATTCAGTCCTTTTATCAAAGAGGCGATCGTAATTGGTGATCGAAGGAAATTTTTGAGTTGCCTAATTCAGATCGACTATGAAAACGTTGCCAATTGGGCACAAAACAATCGAATACCCTATACCAATTATAGAAGTCTTGCAATCAATCCTGATGTTTACAAGCATATTCAGGGAATAGTAGAAGACGCAAATCAAAATTTTGCTCGAGTGGAAACCATTAAAAAAATTACAATTTTGGAAAAGGAACTTGATCCGGATGATGAGGAACTCACAGCCACGATGAAAGTAAAGAGATCCATGATTGAGAAAAAGTTCAAGGATATTATTGACAAAATGTATTAGAGGCGGCTTGGAACTTGACCCTGTTCCTCAATTAGGCGATGCGCTAAAATATTAACCCTGATTAACTTTAAAATGCTCGATGGTTTGGGTTTATGGAGGAAATAATATGCATACCGGCATGTTTTTCTTGAAGTTGTTTGTTAGTGGTCTTGCCGTGGGATGTTTGTATGCGCTTATCGCTTTGGGATTTGTGCTCATATTTAAGGCGACAGGTGTTCTCAATATTGCTCAAGGGGAAATTATAATGATTTCCGCTTTCATCTGCTATTTTCTTGTTGTTAAGTTTCACATGCCATTCCTCGTAAGCGTGTTATTGACAATAATCATAGCCGGTCTTTTGGGCATCTTAACTGAACGGCTGATACTTCGACCCATGATGGGTGAACCACTATTCGCTGTGATTATGATTACAATCGGTCTGAGTATCTTCTTGCGAAGCATGGCCGGGATTTCTTTTGGATACAACAATCTTACCTTTCCATCTCCGTTTCCTGATGAAGTGATTAATTTGGGAGGCGTAATTCTTTCATATGCTCAAGTATGGATTATGGTTTCAACGGCGGTACTGATCGGTGTTTTCTTTATATTTTTTAAGTATTCACGCATGGGGCTCGCCATGAGAGGCACGGCCGACGACCAGGATACGGCACTGCTTATGGGCATAAGCGTCAAGCGGATTTTTGCGATAATATGGGGTTTATCTTTTGTTACGGCGGCTATTGCGGGCGTCTTTCTGGGCAATACCATGGTCATAAATATCGCACTCACAAATGTTGCGATTAATGCCTTTCCAGCCATCATTTTAGGTGGGTTGGACAGTATTCCCGGAGCAATCATAGGAGGGCTGGCAATAGGTGTAATCGAAAATATTTCGGGTGGTTATCTGGATCAAGTGATTGGTGGGGGCGTAAAAGATGTGGCGCCTTTTGCTTTTATGTTTCTGGTTTTAATGATTAGACCGTATGGACTATTTGGAAAAAAAGAGATTGAACGGGTATGATATGGCAATAAGAAGCAAAACATACCGAATAAGTTACCAGGAAGATATTAAGCTGTTTAATACTATCTGGATAAAATGCTGGATGGGACTATTCTTTATTTTTCTTGTTGCTTTACCCAGCATCTGCGGTCCTTATGTCGTATATATGATTAATCTTTCATGCGTTGCTATTGTCGCAGCCCTTGGACTGAACATTTTAACCGGTTACGCAGGCCAGATATCCCTGGGGCATGCGGCTTTTGTTGCGGTGGGCGCCTACAGCACCGCCATTTTGTCGAGTCGATTTAATATGCCGTTTTGGATATGTTTGCCTGCTTCAGGCATATTCACCGCGTTGGTTGGCTTGTTAGTAGGCTTCCCTTGTTTGAGGCTGAAGGGGTTTTATCTGGCAATGGCGACCATGGCATTTGGTGTTGTGGTTGAGTATATAATCATTGCCTGGGAAGGATTGACCGGTGGCGTGAGGGGTATTTCGGCTGAAAGCCCAAGTTTGCTGGGGTATCCTTTAGATTCTGATGATCAAATGTATTATTTCCTTCTGGCTTTGACTGTTTTGGCAATTATCGCCGCCGGCAACCTGATGAGGACCAGGACGGGGAGAGCATTGGTGGCGGTTCGTGATCGTGACATCGCCGCAGAGATAATCGGAGTCAACCAGTTAAAATACAAAATTATGGCATTTGTAATTGGCTCTTTCTATGCGGGGGTTGGCGGAGGGATGTATTGTTATTTAATGGGATATGTCCACCCGGAGCATTTTACCTTTCTCCTTTCCGTTGAATATCTTGCAATGATTGTCATCGGTGGCATGGGAACTGTGCTTGGAACTATTTTCGGAGCTGTTTTTATTATTATTGTTCCGGAATTTATTAAATCATTTTCAGAATTGGCAACCATGGTATTTCCCTCAATGGCTGGAAAATATGACCTGGGGTGGAATATCGCCGCTTTTGGCCTTTTAATCATTCTCTTTTTAATATTTGAGCCAAAAGGACTTTTTGGGATCTGGGCCAGAATTAAAATTTGTTTTAAGAATTGGCCGTATACTTACTAGCATCTAATGCTACCTTAGCAATATGGAAGGAGGTGAAAACGATCTGGTTTGGGGAGTGAAGGCTTTTGAACTAATGTTCGGTAATGGAGTATGAATCCCATAAATAAGGAGTTAGGCAAATGACAGCAAAAAGGGTGTGTGCGGTAATCGCGGCTTTATTTATAGTAGGTTTTTTTTCTGTTACGTGTTTAGCCGAGAGAGGTGTAACCAAAGATACAATTAAGCTTGGGATGATAATGGTTAAAACCGGACCGGTTGCCATGTTGGGTCTTCCCTATGGAAATGGTCATGTGGACTATTTCAATTATATTAACGATCATGGTGGTGTAAATGGACGTAAGATCGAACTGATATGGGAAGACGATGAATTTAAGGCGCCAAAATCAGTAGCGGCTTTCAAAAAACTTATTTTCAGGGATAAGGTGCTTACAATCGTAACTACCGGAGGCACAAATCAGACCATTGCCAATTATAAACTTATTAACAAATATAAAACCTGCAATATTCCCAATGCTCATATGCAAGAATTTGTAACCCCCTTCAAACCCTATATCTTTTCAACGGGCGCCACTTATACAACGCAATACGACTGTATTATCGATTATATTTTTAATGATCTTAAGGAGGAAAATCCTCGTATCGGCGTCGTTTATGCTAAAAAGGAGTACGGTGTTGGTGCGCTCAAAGTTATAAGGGAGAGAGTCAAAGCATATGGTAAGGATTTGATTGTTGAACTTGTGATGCCGACGACCGCAGTGGATGCCGGCTCACAGGTGCTGACGCTTCAGGAAAAAAAGGTGGACTATGTTATCACCACTGATGTAGTGCCCCCGATTATAACATTTCTTAAAACTGCACAGAAATATAATTATAAGCCCAAGGCGGTGTTCGGGTTTAATTATTCGACAGACGATCTGATCGTTGCGGCCTGTGGCGAAGCTGCGGCCAACTATATCGGCGTTAATTTCGTTGGCGCCTGGTCTGACAATACTCCTGGAATTAAACTGGCACATGAAATTGCCGAGAAATACAGAGGGGGTAAGCCGGGAATGAAATCCTATTATGTAGAGGGAATCGGCTCGGCATCAATTTTTGTAGAGGCTTTTAAACTGGCGGGTAAGGATCTAACCCCGCAAAGCCTGAAAGCAGCATTTGAAAGCATCAGGGATTTTGATACCGGCGGTATTTTTGCTCCGATAACGTATACGTCCAAAAATCATGCGCCTCCGGGGTTGGTCAAATTTTTTAAAGCGGACGTTCCCAATAAGTGCTTGGTGTCGATTACGGATTGGCGCAGGCCCAGGAAGTTAAAATAAGACAAATGACGCCGGTAAGCGTCGGTCAGGATGCGGAAGGAGGACGGAGGGATAGTGGATTTTCATCTGACCCAAGAACAGGAAAAGATACGGCAAGCAAGCCGTAAGTTTGCACGAGAAAGCATTGCTCCGGGTGCGGACGAGCGGGAACTTACGGGTGAGTATCCTTATGGGGTTCTTGAAAAGATGGGTGATGCGGGCATGATGGGAATTCCCTTTCCCGAAAAATATGGTGGACAGGGTGGCGATTGGGTCGGAATGCACCTTTGCATTGAAGAGGTTTCA
>Ga0209633_10003737_pt1 | contig 13983 bp, 12 predicted proteins | sample Cruoilmetagenom1_FD_187290 | JGI IMG/M metagenome (GOLD analysis project Ga0209633, IMG submission 187290) | Oil polluted marine microbial communities from Coal Oil Point, Santa Barbara, California, USA - Sample 1 (SPAdes) (version 2) | ecosystem: Environmental > Aquatic > Marine > Oil seeps ... | reverse complement strand
GGGCGGTGCAAGCAGGAACATATTGCGATCCCAATTCCTGGGAGAGTCTATAATGATGGCTCTGGGAGCAGGCATCCTGTCGGCCTTCCTGGTTCTTCTTATTCTTCCACAGTTCAATAACATCACATCCAGCGCTTTCACTTGGGCGGTCCTTGTCAAACCCTCGGTGCTCATCTTTATCCTGGGTATTTCCATTCTTACCGGCGTGCTATCGGGTATATATCCATCTACCTATCTTGCCTCATTCAATCCAGTATCTATCCTCAAGGGGAACGGGGTTAGTGCAAAGGACCGAGGTTGGATCAGGCGCGGACTTGTCATTATTCAATTCCTTGTCTCGGCAGTAATGGTTATTGGGTCTATAGTGATTGCTCTTCAAATGGAGTTCATACAAAACAAGGATCTGGGATTCGACAGCGAAAACATACTGCTGGTAACCCTGAACGATACAGCGGTTTTCAATAATGCAAATGCCTTCCGTGAAGATATTGAGAGACACCCTGCTGTTGTTGAAACCGGTTTCTCTTTTACTGCTCCCGGACGAAATCATGGAAAACAGGTAATGATGGCTGAAGACAACAATGGCGAAATGCAGGAGATGACCTTCAACAATATTATCGTTGACTATGATTACCTGAATGTGATGGGTATGACCCTGGCTCAGGGTCGCTTTTATGACAGGGAATTTGGATCCGACCAGGCCAATGCCATCGTGGTAAATGAGGCCCTGGTGCGGGAAATGCAATGGGGTGAGGAGGCTGTCGGTAAAAAATTCTTGCTGGCCCCTCAGATTCAGAATGTTACCGCACCAGAAGCGGAAATCATCGGGGTTGTCCAGGACTATAATTATGGATCCTTACATAATCCCATCGAACCGCTGGTATTCATCTGCAGGGAAAATGTACCCTTCCTACGCTTACTCCATGTGAGGGTTTCAAATGATCAGTTGCCCGAAGTGCTGAGCTGGGTGAAAGAAAAACGGGAAGCGTTCAATCCATCCTATCCTATTCAATATAGCTATCTAAGTGATGAACTGGATGAACTATATACTGAGGAAAGAATTGTGTTTACCCTGGTACTTGCTTTTACAATACTTATCATATTTATTGCCGCCCTGGGATTGCTGGGACTCTCGGCATTTATGACGGTGAAACGTACCCGGGAGACGGGACTCCGAAGAGTGATGGGTGCCACACAGAATCAAATTTTAATCCTGTTCCTCCTTCAGTTTGCCAGATGGGTGATCATCAGCAATGTGATCGCATGGCCAATATCATTTTTTGTGATCAAGCCATGGCTGCAAAATTTCACTTACAGGATCGACTTCCCATTCTGGACCTTTATCATATCTTTGTTGTTATCGCTAACTATAGCCGTGATCACCGTCAGCTGGCAATCACTTAAAGCCTCACGGATGAACCCGGCTGCCTCCATCAAGGTGGAATGATAACAGGGAAGATATTAGGTAAGAGATATGTAGTAAATGGTATTTCGGCAGATGTGTCAGGCTATGTCCCTGATATGTCTGCCGATATATATTATGAGGTGATCAGGCTGATAGATGGAAAACTGCTTTTCCTTTCAGATCACCTGGAAAGGCTTCGACAATCCATTACTGGATCAGGAATAGTCTACCCCGGCAACCGGCTTATCATTGAAAACCTGAGCTTGCTTGTTAAAGATAATCCATTCCGGGAGGGCAACATCCGTTTTTGCTTACAACAATCCAATGGAAATGACGCAATACTACAGTGTTATTTCATTCCCTATTTCTATCCTGATGCTGACATGTACGATAATGGAGTAAAGCTGGCGGTATATCCTCATATACGACCCAATCCGGGAATTAAAAAATGGGATAACCAATTCCGAAATGCTGTTTTCAGGTACATACAGGAACACAATGTTTATGAGGTGGTCCTGGTGAATCAGCTAAACCAGATCACCGAAGGAAGCCGCTCCAATGTTTTTTTTATTGATCAGGATGGCAGTCTGTTTACCACTCCCGACAAAAGTATTCTAGCAGGCATTACCAGAAAATATGTACTGGAAATCGCCGCAAAAGAAGGGTTTCCAGTCAGGGAGAAGACCATATCCCTGGATTCGCTGGACCGTGTTGTTTCTGTTTTTATTTCCGGCACCTCTCCAAAAGTTCTTCCGGTAAAGCAGATTGACACGGTCAGTTTTGATGTAAAACATCCAATACTTCGCTTACTAATGAACGAATTTGATAATCTGGTTTTAAATAATCTGAAATGGCTTTGAAGCCCTTTCGGATTCAAAACAATTGCGTATTTTTATTCTTCCAAGTTTGAAATCAAAAAAACATTAGCAATGCGAAGAGTATTATTCATTTTGATATTAAGCCTTGTGTTTTTCATCCTGGAGGCTCAAAACGAGAAAATCTATATGACTACCGGAGGTGAGATCATCCTTTCGGGAGCCGATGTAAATTTCAACGGAACAGATGTCAATACCAATATGCGCTTTACCATCTTTTTCCATCTTCAGCAGCAGGTCAATTTTGACCTGACAAATAACGTCGGCCTTTACACCGGATTGGGCATAAGGAATGTTGGACTGATTATGGAAGACTATTATCAAAATGTTGGATATGATGTGGACCAAACAGATCCCAATTACAACAAGAATACTAAGGTCAAGCATCGGAGCTATTCGCTGGGATTTCCCCTTGCATTTAAACTGGGTTCCTTTGACGATAATTTCTTTGTGTTCGGAGGAATGGAATATGAATGGATGTTCCACTACAAGCAGAAGAAATTTATTGATGGGGAAAAATACAAATTCAAACAATGGACCAGCGACCGTGTGAATCCCTGGATCCCATCCTGGTTTGCCGGCGTTCAGTTTCCCGGTGGATTTAATCTTAAATTTAAGTACTACCTGGACGACTTCCTGAACAAGGACTTCACCGGACAGGATTTCGGAGTGGATGTGGATTACTCACAATTTGAATCAACAGGAATCTGGTATATTTCTTTTACCACCATGATCAAATGGAAGGCGATTCGCAAATCCTATGAAAAAGAATTCAAGGATCAAACGGCATACAGATAATCACACTTTTTTATAACTTTGCCGCCTGAAGGGGTGTTAGCTCAGTTGGTTCAGAGCGCTTGCTTGACAGGCAAGAGGTCACCGGTTCGATTCCAGTACATCCCACGGAATAAAAGGCGTAATCAGCATTATGACAGCTGTTTATGCCTTTCCCCATTTTTATAAGCTGAAGCTCTTCTTGTTGGTATTCCCCGGGTTTGAACAATAATACTTCTGACAACGTTTCTAATGCAGTGAATAAAAAATTATCCCATGAATTTTAAAAGTTTAAGCTTGCTCATCCCGGTGTTGGTTCTGGCCATCTTTGCAAGCAGTTGTGCTTCCACTTCAAAAGCAACGGAGAGTAAGAGCACTGAAGCAAAAACTTTTGAAGCCCCAAGCGATAGAGGAGCTGTATTTCTTTATCGAACCGGAAGGGCCGTGGGTGCAGCCGGTCAACTGAGTGTGAAAGTTAATTCTCTGGATGCCGGGGGAACAGGTCCCGAATAATTAAATCAATATTAGCTCCTTCCTGCAAAAAAAGCGTACTTTGAATATTTCAAAATTCAAGAAAAGTGCGCTTAGCTATCCTTTCAGATATCCATGAGGACTATGAAAGCCTGCTTAAAATAGTTGGCTTAGCTGAAGCAAGGGGCTTCGATAAACTCATCTGCCTGGGAGATATTTCAGGTTTTAGCCGGCCCTACTATAATTATGAAAAATCCAGAAATGCATCGGCCTGCCTTGCACTGCTCAGGGAGAAATGTGATATAATCATTGCGGGCAATCATGACCTCCATGCAGCAGGTTTAAGCCCTGATCTCCCTGAAGAAATGAAGGACCAGGAAACCTGGCAACACGAACTGGATCTGGATCCCGGATATAATGAAAAGGATATCAGCTTTCTGGCTTCCTTACCTGCAAACGAGATAATCCAAACGCCAGATCTCAGTATTCTCTTCAGTCATTATGTTTATCCCAATCTTTCAGGCTTTGTGAAAGGTTTCTACTCCACCAGTAAAGAATTTCAGGCACATTTTTCTTTTATGCAGGAGCATAATTGTAAGCTTAGTTTCACAGGACATGCTCATCCCTGGGGATTTTACAGGGTAGAGTCCAGGGCCTTCAAATTTTATCGCCGCCGGGCCATTAAAATCACCTCCTTCCCTGCCCTGATTGGAATTCCCCCGGCAACCAGGCACGAACACCGAAGCAGTTTTTGTATATTTGATACCGACAGCCTCCGGCTGCAAGTGCTCAGATAAGACATTCAAACCATGTCGCAGACCAACCAGAACCGTTACTTCACCTCCATTGTCGTGCTTTCCATTTTGACTGTGGCCCTTTTCATTCTCTCTATTTACATAGTCATTTTACCCCGCTTTGAAAAGACCATACTTACCGGAAAGAAGGAAATGATCTCCGAATTAACCCAATCGGTGTGCAGCCTTATGGAAGAATACCACCAGGAAGCTGAGACCTTCCAGATAAGCCTTGATTCAATGCAGACAATGGCGCTGGAAAGAGTTCAGAAAATGCGCTATGGGCATGAACTCAAAGACTATTTTTGGATCATCGATATGTATCCCAATATGATCATGCATCCCTTCCGGCCCGAACTGGTGGGCTCAGATTTGAACGAATACAAGGATCCGAATGGCAAATTGTTATTTGTGGAATCTGTAAATACGGTTATTGAACATGGTGAAGGGTTCATTGATTATATGTGGCAATGGAAAGACGATAGCACCCGCATCGTTCCCAAACTGTCTTTTGTAAAAGCCTATGAACCCTGGGGCTGGATCGTGGGGACAGGAATCTATCTTGAAGATGTCCGGATAGAAATTAGTTTGCTCAGAAAAAAGCTGCTCAGAATTGCACTGTGGATGTCCGTCATCCTGGGAACCATACTGGCATTTATAATCAGGCAGAGTCTGAGCATAGAAAACCGTAGACTCAACGCTGAAAAGGAGGTTCGACAAAGCCGGGAAAAATACAGAACCCTGGTCCAGGCTTCCACCGAAGGAACTCTGATGATGGTAGATCAAAGCTTTGCATTTTCCAACCTCAAGTTCAGCAGGCTTTCAGGATACGACCCTACAGAGGTGAGAGAGATGGATTTCGAGAGTCTCTTTGACCTGAAATGGACCACTCTGGTGTCTTCCTTCAAGGATCCTAAAAAATCCGTTTCCTGCGAAATCGCACTAAAGTGCAAGGACGGAAGCACTAAAGAAGTGGTCATTTCTGCTTCCAAGATTAACCATGAAAAGCAGACCACATACATTATAATCATTAAGGAGCTAAGTTCTCAAGTGCAATACCAGAGGGAGGGGAAATTGCTCTCCAAGGAATTGCAAAATTCACTGCAACTGATGAATCAGCCTCTGATATCGCTGGCAAGGGACATATTGAGATGCCCTGCCAGCACCTCGGTACAGGAGGCTGCCAGGATCATGACCCGGAAGAAAAGAAATGTTCTTTTTGTCTCCCAGGATAATGAAATCATCGGTCTGATCACAAACAATGATTTAAACAGCAGGGTACTGGCAGCTGGTATCAATCCTGAAACCAGGGTGATTAAAATCATGACCTCTCCCATTGCCATACTGCCCGAAAAAGCACTGATCTACGAAGGTTTACTTCATATGAAACGGGAACGCATATCCCACATTGCCCTGCCCGACAAAGATCGAAAAATCGGACTGGTTGTAGGCTACGAAGACATCCTCCGGATGCAGCAGAACCTGTTTGGCTTTATGATCAGCGAGATTGAAAGCGCCGAAGAGGTGAGTCAGATCACCCGCATCTACCAGCGCTTACCTGTTCTGATTCAAGCTCTCATTGGCGGTGGCAGCAATACATCAAACCTCACAGGGATAATCAGTTCAGTGGGAGATGCCATTCACAAACGCCTGATCGAAATTGCCCTGGAAGATCTGGGGCCTGCTCCCAGGAACTTTGCCTTCATGGTTATGGGAAGCCAGGCCCGGGGTGAGCAAACCCTGGCCACGGATCAGGATAATGCCTTAGTGATTGACAATGATCCCGGCAAGTTGAGTAAAAAGGATCAGGCTTTCTTTCTCGAATTGGGGAAAAAACTAAACAATGACCTGAATACGGTAGGCTACAAATTCTGTCCGGGAGAGATCATGGCCGGAAATCCCAGGTGGAACCAGGACCTCAACACCTGGCAGTCCTACTTCAGCGAATGGATCCGGAACAGTCAACCGAAAGACATCCTGGACATGGCCATATTCTTTGATTTCCGTGGCATATATGGGGATCTTAGCCTCATTGAAAAACTTCGCGATCATGTGAATCATTCCGCTGAAAGTAAATCCATATTCTTCTACCACATGGCCCAACCGATTCTGAAAATGAAAGCCCTGTCCAATCTGCCGGGAAACCTGAAAGCAGCTTCACATTCTGACACCCAGGTGGACATCAAAATGGCCCAGATGCCGGTCACATCTTTCATCCGGCTGTATGCAATACGCGAAAAACTGATATCGAACAATAGTATGGAACGTGCTGAGAAATTACACAAAAGGAGTGTAATTAGTGCCTCTACCCTGGAAGAATTAACCGATACTTTAAATTTTCTTACTTATCTCAGGATTAAAAATCAGGCATATAGTATATCCCGTCATGAAGCTCCCGGGAACACCATCCGATTGGGACAATTATCACATATCGAAGCCCTCACCCTGAAAAAGATCTACGCAGATATTGTCAGCCTTCAAACCCTTCTGGGCAGTGTATACAGTAGAGCAGATTAATCGAATCTTCACAATGATATCCATGAAAACTCTTTTCAAATTTCCAATCTTTTTCTTGCTATCCTTTGCAATTCTCCTACCCTCCGTGGCTCAGTCCAATAAAAAGGCTGTTCCTGTTTTTGAAAATGGAGAGGCCCAGATTGTCCCTGAATTCGAGAACCGGGATAATTGGATCAGGCATGATCTCTGGGTGGAAACAGAATTTGATACCGACGGGGATGGGAAACCAGACCGTATGCATGTGGCAGTCACCCGGCCCAAACAGACAGATACAGAAGATCTGAAATTACCGGTAATTTATGAATCAAGTCCCTATTATGCCGGAACAGCAGGCTTTCCAGATGGAATGTTCTGGGATGTGAAACATGAGCTGGGAGAGATGGCCGCTGATCGTGTTCACCCGGAGGTCACCCGCAGAGGAGAGCGCCCTATCATCTCAAATTCACAAATAAAAACCTGGGTTCCCAGGGGATACATCGTGGTCCATTCTTCTTCCCCGGGTACCGGATTATCTCAAGGTTCACCTACAGTAGGCGGAGATAACGAATCGCTGGCTCCCAAAGCGGTCATCGATTGGCTCTGTGGCCGCGCCAAAGGCTATACCACACCTGATGGGGATGAAACGGTGACTGCTTACTGGTCCACCGGCAAGGTGGGCATGACCGGCACCTCCTACAATGGAACACTTTCACTGGCAGCTGCAACAACGGGCGTAGAGGGATTGGAAGCTATTATCCCTGTCGCTCCCAATACTTCTTACTTCCACTACTACCGGTCCAACGGACTGGTCCGATCCCCGGGAGGTTACCTGGGTGAGGACATCGATGTTTTGTATGATTTTATTCATAGTGGCGACGAATCCAGGAGAGCCTATAGCAATGCAACGGTAAGAGATAATGAAATGAAAGAGGGAATGGATCGCATTACTGGCGATCTGAATAATTTTTGGGAAGGACGGGACTATCTGAACGATATGGATCCAATGAAAGCTGCTTTGCTCATGTCACATGGCCTCAATGACTGGAATGTAATGCCCGAGCACAGCTACAGGATCTATACCGCAGCGAAAGAAAAAGGCATTCCCGCCCAGATCTATTATCACCAGAATGGCCATGGCGGCCCACCTCCCTTGAGCATGATGAACAGGTGGTTTACCCACTACCTGCATGGCATCGAAAATGGGGTGGAGAATGATGCCCGGGCCTGGATTGTCAGGGAGAATGACAAACCCGCGGATCCCACCTCTTATAAAGATTTTCCCAATCCGGAGGCTGAGCCTGTTAGCTTTTATCTGACTCCGGGTGCTCCTGCCAGGGGCACGCTCAGCATGAATAAAACAGAAGGACAGGGAAGCGAAACGCTGGTGGATAACTACTCATTCGACGGATCGGCCCTGGCCGAGGCTGAGATCACCAATCACAGGCTTATTTATCTCACTCCCGAATTAGCCGAAGATTTACATATATCAGGACTCCCGGAAATCACCATCAGAGTAGCTGCAAACAAGCCTGCTGCCAATCTCTCGGTGTGGCTGGTGTCCTTGCCCTGGCAGGAAGGAAGAAGGTCAAAAATCACAGATAACATAATCACCCGTGGCTGGGCCGACCCCCAGAACCACAGTTCTCTTTCCGAAAGTGAAGCTCTGATACCCGGGGAGTTCTATACTTTGACCTTTAAGCTTCAACCCGACGATCAGATCATCCCCAAAGGTCAGCAAATTGGCCTGATGATCCTCTCAAGCGACAGGGATTTTACGCTTTGGCCTGAGCCCGGAACGGAACTGACAGTAGATCTGAATGCCACCAGTATAAGCCTGCCAGTGGTGGGTGGTGAAGCCAGCATTAAGAATGCATTTCCTGAATAAGCAAAGCAGGAGCGCGTTAGATTGGCAGATTTATTAACGTCTGGTTTAACAGTAAAATCTATTTGCATAGGCGCTGCATGCTTAATTTTTCTTAATTTTGTTCTCCGAAATAGAAAAAGGTCAGCATATAGCTGTGCCTGTTAGTACAAAACGAATAACTGGTTTATATCTAAACTGACAATATTATGAGAAGAATAACGATTTACGGCATGTTGCTGGCTCTGGCACTTTCGGTGGGTTCCTGTTACCCCGGTGGTATTGAATATTACGAAGACACCGATATAGTATTTACAAGCTACGAGCCGGATTATGACTTCACAACTGCGAATACCTATTCCATGCCCGACAGCGTGGTGAAAATAACAGGGGATGATGAACAGGAGTTCGTCGACGAGCCCTATAATACGCAGATTATCAATAGAATAGCATCCAACATGGAAACGCTTGGCTGGACCAGAGTAGATGATCCTGAGGAAGCGGACCTGACTCTTTTCCCGGCATCCTGGACCAACACTACCATTTACTACTGGTATGACTACTGGTGCTGGTACTATCCCTATTATTGTGGATGGGGCTGGTACTATCCCGGCTATGTAAGCTCCTTTACTACAGGAACCCTGGTGATGACCCTGGTAGAAGATGAAAATGCCATTGAACCATACAGGGTTTGGACCGGAGCACTTAATGGTTTGCTCTCGGGCTCATATAATGCGAACAGGGTGACAAAGGCCATTGATCAGGCATTTGAGCAATCCCCATATCTGGCCAATTAATACTAAAAGGTTAAAATCATGAAGAAAACGATATTTTTTATACTGGTTATTGGCCTGGCGATCCCTGGCCTTGTTAAGGCTCAGAGCGGATACACTTCTTTTCAATATGTTATGGGATTTGGAGTGGGCGACCTGGGAGAATTTATCTCGAAGGCAAGTTTCAGAGGTGCTACATTTGACTATCAGAAGGAGTTCTCTCCTAAAGCATCCATGGGATTGGAACTGGGCTGGAGTACTTTCTACGAGAAAATGGAATATGGTACCTATGTAGTTGAGCCCTATTCCTTATCGGGAATTCAGTATCGCTACAGCAATATGTTTCCAATGCTGGCCACCGCAGAATACTATCCTGTATCCGATGCAGCGCTAAAACCTTATATCAACCTGGGAATCGGAACCATGTATACCATCAGGAATACAGACATGGGTACATGGACATTGGAGGAAAAAGCATGGCAATTTGCCCTGAAACCTGAGATTGGATTAATATATGATCTTGGCGGGGGCGCAGACCTTAAGCTTGAAGCCAAGTATTATACCGGAATTAAGACAAGCAAGCTGGAGACGCAATCATTTTTTGCAATCAGTACAGGATTGGTTTTCTTTATTTACTAAGGCCAAACTCCAGCTTAATACAACTTTTTAAAAAGCCCTGCGGAAGACAGCTTCCGCAGGGCTTTTTTTTATTCTTACTTCGCACTTTTTCTTTACATTTATATTCCCATGCTAAAAAAGCTCTATAGATTTTTGAGTCCAAAGTATCAAAACCTCTTTTTGGAGTATAAAGTAAAGTTAAAACCAAGGTATGGACATGGATTACCGGCCCATCCTGAACTTTACAATATCATTGATGCAAACCGGGAAACTTACAAAAAACTTCTTCGTAAGGCCCTTTCAAATAAAAAGAACATCTGGTTGATCCGGGATTCGAAAGAGGAAACTGATCCCGTATTACCTGCCTGGAACAATGGTTATCTGCCGGGACTGGATATTATTGGGATCTATACCATGCTTGCACGCTTCAAGCCCAAAAGGTATATTGAAATAGGATCTGGCAATTCCACGCGGATAGCGCATAAGGCCTTTATTGAGCAGGAGTTGAGTACAGAGTTTATTTCAATCGATCCAAAACCACGGGTTGACATCGATCAGTTGCCCAACCGTATTATTCGAAAACCCTTTGAAAGCATTGATTTTGACATTGTCAGTGAATTGAATGCGAATGATGTTCTGTTCCTGGATAACTCGCACAGGATTTTACCCAATTCAGATTCAATGGTTTTCTTTCTTGAAATCCTTCACCGACTAAAGAGAGGGGTCATCGTTCATATCCATGATATCTATCTGCCTTACGATTACCCCCAGTTTATGTGCGATAGGTTTTACTCGGAGCAATATGGGCTGGCCATTTATCTGCTGGCCAACCCGGAAAAATACGAAACCATCCTGCCCAACTACTTTATTTCAGAGGATAAAGAACTTTCTGAGATGATTGCTCCCATCTGGGAACATGAGAATCTTAAAAATGTGGAAAGACACGGCGGATCTTTCTGGATCAGAATAAAACACTAAATAATAAAGACTCTTATGATTGAAAAGGTCAGTCCCGGACTGAATGTGATGATTGTTCACCTGGAAAGAGATTGGTGCACTGAAGTAAGACTCAGTAGCCTTCATTTCGCTCAGCCGGATAAGAGGTATCGGGAATTCCATCTTTCAATGCCACTGCATGATACATCACTGCAAAGGCAACAGAGATCCACAGCACTGAAACAAATATTCCGACAAAGAAGCATAAAAGACCTACGATAGCAATCGGTATTGCCAACAGACCCATCAGGAAGATCTGCACTCCATATCCTCTTGTCATATCCCAGCTAACCCGTAAGGCATCCATCACATCCAATTCGCGGTCCACCACCAGGTAGGGCACAAAGGCCAGGCGACATGCAAAGATGATCCCCGGTACAATTAGCATAACAAAGCCCAGACCCACAATTATGCCTACCACTATATTGGCAATAACAGCGTTCCAGTAATTTCGCTGAAATACCGCGAAAATATCTCTAACCTCAATCCGTTCGCTCCGGACTGCTTTCAGAAAGACCCATTTAGCACCATATTGAATAGGACCCGCCACAAAGATTCCATAGACGATTCCGAAAAATGCCAGTGGTACCAGAAACCATTCGAAGGAATCGACCTTCCACTGAATAACTCCCACTGGACCACTCAATATCATATATACAATGGAAATCACCAGGAGTTCCACAAACGCAGCCATAAGGACCTTCCATCCGACAGAGTATGCTTTTCCTGCATCCGGGAAGAAGTCGTACTCGTCATTATTAAATACTGTTACCATGATTTCGAAGTTTTGATTTGTTACCAAAAGTATTGCAATCCCAGCTCCATTCCTTCAGACTTAAGTAGTGATTCGAAAATTCCAACTATAGTAGGATTCCTATGCTAACTATACTTAAGTAGGATTTTTTATTCTCATTAAAACTCTACCATCCAATTGTTGTATATTAGAAATCCGAACAAATGTTATGGCTGAAACCTGGCGTCTCATATTGCTTTTAATTCCACTTGTAGCAGGTGGCATTTCCATATTCTTCTCCTTCAGACTTATGAAGCTCTACAAAGTTCCTTTTACCAGCAGCTTCTTCTACTACATGGTATTTCTATATATTTTTGGCACCTACAGCGTGGCCGGAGCTGGAATACTCGAACAACTGCTTACCAGAATGGAAATTGATCTGAAGGTGATCCACTCTGCCAGACTTTATGCAATTTTTCTCGGCATCCCCTTCCTGGCGTTGGCTAAATTTATGTTTCTCCGGAGCATCACAGAGTTCTTCCAAAAAAAACCTTCCACCTCTTTTATTATCTTTTACTTTCTGATTCTTACAGCTGTCTTTATAATATTCGGTGTATACATGATACGATTAACGCACTTCGACCTTGGAGAATACCGGGTCTTCATTCTCTTTCAACGTTGGATATTCATTGGTTTTATATGGGCCATCTATCTTTTCGCCTACCTATATATCCTGTTCTTCTCAGCAGAAATCTCCGATCTCCCGGCAAAAAAACACATCAGGGTTTTCGGCGCCTGGTATCTTGCATTTATGGTGCTGTGCATAGCTCCCCTGGCCTTAACAGGGTATCATGCAATTTTTCGACAGGTGTTTTTATTAGTATTCCTGTCCTGGCATCTCATACCCATCCTTTTCCTGAATGTATACCTGAACAAATACCAGGAGCCGGAAAGTATGCTCCCGGACGATTTTGAAACCAGCTTACTTGCCTTTGCAGAAGAACATGATATCTCCAAAAGAGAATGTGAGGTGGTTCGTCTTATTTGCCGGGGCCTTTCCAACCAGGAGATCAGTGAGACCCTGTTTATCTCGCTTCAGACTGTGAAGGATCATACTCACCGGATCTTCGTGAAAACAGGTGTTCGAAACCGGGTACAGCTTAGCAACATGATCAGATAAATCAGTGAAGCAATGAATAAAAGAGCAAAGGTAATTTCTTATCTGAACGATCAAAATATCGATTTCGAACTTCATGAACATCCACATGTACCCACAGTAGAAGAGGCCCTGCCATACTGGAAAGCTATTAATGCAACGCATTGCAAAAACCTCTTTTTCAGAAACCACAAAGGCAACCGTCATTACCTGGTCATTTTAGATCACCGGCGAAAACTCAATATCCGTGATCTGGAGCAAAAGCTTAAGCAAGGCAAAATCTCATTTGCCTCCCCAAAAAGGATGGAACGATACCTGGGCCTGAGTGCAGGATCGGTTTCGGCATTTGGCATTATCAACGATCATGAAAATCATGTACACCTTTTTTTAGATGAAGCCCTCCAATCGGCCGAACATATCAGTTTTCACCCAAATGAAAACAACGCAACCCTTGTGATCTCATTTGCGTCTTTCCTAAGATTTCTTGAATCAAGTGGTAACTCTTATGAGTTTATTGCCCTGTATGAAGAAGAATAGTTAATCTGATCACCCTATTTTTCTAACTTGCAGGTGGAATTTTGAAAATCTATATCTAATGATAAAAAAAAGTGCAGCCCCTTTGCTTTCAATGTTGATCCTGCTTTCCTCCTGCCTGAAGGAACCCGATCCCATACCCGAGACCATCGACACCTATCATAAATACTACAATTTTCTCCTGGAACCATATCAGGTACAGTGGGAACTTGATAATGCAGTCATTGGTACTGAGCATACATACGGATATCCGGCAGCAGCCATTGTGTCACTGACCGAGACTCCACAGAACGCGCTTATCAAAATTCGGATTTCAGAAGATGGTATGTTAATCGATACACTCTCTCATACCTTTTTTGAGGGTGGTTCCTACATGATTGCCATCCTGGGAACTGAAGAAGAACCTGATCTTATATGTGAGCAAATAGATACACACACTCCTTCGGCGGGCATGGTCAAGTTCCGTTTCATGCATACATCTCCTGCCCTGGGTCCTG
>Ga0209633_10003736_pt1 | contig 13983 bp, 12 predicted proteins | sample Cruoilmetagenom1_FD_187290 | JGI IMG/M metagenome (GOLD analysis project Ga0209633, IMG submission 187290) | Oil polluted marine microbial communities from Coal Oil Point, Santa Barbara, California, USA - Sample 1 (SPAdes) (version 2) | ecosystem: Environmental > Aquatic > Marine > Oil seeps ... | reverse complement strand
CCGGCCTGGGTATTTCTATTTCCTATTATGGTATGGAGAACTGGGAATACAGTTTGTCTTATGACACCTATGATTATTCAACTGATCCGAGAGTGCTTTCTTTACCCATTGTTGTCGCGCGTTTGTCATCCAAGGCGTTAACCGTAACATCCGGACTGAAGGATAATATAATGGCTGCCGATATCACCTACCTGTTTCCAAAATCGGATGTGACGATAGCTTATGCCAGAAGTACGTCAGCAATTGACCAGAGCACATCTAACATCACCTCAATCGCAACCAGTTTTTATCATTTTTTGCCCTACAGATTTGGCCTCGAAGCAGGCTCAGTCGGGTCTGATATCGATACCGCGAGTTACTATGCGGGCATTACGGCGGGTTATACCTGGTAGTTATTCTTGCAGCAAGGTCTCGATCATTTGTTGTGTTGTCTCGTATTCACCTTCTCCAAAATGGTAATAGCGTAACACACCTTTTTTATCGACCAGGTACATGGCTGGCCAATAGCGATTAGAAAAACGATTCCAGATCGAAAAATCATCATCGATCGCCACAGGATAATTGATAGAATTTTTCTTCAGGTAAGTCTTTACATTTTCAAGCCTGGCTTCGTGCGCAAATTCTGGCGTATGTACTGCAATCACTTCAAAACCCTGCGCATGGTATTTTGCATACCAATTTTTTACATAAGGTTCAACATTACGGCAGTTATAACAACCAAAGGTCCAAAACTCAACCAGGTACACCTTACCTTTCAATGCATTATTATCCAATGGTGTAGAATTCAGCCATTGAGGCGAGGCAATTGAGGGTGCTGCAATATTAAGCAAGCCCCTGGCATAGGATACATTCACTGCTTGCTGGTTAAACACCGCCACAAGGCTCAGCGCTATCAACAAATAAATAACACCACGCATGATTTTTATTTTCATCACACCCTCCTGCCAGGCCTTGCAAGAACACTCGCAAGGCCTGGAATACTCAATCGTCTTTAGAACGTACTCTGATGATCCTCACTAATGCAACTGGATTACGCCAGTCACGCTCTGCGGCATTCAGCTCGACCAGGTCGTCGCCCAACTTATGGATTCCCGCATGAACATGTACAAAACCCTCTCCACCTGCTTCGGGTGATTCACCTTCACCTTGACATACGGGTCCGGGAATATGGGCACAGAGTTCATCATTGGGCTCACTCCCTGCATCATAGGCCCTGGCATAATAGGTGACACCACGACGTCCTTTGGGTAAGGGGACAGCATTCAAGGACACAAAGGCATCATTAGTCGGTATCAACATCGCCGCCATACTCAGGTGTCTGGCTTTTTTATTCGCCTTGAGCGATATCGTCCGGGTCTTGCCTGGATCGAGTAACCCGTCCGCGGTTTTAATGTCGGCAAGCTTGCCGGTCGATTCTAGCAAACCGGTTAACGGCGCGGTGTTACCGCCTTCAGCCAAGGTTGCCAACTCCTCACTGGCTGAATGCCCCAGTGTAAATAGCTGGACACCCCTGCGGTGTGTGGCCGCGAGTATCGGTGTAAAAGACTGTCCACGGGTCAAGTTGGTAATGCTGATCTCGTAGGTAAAGTTATCTGCCTGGACCTGTGTAGACAGGGCGCACACAGAGACGAATAAGAATGCTGTTAATTTTTTATGTAATGCAATGGCCATAATAAACTCCTAGGGTTAACCAGTGGGAATAAATGTGCCATTGAAATGTAAAGTAATCTTCTCTCGTTGCCGTCACGAGTTAATCACAAAACTATCACGCTCGATCGATAGGCAGATTAAAGCGAAACTCCGTCCCCTGGTTGAGACGACTGAATGCCTCGATCGTACTACCATGCAACTCAAGGATACGCTTGCTGATGGCGAGACCCAGGCCGGCACCACCGCTGCTTTGCTGGCGGCTTTTTTCCGGGCGATAAAAGCGCTCAAAAATCAGAGGCAATTCTTTTTCGGCAATACCGCAGCCATTATCGACGACTTGCACCGTAACGGAATCATTTTCACGCGTTAGCCTTATTTCGATTTTTCCACCGTCAGGTGTATACCTGATCGCATTCTCCAGTAGATTCTGTATGACCCTTTCGATCAAACCCAAATCGGCATAAACAAACGGCAAGGAATTATCAAACATGGCTTCTACACTGATATTACGCTTGCTCGTTAATATCCAAAACTTGTGCATCACATCATGGATCAGTTCAGGCAGTGAAAATGCCTCCAACCTGGGCTTGGTTTCATTGGCATCCAGACGAGCCAGTTCAAATAACTCAGATACCAGATTGCCGAGCCGCTGACTATGCTTCAAGGCCGTGCGGATATATTGATCTCTTTCTTCTTCATTCAACTCATTGCTTTTTCGCAAGATCGTTTCAAGATAGCCTTGCAAGGTAGTCAGCGGTGTGCGCAAATCATGCGAGACATTGGCGACCAATTCTCTGCGTTGTACATCAGACTGTTTCAGTTTATTCATTTGGCCAACAATTTTATTCGCCATCTCATAGAATGAATAGGTCAGATCATCAATTTCATCCGATGACCTGTCATGGCGTATCTCAGAATCGGATATCGTACTGAATCCGGATAATTTGAATTGCTCCATTTTGGAGGATAGTATACCCAGCCTTTTGGTCGTATACCTGAACACCAACATAGCCAGGGACATGGACAGCACCAGCACAGCGACAATAACCCAGGTACTGGTATTGATGATGTAGCTATTCATCATATGGGAGACCACGTTTCCGTAGCGCTCGCCTGCAAGAATAATGTACAGATAGCCGCGTGTCTGCTGACCCTGCTTCAGGGGGACCACAGAAAAAATATTATTACTATTGGCATCCCTGGGGTCGGATCCCAGGATGGGGAAAACGGGTTCACCCTGGATAAACGCCTGAATGGGCTTTAGATCAACATGGGTGCGTTTGATTTTTTCAATGGGTGCATTGTACCCAAGAATCTTACCGCTGGCATCGAGCGAATATAATTCTACTGCAGGGTTAATTTGCATAATGGCATGAAAAAGATCCTGTAAACGATCTTCATAGACCATGCCGTTTTCGAAAATTTTATATTGTGTAGCAATATGTTTGGCCAGGTCCTTACTCAACTTTTGCTGCGTCTCAAGCTGATAAAGATGATTGCTGTACAGGTGCAAAAAAACCAGCAAGGCCGCCAGTAATGAAAAAATGACAAAAAGAATCAACGCCAGCTTGGAATAAAGGCTTTTAAACATAATAAAGCCCTGCTCAGGATGCCAGTTCGTGAAACTTGTAACCCACACCCCATACCGTCAATACGTATTCGGGATTGGCGGGATCGGTTTCTATTTTTGCCCTGAGGCGATTGATGTGCGAGTTCACTGTATGCTCGTAGCCATCATGTCCATAACCCCAAATCTGGTCGAGCAATTGCGGTCGACTGTAGACCCTTCCTGGATGGCTGGCAAAATGCACCAGCAAATCAAATTCCCTGGCGGTCAGTTCGATAATATCCCCATTGATAGATACCTTGCGTTTTTCTATATCAATTTCCATCGAGCCCACCTGGATCGAATGGGATACCTGATCCTGTTCACCGCTTGGTTTTAGCAGATCCAGGCGCCTGATAATGGCCTTCACCCGCGCCAGTAATTCGCGAATACTGAAAGGCTTGGTCATATAATCGTCGGCACCGATCTCGAGACCCAGCACCCTGTCCAGTTCGGTGGTCCTGGCAGTCAACATCAGGATAGGGATAAAGCTGTTCTGCTTCCTGATGGCGCGACACACTTCGATGCCATCCAGGTGTGGCAACATTAAATCGAGAATAATGAGATCGAATTCCTGCGTCAGGGCAAGCTCCAAACCCTGGCGACCATCACTGGCGACTTCAACATGACAGGCTATATCACCCAGATTCACCTTTAACAGGTGGGCAATATCGGCGTTATCTTCTACAACCAGAACTTGTCGGCCCATTGGTTTGATCTCTAATCTGTCGTTATTGTTTGATCCGCAGTGGGAATGAGTGTAAATGATAACGCTCTAAGCATCACAAAATCATCACATTCATTTAGAGACGAGGAGGGTAAAAAAAGTTCAGGCTATTTAGCGGGCCGCCTGACCTGCAAAAAACAACAGGAAAAACAGCGCCATAGGGCGCCGTTTTGACCTGATCAGAGCTCTTTGATGCCCTGAATGAGCTGGCTGGCCATTTCCTGGCCATCACCATATAACATACGCGTATTGTCGCCATAGAACAGGGCATTTTCGATTCCCGAGAATCCAGCTCCCTGGCCACGCTTGATAACGATGACATTCTTGGCATAATCCGCATTGAGTATCGGCATACCATATATCGGACTGTCCGGATTGGTACGGGCAACAGGATTGACGACGTCATTCGCACCAATGACCAATGCCACATCGGTGGTATTGAATTCCTCATTGATCTCGTCGAGATCAAAAATGCGATCATAAGGAACGCCGGCTTCTGCCAGCAATACATTCATATGACCCGGCATACGACCCGCCACGGGATGGATCGCGAATTTGACATCGACTCCATTCTCGATCAACTGCTTCGACATTTCCCAGATCTTGTGTTGCGCCTGCGCGACCGCCATGCCATAGCCAGGGATAATCACGACTTTTTCAGCAAAGGCCATCATCACTGCGGCGTCGCTGGCCTCAATCGGCTTCATACTACCCTCAACGGCAGACTCATCTCCCCCTCCGCCTGTCCCAAATGAACCAAACAATACATTGGAGATAGGCCGATTCATGGCCTTGGCCATTAATTGAGTCAACAGAGTACCTGCCGCACCCACCACCGTACCGGCAATAATCATGGCGGCATTATTGAGAACAAAACCTTCAAACGCGACTGCCAATCCGGTCAATGCATTGTACAGAGAGATAACCACCGGCATATCGGCACCACCGATGGGTATGGTCATTAACACACCAAAGGCCAGCGCGAGGATAAAGAACAAAAAGATCATACTGACATCGGCACCAACAAAGGCCAGATAAACGCCTGAACCGATCGTGCCGGCGAATACCAGTAAGTTGAATGCCTGTTGATACGGAAAGCGCACCGCCTTACGTAACCAGCCCTGCAGTTTGGCAAAAGCGATAAGACTACCGCTGAAGGATATCGTACCGATAACGGCACCCAACACCGCCAGGTTAATAGCCACCTGGCCATGCGTCACGCCTTCGTGTGTTGCCAACTTGATCAGCTCGACGGCAGCAATCGCCGCTGCAGCGCCACCACCCATGCCATTATAGAGGGCGATCATTTGTGGCATATCGGTCATGGCCACACGCTTGCCGGAAACAAAGGCGATACCCGAACCAATCAGGATGGCCGCTATCATCAGGCCAAAATTACTTAGATTGGGAACAAAGAAGGTCACCACGGTGGCCGCTACCATACCGATACCCGCCCAGACAATCCCGTCCCGTGCAGACCGCGGAGAACTCATGCGTTTCAGCCCGAGGATAAACAGGGCCGCAGCAACGAAGTAAACGACTTCGATCAAATTAGCCATTCTTCTTCTCCTTACTGCTCTTGAACATTTCCAGCATGCGCTCGGTGACGACATAACCACCCACGGCATTCATGGAAGCCAGTAATACAGCAAAGAATCCAACCACCTGCTCACTGGTACTTTCGGCATGCCCCAGTGCAATCATCGCACCGACCAGGACGATACCATGGACAAAATTTGAACCCGACATCAAGGGGGTATGCAGGATAACCGGCACCTTGGCGATGACCTCATAACCTGCAAACGCGGCCAGCATAAATATATAAAGTGCACTGATACCTGAAATGGTTTCGATCATCGTTACTCTCCTTCAACCAGGTTGCGTGTGGGCTCGTGAAGAATGTTGCCATCGCGGGTCAAGGAGCTACCTGCCAGGATTTCATCTTCCCAATCGGGCTTCAACTCGCCATCGACAATCATTAAGTCCAGTAGGTTCTGGCAGTTTCTGGCATACATCTCACTGGCATTAACAGACAGCATACTGGGCACGTTCTCGGGACCGTGAATCAGGACACCCTGATAATCGACCGTCTTACCGGCCTCGGTTAACTCACAATTGCCGCCGCTCTCGGCGGCCAGATCGACAATCACGGCCCCTGGTTTCATTCGATCAACCATATCTTTATCGATGAGTCGAGGCGCCGTTCTGCCAGGAATAGCCGCTGTGGTAATAACAGCATTGGCCTTGGCGATATGATCTGCCAGCATCTTGCGTTCTTTATGTTTTTCCGTTTCCGTCAATTCTCGCGCATAACCCCCACTGGATTCAGCATCCACTTCCAGTTGCAGGAACTTGGCACCTAATGACTCCACCTGTTCCTTGGTCACGGCACGCACATCATAGGCTTCAACAATCGCGCCAAGACGACGCGCCGTCGCAATGGCCTGCAACCCCGATACACCCGCGCCGATCACCAATACCCTTGCAGGCCTGATGGTCCCGGCCGCTGTGGTCAACATAGGGAAAAACTGGCTGGATAAATTAGCGGCCATCAATACTGCCTTGTAACCGGCGGCTGATGCCTGTGAAGACAATACATCCATGGACTGCGCTCGTGATATACGCGGCACCAGCTCCATGGCGATAGTGGTTACCCCTTTATCGCATAATTTTTTAACCCGTTCGGGATAAAGATGAGGCTGCATGATGGCAATTAATAATTGCTCTGCGCGCATCATGTCTATCTCATCTTCGCCGGGTGGTTGCACCTTGAGAATAACATCGGCCTGTTGATAAACCTCAGCTGCTGTATCGACAAAGCAGATATCATCAAATTCAGGGTCTGGAATATAACTGGCCTCGGCCGCCCCTTTTTGAATAATGACTTTTAGCCCTTTTTTGTTATATTTCTCAGCAACAGCGGGAATGATTGCGACCCTGCGCTCTCCGCTGGTAATTTCTGTGGGTATGCCTATCGCTACCGGCATGTTATATCTCCGAATGATTTTTAATTAACTAACTGATTTTAAACGCTAATGTGGATGGGTCATGGCAATCTAGGTGCACATATCATCCCGACCAATGCAAACGTTTGCTTGCGTGGGGCAAACAGCCATATAAAAGCTTGCTAATGTTAGCGGATTTTTACACTGACGGGTAGATCAAGTACACAGTTTTATAACAGAAACGGTGCTGGTTTCCATAAAATGTCCATGCTAACCTCACAATACAAAATGAGTGAGGTATCATTTGATGGAATTTGAACATCAAATACTGCGTACGGAAGTATCAGGCATGCCACTGGAGTGGATCAGCTATCAACATGCTGCCAGACTCTATTATCTCGGTCATGTCGCCTATAGTTGTGGTAGCGAACTCTATACCCTGCACGGCGGCATCAATGCCAAAACCGGACGTAACAGTAAGCTGGTTATCAATTCAATTATCGCCACGCACGGTAACAGCCAGGCGATACTCACTGGACGCAAACCCCATACACCACTTGATAATGCCGCCCTGTTCAAACGAGACGCACACCTGTGCATGTATTGCGGCCTGAATTTGAGGCGATCGTTATTATCACGCGACCATGTTACGCCTCTCAGCCAGGGTGGACTCGATCAATGGAACAATGTCGTCACAGCCTGCATACGTTGCAACAATCACAAGGCTGGCAGAACACCTGAACAGGCGGGAATGGAATTACTCGCCATTCCCTTTACCCCAACCTATGCAGAGTATATGTACTTGCAAGGTCGATCCGTCCTGGCCGACCAGATGGAATTTCTACTCGCACATTTTCCCCGCAACAGCCCATTACATCAACGCCTTACCCTGATGGGTAACTGAATCAGCAGAAAAATCCGGCTTCCACTGATATCCGTCACATGGGCTTCATGCCGACATACATCAGCTCATCACGAAAACCTTCGAGGGTATTACCAACACAGCCCTCTTCCCGATAGACCAGCAAATGAAAACCCGCCAGCAAACTGAGCAACTCCTGGTCTGCCAGGCGAAAATCTGGGTTTTGCGGACCCCGCTCAGAAACCTTGCTCTGGGTAAAGGTCTGGTAGTACATCAAACCACCCGGCTTCAATGCCGCCATTAATGACGGGAATAAAGGGCGTGAAAGAAAATAACTAACGACGATAACATCATACTTTTGCGGCGCGAGGGGTGTTTGTTCTATGTCACAGACAAGCGTATGGATGCTTACGTTATTCTGACTTGCCCGTTCTTGTAAACCAGCGATGGCGATATCGGATAAATCAAAGGCATCGACCTGGAGACCGTGTCGCGCCAGCTCAATGGCGTTGCCGCCCAGCCCACAAGCAACATCCAGCGCATGCCCATTGACGGGTAACAAATGCCTGTTTTCAAGTAAAACTCGCGCCGCCTTGGGCGCGGCGGCAGACGCTTTATATCTTGAGTTCCATTTATCACGTAAATCCATAAAAACAATGTACTCAGCGGCGCCAAAATTCGGGGGTCAGGATAACCAGCAGGGTAAAAATCTCCAGCCGACCCAACAACATGGCGAAGGTCAGCACCCATTTGGCTGTATCACTGATATTGGCATAATGCGCCCCCACTTCACCCAGTCCGGGCCCCATGTTGTTCATGCACGCGGCAACCGCAGAAAATGCGGTGACCTGATCCAGTCCCGTCATCATCAGGATCAATAACATGATACTGAAGGCAGCGACGTAGGCGGCGAAGAAACCCCATACAGATTCCACAACGCGTGGTGACATGCTTTTTCCACCCACCTTGATCGCGATCTGCGCATTGGGATGAATCAAGCGTTGTATTTCACGTTTACCCTGGCGCAATAACAGCATGAAACGAATGACTTTCATTCCACCACCGGTAGATCCGGCACAACCCCCGATAAAGCTGATAAAGATCAGCATCACCGGCAGGAAAGTAGGCCAGTCAAAATAGGCAGTGGTAGTGAAACCAGTAGTAGTTCCGATAGATATCGTCTGAAACACACCATGATGCAAGGTGTCCCAGAAATCACCTTCGATGACGCCGCTATAGTACAGATAGCCTGTCGTGATCGCTGAGGCCACAAGGAGGATAGTGAAATAGGCCACTGCCTCGGGATCATGAATATAATGTCTGACATTCAAATTACGCCAGGCGACAAAGTGCAAGGCAAAATTTATCCCGGCAAGAAACATAAATATGACCGCAACCACCTCGATCAAAGGGCTTTGAAAGAAACCGATGCTATCATCATGCGTTGAAAAACCGCCTATCGCCACAGTTGAAAAACTATGACCAACGGCATCAAAAAGATTCATGCCTGCGAGCCAGTAGGCCAGGCTACACGTCAGTGTCAACCCGAGATAGATATACCATAGCGCCTTGGCCGTCTCGGTAATTCTTGGTGTTAACTTGGTATCTTTCATTGGCCCTGGGGTTTCTGCACGATACAACTGCATCCCGCCCACGCCCAGCATGGGTAACACAGCGACGGCAAGCACGATGATACCCATACCGCCTAACCACTGTAATTGTTGTCGATAAAACAATATTGAGTGCGGTAATTCATCAATGCCCACCAGGATGGTGGCACCGGTGGTCGTTAAACCGGACAGGGATTCGAACACAGAATCGGTAAAAGAGATAAAGGGTTTATCAGAGAGGTATAATGGCAATGAACCGGAAAGCCCGAGTACCAGCCAGAACAAAACCACGACAATAAAGCCGTCTCGCAGACGTAACTCCTTGCGCACCGACTTGACCGGCAACCAGATCAAAAAACCGGCGGCAAGCGTCCATGAAAAGGATAATAAAAAAGCAGTCAAGCCACCATCACCGTACAACAAGGCAATCGCAGCAGGCGGTAACATCGTGATGCTGGACAGCATCAACAATAAACCCATAATTCTTTGTATGGCGGTGAATTGCATAAAATCAGATACAAGATACAAGATCAAAGGTACAAGATAAAAACTTGGCTATAGCCATACATTCCCTTTAATCTTGTACCTTTTCTTATGTATTTTGTATCTTTCCCCTGGATTTAAATAAATGTAATACCAACCTGGAAGAGTCGCTCCACTTCTGCGATGCGGTTTTTGTCCATCAGGAACAGGATGACATGATCTTCAGCTTCAATGATAGTGTCATGATGGGCGATAATAACATCTTCACCACGCACGATGGCACCAATCGTGGTCCCTTTGGGTAATTTCACCTCTTCAATGGCACGCCCAACAACTTTGGAAGTACGATTATCACCATGAGCAACCGCCTCGATGGCCTCTGCGGCACCCCGTCTCAGTGAATGTACAACAACGACATCACCCCGCCTGATATGTGTCAACAAGGTTCCGATCGTCGCCAGTTGTGGTGAGATAGCGATATCAATGACGCCGCTTTCGACCAGGTCAACATAAGAAGCACGGTTAATCAGGGACATGACCTTGCGCGCGCCCAGACGCTTGGCCAGCATGGCCGACAGTATATTGGCCTCTTCATCATTGGTGAGCGAAACAAAGACATCGGTATTTTCAATATTTTCATTCAACAACAATTCTTCATCAGCCGCATCACCATAGAGGACAATACTTTTATCCAGTTCCTGCGAAAGCTGCTGCGCGCGCTCGATATTACTTTCAATGATCTTGACCTGGTAATGTTGCTCCAGTACCTGTGCCAGGCGCTTACCGATATTACCACCACCTGCCAGCAGTACCCGCTTGACCGGTTTATCCAGTTTGCGCAATTCACTCATAACCTTGCGTATATGTTTTTTAGCGGCAATAAAAAAGACCTCGTCATCCGCCTCAATAACGGTATGTCCGTCCGGCACAATCGGACGTCCGCGGCGAAATATAGCCGCCACGCGTGCCTCGGCCTTGGGCATGTGATCGCGTAATGTCCGCAACTCATGGCCGACCAGAGGGCCTCCATAATAGGCGGAAACTGCGACCAGCTGAGCACGTCCTCCCGCAAAATCGAGCACTTGCAAGGCACCTGGATTGTCAATCAGACGATGTATATAATCGGTCACCAGTTGCTCGGGGCTAATGATGACATCGATTGGCAGGGCATCCTGATTGAATATTTTTGTATGGTCGAGGTATTCCTGCGCGCGCACCCTGGCAATTTTTGTCGGTGTATGAAACAGGGTATAGGCCATCTGGCAGGCGACCATATTGGTCTCATCACTGTTGGTGACAGCAATCATCATGTCGGCATCTTCCGCGCCTGCGCGTAATAACACATCGGGATGTGATGCATGTCCTACCACGGTGCGTATATCCAGGCGATCTTGCAGATCACGCAGTAAAAGCTCGTTACTATCCACCAGGGTTATATCATTGGCTTCACTGGCCAGGTTATAGGCGACTGACGACCCCACTTGCCCGGCACCCAGAATTATTATTTTCATCGTATTATCTGCGATACCTTTTCATAGACTAGCCTTGTTTAACATCCACGCCCAGCGCACGTAATTTACGGTACAGGTTAGTTCTTTCCATGCCCACCAACTTGGCCAGTTTACCCACACTACCACCACAGGCCTGTAGCTGGTGCGTCAGGTATTCCCGCTCAAACTGTTCTCTCGCTTCGCGCAATGGAAGATCAATAGCGCCGCTGGTGATACCGCCAATGCCAACTTTATTTTCAGTATGCATCGACAGGCTGCTTTCCACCTCTTCCAGGCCGACATCCTCGCCATTGCCCAATATCAGCAGTCGTTGGACCAGGTTTTTTAATTCGCGCACATTCCCTGGCCATGGATAATTACGCAACCTGTTTTGTGCCGCAACAGAAAAACGTCGATACGGAAGATTTTCCTGGCTGACGAAATAATCGACATAGTAGGCCAGTAATTCAGATATATCTTCACAGTGTTCACGTAATGGCGGTATACGAAACGGCACTACATTCAGATGATAGTACAAATCTTCACGAAAACGACCCGCCTTTACTTCCAGCTCAAGATCCTTATGGGTCGATGCATAAATACACACATCCACATTAACGGGGTCAACACCACCAACACGCATAAAACTCTGCCCTTCGATCGCGCTATGCAAACGCGACTGGGTCTCCATGTCCATATCGGCGACACCCTGCAAAAACAGGATACCTCCATTGGCCTGCTCCAGGCGCCCGTAATGGACACTTTCTCCCTCCTCACTACCAAATAGCTCGAACTCGGAATTTTCCCTGGCGATACTACCAACGGGCATCACCACCAACGGCCCTTCCTTGCGATTACTATTCTGATGCATATAGTGAGCAAAGATTTCCTTGCCACTGCCGGACTCCCCCGTCAGTAACACCCAGGTATCATGCAGGGCGATACGCTTGGCCTGTTCACGCAATTGACGCATCACCGCACTTTTGCCAATCGGTTCCTGCAATGGTTGCAAGTGCTCGCGTAAACCGACATTCTCACGGCGCAGCTTGTCTGCTTCCAGGGCACGTTCAACCGTCAGTAATAATTTCGCCAGTGACAATGGCTTTTCAAGGAAGTCATAGGCACCCAGGCGCGTCGCCTCTACTGCCGTTTCCACAGTACCATGACCGGACATCACAATCACAGGGAAAGGCAGCTCACCATTTTCCGCCCATTCCTTTAACAGGCTAATGCCATCGACATCCGGCATCCAGATATCCAGCAAGACCAGGTCCGGGCGTCGGCTTCGGCACGACTTGCGCGCTGCCACTCCACCTTCTGCCACATCAACCTGAAAGCCCTCATCCTCCAGGATTTCCTGAACCAGATTGCGAATATCCGGCTCATCATCAACTACCAATATATAGGGTGCGGTCATGCTTTATCCTTGGCGCCAGTCATGGCGCGACTTTGCTCAGGATTCTCATTTAATGCGGTGAGAACAGGTAAACGAATAGTAATGATTGCCCCTTTGTCTGGCAAGTTCTCAGCTGTCACCATACCCCCATGTTCCTCCACAATTTTTTTGACGATAGCGAGACCGAGACCGGTCCCTTTACTCTTGGTCGTTATATAAGGCTCGAAATAATGCCCCATGGTCTCTTCAGGGAAACCCTGCCCATAATCCCTGACGCTCAGCTCAACAAAACGGCAGCCGGACTCATCCATACAACGCGTCATGATATCGATTTGCATGGTCTGCAGATCGCCCATCGCTTCAAGCGCATTCTTTATCAAATTATGTAATAACTGGCGCAAGCGAGACTCATCTGCCTGTATCATCGGCGCCCGCTCATCCATCTGATGATGCATTTTCAACTCTGGCACCCTGTACATCTCCGTCACTTCATACACCAGCCTGTTGAGGTCAATTCGACGTAAATCCATCACGGGCGCACGCGCATAGTCTGTAAATGCATTCACCATCTCTTTCATGGACTCTACCTGATGAACAATCGTTTCGGTCGACCGCGACAATATCTTTGCATCATTTTCATCCATTTTATTTTGAAATTTAAACTGCAGGCGTTCGGCAGATAATTGTATAGGCGTCAGCGGATTTTTTATCTCATGCGCCAGTCGTCGCGCAACTTCCCCCCAGGCGGCGTCCCGCTGAGCCTGTACTAACATAGTGATATCATCAAACACAACCACGTGATCGCCACTACCGCCTTGCTCATCCACCAAGGTCGTACCCCGGCACATCAACACCTTCCTGCCCGCCTGCGAAAACAGAATAACCTCCTCTTGCCACAGCCCTGAACGGGTCGACAGGGGTTTAAGGATTTCAACAAATCGTCGCAAGGGCCCATAGGCTTCGACAATATCATCAACCGGCCTGCCCGTGTAGGCCTGAATGTCCATACCGAGTATCTTGCTCGCCTCCGGGTTGACCGTGCGAATATTCAGCTCATGATCCAGTGTCATCACCCCGGATGACAGGTTACCCAGTATAGCCTCAAGATAGGCACGTTGAGCTTCAACCTGCTGCTGACTTTCCTCTGCTTGTGAACGTGCTTGCGCGATACGACGTGTCATATCGTTAAATGAACGCACCAAAAATCCTAGCTC
>Ga0209633_10003735_pt1 | contig 13984 bp, 11 predicted proteins | sample Cruoilmetagenom1_FD_187290 | JGI IMG/M metagenome (GOLD analysis project Ga0209633, IMG submission 187290) | Oil polluted marine microbial communities from Coal Oil Point, Santa Barbara, California, USA - Sample 1 (SPAdes) (version 2) | ecosystem: Environmental > Aquatic > Marine > Oil seeps ... | reverse complement strand
GTTCTCTTTTTGATTTAAAGCTCGATCTCAAGCCTTTTTATGAAGGCGTGAAAAGAGATGAGATCATGCTGAAATTAGCTCACAGACTCAAAGGTCTAAAAAGTGGGACGACCTCCACAGTTTTTGAAGCATTAATCTGCTCAATAACCGAACAACAGATATCGCTGAAGGTGGCATTTGCCATGGAAAAAAAATTGATCAAAACTTTTGGCGATGTTTTGAAGGTAAACAACGAAATATATTATGCATTTCCGAGACCACAAAAGCTGGCTTCCACAACTATTGAACAGCTTCGTAAGTGTGGTCTGAGTTCAAAAAAATCGGAATATATCCTGGATATATCAAATTTGATTGCAGAAGGAAAATTGGATTTAGAGAGATTTAAAGATTATGAAGATCCAGAAGAAATTAGCCAGGAACTCTGTAGAATCCGCGGGATCGGAAAATGGACGGCTGAACTTACGATGGTCAGGGGAATGCACAGATTGGAGGCCATACCCGCCGATGACATAGGTTTAAGAAGATGCATTTCCCGTTACTACTGCAACAGCAGAAGAATTTCAGGTGAGGAAGCCAGGAAGATCGCCGAGAAATGGGGAAAATGGAAAGGCTTGGCATCCTTCTATTTGATAGTGGCTGGAAGATCGGAGGTAGAAATATGAGGTTCCTCAAAGATGAACACTTCTTCTATACTTGATTTCAGAACTTTTGCAATGTCATGAGCCAACTTCAGGGATGGATTGTATTTTCCCTTCTCCAAAAACAGGATGGTCTCTCTCCTCACTCCGACTCTTTTTGCAAGTTCTTCCTGAGTCAAATCATGCCTGGCTCGAAGTTCCTTGATCCTGGTTTTCATGCTATCTCCCTGTGAGATCATAGTAATAGAAGGAAAGAACGCAGACTATTATGCATCCTGCCCAGAGAGCTACAAATGCAAATGCCCAATTATACACCGTTTTTCCAGTGAGCGAAATATAGACAATGCTAACAGCGCCAGAAAATACAGCATATAAGAAAGCATTCCCGGCTGCCCTCCCCACGTTTAATTCAAATCGCTCATCTTTAGCCCAGTATGTCGCAAAGTAGGGAACGAATCCCAGAAAACAGAGATGTGTCCAACCTCCGTCTACAAAATACAACAAACTCAGCAGGGATAGAAATCCCAGACACCATAGCGCATTTTTCATTGCTTATCACCTCATTTTAGTTAGTTATTTCTAACATAATATTATATATATCTCACATGATACTTAAATATGTCTATTTTGTGAACTATTTCTAACATATACTGCCTTGGGAAGGAACTTTTCGTCTGGTATTCTCTCTTCATGCTCACTTTGTTCGGAGATCTCGACAGCAGATAAAATCAGAGATCCCCCGGAATTCGTGAGCAACTTTTTTGCCCGTAAAGCATTAGGGACTGAAGGATGACCGAAAAAAATATTAGCCCCCCTACAATCTTATGGTTCAAGCAGTATCTTATGAAGAGGTTGAAAAGGACATAAGAGAGCTTAATGGCGCTCTTAAAACCATAGAGAAACCACCAGAAGTAGAAAAAGCGATAAATAATCTGATACAAAATGTAAAATTTCAGGCAAGCGAATTGAAAAAGGAAGAAGAGGAGATTGAGAAAATTAAAAACTATACACAAAATACATTAGAAGGGTTTGTAACTCCAGTATGGCTGCTTAATCTAGATGACTCAGTAAATTATGTAAACTGCGCCTTTGAAAGAGTTCTAGGATGTAAGAGAGAAGAATGCATAGGAAATTCTTTAGAAGAATTTATGGCAAAGATTATTGGTGAAAAGGATGCACCAGTAACAGCTGATAAAGTAAAAAAAAGGTTAAAGTCCGGGGAAACATCCATGAACACTCCTTTAACCATGTCTACAAAGGAGAGGAAAGAATTTCCAATATTATATTCTGCAGCTCCAATAAAGGATAATAAAGGGAATATTACAGAAGAAGTTATATCTGGAACTGACATAACCGAACTGCGTAGGCGTGAAGCTGAGCTTAACCTGTGCTCAGCCAGGTCGAAAAGGTTGCCGGGCGAATATCGGTCGCATCCCAGACCCCAGTCTCCGGCAGTGAAGAGATTTCAACCTTAACAGAAGCGCTGACCTCAACAGGGATTGAGCTATCAGGGATTGTGGAGGAGCTTATGGGTACTATCAAACACAGAAAGGAGTGAGGGAGATGGCAGTCGATGCCAAGGAGATCACATCAATCCATGGCGTTATAGGGGTAAGTATCCTGGCAAGGAGCGGGGCCACCCCATCCTCTAGTATATCAGATATTACCACGAGACTCCGGGTAGCCGCAATATCTGGCATGACCAAGCCTTAGGAGCGAATGCTTGAAAAACTCGATTTCGACTCCTTAGCCTGTGAGGTCATCAAAGGTCACAGGGGTGCAATCATCGCAGTGCCCATGGAAGATAGATTCGTCGTAGCCATAACTGATAGCCGCGTAGGGGGTGAAGAGGTTGCCGGCAGATCAGGAGCAAACTCTAATGTTCTCCTTTCTGCCTGTTAGACTGCACAGGGTATTCAAGCGTATTCTTGACAGCCTCTTGTAGAGTCCTGGCCCAGCTATTGCTCACCTGTTCTCTCTATTCAATGGCTTACCAGTGGTAAGTTACTTACCACCGACAAGTTTTTATTCCATCATTCGTATTCTTGATTATGTACTTTGATCCTGAGCCAAAGGAGAGAAGAGAGGATCTCTATGATTTCGAGAAAGAATATAAAGAGCTTAAGGGAGCAATAGAACTTGGAGAGAGAATCGTTGTGATAAAAGGAGTGAGAAGGACCGGGAAAACGAGCTTAATGAAGGTGGTTTGCCACGAGTTGAAAGATCCAAAGATCTTTATTGACGGGAGGATAGTAGAACCAAAGCAAACCGAGATATTAAATTCCTTACTTCAAAATTCCATTTTTGCAATGTCAGATCGCTTTCCATCTTTAAAAATCAGAGATCTGTTCAAGGAGATAAGTTTAGCTCCTTTTGGAATAGGCCCAACAGTCTCCATCTCTTTTGGAATAAAGAGCTTTGAAAAAGTGGACGATCTGCTGGAAAGAAAGAACTCTAAATTGATAATTTTTATAGATGAAGCTCAGGGACTCAAAAGTGGTAATATTGCTGGCATCGTTGCCCATCTATTTGAGCATACAAGAAATATACTTATCGTTCTTGCAGGATCAGAGGTTGGTATACTTGATTTGATGACTGGTGAAAGTCCAGCGGGCGATCTGTATGGAAGGCCGAAAAGGATAATGGAGCTTGGGCGTCTGAGCGGAGAACAGGGATTGGAATTTCTAAAGCTTGGTTTCGATCAGTATGGGAAGACAATCAAGATAAGTGATATCGAAAAGGCTATTGAAACCTTTGACGGAGTAATAGGCTGGCTCACTCTATTTGGGTATTACTCAAAAGTTCACGACCCAGTAAGAGCCATTGAGATGGTCAAAAAGGAAGGAAGTAAGATAACTGCAAGGGAGATAGAGCACTTCCTCCAATTCAGAAAAGAAGCAAAAGGGAAATATCTCAGACTGCTGGAAGCGCTCTCTGTGCCCTTGAGGTGGGTTGAAGTAAAGAGATTTCTTGAGGCCCAGGAAGGAAGAAAAATAAACGATAGAATCGTTTCAAAATATATTCACGAGATGGAAAAGTATGGGCTGGTCATAAAGAATGAAGAAAACAAATATCAGCTCGCCGATCCTCTGGTCAAAGAAGGAGTGCTTTTACTTACCAGGGGTAGATAGTGTCTTGCTAAATGGTTGAAGCGTATAAGGGTGAGTTCTGTTATCCCTCAACGATACGCCAGACGGTGTAGTAGCATTCAGATATCCCACGAAATGGGGGTCTAACCATCTTCGGTAACGAGATCCATGATATGAATCGATTCAGTCGGACACCTCTATCACACTTTATTCTAATTCCCGGTTGAGAGCTCGCTGGTCTTCTATTTTATGATATTGGAGATGAGTATGAAGGGTATAAGAAAAGGGTCCCAGCGTTTATTCCTCACAGAAGCGCCCCGTAACTACAATATTTTCGATACCAATGACGGTATGGCCTTTGGTGGTATGCTTTTCTTCAATCGAGGGGGTGCTCATAGCAAGTTTGCTTACTTTGCTTTCCTTTCTGCCTAAATGGTTTAGAACAGCAAAGGGTCAATAAAAAGGAGAACAAATTGCTCAGGAGTCAATGTAGTCTAACACAGATAAAAAGCTCACCCAAATTTTCTTTCACAAAACTTCAGGCGCTTACAAAAATATCATATCATGTATCATCCGCTTTTAGAGAATAATCCTTGAAAGTTTTTTGTGTATAAGAGAACATTTTTAAATACTTATGGGCATACTTCAGTGTTGCTACGTAGGGAAAAGAGGCTAGAATATGGTGGATAAAAGTTACAAAGCTGTCGAAGGTTGTTTTCAAGATTATTTCAAAGAGATAAGAAAAAGATATTCAACGGGAGATTATACGGAAGGTACTTTAAGAACCCCCCTTGAAAATTTTATTGAGAGCTTAGATAAAAACTTTGATTTAATCCAAGAACCAAAAAGAGTGCAAAAACTAGGCGCGCCTGATTTTAAGGCATTTAACAAAGCAGTAAAAATAGGCTATATAGAAACTAAGGATATAGATAAAAACTTAGATAATGAACTTGAGAGTGAACAAATTAAAAAATACAGAGAGAGTATTGACAATATTATTCTAACAAATTATAGTCGTTTTATTCTTCTGAGGAATAATCAGAAACTTTTTGATATTAATCTTTTTGGGCTATCAGATCTGGGGAGTTTGAGACATGTTATCACCGATGAGAAAATCAAAGATTTTCTGGGCATGGTAGATATCTTTTTTACTTATCGTAGACAAACGATCAGATCTCCAAAAGAGCTCGCAAATGAGCTTTCAAAGAAGGCTAGATTACTCAAAGACTTGGCAAAGGAACAGCTAGAAGAAGATCTGTTAAAAGTAAAGAATAATGAGGAAGCTTCTTCAATTTATGATTTTTATGAGGGTCTCAAGGAGTTAATTAAAGACGTAAATACAGATGATTGTGTAGATGCTTATGCACAAACAATAACCTATAGCTTGTTTCTTGCTAAAACCAATTGCCCTGACAAATTGGATAGGAGCACTGCAGTGTCTTATATCCCAAAAAGTGTGGGAGTGATTAAGAGAATCTTTATAAATATTTCTGGAGACTCTTTACCATCGAATCTATCTTGGATTGTAGATGAAGTAGTCGACATATTAAATGCATCAGATATAAAGAATATTTTATCAGAGATCGACTTTAGAGGCAAAAAAGACAGAGACCCATTTACGTTTTTCTATGAAGATTTTTTATCTCAATATGATCCAAAGAAAAGAAAACATTTGGGCATATTTTACACGCCAAGGCCAGTGGTAAATTTTATTGTGAACTCGGTTAATCAGATTTTGAAAAGAGATTTTAATAAAATAAGAGGGTTTGCTGAAGATGATGTGACCGTTCTTGATCCCTGTGTTGGGACTGGAACATTTTTATGGCTTGCCTTTACTTTAACTTTGGTAGAGCTAAAAAATAGCGGTTTAAGAGGTTTGATAAAGCAAAAAACAGAAAACCATATTCTAAAAGACTTTTATGGGCTTGAGATTTTGGTTACACCTTACATCATTTCTCACTTAAAATTGACAATGGTGTTAAAAAAATGGTTTTACGAGTTCAAAGATAACGACAGAATACAAGTTTATTTAACAAATACTTTGGATCCCTCTCAAATTGAATATTTTATGAGTCCTTTTTTAAAAGAGATAACTAAAGAAAGTGAAACTGCAAATAGATTGAAATTAGAAAAACCAATTCTGGTTATAATCGGGAATCCCCCATATTCCGTCAGTTCTTCCAACAAGTCCAAATGGATTATGGAGAAGATGGAAGATTATAAGAAGGATCTTAATGAAAGAAACATTCAACCGCTGAGCGATGATTATATCAAGTTTATAAGATTTGCTCAATGGAAAATTGAACAAAATAAACAAGGAGTAGTAGGGTACATTACCAATAACTCTTATTTAGACGGTATTATCCACAGGCAGATGAGAAAGGAACTCCTTGAGGCTTTTGATAGAATTTATATTTTAAATCTGCATGGTAGTTCAAGAAGGGAAGAGCTCACGGAAAAGAAAGATGAAAATGTTTTTGATATACAGCAAGGAGTAGCGATTGTTTTATTTATCAAAAACGACAAATTTAAAGATAAAAAAGTATTTTATTGCGATTTGTATGGAAAAAGGGAAGATAAATATCTGTGGCTGGATAGAAATAAGGACAGGATATATAGCCTTGAATGGCAAGAGTTAAAACCAGAAGATCCTTATTACTTCTTCGTTCCTAAAGATTTCTCTTTGCAAAAAGAGTATGAGAACTTTTGGAAGGTTACGAATATTTTTAAGGAGTGGTCGAGTGGAGTGAAGACCCATCGAGATCATTTTGTGGTGGGGTTTACAAAGAAGGCGATTATCCAGAGACTAAGTATATTTGCTGGGAATTTACCCGATGAGTTAGTCAAAGAAAGGTTAAAACTTAAAAATACAAGAACGTGGAGGATGGAAGAGGCAAGACAAAAAGTCAAGGGAAAAGGATTAGGAGAGGAAATCTATCCTTATGCCTACAGGCCATTTGATGTACGGTGGATTTGTTATGAGCATACCCTGATTGATAGAAATAGGTGGCCATTTATGGGGCATCTTTTGAATGAAAACTTATCTCTTGCCATAACAAGAATATTAGCTAATCCTCCTTTTATGCACGTATTTATTTCCAGCGCTCTCTCAGATATTTGCTTGATTTCTACAAAAACTAAGGAAACAGCTTATTTCTTCCCTCTCTACATCTACAACAAAGGCAAAGAAATTCAACAAAAAACCTTAACTGGCAATATCACAAAATCAGAATCTGGAAAGCAGCCCAACTTTACAGAGGACTTTATTGAATTTATAGAAGAGCAATATCCAAACCAGAAAATAACACCTGAAGATATTCTAGGCTATATTTATGCGGTATTGCATTCGCCAACGTATAGAGAAAAGTTTAACGAGTTTCTAAAAATAGATTTTCCTCGCATTCCTTTTGTAAAAGATTTTAGGGTATTTAAACAACTTTCCAAAATAGGCATGGAATTAATATATCTCCATTTGATGAAAACCGAATTAAAAACAAATACTAAGTTTGATGTGCAGGGTTCTGATTTTGTGAATTTTGTTAAGTATGAAGATAATACGATCCATATTAACAAAGACCAATTCTTTGATGGCGTGCCAGAGAACGCATGGGATTTTTATATTGGTGGCTACAAGGTTTTGGATAAATGGTTGAAAAGCAGGAAAAATAGGGAATTGGGTAGCAGTGAAATAGAGCAGTTTATACAAATTGTTGAAATAATTAATCAAACAATAGGAGATATGAAAGAGATAGAGAAGATTGAATTTCTTTGATTATTTTTGGGAATCAGATAAATAAATAAATGAATACACGATAATCCATAATGAAAATCAAGCTATTGTTGACTCTTGGCTCCATCGAAGCGTACAACAGTGAGTAAAATGAAATTTAAAGATCTCTCCAAAATTCGCTTTTTTTTACTGAAAATGGTACACGCGATCATGGAGAGCGTTTGATGAATCGTGATAAAAACTTAGATATACTATCAATGAAATCTTTGTTGAGAAACAGAGGTGAAAAGATGCCAAAAGTTTTCACGGGAAAAGTGATCATTCCAGGAGACAAAATAGACGAATATCTTGAGATGCTGGAGAAAGCGGAAGAAAAGAGAAAGCCTTTCGTTGAAAAATGTGATGCGATATTGGACGAGTTCTTTGATTATCTCGTTGAGGAGAAGGGTTTATCGGAAAGAACTGCTAACCACCACTATTGGATTATTCAGATGTTCAATGAATTTCTTGCGCACCACACTGATGTCTGGGATTATTCAGAAGTGACTAAGGGAATGGCTAATAGCTATTTTAAACGATGGTATAAACGCAAGGTCTGGGGTGGTCCGGGTGTTGACAGGATCCCTATTAGTATGAAAAAATTCTTTACATTCTTGAAAGAGAAAAAGGGGACATACAATCAAAAAGTTCTTGGAAAGTGATCAGGAGAAATAGAAAACTTCGGTTCACAAACTTCATAAACACCAAAAACGTTATCTGCAATGTTGCTTTTAGGAAAATGGAGGAACAAAGGATGCACAGCCGCTTAGTGGAAATATTTGAAGACGAAGAACTTCTAGATAGAATTAAAAGACGCCTGCCATATTTGTTCCAACTTGCAGAGTCAGAGAGTTCAAGAGCAGGTAAAATCGGAATGGAGGTTGGCTCGGTTCGTGAAAGAATAATAGTTGCTTTGCTTATTTATAAATTTGGTGAGGCAAATGTGGAGACCGAAATACCCATAACTGAGGCAGAAGTGGATACAAAATTGTTTGAAGTGCCGGTGTCCATCAAGACTATTACCGGTAAAGGTCTTGGTGGAGTCAAACTTATATGGACCGTTGATGCTCAAAAAGCAAAAGAATTTCGTGAAAGCTATTATCCTCATTGTGATATCTTGCTTGTTCAGATCAACTGGAATGACATTGGAGGATTTTATTACATACCTTTGAAAGTACAGAAAAGACTTTTCAAGAAGATGGGCAGAGAAAAATATATTAAACTCCCCAAGCCAGGTACAAATCCGAGGGGCGTTGAGATCACTAAAGAAGCGCTATCGAGTTTGGTTGAAGATAACCAGTCCAGGAGTGTTGTAATAGATTGGCAAAGAAAAAAAATAGATTTCAACCCTTATAAGAGATGGGTTGACCTCTGGAGGGAGGGCTAAAATGGGATTTACCCAAAGAAAAAAGGGCACCGAAACAAGTGCTTTTGGTTCTCCAGGAAGAATCAATCATGACTCCTCCTCTTTCTATAGCAGCAGATTATATGAGGGATTGCCCCAGGAGGAGGCAGTCAGGTATGTAGAAAATCCTGTCCCACCCGAGTTTCTGAATAAAGTCTTTTGCAAATCAAGTGAAAAAATGGAAGAATTACCAGACAATAGCGTTCATCTGATGGTCACCTCTCCTCCCTACAACGTGGGAAAAGAGTATGATGAAAATCTTACCCTACGCGAGTACAGATCATTTCTGAAAATGGTATGGAGTGAGGTTAAAAGAGTTCTTGTTCCCGGTGGAAGGATATGCATTAACATTGCCAATTTAGGAAGGAAGCCATACATTCCCCTGCATGCCTTTGTGGTTGAAGATATGCTTGATTTAGGTTTTTTGATGAGAGGAGAAATCATCTGGAACAAAGCCTCCAGTGCCAGTCCTTCCACGGCATGGGGAAGCTGGCTTTCCGCAGCCAATCCAATCTTGAGGGATATTCATGAATATATCCTGGTTTTTTCCAGCGACACCTTCAGGAGAAAAAACAGCAACAACAGAAAAAGCACGATCTCAAAGGAAGAATTCCTCGAATTTACTAAAAGTATCTGGACATTTCCGGCAGAACCCGCCCATAAAGTAGGACATCCCGCTCCTTTCCCTGTGGAACTCCCGTATAGGTTAATTCAACTTTATACTTATGAAGGAGAGGTAGTTTTGGATCCTTTCGTGGGAAGTGGACAGGCAGCGATAGCGGCGATAAAAGCTAATCGTCATTGGGTTGGATACGATATTAACGAAAAATATGTAAATCTGGCAGAAAGGCGAATTAGAGATTTTCTGATAGAGTTCAGGTCTCCAAAGTTATTTGATTTCGAGAACAAATGAAAGAGATGGATCGATGTTAGAGAAAACAGTTTGATGCTTGACAGGAGGCAAGGATGTCAAGTAAATGAAAAGATCATGGAACCTGAAGAAGATCACTTCAGCGCTCAGAGCATATCGACAAGTTCAGATATCTGTATTTACACTTTTCACAGAGATCTTTGTTTCTTCTCTTTGTGGCCTCTTCAAAATTTTTGTTTCTGAGTAAACACGATATATCATCGATCTCTTCCAGAAGTTTTTCTCTATTGGTTGTGTCTATGGGAATCAGTTCTCCGCTCCACACAGCGTATATGTAAGGTTTTACATTTTCACTAGCTTTTTCACTGGCTTTTTCACCAACGCAGGCAGAGTATAACAACAGCTGTTTGTCGTATCCCCCTTCTTTTATGGCGGATCTAATATCAGCATCAGTTTTGTAATCTATTAACCACCATTCCTTATCCACTTTTAACAAACGATCCATTTTTCCCTTTATAACAAAATTGTCGAACTCCTTTTCAATTTCCGCCTCTTTTGCATCCAGGTCAGCTCTGTCTACAATGGTCTTAAGCCCGGATTTCAGGTACGTTTCTTTCGCTTTTTCTATCTCTCCTTTTGCCTCTTTAATGATCTGAGGGGTAATTTCCACAAGATCGTTCATTGCGATCTCTTTAATTATCTTATCTTCATCTGCTTTAAAATTGGATTCAAAGCATCTGTGTATCACGCTTCCATAAAATTTTCCGCCCGCTTCTCCTTCAAGCTCTATGCTTTTGAGAACAACCTGATCCTCACCAACACCAAGGCAGTTTGAAATGTAATATTTTACCGGACAGGTGAACAGGTTCTGTATACCCGATGGGTTGATCACGATTTTTTCTGGTAGATCTATTTTTTCGTTATAGACCTCTATCTCATCGTTCTCACTTCTTTCGATGATCTCAACTCTTTCGTATTTTTCTTTCTTTTCTTTTTCTTTTTCCTTTTTGTTTAGGTCTCTCTCAACCAAGTTCGTTACAAAACTGTTTTCATTCCAATTAATGTCAAAGTGAACAGAATCTTTTTTTGAGGTTGAAGCGATCTTCACAACTCTGTCTGAAAGATCAAAACGCTTGTCAACTATCTCCCTGCACCAGTTTTTTTCTACCCTGTTTGACATAAGATGTTTTACCTCTTTGTCTGAAATACGCTTCATGCCGGTGAAAATAAGATGGTTCTCTGCTCTCGTCATTGCGACGTAAAATAACCTCTTCTTTTCTTCTTCTTCCTTTTTCCTCTGCTCTGCTGCAAGGCTTTTTAAGATAAAGGTTTTTCTTTTCTCATTGCTGAATCTATGCAGGTTGATCTCGATTCCCATCATTCCCCTGTTCAGGATGAGGTTTCCATCAGGGTTGCGGTACCTTTTATAGAGGTATGGGATGAAGACAACCGGGAACTCCAGACCTTTGGCAGCGTGAATTGTCATCACACTAACAGAGTTTTCTCTTTTTAAACTCGCTTCGGGTTCTCTCCCGCCCCTTTCCGCAAAATCGTCGAGCATTTTTCTTATGGCGGTTATGGATCTTATGCCCGAATGCTCAAATCCTCTTATGAGATTGAGCATCTTATCAACGTTTTTTACAGCATTTCCCCTTCGTTCTCCCCCGGCGATCTTCGCTCTGTAGCTTTTGTCTCTTATCACCATGCTGACAAGCTGTGAAAGGGGTATTCTTTCAACGAGAGCCCGGTAGTGTTCAATTTCATCATAGATATACCTATACGAATGAACACCGTTTTTCATTTTCTTATAGAGCGACGTTCCTCTGCTTTTGGCTATTTCACATATTTCTTTGTCTGAAAGATTGAAGAATGGGGATCTTAAAAGTCCAAAAAGTCCAATATCATCTGTGGGATCGTAGAGAAAATCGATGAGAGCGCGCATCTCCTTTATTTCTGGAGCCTCAAAGAATCCCGTTCCAGATATGAGCTGATACGGTATTTTACTCTTCCTTAGTTCATCTGTGAGGGCTAAGAGCTGGGTCCTAGAGTCTAATAATATTGCCATGTCTCTATAATTTACCCCTTCTTCGCAAACCAGTTCTTCGATTCTCGGAACTATAAGCTCCATTTCACTTTTTGTTTCTTCAACTTCTGTATTCAGGATCCTGTTTTCTTTTTTCTGTAGCTCTTCTGTTCCATCTCCTATTGGGCTCTCTTCACTTGCTGAACCTGCTGAATGTAATGAACCTGCTGAATGTAATGAACTTGCTGAATGTAATGAACCTGCTGAATGTAATGAACTTGCTGAATTTACTGGCGTTACTGGCGTTACTGGCGTTACTGGGTTTAATGAATTTAATGAAGCATCATATTTTATCTGTATATCAAAGCCCACTTTGGATCCGATATCACCTCGCACAGCTCTAAGCTCCTGATATGGTGGTTTATAGTTCTCTTTTGGCTCTTCTTCAAAACTGCATTTTGCCATTTCATTGAAAAAAGATATCAGCCTTGGGGTCGAGCGATAGTTTTTATTGAGAGGCTTTGCTGTTATTTTTTCATCTCTATTTAGTTCGTTGAATATCGAAACATCTGCTCCTCTAAAGCCATATATGGATTGTTTTGGATCACCGAATGCGACCAATTTGCTACCGAAATTTTCTCCAAGCAGCATGGAAAAGATCTCAAACTGTACAGGATCGACGTCCTGGAATTCATCTATTAACAAATACGATATGTTCTCGTTTTCTTCTCTTGCTATCTCCGGGTGGTTTTTTAGGACTTTCTTTGTTTCCAGCAATATGTCATCAAAATCGATGACTCCTCTCTGTCTTTTGACGTTTCCATATCTTTCGTTGACGTGGTTTATGAGATTTCTTAAAAGAATCAACATTCTATATTCGTAGTTCATCGCATCGTCGAAGTTAGAGCTGACGTAATCAATTCTGCTGTCCCTGAGCCTGTTTCGCAGGTCCTTTTTTATCTGTGCTGCTCCGCTACCCTTGATTCCCGGTCTGGTGCAGTCGAGATTGCACAAAAGATCAAGGAGTTTTGTCTTATCTTTGAGTTTGAGATCGATATATCCGAGAATCATTCCGGTGTTGATGTTTTCCGCTTCGATCGCTTTGCGTAAATAGGGATTTCCCCACACCATGTTGGCAAGCAGGTTCATGGGGGTAGAAGTGAGATACCAAAGGCTTTCGTCAACCAGGCGGATGTATCCACCATAGTCCAGCTCTTCCTGCGTCTCATAAAGATATCTTGATTCAAAGATTTTCCTCAAAACATTTCTTATCGTATCTCTGCCAAAATTGTCAAACAGATCAACCCTTGGATCTTCATTTGCACTCTTATCCAAAATTTCTGCTCTCTCTTCATACAAAATTTCATCCACACAATCGTCTATGACCGTGGAGACACAGGATGAAGCACCCTTTTCATCCAGAACCTCCAGGTTCGTGGGAAAACCTATCCTGGCGCCATACTTTTTTAATAGAGAAAAACAGAAAGAATGGATCGTGCTTATCCTTTTGTTGATTATAAAGCCCATGAATCTGTTCCTGTTTATTTCAACGATTTCTCTCGCAACTCTTTCAACCATCTCATTTGCCGCTTTTTCGGTGAATGTTATTGCAACGACCCTTTCAAAATCGCAGTCTTTTAAAGCTTCCATATACTTGGCTACCAGGGTCTTCGTTTTTCCTGTTCCGGGTCCCGCATTGACAACCGTGTTGCCTTCTTGATGGACGGCGTCCAGTTGTTCCTCATTGAGATCACCAACCATGGATTTGCCTCCATTCCATATAGTATCTGGCAAAGGGGCCATAATCCCTGATCCTCTCTTTATTTTGCTTGCAGATGCGCCCCATCTCACAATGTTTGCAGGGATTTGAAGCCATGTATTTACTCTCGATGTATGAGCGGGGAAAATATCCTTCTTTGATACTTTCAGTGATTGCCGGGACCCTTACCCTGATCATCCCATTTATCGTTCCATCGATGTTTTTATCTTCGAAAAGGTTCTCGATCCTGCTGCTTTCTTCTCCCAGATAGTAGTAAAATCCACCCATTGGCACGGTTCCATTTGTGGAAGAGAGCAAATGCAGGTAGAGGGGTATCTGAAGCATATCTATCCTTTCCCTTTCCCTTTCCCGCCTTCTCCATGGGGGCCTGCCAGTTTTGTAATCGTATACAATAGTTCCATTACCGCAA
>Ga0209633_10003734_pt1 | contig 13985 bp, 12 predicted proteins | sample Cruoilmetagenom1_FD_187290 | JGI IMG/M metagenome (GOLD analysis project Ga0209633, IMG submission 187290) | Oil polluted marine microbial communities from Coal Oil Point, Santa Barbara, California, USA - Sample 1 (SPAdes) (version 2) | ecosystem: Environmental > Aquatic > Marine > Oil seeps ... | reverse complement strand
TACCCAAATTCTTAATTTTATTGCAGGTGAGATCAAAGAGCTTGTAGACAATGGTGTAGAAGTTGCTGTTGTTGTGGGTGGTGGTAACATCGTTCGTGGTGTTTCTGCTGCTGCTGATGGGATCATCAAAAGAACATCTGGTGACTACATGGGTATGCTGGCAACTGTGATCAACGGTGTTGCTATACAGGAAGCATTGGAACATGCAGGACTTTGTGCCAGATTGCAGTCTGCTATTGATATGCAGGAGATAGGTGAAGCATTTATTGTACGTCGTGCAAGAAGACATTTGGAAAAAGGTCGTGTTGTAGTGTTTGCCGGAGGTACAGGTAACCCTTACTTTACAACAGATACAGCAGCGACACTGAGAGCTTCAGAAGTAGAAGCTGAACTTTTGATAAAAGCAACCAAAGTTGACGGTGTGTATGATAAAGATCCTAATAAATTTGATGATGCTGTAAAACTTGATACTTTAACCTATGATCAGGCATTGAGTGATCATATTAAAGTGATGGATGATACTGCTATCGCGTTGGCTAAAGAAAATGATCTGCCTATTGTTGTATGTAACATGTTTGAAAAAGGTAATCTGCTTGCTATCATCAAAGGCGATATGAGTCTTTGTTCTATTGTGAAATAACAAAATAAATAAAGAAATTAAGGAATAAATATGAGAACAGAACAATTAACAGCAGTTGCACTTGAAAAAGTAAATTTTGATAAATATCTTTTAGCAAATGCTGTAGGTAAAAGAGCTGAGCAGATAGCAAATGGTGCAGAATCAGTACTTGATTTTGATACATCAGGAATGAAATATGCAGATATTGCACTTCAAGAAATAGCTGAAGGTAAAATTACTGTAAGCCTTGAAGGGTAAAAAATTTTGGACGCTTTTTTAACTAAAGCCCAAAATATACGTACTATAGAAGAGGCTAGCACTCTTCTTTGGGAACAGATCCCATCTCCTCTTCCCTCAACAACCAAAGCCTTGGAACTCGCATTGACCGCACACGATGGTCAAAAACGTAAAAGTGGCGAACCCTATATTATTCACCCTATTTTAGTCGCAGCCATTACAGCAGCTTTTTCAAATGATGAAACCATGGTACAGGCTGCACTTCTACATGATGTGGTTGAAGACACAAGTTTTGACCTTGAAGACTTGGAACGTGAATTTGGTGACGATGTAACGCATATGGTTGAGGGACTGACCAAGATCGTAGAGATACGTGATGAAGAGTTAGCTGCTGCCGGTTCAAATGAGAGGCTTATAAACTCAGCACTTACTTTCCGAAAAATGCTTATCGCTTCTATTAAAGATATTCGTGTTCTTGTGATCAAACTTTGTGATCGATTGCATAATATGTTGACTCTGGATGCACTTAGCCCGGATAAACGGATGCGTATTGCGGAGGAGACTTTGGTCGTATATGCTCCTATTGCACATAGACTTGGTATTTCACGAATGAAAAACCATTTGGAAGATCTGAGTTTTTATTATATTTATCCGGAAGATTATAAAATCATTGATACTTATATTAAAAAAAATGTCCAAAATTTACAATTCAAAATGAATGCCTTTATCCAAAAAGTAAAGAAAGCTATAGTCCAAGATGGTTTTGATGAGGATGAGTTTGAAATAGTTGGAAGAGTAAAGCACTATTATTCTATTTATATGAAAATGCATCGCAAGGGTGTGAGTATTGACGAAGTGTTGGATCTGCTTGCTGTGCGTATTATTGTAAAAGATCCTATAGAGTGCTATAGGGTGCTTGGAGTCATGCACCTGGGATTCACACCTCTGATATCACGATTTAAAGATTATATTGCCGTTCCAAAAGAGAATGGATATAAAACCATACATACGACACTTTTTAATGAAGAAGGTATTGTTGAGGCCCAGATCCGTACACTTGAAATGCACAGATTGGCCGAATATGGTGTGGCTGCGCATTGGAAATATAAAGATGGCGGAGATGGTGTCAATCTGGAATGGCTGGAAAGTCTGCACTATCAGAATGAATCAGTTGAAGAGTTTTATGAGCTTGCCAAATCTGATCTCTTCTCTGAAGATATTACAGTGTTTTCCCCTAAAGGTGACTACTATACTCTTCCCAAGGCTTCTACAACATTGGATTTTGCCTATGCTATACATTCCGAAATAGGTAAAAATGCTGTAGATGCTTTGGTTAATAAAAGAAGAGCGTCACTTTTGACAGTTTTGAAAAATGGTGATATTGTTAAGATCATAAAAGATGATAAGCCACATCTTCACTGTTCGTGGATAGATGCGGTAAAAACATCTAAAGCACAAGATGGAATACGAAGTCAATGTAGAGCACGTATTAAAGAGTCGGATACACAGAGTGCATATAATATCTTGGGAACACTTTTTAATCAAAAAAGTGACACTATGGAAAAGTTGGTTTATAGATTGGAGCTCAGAGAGTCCATACATAAATTACCAGTTCAAGAGGCATACTATAAAGATGTTATACATAAAATTGCAGACTATACAGGGGCTAAAGTGGTTCGTTTTTGGGAATTGCTTAAAAAAGGGTATAAAAAGCCATATATTAAAGAATTGGAGCACTTTAAATTCTTTATAAATAAACCTTTAGACGGTGTAGAGTTTGATTATTGCTGTCATCCTAAAGTTGGCGACCAAATTGTTGCATTTTATAAGGACAGTAAGGCTATTATACATCATAAATTATGTAAAAAAGCCTATGAGAAGATCTTGGCAGGAGAACCAATGCTTCATGTGAGTTGGAGTTCTACGAAATCATCAAGATACCGCTTAATAATCTCTCTGCAAAATCAAAGAGGTGTATTGGCTGATCTTTTGACAAAGCTCTCTATGCTTGACTTGAATATCATTAGTATAGAACTTGGTATTCAAAGTTCAGACTCTGCGGAGTATTGTCAGATAGAAGTTGAGAGCAGTGAATCTAAAAAAAGTATTCTCGCTGAAAAAATTTCACAAAAGTTTAAACTTGTAGAAATAATAAGTTTAGACGATGCATATAATAAATAATAGAGGATAAGATAAATGGTAAGTAAAGCACTTGAAGAGATAAGTAGAGGTACAGCCGAAATAATAGATATGGAACATGTAGAGAAACTGGTTTTAAAATATTATGAAGATGGTACAACTTATACAGTAAAAGCAGGTTTTGACCCAACCGGTGCAGACTTGCACCTTGGACATACTGTGCTTCTTCAAAAACTTAAAATATTTCAAAACCATGGTGGACGTGTTCAACTTCTTATTGGTGACTTTACGGCAACTATTGGTGACCCTACAGGTAAAAGTGAAACAAGAAAGATACTTAACCGTGATACGATCATGGCAAATGCTAAAACGTATCAGGACCAGGTATTCAATATACTGGATGAGAATAAAACAGATGTAGTATTTAACTCTACCTGGCTCAATGAACTTGGAGCTACAGGTATGGTAGCATTGACAACGACTTTTAACGTTGCACGTATGCTTGAGCGTGATGATTTTGAAAAACGCTATAAAGGTGGGCAGAGTATCTCTATTTCAGAGTTCCTTTACCCATTGCTTCAAGGGTATGATTCAGTAGAATTGAAATCTGATATCGAAATAGGCGGAACAGACCAAAAGTTCAATTTACTTATGGGAAGACACCTTCAACGTGCCTACAATGTCGGAAAAGAGCAGGCTGTACTTACCATGCCTATTTTAGAAGGTCTTGATGGTGTACAGAAGATGAGTAAATCTTTGAATAACTATATTGGTATTACTGAAGAGCCTAAAGATATATATGCCAAAACGCTCTCTGTTTCAGATGAATTGATGTGGCGTTATTATGAACTATTGAGTGAGAGATCACTTGAAGAGATCGCTACGATGAAAGAGGAAGTGCAAAATGGTACACTTCACCCTAAAGTAGTCAAAGAAAATATTGCTCTTGAACTGGTTACAAGGTTTTATAATGAAGAGTTGGCTACACTAGCTAAAGCAGAATTTGATAATGTATTTAAATCAAATCAACTCCCGACAGATATGAATGAGATAGAAGTGGAAGAGGGAATTTGGATCTGTAAAGCTTTGGTTGATGCGGGTATAGAACCGTCAACTTCTCAAGCCAGAAGAGATATTAAGCAGAATGCTGTGAGTATTGATCAGGAAAAAATATCTGATGAAAAACTAAATCTTAGTTGCGGAGAGTACATCCTGCAGGTAGGAAAAAGAAAATTTGCAAAAGTAAAGGTAGGATAATGGAATTTAAATCTTTTAAAATTGGAAAATACACCATTGAGAAACCTATAGTTCAAGGTGGTATGGGTGTTGGTATATCTTGGGATCAATTAGCAGGAAATGTGAGTCTAGAAGGTGGACTTGGGGTTATTTCAGCAGTAGGTACAGGTGTCTATAAACATAGAGCGTATGTTGAAAAAACTGTGGGTAAAGAAGAGAGACCGCTTGAAGCTATCAACTTTTACTCTTACCCGGCACTGAAGAAAATATTTGAGAATGCCAGAGAGATATCTGGTGACAGACCCTTAGCAGCGAATGTTCTGTATGCACAGAGTGAATATAACCGTGTGGTAGAAGATGCATGTAAAGCAGGTGCAGATATTATCATTACAGGTGCAGGGTTACCATTGACAATGCCAGAGGCAACCAAAGATTATCCTGATGTTGCGTTGGTACCTATTGTGTCAACAGCAAAAGCCTTACGTATTTTATGCCGTCGCTGGAAAAAAACACATGATAGACTTCCTGATGCAGTAGTAGTTGAAGGACCTCTTAGTGGGGGACACCAGGGCTTTAAATATGATGAATGTTTTTTACCGGAAAATCAACTTGAAGAAATTTTGCCTCCTGTAGTTGAAGAGGCAAAGAACTGGGGAGATATACCTATCATTGCTGCCGGTGGAGTGTGGGATCATGATGATATCGTGAAAATGTTGGAACTGGGTGCCTCTGCTGTACAGATGGGGACACGATTCATTGGTACAGTGGAGTGTGATACTTCTGAAGTAATGAAACAGGTTATTATTGATTCAACTGAAGATACGATCAAACTCTTTAAATCACCGGTAGGTTACCCTGCACGTGGTGTGAAAACAAATCTTCATAAAAGTATAGAAGAAGGTACCGCACCAAAAGTGGCATGTATCTCTAACTGTGTAGCTCCATGTCATCGTGGGGAAGAAGCAAAAATAGTTGGTTATTGTATCGCTGACAGACTTTCAGATGCTTATGACGGAATGATAGATACAGGACTTTTCTTCACGGGTGCAAATGGTTATAAGTTAAAAGAGATCATTACCGTTAAAGAGTTGATGAATAAATTGATGAATGGTGAAGATAAATAGAGTGAAATTTTTTAAGATCTTCTTTTTATTTCTTGTCACTTCGACAACCCTTTTTTCTTCTATCTCTATTTTAAATGAAGTAGAAGTGAAAAAAGGTGAGTTGCGTCTTCAGTTCAATCAGGCTTACAATAAAAGTCTCATAAAAGTTTTTACCTTACATAACCCTACAAGAAAAGTATTTGATATAAAAAATGCACGTCTTGCGAGTAAAAGGGTAGGTAGAAATACAAAAAGTTCACACTGCCGGTCTATCAGGGTTTCCCAATATAAAAGAAATATTATAAGAGTGGTTCTTGAGGTAGACAAACCTTATAGCTGTGCTCCGTATAAACCAATGTTTTCATACAAATCTTATCATATTCCTTTACCGAAATATAAAAGTCGTAAAAAGTCAAGTTATGCGAAGAAAAAACCTGCAAAAGTAAAAACGCAAAAGGCAAAAACAAAAAAAATAAAAAAAGCAACAGTTGTACGTGTAGTTGAGAAAGAAAAACCCTATATTATGCCTGTGAGCAGTAACAGGTATAGTGGAAAAGGGAGTATTGTGATCGATGCGGGGCATGGTGGCCATGATCCTGGTGCTGTAGGTGGAGGGAAAAAAGAGAAAGATCTTGTATTGCAAATTGCCAAACGCTTAGAAAAGCAACTTAAAAAACGTGGATATACAGTCTATATGACACGAAAAAGAGACCGTTTTTTAAAATTGCCGCAACGCACTCGTATTGCAGACAAAAAAAATGCAAAAGTGTTCATCTCTCTTCATGCAAACGCTGTTCCTAAAAGAAAAAGAAATAAAATACATGGTGTAGAGACATTCTTTCTGCAAAACACTAGAGATGCTAAATCACAACGTATTGCTGCAAGAGAAAATAAGTCAGTACTTAAGGGTGCAGGAAGTAAATTAAGTAAAACAGTTATTATTGATTCTGTATTGAACGGACCAAAGATCGTCCAGTCAAACAAGTTGGCTATAGATGTACAAAGACGGATGATGACCAATTTACACAGTCGTTATAGAGATGTTAAAGATGGTGGTGTAAGGCATGCGCCTTTTTGGGTACTTGTTGGTGCCAGCAGACCTTCTATCTTGGTTGAAGTAGGGTATATTTCTCATCCACGTAAGCGTAAAAGGTTATTCACTCCATCTTATCAGGAACTTATTGCTAAAGGTATTTCTGAAGGTGTGAATACTTATTTAAATAACAGACAAAAAGAGATAGAATTCTAAAAAGGATAATTGAATGATAACTATACAAAAAATGTTACTGGGATTGGTAGCATTACTTTTAATAACAGCTTGTGGAGGACCCGACAGGTCTGCTGATCTTATTGTACTAGATGCAGGTCATGGTGGTCATGACTCTGGTGCTTATAGTGGTGGTAAAAAAGAGAAAGACTTAGTACTGCAAATCACTAGGAAACTCTATAAAAAGTTGAGAAGTGAAGGGTATAGAGTACATCTTACCAGAAATACAGACAGATTTTTAAAACTGGGGCAACGTACAAGAATTGCAGACCACAAAGATGCAAAAGTGTTTATCTCTATTCATGCGAATGCTATTGCAAATAAGAGCCGTTATAATGTAGTTGAGGGAGTTGAGACTTACTTTTTACAAAAGACGAGAGATGCCAGGTCTCAGCGTATTGCAGCCAGAGAAAATGCTTCTGTATTACAGGGTACAGATAAGTTAAGCCAGGATGTTATTGTCGATTCGGTACTTGCCGGACCAAAAGTTATACACTCACATAAACTGGCGATCGATGTACAAAAGGGTATGATTAAAAATCTTAACAGGAAGTATTCAGGCGTAAAAAACGGTGGTGTGAAACCGGGACCTTTTTATATTCTTGTAGGAGCAAGCAGACCTTCAATTCTTGTTGAAGTAGGGTATCTTACCAATCCAAAAGAGCGTGCAAGACTCCATACCTCTGGGTATCAAGATAAAATTGTTGAGGGAATTGCAGAGGGTGTAGGTAGCTATTTGGATAATAGAAAAAGTCAGCAAGGATTTTAATGAATAAGATAGTTTTAGGTTTTTTGGTGTTGCTTGGATCTGTTGCAGCTTTAGAGTTAGGTAATGTACCAAGTTCTGTTGTCTTAGATGATGAAAATGGTGGAAAAACAGATGGTAGCGCATGGAGCTCCAAGATGCTCAAAGGGAAGGTACATATACTTTTTTATGTTGATCCGGATGAAAGAAAGCTTAATGAACCTTTGACCAAAGCACTAAAGAAACGTCATTTTGACAGAAAAAAATATGCTTCAGTTGCTATGATAAACCTTGCTGCCACCTGGTTGCCTAATGCTGTTTTGGAATCTAAATTGGAAGCCAAACAAAAAGAGTTCCCTGATACGATCTATGTAAAAGACAAGAAGAAAGTTTTGGTGAAGAAGTGGAAGCTTGCAGATGATAATTCTGATATATTGATCTTCGATAAGAGTGGAAAGCTGATCTATAAAAAGTTTGGGAGACTTTCGACTAAAGAGATAACAGATGTTATCAAATTAATAGAAAAAAACCTATAAAGCTTGTGGTTGGTAACAGTTGTAGCAGACAGACCTATTTTTATGCTTCATTGAGATATTGCTTTTTAAACCAAATATAATATGCTGCAACAAAGAAAAATCCAATACCTAAAGTAAATGTGATCCCTTCTAAACTCAATCCCCATTTTGAAGCATAACCTATAAACAGAGCTGTAGCTACATTGGAGAGCATGAAGAACATATCATTATAAGAGATCACTCTTCCCATATACTTTGCTGCTGTCTCCTCCTGAATAAGCAGGTAGGTGTATGACCAGAGAGTTGTAATGAAAAATCCTGTTACAAACAGTGCAATGAGACCTAAATAAAAATTGTACTCCATTGTTGACCATAATATAATGGCAAACCCCTGCAAGAGAAAGAAATAATGCAAATTTTCTTTGTGTATGATCTTCCCTATAATAAATGGACCTATCATTAAACCCAATGCTCTGGTTGCATTCATCAGTCCAATGGCTAAAGGTACTGCAATGATCTCTTTGTATTGAAAGTCTGCAAGCAGGGTGATGAGTGCATCAAAACTGGTGAGTCCTATGGCAGCATGAAGTAAAATGAGGTGGAGTATCTTTTTTCTTGATCGAAGATAGTTAAATCCATCTTTGAACATTTGCCAGTTAGAATCTGTGTGTACTGTTTTCTCAAGTGATAATTTGAGTCCGAGTAAGAGTAAAACTGCGACAGTGTAGAGAGCAGCATCAATGATGAATGCTGCATCATAGCCAAAATAATAAGTAATTATTCCACCTACTGCCATACCTGAAGCATAAGATAAAGACCAGATTATAGAATGGATTTCATTGGTGTTTTTTAACATCTCTCCTTGTAGGATTTTTGGAAAGAGTGACATTTCAGCTGAAAATAGCATTGAAGCTGCAGAAGAACGGATGAAAATGATGATCATAAGTATCCATACGTATTCCAATGAATTGATGAAGATAAGAGAAATGGTCATAGCTATTTCAATAAGCAGAAGTGTCATCATCAGCTTCTTAAAGTCAATGCGGTCTATGATAATACCGATAACAGGAGCTAAGATAACAGCTGGTAACATAGCCATAGCTGCAGTGAAAGCGATTGTGAGAGCATCTGCCTTGTATGCGACTAGCATAGAGAATATAGCTACTTGAGAAAACCATGTCCCAAAGTAGGATATAAGTTGGATGAGCGAGAGTCTCCCTATAACAGGATGTCTAAGCGTTTCTATGTACCCCATAATTAATGATTGTTCTCATCATGTAAACCATAAACTATATTTTTATCTTCAAGTACGTCAATATACATTTGGAAAGTTTGGAAAGCAAGTTCTTCATCATGTGATGCAACAGAAATAGAAACTCTCCATCCATCAGTATATAGTTTTGGAAGTGAAGAGAATTCAACATTTTTTGGCATTTGTTCCATGACTTCAATGAGTTCATTTTCTTTACAAAGTGCAGTAAGTGTATGACGATAATACACTTTTTTATTTGGTATGAGCTTTTCTAAAATTTCATTCACCATAGGATGACTCATTTCTGGAAAACCAGGCATAAAAAAGAAACGTTCATCTAAAGAGAATGCAGGCATTTTATTTACAGGGTTATAGAGAAGTTTTGCACCTTTTGGAAGCTCTGCCATCTTTATAGGGTGAGGGTATGCCTTTTCTTTTAATTGTTTTTCTATGATCTCTTTTGCCTCTTGATGTACAGGAAGATTACCGTCTCTAAGTGCAATAGAAGCACATTTTCTGGTATAGTCATCAGGAGTAGACCCTATGCCGCCAAATGAGAATAGAACAGGATTAGATTGTGATGCGATGAATTTCAGAGTTTGAACAATAAGTGCAGGGTCATCTTCGATAATAAAAGAACCGGAGAGTTTGTGCCCTTTCTCAGCTAATGCTTTAGTAACAAAATCGAAGTGTTTATCTGTACGTCTACGATTAAGAATTTCGGTACCGATGATGAGGGTGAAAAAGTGAGGTTGAGGCATCATTTACCTTTGGTGTTGTGAGGGCATAACACCCTACACAATATGGAATCTGTAGGGTGTTGTCTCCCGACAACACCAAGGGTTTTACTCTTCGATGTAGTTTTTCAGTTTACGTCCAACTTTAGGATGCTTCAATTTTTTAATAGCAGAAGACTCTATCTGTCTGACTCTTTCCCTGGTTACACTCAACTCTTTACCGATCTCTTCAAGCGTTCTGTCACTCTCATCTTCAAGAAGACCAAAACGCATACGGATAACTGCTTTTTCTCTTTCGTTAAGTTGGTCAAGTACATCATCTATCTGGTTGTTCAAGTCATCTTTCAGTACAACATCTGTCGGAGAAAGTGTTGTCTTGTCTTCAATAAAGTCACCAAATCTACCATCATCTTCATCACCGACCGGTGTTTCCAAACTTACTGGTTCTTTAGTGATCTTAATTACATTTTTCACTTTATCTACAGAGAGTCCTACCTCTTCAGCAATTGTATCAAGATCCGGCTCTTTACCTGTTTCCTGAAGGTGTTTTCTGATGATCTTGTTAATTCGGTTAATTGTTTCGATCATATGAATAGGTATACGGATCGTTCTTGCCTGGTCTGCAATAGCTCTAGAGATAGCTTGACGTATCCACCATGTTGCGTAGGTTGAAAACTTGTAACCTTTTTCATACTCAAATTTATCAACCGCTTTCATGAGACCAATGTTACCTTCTTGAATAAGGTCAAGGAATGGCAATCCTCTGTTCGTATAACGTTTGGCAATAGAGACAACCAGTCTAAGGTTGGATTTTGCCATACGTGTTTTTGCTACTTCAGATCTTGCTTTACCTTGACGGATCTGTCCTAAAATATCTTGAAGTTTCTCTTCTGAAAGGTCAAATCCACCTTTACTTGCTTCTCTTGTTTCAAACAGTTTTTTAATTTCAACATACGTGCTTACCATAGTGGTTTCTGGTACAGAGTCAATGATATCATCTTTATCCATATTGATAATGTCATTTAAGATCTTTTGGTGATTTTCTTTTAACATATCATTGAAAAGAGGAAGTTTATACTCCAGTCTTTTTAACTCTTTATCAAAACTGTCATCAGAAGTCAGTGCTGTTTCCATTGCTTTTACAAGTTCGTTAATGAGTTTAGATGTTGGTCCAAGGTCTAAAAGTGCTGCTTTAAGCTGCTCTTTTTTAAATGCAATTTTAAGACGTTCGTGAAGTATTTTGACAGAATCAGTCTCTTCTTGCATGAATATATCAAGCTCATCACGAGATTTCATCCACTCTTTTTTAGATTTCTCAAGTCTTTTAAAACTTTCTATGACCTGTTTAACTCTTTTATTATCTTTTGGTGCTTCTTTTTTACCTTCTGCTGTACTGTCATCACTCTCTTCTTTATCATCAGTATTAGCTTTTTCATCTTCAAAACTTTTGAAAAGTTCTTTTACCCGTCTTTCACGGTTAAGAAGTGGTTCTTTATAATTTAAAATGTAGCCTATAAGATAAGGAACAGAACAGATAGCATCGATGATGATATCTTCACCATCTTCAATACGCATAGAGAGATCAACCTCTTCTTCTTTTGTAAGAAGTGGTATTTTCCCCATTTCACGCAAGTACATTCTTACCGGTGAATCAGAACGGCTCCACTCTAGAAGTTCTTTCTCTTTATGAAGATCAAATTCATCTTCTTCTCCGCCTTCAGCACGTTTTTTTCGTGCATCTTCTCTTCTTTTTGCTTCTTTCTCTATAAGGAATTTTGCAAATTCAGAAGCTGATATTACTTCAGTTTTAGCATCTGTTGCAAATTTATGGATTTTCTTTGCTTGTGCAGCTGTAGGCTGTTTGTTAAACTCTTTTGCAATGTTCTCAAGAGTAACAACGTCACCTTTTTTCTTAGACTTAAATAACGCTTCTACATTTTTCATACTATCTTTTGCTGCCATTGAAAACCTTTGATGTTTAGGGAGGATCCCCGTAAGTTAATATTAAGGTGGATTATACCGAAATAGTATTAGATTTTGGTGTAAAATTTGTTAATTTTTATTTTTTTAGCTATAATCGCGAAAATTTTAAGGGAGAATACTCCCATATAAGGAATTGACTTTGCAAGGTAAAGTTTGGAAATTTGGTGATAATATCGATACAGATCTGATCATCGCAGCAAGATATCTTAATACATCTGAGCCATCTGAGTTGGCTAAGTATGTCATGGAAGATGCAGACCCTGAGTTTGTTTCTAAAATGAGTGAAGGTGACATTATTGTTGCTGGTGAAAACTTTGGATGCGGTTCAAGTCGTGAGCATGCGCCCATAGCACTTAAAGCAGCAGGTGTATCTGCAATTATTGCTCCTACATTTGCACGTATTTTTTACAGAAATGCGTTTAATATGGGACTACCTATTTTTGAGCTTGAAGAGGCTGCAGAGATAAATGAAGGTGATACAGTAAGAGTAGATATGGATGCAGGAGAAGTGATAAATGTTTCTCAGGCTAAAACATATAAGTTTGCAGCGATTCCTGAATTTATGCAAGAGTTGGTAGATGCAGGCGGATTAATTGAATTCGCTAAAAAAGAAATAGAACAGAAGGCAAAATAGTATGAGTAAAAGTTATAAAATTGGTGTCATCAAAGGTGATGGGATAGGTCCTGAAATTATTGATGAAGCTATAAAAGTACTTGATTCAGTTTCTGTAACACAGGGATTTAACCTTAAGTATGAAGAGATGCTTCTTGGTGGAGCAGCTATAGATGAGACAGGTGTACCGTTACCAGATGAGACTATTAAAGGTGTAAAAAAGTGTGATGCTGTTCTTTTTGGTGCTATTGGTGGACCCAAATGGGATACATTAGAGAGACATTTACGTCCTGAATCTGGACTTTTGGGTCTTCGTAAAGAGATGGGAACATTTGCAAACCTAAGACCGGCAATGGTTTATGATGAATTGGTTCATGCTTCAAGTCTTAAGGCTGAAGTGATCCAAGGTGTGGATATTATGGTTGTACGTGAGCTTACAGGTGGAATCTATTTTGGTCAACCAAGAGAACTACACGAAGACAAAGCTTTCAATACGATGATCTATACAAGAGAAGAGGTACAGCGTATTGCTATAGTTGCTTTTGATATTGCGATGAAACGTAATAAACGTATCTGTTCTGTAGATAAGGCAAATGTACTTGAAGTAAGTCAGTTCTGGAGAGAAATTGTAGAAGAAGTAGCAAAAGAGTATCCGGAAGTCGAACTTTCACATATGTATGTAGATAATGCAGCAATGCAGCTCATACGTGATCCTAAGCAGTTTGATGTCATTTTGACAGGAAATATCTTTGGAGATATCCTTTCAGATGCTGCATCTATGCTTTCGGGTTCTATTGGTCTTCTTCCATCTGCAAGTACAGGTAAAGGTGTTGGTCTATTTGAACCTATTCACGGTTCTGCACCGGATATTGCCGGACAGGGAATTGCGAATCCGCTTGCAACGATCTCATCTGCAAGTATGATGTTGCGTTATGCACTAGGTGAAAATGAAGCAGCAGATAAAATAGATGATGCTATTAAAAAAGCATTGAGTGAAGGTTACCGTACAGGTGATCTTGGTGATTATGATGCGAAAGAGATCTGTACATGTACAGAAATAGGTGATATTATTGCAGACTATTCATCTAAATAGGTATTCAAATGGAAAAAAGAGCAAGAGTTTTAATTGATTGTGAAGATGCCAAAGGTTTAGTATATAAAATTTCTAAAGTTTTTTATGATAGAGATCTAAACATCGATAACAACCGTGAATTTGTAGATAAAGAGCATGGGAGATTTTTCATGCGTACTGTTGTGACAGGTCTTTTTGACGTTGAAGAACTCCTTGCTGAACTTAAATCTATTGTTCCCAGGGATGCACATATACGTGTTATTGAACCTAAAGATAAAAAAATTGTTCTTTTGGCAACGAAAGAGTCACATGCTTTGGGTGACATACTCATCCGTTATGCTGATGGTGAATTGGGTGCAGATATAGAGTGCGTCATAGCAAACCATGATACACTGAAAGTTCTTGTTGAACGTTTCGATATCCCTTTCTTTCATATTCCTGCAGAAGATATAAGTAGAGAGGAACAT
>Ga0209633_10003733_pt1 | contig 13988 bp, 15 predicted proteins | sample Cruoilmetagenom1_FD_187290 | JGI IMG/M metagenome (GOLD analysis project Ga0209633, IMG submission 187290) | Oil polluted marine microbial communities from Coal Oil Point, Santa Barbara, California, USA - Sample 1 (SPAdes) (version 2) | ecosystem: Environmental > Aquatic > Marine > Oil seeps ... | reverse complement strand
TCTTAAACTATCAGGAATAAATGCATATTCTTGACTTTGTGCAACAATGCTTATTAATATGCTCGTAATTAGAATTAGTTTTCTCATTTTGTTCTTCTCTACGTTTGGTTGATTATGTTTTACAACGTGTTTGTGTATGGTTAGTTGCGTATTTAAGCAACTAATTTAGCAAACAAAAACGAACGCGAGAAAATTCCGAAGGAATTTTCTAAATAAGCACTTGCCAAAGCAATTAATTATACACGGTGTTGTGCAACGTTTTTATTCCGATTATTTCAGTCAATTTATTTATTCCGCTTTTTGAAACAAGTCTAAATCCTAATTCCAGAAAAATAAATCTCATTACTAAAATTGTCATAACAAGATGGAATATCAGTTCCAAGTCAGTTCGGAATATTGCTGTAATTATTCCAGAACCTGCAAACAAAACTATCGCTATAAAAATGATTTTAATAATTCTACCAGTCCGTATTTCCAACGTTCCTTTTTCATTTTCTAATTTTCCTTTTAGTACACAAAATTCTCCTATTAACTTTTTTGAAAGTTTTACTTCAAATTCGTTCTTTTCAATTTTCCCTATGAATGACTGATTATTCCAATTAGTAACAAATTGTTCTTTCGATAAAGTTTGATTTTTTAATTCCGAAATTGCGAACGAACTATCTTTATTTAATTCGATTGAATAATCTTTTTCGGGAAATAATTTCATTCAGTTTAGGGTTTTTCGGTAATGTTGCACAACGGTTACGTATATGAAACGTAGTGCAGGAAATAAGCATTTTCGTTTCGGATAAACACAAGCCGAATTTTTAAATTTTACTAATTGTTTTGTTTTTCTGAATTTGTCAAATTTAAAAATTTGGCGACTTCAGAAAAATGCACAAACCTTTGTTTTAGCAATGACTTGCACTATGTTTTATATACAATGTTGGCGGTAGTTTTTCTTTTCCGTAATTTAAATTTTAATGGATTCCAATCTTCTATTTCGGGTTGTTTAATGTTATCACTTAAAAATAAAATTTCCTTTCCATCTCTTATTTCATAAGCAGTATGTTTAAAAGAAAATTCTTTTTTTGAACATTCAGAATATAATTCTTGAATTTCAGGAACATTGTCATATGAAACAATCCATTTTATGTTTTCAATAGCTTTTATTTTATCACTAACGTTTTTATGGTTTTCATCTTTGTAATGATTCATATAAAGCGTACTTGCTTTTAAATAATATGGTGGGTCAAAATAAAACACGACATTTTCATTTTCTGATTCACTTTGAATTTTGTCTATTAATTTGACAGCATCTTTTTTATAAAGTCTAATGTTTTTTTTATGTTTTGCTATTTCTTTTATTCGCCTTATTAATTCGGTTTTGTTGAATCGACAATCCATTAAATAATTCCCATTTTGCTCAACACCTCCCATTACTCCAGCATTAATAATTCCAGAACGATTTGTGCGGTTTAAATAGAAAGTTGAAAATCCTAAATCAAGCAAGTTGGACGATTTCTTATTGGTTTGAACTTCTTTTTGTTTTCGCCATTCCTCAACTGTTAATTCAGCATTTTCAATTAATTCACATAATTGGTTTGTCTTATTTAGAACAGAATGCCAAAAAGCATAAATTGACCTATCTCTATCGTTTATGGTTATTTTATTTACAAAACCTTCTAAAAGTAAAAAAAGAGCTACTGAAGCTCCACCAGAGTATGGTTCAACATAATGACCATTGATATTATTATCTATACAAATTTTTGCAATAAATGCCGATAACTTGTTTTTACCGCCTGGATATCTTAAAGGTGAATAGAACATAATTATAATTTAGTCGAGTCCAAAGAGTTAATTAAATCAGCTTCTTCTTGTAACATAAACTCTAATAAATCTATTAAATTATCACAAAGGGCTTTTGCATTTGCAGGAACGGCCGCGACTCTATAATTATGAATTATTTGATGCGGATTTTGAATGTCAAAATCTTCAAAAGCTTTTCTAATGCCAACATCTGTAATTAATTCTGTAAATTTTGTTTTTAGTGTATCAAAATTGGTATAAGTAAGAGGATTACCTCTTCGGTCTTTAAAAGCTAAATCAAAATGATTTGCAGATTTTATAGGATTTCCATTTGTTTTATTTGTGTTTTCTACAACGTATTTTAACGTGCATTCAAGTGTAACTCTGGTTAAAGCAGTTTTTGCGTTTGCAAAATTATTTTCGTCCAAGTTATAACATTCATCAATTAATTTTTTTAGTGCTGATGGTATTTGTTTTCTTTTTAGTGATGGCTTGTGTTTAACACTATGTCTAGTTGTTGAGTTACCTTGACTTGCACTATTGGTAGTAGTTGATGAATTAGTATCTGTAGTCGTTGTTTGATTGTTTTGGGTTGTATTACTTTGTGTTGAAGAATTACTTGTGTTACTGCCATTTGTCGCATTACTCGTGTTAGTTGCTGTGGCACCACTACTTGTTGAATTAGAATCTGATGAAGTGTCTTGAGTATTAGTAGTTGCAGGTTTTTCAGGTGGGAAACCATATGGTTTTAATTTTAACAAAAAGCTATCCGTTCCAATTTCGTCAATTACTCGTGATGTTGTATTTGGATTGTCAATAAGATAAGGAACAATGGCATTTACGTAAGATGTAAACAACTCATTATCTTTTATCATAATTTCACTTGTTTTTCTTTTAAAATTATAACCACAATTAGACCTTGATTTAAATAATCTTTCAAAAACAATTGTTTTTCCTCCTGTTTTCCCTCTACCTTCTCTAACAAGCTTTTTAAAATCTTCTCCTTTGATATTAACTGCTTTATGATAAAAAGTAGCAGTTTTTATAAAATCTTTTGGGTTTGAGTCTATTTCAGTTAATGATTCTACAGAATTACCTGATGAAAATAATCTATAAATTTCCAATGCTTTGGCAATTCTGCCCCATTTTTTAAAAAGACTACTATTGTGTTCTAACCTTATTCTTGTTTCTAAATCAGAAAGGTCATTATATTCTAATACTGGAAGTTCATTAATTTCAAATTTTGGAATTTCTAAACCATATTTATTTGGAAGTTGCAAAGCTTTAACAGCCGAACATCTTCTATTACCGTCTTTAACAATGTACTTTCCATCTTCTTTAAAAACCCAAAGAGGTCTGTCTTCATAAAATTCGTCTGCTACTGAAATAGCTTCCGCAACTTCATCTGCTGATTCTGTATATAGTAAATATTCAACAATGTCACTTTCTTTATCACTCCCGTTATAAAGTTCTGCAAATCTTGGGTTTTCTTTGTCCAAGACAAGGTCTTCAAGTTTTATGCTCTTCGCAGTATATTTTTTATTCATAATTAGTTGGTATAGAAAACAAAGATAAAAGTTTTAAATTATTAATTATTTACGGGTTTCCTCAAATTACCGCCAACGGTTTGTGTAAGATTTCGTTGCGTGAAATTAGCGATAAACTTCATAAGTACAAAACCAACTTGAAAATCCGATAAGATTTTCCTAAGTAAGCCAAAACTTAGCAATGAATTTTACACGTTGTTGTAAACAGTATTTATTTCATTTCTTCTTTTAGATTCAAAATCCATAAATCAGCCATAAATTTCAAATCATTATTTGATGTTATTTTTCTCATAGTTTTGAAATCAGCAATTGCCTCCTCAAAATCCTTTTTTCTATGGTTTAAAAATCCTTTTACTAAATAAGCAGTTTCAATACTTGAGTCCAATTCTAATGATTGATTTATTATAAGTTCAGCCTTTTCATAATCTTCCGCAACTATTTCTAATTCAGATAATCTTATTAAATTCACAGGTTTGTTTTCGTCGCTATTGATTTTTTCCAATAATTCAATTCGCTCAAGTTCTATATTTTCTTTATTTCTTTTAGAATATTTATTTAGCAGTACTTTATTAAAGTCTTTTTGATATTGAGAACAGTTCGAGATAAGTTCTTTTGTCAATTCAGTCAGTTCTGCTTTTTGTAAATCTTTTGATTTCAGGCTTTTATTAAATTCCAATAAACAACTATTCAATTTTTGGTCAAACTTAACTATTTCAGATTTTGAATAACAATCACAGATAGATTCAGTTGAATAACTTTTGGAATTATTATACTTACAACTTGATAAAATCAATAAGATAATTAAAATGCTAAAAGTTTTTCTCATATTGTTTACAACATTAGTATAACCACAATATTGTTGTTATATCTATTATGTCTGCAAGTTATTATTATTTAACAAATTATCTAAAGGACTGTTAATATTTTTATTATTTATTTGAATTGTTTTTGTGTATAACTCAGTAGTTTTAGGTGAATTATGACCAAGCATATTTTGTAAATGCCTTAAATTCACATTATTCTCTATACAATGAGTAGCAAACGAATGCCGCAAAGTATGAACCGTTGCCCAAGGATTAGAATCTGTTTTGGTTACAGCTTTTCTAAAAATAGATCTAATACTTGCAGTACTATATTTACCTCCAGTCTGACCTTCAAAAAGCCAGTAAGAGGGTCTATGGGCTTTATAATATGTTCTCAATAAATATACTAAATGACTTGATAAAATTGTTTTTCGATCTTTTTTACCTTTACTATCCTTTATAAATATATACCCTTCATCAGAGTGGATGTCAATTACTCTTAAATTAATTAATTCTGAAATTCGCAATCCAGCACTATATATTGTCCATAATATCGCTTTATGTTTAATGTTTATTGGTGACTTTAAAATGTTTAAAACCTCATTCTGACTCAATACATTAGGAATGCTATTACTCCTTTTAGGTCGTTGAATGTCATAATATTCTCTTGGCATTCTCAATACATGTTCATAATATGCTTTTATAGCGTTTATGAGTTGATTCTGATAACTCTCGCTGATATTATTCAACTTTATCAAATCAAATACAAACTGCTCTATCTGTGCTTTAGAAATGTCTTTTAAATCATGATTCATGAATTTTGTCAAAAAAACAGTGAACATTTTTTTATAAACTCTAATACTAGATTCACTATAATGCTTTAATACTAAGGTTTTTTCTAATTCATATAAAGAATTGATGGCATACTCGTTTAGGTTAACTGTTTTAATAGGCACAAACACTTCTTCTTTCTTAGTAATAAAGTTACCGTTGAATAGAGTTTTAACTAAATCTAGATTCTCTTTAGTATTCATTATTGACCATAATTTTTGAGTTGGATGCCAAAAAGTTGAATTTATTTTTTTAAATGATTTCCTTATCTCGTGTAATTCATATGGAATATAAATTTTAATTCGACTAGCATTTTTTAAGGGTTCAAAAAGTATGGGTTGTTCCATTTAATTAAGGCTTAAGATATATTCTTAATGTTAAAACTAAAACTTTTTAATTAAAAAAACGGTAATAGTCGTTTGTAAATGTTTCTTAACCGTTAGAAACGAATAACTCTTAAATCTATTAAAATAAGTACATTTGTAAGGCTATGAAATGTAAAATTTGTAAAAAAGAACTAAAAGGAAGAAAAGATAAATTATTCTGCTCTATAGAATGTAAAAACTATTATCATACAAATTTAAGAAGAGTTACTAATGAAACTGCTAAAGAATTAGACAAGATTTTGCATAGAAATAGATCTATTTTATTAGAATTGTTAGGCAAGAATACCTTCCGAAAAAAGTTAAATAGGGCGGTGTTGGCAAAAAAGAAATTTAATTTTAAATACATTACCCATTTTCATATTAATAAACATGGTAAAATGTATCACCATGTATATGATTTTGCATGGATGGAGTTTTCTGATGACGAGATTTTGATTATAAGAAGATGATATTTAAATCTAATAAGTTAATTGGCAGCAGTAGGTAAAAAAACAATGGCTTGATTCTTATTAAGTTCTTATTTTTCAATTGAGGTGTACAAACTTATAGGTTTGTATGAGTTTAGCGAAATGACTGCCAAAACATTTACGGCTACAAATTTCTTCATTATAGCCTACGTTTTAGTTTATCAGAACACTTTTTTAATCAACTTTTTAGAGGGCACTGAGATGTCAATAACGTTATATTGAACTAATTTCTTTTGAATGCTATTGATTAATTTGTTCGAAATAGATTTTTTTCGATTCCATTTTGTGATTGATAACCAAGTTGTTACATCTTCGGTTTTTAACTTATATCGTTTAGAAAACAATTGTATCAAATCTTCATTTTCTAAAGGATTTTTAAATACTTTAAGTTGTTTATTCAGTATTGTAATAATGGTTTGAATGGTATCTTTTTGTTGCTCTAAAATTTCATCGCGAACTGCCATTACAAAACAAGGCCATGGTGTCGTAACGTTATCTATCCTTCTAAAAATGCCTTGATCTACTAATGGTTTTGTAGTAAAATGTTCCCACATGAAGTAATCGGCGGTTCCATCCGTTAAGGCTTTAATTCCACCTTCTAGGTTTTTAACAATAGTGTACTGTAAATTTTCTATATCAAAGCCATGCGAGTATGCATTTACTTTTGCCATTAATTGTGAGCCAGAACCATATCTGCTTATGGCAATATTGGCATTTTCTAAATCAGAAACACTTTTAAATTTCGATTTGGCACCTACATGAATTCCCCACAATAGAGGAGATTCAACATATATTTTTACAATTTTGCTGGGGTTGCCATCGATAATATCCTTTATGATTCCTTCTGAGAGGATAATAGCAGCATCAATACTACCATCGCGCAGTGCAGTGCACATTGCACCAGTGCCACCAGGAAATTCTTTCCATCGTAAATCAATACCTTGATCGCTAAATTTACCTTCTTCTATAGCCAAATGCCAAGGTAAATTAAAATGTTCGGGAACGCCTCCAATAGTTATTTTTTGCATTATAGCGCTTTTAGTTCTAGTTGTTGTTTTTTTGTCAGGTTTTGAAATACTAATTCATACGATGTATCTATCCAGTTGTAAATTATACTGTCTTTAACAGAATTATCTAGTAGTACTTTATTCCAATGCTTTTTGCTCATATAAGCTGGTGTATTTAAACAAGAAAATTGTGCTCTCAATTCTTCGATCTCTTCAGGATGTGCCTTGACACTGATACTTTGAAAAGAATTAATATCTGTTGCAGTAAACATTTTATCTATTATTTTGAAAACTAAAATATTGGGTAGCTTAGGAAAAGGAAAAGACTCGGTTACTCCTTTTTTTGATAAACAATATGACCGGTATTCTTCAATGTTCATAAATTATTGAGCAAGCTTATCTAATGTATATTGAATCAATGCTTCCACAGGTTTATAAGGATCTTTACTAAAAGTACCATTTGCTCTATTGGCAATTATGGCATTCATAGAAAGTGCATTATGCCCTAATAATGTGGCAAGACCATAAATGGCTGATGTTTCCATTTCTAGATTAGTTATTCGAGTGCCTTTAAAATTAAAATTATCCATTTTAGAATTTAATGTAATATCTTGAATAGGCAATCGTAAAACTCTTCCTTGAGGGCCATAAAATCCTGGTGCAGTTGCTGTGAATCCGGCAAAAACGATATCGCTTAGTAATTTTTTTCCTAATACTTCACTCCCTTTTATGATATAAGGTCTTGCTTTATTCTCATGCCAATTTGTATGCTTAATAAAAGCATCTTCGATCTCTTTTTCGAAGATATGATCAGCAACGTATGAATGCAGTAACCCATCTAAACCTAATCCATATTTACCCATCACAAAACTGTCAACAGGAATGTCACTTTGTAAAGAACCCGAAGTACCAATACGTACAATGTTCAATTGATGATGTGTTGATTTTGCAATTCTTTTTTCTAAATCAATATTCACCAAGGCATCTAATTCGTTCATTACAATATCAATATTGTCTGGCCCGATACCTGTTGAAATAACTGTAAATCGTTTATCTTTATACCAACCTGTTATCGTTTTAAATTCACGTTTTTGTAGTTCAAACTCAATCGTATCAAAATGATTTGATATTTTTGAAACTCTATTTTGATCGCCTACAAAAATGATGTTGTCTGCAATATGTTCAGGTTTTAAATTTAGGTGATAAATACTACCATCAGGATTTAAAATTAATTCAGAAGGGGCTATTTTGTTCATTATTTTAAATTATATGTCTCATTAATTTTACGAATAATTTCAGTACTGGAGACGTTAGATTTTAAAAATACTGGTTCAGATTGTAATTGATTGATAACGATGCCATACAGATGTTTAGAAGTACTTACATACAAGGTGTCTTTTAAATTATTGATAGCGACCATCTCTTTTTCTGAAACCGTAATTTTTATATTTTTATTATTTTTAAATGTGTTTACAATTTGATTGGTTAATTTCTCGAAATTACCGTCTAATTTAACCAATTTGCTAGATTGATTGTCTTCAACCATTTTGCCAAAATCAAATTCGGTAGGTCTAAATAATATAACCTCATTTTTAGTTGAATAATAAATTTTATTTTGAGTAGGAAGGTCAATTTCATTTTTTAAATAAAAGAATTTTTCTTTTATAATTGAAATTTTATTGTAAGTCGCAGATTCATCTGAAACTTTAGTATGCTTTTTAATACTATTTAGCAACTCACTTGTTCTTTCAAACTGAATATAATGAGCTGTATTCTCTAATGCTAAAATTTTAGAATTTGGAACATCGTTTTGTAAGCTTACACAATCTTCTTGAATTAATTGATTATCTTTTGTACCGTATAAAATACTAACACTTTTATCAATTTCTTTAAAATGATTAGAGACGTTGTTTAAGTTATCGGCATAATTCATACGTTCTTTAGAGGTGGCCTGCAAAACTTTAGGCTGAGACCATAATTGTTTTCTGATAGTTAGATAATCATCCGTTAATATTTCTTTATTTCCACCAAAAGCATTTAATAAGCCTTCTTCTATTTTTTGTGATGCTGCTATTTTACTTATTAAAACGGTAATTCCTTTGCCAATAAAAGGTATTGTATTTAATCTATAAAGCATTTCGGGCTTAAATTGATATAATGGGGAGGCGGCAATGATGTATGATTTTACCTTGTCATTTTTGGTGGTTGCCATATGCGCTGCAATAGAACCTCCATACGAATGGCCCACTACTATAACAGAATCTAAGGCTAATTTATCAATAAGTTCATTTGCTATATTTACATTTGTTTTTATGGTAAAATCGTAATTGTTGGCTGTACTAAAGCCATGCCCGGGTCTGTCAAAAGCAGTAACCCTATGCGTTATTGATAAACTATCAATAATTGGTTGCCAGTCTTCAATTGAGCCGGGTGTACCGTGAATTAATAAAACATCTTGTCCTGCACCTTTTTGTATGTATCTAATATTTTCTCCATCAATATCAATAAATTGACCTTGCCAAGATTGCGTATGTGTTAAACTTCCCTCTTTAAAACTAGTAGTATTTATACTCCCCACAATAAATAAAGCAACTGCAATTAGGATAATAGAATAGAGTAGATATGTAAGTATTTTTTTCATTTATTTAATTAGGATTGTACTTTGTAGAAAGGTACGTTTTATCCGCCCACACGCTTTACGGTAAAACCTTTATTTTTTAAAATAGCCATTATCTTATCTCTATAATCGCCTTGAATAATAATCTTATCATCTTTAAAACTACCACCAACACTCAATGTTGTTTTTAATTCTTTGGCTAACTTTTTAAAATCAGCTGTAGCGCCAGTATACCCTTCAAGAATCGTTATTGGTTTTCCTTTCCTTTTTTCATATTTACAAATAATAGGATCATCTTGTAACCAAATGTCACTTTTCTTTTCTATGGGATCCTCCTTTTTAGGGATATGCTCGGGAAATAAATTTTTTAATTGATCTTGTAAATCCATTTTTATTTTTATGTTCGGGATACGAGTACTTATTTTTTTATTAATCCTAGTTCAATCAATCGCTCATTCAAAAACTCACCAGCAGTAATATCTTCAAATTGTTTTGGATGGTTGCTGTCAATACAGTTTTCTAGACAGTCTAAAGGCATATCACTAACTGGATGCATGAAAAAAGGAATTGAATACCGCGAAGTTCCCCATTTTTCTTTAGGCGGATTCACTACTTGGTGTATGGTAGATTTTAATCGATTATTTGAATGACGTGACAACATATCACCTACATTTATTACTAATTCATCGGTTTCGGCAATGGCATCTAACCACTCACCTTTATGGTTTTGTACTTGTAAACCTTTGCCTTGCGCACCCATTAACAAAGTAATTAAATTAATATCACCATGGGCTGCAGCTCTTACAGCTTTTTTAGGCTCATTCTTGATAGGAGGATAGTGAATCGGACGTAAAATACTATTACCATTTTCAACGTATTGGTCAAAATAATGCTCCTCTAAACCTAAAAATAAAGCTAATGCTCTTAATACATAAATACCTGTTTTTTCTAACATTTTATAGGCTTCTTTACCAACAATATTAAATTCAGGCAATTCTTTTACAACAACATTTTTTGGATACTCTTTTGCGAATTTTGAATTAGGATCTACATATTGACCAAAATGCCAAAATTCTTTTAGATCACCTTCTTTTTTGCCTTTTGCACTTTCTTTACCAAAAGAGATATAACCTCGCTGTCCACCTGTGCCTTCAATTTCATATTTTTTTTTGACATTGTCTTGCAAGTCAAAGAATAATTTTATTTGTGTATAAAGATTCTCTACCAATTCATTACTCAAAAAATGACCTTTTAAAGCCACAAAGCCTATATTTTCATAAGCTTTCCCAATTTCATCAACAAAATGTTGCTTTTTTTGAGGATCATTTGATAAAAAATCTGATAGATTTACACTAGGTATATTCGCCATGATAATTTGTAAAGAATAGGTAAAATTAAATAAAAATTATTATTTATCCTTTTTGTATAAAGGAATTAAGTAGGAAATGGTGTAATTAAAACCAAATCCGGAATTGTTAAGAAAAACTCTATTAAAACCAGGAACGAATAGATTTTTAAATCCTTCAGGCTCTTTAGTGGCTATTATTTTTTTTCCGCTAAAACTAAAACCCAAATATAAATTATTAAGTACTTCGGCTTTTATGCCCAGAACAATTTCTGCCCAATGTGCATTTAGATTGTCAAATTTCTGTCCGTTTTCAACAGTAGCGAAATCGTCTAAAAAAGCATCATTATTAACGGTAAAACTATTTAAAGTCTGACTAAAGGTACTATAGCCATATCTAAAACCTACATAAATGGCATTTTCCATATTTAACCAATTTTCGTAAGCATTATAATCTACCCCTGCTTTTAAATAAGAACCATCTGTTGTGAAATTGATAAAATCTTCACTAGTGGTATTTTCTAAATAACCCAGTTCTGCAGCAACATATAATTTTTTTGATATTCTGAAATCACCTACTAGTTCTAGTCCTTTTCTATCTTCATCAAAAAAAGCATTTACCGGATTAAATACATCGATACCAACTCTTAATCCGTATTTATTTTTAATGATAGTATCTGTAGATTGTGAATCATATTTTTGCGAAAATGAAACAATACAGCTAAATAAAAAAAGTATATTAATGAAATATTTTAACATGTGCACCAGTTTCATTATCAATAGTTTGTGTAATTGTTTCAACATTATGAATCCAATTATTTGAATCTAATAAGTAATTAGTATTGTTGAAAATTGTTTTAAATCCGCATGAGCGTCCGACAAATACATTTGAAGGATCATAATTAACAGTTAATGTATCTCTTATAAATGTATTTTGATCACTATCTAATGTTAATATAAATTGAGTACTATTATCAGTTACTTTTAATGGTATAAGGATAGAATCTGTTGATGAAAAACTTAAGGAGTCATTTTCAATACCCATAACTTTTACAGATAACTGACTAAATTTTTTGAATAAAGTGTTATTGTCATTGTCATAAAATCGTACAATAAGATGGGGTGTAATCTCATCAATACAAATATCATCACGTTCACAACTGTTAATGGTAATAAAAGTTATTATAATAAGTAGTACACGTATAAAGTTTATTTTCATTCTAAAGTAATAAAATTGATTTACGATTTAATTATATAATTCAATAGTTAACTTAAAATCCGTTAACCTTTAACTTCTAAGTTTCAAAAGTACAACATTTTCTACATGATGTGTCTGCGGAAACATATCAACGGCTTGTGTTTTAATAATTTTGTATTTTTCATTAAGTAATTCTAAATCTCTTGCTTGGGTAGCAGAATTACAACTTATATATACAATTTTATCTGCGGCTATATTTAACAATTGCTCAACCACTTTTCTATGCATACCATCTCTTGGCGGATCGGTAATAATTACATCAGGATGCTCATGCTTATTAATGAAATCGTCGGTAAAGAATTTAGCCATATCGCCTACGTAAAATTCAACATTTTTAATATTATTGAGCTTGGCATTCTCATTAGCATCTAAAATGGCTTCAGGCACACTTTCAATGCCAATTACTTTCTTGGCTTTTTTAGCAACAAATTGAGCAATGGTACCAGTACCGGTATAAAGGTCATAAACTACTTCATTACCCGTTAGGTCAGCAAAATCTCGAGCAATTTTATACAATTCATACGCTTGATCAGAGTTGGTTTGATAAAAAGATTTCGCATTGATTTTAAATCGCAATCCTTCCATTTCTTCAAAAATATGATCTAAACCTTTATATAAAACTATTTCTTGGTCATAAATAGTATCATTTGCTTTTTGATTGATGATATATTGTAGTGAATTGATTTCAGGAAATTTTTCAGATATATAGTCTAATAATAATTCTCTCTTTTTCTTATCATCTTCAAAAAACTGAATCACCAACATGATCTCTTTTGTAGAGACAATACGCAACATCATCGTACGTAATAATCCTTTTTGTTCACGTGGATTGAAAAAGGATAGCTCATTTTCGATGGCGAACTCTTTAATTGAATTTCGAATGGCGTTTGACGGATCTTCTTGTAAATGACATGTATTAACGTCTAAAATCTTATCCCACATTCCCGCAATATGAAAGCCTAAAGCATTTTTATTATCAATTTCTTCGTCTGAATTAATTTCTTCTAGCGTTAACCAACGATTACTTGAAAAAGAAAACTCCATTTTATTTCGATAGAAATACTGTTTTTTTGAACCTAGAATAGGAGTGATCTGAGGTAGTTCTACGTGACCAATTCTTTTTAAATTATTGACAACTTCTTTTTCTTTAAAAAATAATTGATCTTCATATTTCATATGTTGCCATTTGCAACCACCACAAAACTCAAAGTGTTCGCATATTGGTATTGCCCTTTTATCAGATAATTTTTTAAAATGAACAGCTTTACCTTCGTAATAAGCTTTTCGCTTCTTAAAGGTTTGTACATCTATTACATCACCAGGAACAGCATTTGATAAGAAAATTACTCTTCCGTCGGGGGCTTTAGCAACCGCTTTGCCTTTAGCACCGGCATCAATTACCTCAATATTCTCAAAAACTATATTTTTATTTCTTCTTGACATGGGGCAAAAATAACAATAGCGATAAATATAAACATCATATGTTTGTGATAATCTTTAGTTAAATTATGATTTTATTTGAACTAGTGTATTTTAATAGTATTCTGTTAAAGACATAGCTGTCGAAAAGTTTGTAACAAGAGTAGTAGGAGTATCTCAGAATATAAAATATGAACTTCTGAGTTCGACAATGAGGACAATTTATCTAAAGCAGATAAATATTTGAATTACAAAGGGTAGTGCTGTGAGCAGCATCTAAGAATTAAACAAGAAAAAAGCATCAGCCTCAGAAGGCGGATGCTCTTAATAAAATTATATAAGAAAAATTACTTTGCTACTTTACGCATATAAGCGGTTACAGCTTGTAACTCTTCAGGACTCATATCTTTTACAAAACCGTCTAAGTTAGCTTTCATTATTGCAACTTGACCAGGATCTGTATCTACGATAGCTTCGGCATTTCCTTTTAAGAATTTTACAAGATTACCACCTTTTT
>Ga0209633_10003732_pt1 | contig 13991 bp, 10 predicted proteins | sample Cruoilmetagenom1_FD_187290 | JGI IMG/M metagenome (GOLD analysis project Ga0209633, IMG submission 187290) | Oil polluted marine microbial communities from Coal Oil Point, Santa Barbara, California, USA - Sample 1 (SPAdes) (version 2) | ecosystem: Environmental > Aquatic > Marine > Oil seeps ... | reverse complement strand
GCGCATCGGCGTCAATGCCGGCTCGCTGGAGCGGGACCTCCTGGAAAAATACGGCGAGCCGTGCCCAGAGGCGATGGTCGAAAGCGCCCTCAACCATGCCCGCATCCTTGAAGATCAGGACTTCTTCGAATTCAAAATCTCGTGCAAGGCATCTGATGTCTTCCTCGCGGTGGCCGCCTATCAAGGTCTGGCCGATGCGTGTGACTATCCTTTGCACATCGGGGTGACCGAGGCCGGCGGATTGCGCAGCGGGACCATCAAGTCCTCGATCGGGCTTGGGTCGCTTTTGTGGGCCGGTATTGGCGATACGTTACGGGTCTCCCTCTCCGCCGATCCGGTGGAGGAGATCAAGGTCGGCTTTGACATACTCAAGGCTTTGAACTTGCGCCACCGCGGCGTCAACGTCATCTCCTGCCCCTCCTGCGCGCGGCAGCAATTCCAGGTGATCAAGACGGTCGAGGTGCTGGAGAAACGCTTGGCCCACATCACGACGCCCATGACCGTTTCGGTCATCGGCTGTGTGGTCAACGGGCCGGGCGAGGCGCGCGAGACCGACATCGGTTTTACCGGTGGCGGCAACGGCACGCACCAGGTCTATATCAACGGCTTGCCGGACCATCGTCTGAAGGACCGGGACATCGTCGATCATTTGGTCAGCTTGGTCGAGCGCAAGGCCGCCGAGATCGAGGCCGCCGCTGAAGGTGAAGATCGGCGCACCGCCATCGCTTCCTAGCGAAATCTGGAGAAAGAATTTGCCCGCGCTGCAGCCGGTTCGCGGTACTCACGATATATTGCCCGATGAGATGCGCCGCCATCGCCGCGTCATCGAGACGGCGCGCGATCTGGCCGAACGCTACGGCTATCTCGAAATGTCGACGCCGATCTTTGAATTTACCGAGGTCTTTCGCCGACCATTGGGCGAGACCTCGGATGTGGTCTCGAAGGAGATGTACAGCTTCGCCGACCGGGGCGGCGAGGAGATCACCTTGCGCCCGGAGGCGACCGCCGCGGTGGTGCGTGCCTTTTTGAGCGCCGCGCTGACCCACGAGTTGCCGTGCAAGTTCTTCAGCCACGGCCCCATGTTCCGCTACGACCGGCCGCAAAAAGGGCGGCAGCGGCAATTCCATCAGATCAATGTGGAACTGCTGGGGGTTGCCGAGCCGCTTGGCGACATTGAGATGATCGCCCTCGGTATCGATATTTTGGCGGAGCTTGGGGTGCTGGGGCGGACGCAGCTGGAAATCAATACCCTCGGCGATCCCGAAAGCCGCAAGGCCTACCGCGACGTTCTGGTCGGCTATTTCTCCGATCACCGGGACAAGCTATCGGCCGAGAGCGTTGAACGCCTTTCGCGCAATCCGCTGCGCATCCTGGACTCGAAAGATCGGGGTGACCGCAAGGTAGCAGCGGGCGCGCCCGCGTTGAGCGACTATCTGAATCAGGCCAGCCGCGACTTCTTTGCGGCGGTGACCGAGGGGCTCGATGCCCTGGGCATTGCTTACCGCCTGAACCCGCAGTTGGTGCGTGGCCTCGACTACTACACCCATAGTATCTTCGAGATCACCACTGAGGATCTGGGTGCGCAGGCCACGGTCATGGGCGGTGGTCGCTATGATGGCCTGGTCGAGCTACTCGGCGGGCCGCCGACGCCCGGTGTCGGCTGGGCGGCGGGGATCGAGCGGTTGGCCATGCTTATGACTGAGGCGCCGCCGGCGCCGCGGCCGATTGCCATGGTTCCGCTGGGCGCGGCGGCGGAAGGCAAGGCCCTGCGCATTGTTCAGGCGTTGCGCCGCGCCGGGTTCGCCGTCGATCTGGGTTTTTCCGGCAACCTGAAAAAACGCATGCGCCGGGCCAATAAGGTGGGCGCGCGCGCCGCCGTCATCCTGGGCGACGATGAATTGGCCGGCAATGCCGCCACGGTCCGCGATCTCGATTCCGGTGACCAGGAGCTCGTCTCCCTAGATGCGTTGAGCGAGCACCTGGCCCGGTTCCGTTAGCTACGGCAAGTGGCCCAGGTGGCCATGGAGTCTCACACATCACTCGTTGCCGTGGGCATCAGCACTCGCTCTGCGTCGGCGGCGCTGCGCGAGCGCTTGTTCGCCAGCGAGCCGGACCAGGCGGCGTTGCTCGCGGCCGTGCGCGAGTCGGGTCTTGTGGACGGCATGGCGGTAGCGACCTGCGAGCGGATGGAGCTGTGGGCGGCGGCTGGCGAGCCCGATCCGGCCACCGTCTTTCTTGAGCTGTTGGCCCGCGAGACGGGCGTCGAGACGGCGGAATTGCGGGACCAGGTTTACAGCCATCGGGACGATGCGGCCGCGCGGCATATGTTTGCCGTCGCCGCGTCGCTGGACAGCCAGGTGGTCGGCGAGCCACAGGTTCTTGGCCAGATAAAGGAATGCCACCGGCAGGCCGCGGCGGCGGGAATAATCGGACCCACAATCGAGTCGGTTTTGCAGGCCGCCTATGGCGCCGCCAAACGGGTGCGTGGCGAAACACCTTTGGCGCAGCAGCCTGTCTCCATCGCCGCCTCGGCGACGCTTGTCGCCCGCGATGTCCATGGTGATTTGGGGCGCCGAACCGGCTTGTTGATCGGCCTGGGGGAAATGGGCGAGTTTCTGGCCGCCGAGCTCAAGGACGCGGGTATCGGCGATCTGGTGGTCGTGCACACGTCGGTTGCCCGCAGCGAGGCGGCGGCGCGGCGCCTGGATTGTCATTTCCGCCCCTGGGAAGAGCTTGGCGATGCTCTGGCCGGCGCCGACATCGTCGTCTCCGCCATGGGCACCGGACGCTATGCGGTGACCGCGCAAATGGCTGAGGCGGCATTGAAGCGGCGCCGGCGCGAGGCGATACTCTTCATAGACGCCGCCTTGCCTGGCGACATCGACCCGGCGGTGGGGCAGCTTGATGCGGCCTTTGTGTTCGACTTGACGGATCTGGAACGGGTGGCGCGGCAAGGCAAGGCGACGCGCGAAGCGGCCACCGCGGCGGCCTGGCGTATCCTCGATGATGAGATTGCCGCGTTTCAGCGGCGTCGCGCCGAACGCGGCGCCGGGCCCTCCGTAACCGCGCTGCGCCGCCGGTTCGAAGCTATGCGCGCCGAGGTCCTGGCGGATTCCCGGCTCAGCCCCGACGAGGCAACGCGCTTGCTGCTCAACCGGCTGCTGCACGATCCGTCGGAGATATTGCGCCAGGCGGCGGCGGATGCGAGCACGGATACGGATTTGGACGCGGCCCTGCGCCGCCTGTTCAAACTTGATCAAAACGGAGAAGAAGACCGGTGAACCTGGACGAAAACCTGGACCGTGTGTTGCGCCGCTATGACGAGTTGAGCGCCCGTGTCGCGAGCCACGAGCAACCCGGCTCCGCCGACTACACGCGCATGCTGCGGGAATACGCCGATCTCACCACGACGGTGGAGAGCATCACCGAACTGCGTGAGGCGCAGCGCGAGTTGCGCGATCTAACCGATATGATCGCGGCGGATGATACCGATACCGAAATGCGCAAGCTGGCGGAAAGTGAGCGCAACGAGCTGAACGCTCGCCTGCCCACGCTTGAGCGCCAGGTCATGCTACAGCTTCTGCCGAAGGACGAAGCGGACCAGCGCAACGCGGTCCTGGAAGTGCGTCCCGGTACGGGCGGCGATGAAGCGGCGCTGTTCGCCGCCGATCTGTTCCGAATGTATCAACGCTATACCGAGGCGCACGGCTGGCGCTTCGAGACGCTGGCCTACGGCGAAACTGAAATCGGCGGCTGCAAGGAAGGCAGTGCGCTCATTTCCGGCGCCGGGGCTTTCGCCCGGTTGAAATTCGAATCGGGTGTGCACCGGGTACAGCGCGTGCCGACGACCGAATCCAGCGGCCGCATTCATACCTCGACGGCGACCGTCGCGGTGCTGCCCGAGGCCGAGGAAGTGGATGTGCATATCGATGACAAGGATCTGCGAGTCGACACCTACCGCTCGCAGGGCGCCGGTGGACAGCATGTGAATACCACCGACAGCGCCGTGCGCATCACGCATCTGCCCAGCGGCATCGTCGTGCAGTGCCAGGACGAAAAATCGCAGCACAAGAACCGGGCCAAGGCCATGAAGGTGCTGCTCGCCCGCCTCTATGACCGCATGCGTCAGGAGCAAGAGGACGAGTTGGCGGCGACACGGCGCAGCCAGGTGGGCAGCGGCGACCGGTCGGAGCGTATCCGCACCTACAATTTTCCACAGGGGCGGGTTTCGGACCACCGGATTAACCTGACTCTCTACAAGCTGGACCGGATCATGATCGGCGAGGCATTGGACGAATTCGTCGATGCCCTCATCGCCGAGGATCAGGCCGCGCGCCTGGCGGCTATGCAATGAAGCCGCTGGCACGCGAGGAAGATGGCGAGACCGTGGCGCAGGCCCTGGCAACCGGCGCGGCGCGCTTGCGCGGTGCCGGGGTGGCGGCGCCGCGACGCGACGCCCTGCTGCTTCTGGCCGCCGCGTTGGAGGTCGATGCGAATATGCTGCGGCTGCGGCCGGAGCGGCTCCTCGATGCGGCTGAATGGTCGGCATTCGAGACCTTGCTCAGCCGCCGTGCGGGGCGCGAGCCGGTCTCGCGCATTGCCGGGACGCGGGAGTTCTGGAGTCTGCCGTTCAAGATTACGCGCGACACTCTGGACCCCAGGCCCGATAGCGAAACTTTGGTCGAAGCCGTGCTTGCGCGCATCGGCGACCGCGGCGCGCCGCTTGATATTCTCGATTTGGGCACTGGCAGCGGGTGCTTGTTGTTAGCGCTACTCAACGAACTGCCGGCGGCGCGCGGTCTGGGTGTGGATATTTCGGAAGGAGCACTCAAGGTTGCGCGCGAAAACGCGGTGGCTCTCGGTCTGGCCGGGCGGGCGGATTTTCTATGTGCCCCTTGGGGCGCAGCGCTGGGCGGTGCCTGGCAAGTAATTGTTAGTAATCCGCCTTATATACTTTCTGGCGAATTACCCGATCTCGCGCCGGAAGTGCAGGATTTCGATCCGCCCCTGGCGCTGGCCGGTGGCCCGGATGGCCTCGATGCCTACCGCGCCCTGGCCCCGGAGATTGCCCGGCTGATGGCCGCAGGAGGCCTCGCCGCGCTGGAAATAGAGACGACACAGATCGATACCGTGGAAGCGCTGCTGCGTACCGCCGGCCTGAGGGATTTCGGTCGCGAGCGGGATTTGGCGGGAAATTGGCGATGTCTTCTGGCCGGAAATGCCGCGCGGCCGGCGGATTGGCGAAAATAGTAGTTGGAATGCGGCTGATTCCTCTCTAAGTTGGAGGTATAGAGCCTAAGGCTCCGGCGTCCGTGGAGGACGCCCCACGACTCCCAATTTTGTGTCTGTGGCAAGGTGCTCGCGCGCTCGCCGGTTTGGCGATGCTTAGAAGACGCGAGCAAGATAACTAAACAATTAGAAGCAAGTGGGTTCATGAAACCTGGATCGAATGGGCGTCGGCCGCGCGGTAGGCCGAATAGAAAACAACAGCACGGCGGCCCGTCACGGCCGAACAACTTTGATAGTAGCGGTCCCGAAGGTCGCGTTCGGGGCAATGCCCACCAGGTCTACGAACGGTATTTGGCCATGGCGCGGGATGCTGTTTCCGCGAGCGACCGTGTCGCCGCCGAGACCTATTATCAGTACGCGGAACATTATTTCCGCGTGCTCAATTCCAGCACCGATCCGCAGCAGAATGGCCAAGCACGGCAAGACCGGGGCGGCGGTGACGGCCGGCGTGATGATAAACGGCAAGATGGCGGCCGACAGGATCGTAGCCGTCAGGAGAATACCCAGCAGGATGGGCGGCGGCCAAGCGAGGCGCAGAATGGTAGCCAGCCGTTGACGCCGGCGGCGCCGGCGGCGCCGGTAGGCAATGGCCAGGACGCGCCAGCACAGCCCGCGCCAGCACAGCCCGCGCCAGCACAGCCCGCACGGTCGGAGAATCGGGGCGGCCGGCAGCCGCGGCGGACAGCGCCGGCGGCGCCCGCAGCGGAGAAGACTAAGGGCAATGGCGCGGCGGCGGAGTCGGACAACACGGCTGCGCAACCGAATCCGAACGCAGACGGCGGCGATTGCGAGCCCGTCAGTATCTAAACTACGCCAAACACGAATAGGCCTGTCGGATCGGAGATCGGACAACCTGTCTATGGCGGCTCGGCGGCTCGGCTAGCCCTTTTTTAGTCATCACCGCGCATGACGATCTGTTTTTCGTGATAATGGCGGACACACGGGACCGATTGGCGAGTCGGTCTACACCGGAACCTTGATGGTATCGCCGGTGGCAATGTCGCCGCCGCGCAGCACTTCCGCATAGATGCCCATATCCACATGCCCGAAACCCTGCTGCAAGGCGCGCGGGATGTTCATGTCGCGCGCCGCTGTTTCCGGATCGACATTGGTGGCCCCGCAGCGGTCGATTCGCTTGGTGACGCGCAGGCGTGTTTCACCGATGGCAAACTCGCACCCGACCCATGAAAACTCGCTCCACGCCGGTGTGTCCGTCAGGTAAAGGTTGGCGCGAAAACGCAAGGGATTTACGGGTTGGCGGACGACCCGTTCCAGATCCTGCACGCTGGCTAGATTGATCAGCGAGACATATTTTTCCCGCACGTCGCTGAACATATGCCCGGCGGCCTCAAGCAGGCGCGGCGTGCCGCGCGCCGCATCGCCCATGAATCCGGCGAAGAACTGACCGATCAGCGTCTGACCCATGGGCTCGGTAGCCTTGGCTTGGACCACCGGTTTTCCACTGCGGCTGATGGTCAGCAGTCCGGTCTCTGGCACGAAGGCGACGGTAAGTTGTGCCAGCTTCTCGTCTCGTAGAAGCATGAGAAAATTGGTCTTAGGCAGCCACTGCGGGGCATTCCGGTCAAATTGGGTGGCGCCATGGGCGATGGCGAACCGGCGATCATGCGGCAGGCCCTGGCCAGGGCTGAGATGCGCCCCTTGCAAGGATTCCGCGCTTAGGCCTTTGACCGGGTAGCGGCAGATGTCGGCGATACGTGGGGCTACGGAGGTCATCGGGGGGCCTGTGAGGCGGGCTGGGCCCAGAAGCTAAGACTGCCGCGGCCTGCTGAGTCAACCACCGGGCAAAACCGCGCGTGCCGAACCTTGTGTCCTAAATGCAACACCCCATATCGAACCTGAAGGGGGCCTTTTGGCGGGTCTGATCTTGATCAATCTGCCGTTCACCGCGGGCCGCTAGACTAGGACGCGGGGACAGGCTGAATTTAGGCATCATCGGCCGCATGCTGCATAGTGCGGGTGCGGGCGAGGAGGGCGAGGGAAGTATGGATTTCGAGAAATTCACCGAGCGTTCGCGCGGTTTCGTGCAGGCCGCCCAGGCGGCGGCTCTGCGCCAAGGTCATCAGCAAATTACGCCGGAGCATCTGCTCAAGGTGCTCCTCGACGACAGCGAAGGCTTGGCGGCCAATCTGATTGGCGCCGCCGGCGGCGATGCGGGCCGCGCCCTACAGGCGGTCGATGCGGCGCTGGGCAAGCTGCCGCGGGTCGAGGGATCCGGCGCCGGCCAGGCCTACTTGGGCGCGGAAATGGCGCGCGTCTTCGAACAGGCCGAGGCGGTCGCCAAGAAAGCCGGCGATAGTTTCGTTACCGCCGAGCGCCTGCTCCTCGCCCTGGCCATGGCCAGCGGCACGGCATCCGCGCGGGCGCTGGCGGACGCGGGCGTGACGGCGCAAGCGCTGAACGCCGCCATCAACGATCTGCGCAAGGGCCGCAAGGCGGATAGCGCCTCGGCCGAGGAGAGCTATGACGCGCTGAAGAAATACGCGCGTGATCTGACCGCCGTGGCGCGCGAGGGCAAGCTCGACCCGGTCATCGGCCGCGACGAGGAAATTCGCCGCACCATCCAGGTGCTTTCGCGCCGGACCAAGAACAACCCGGTGCTGATCGGCGAGCCGGGCGTGGGCAAGACGGCCATTGTGGAGGGCCTGGCCCAGCGCATCGTCAACGGGGACGTACCGGAAAGCCTGAAAAACCGCCGCCTCATGGCCTTGGACCTGGGGGCCATGGTGGCCGGCGCCAAATTCCGCGGCGAGTTCGAGGAGCGCCTGAAGGCGGTCCTGCAGGAAATCGCCGCCGCCGAGGGTGAGATCGTCGTCTTCATCGACGAGCTGCATACCCTAATCGGTGCCGGCAAGGCGGAGGGTGCCATGGACGCCTCCAACATGCTCAAGCCGGCCTTGGCGCGCGGCGATCTGCACTGCGTCGGCGCGACGACCCTGGACGAGTACCGCCAGCACATCGAAAAAGACGCGGCCCTGGCCCGCCGCTTCCAGTCGGTCTATGTGGCCGAGCCGAGCGTCGAGGAGACGGTCTCCATCCTGCGTGGCCTGAAGGAGAAGTACGAGCTGCATCACGGTGTGCGCATTACCGATGCGGCGATTGTCGCCGCCGCCACCTTGAGCAACCGCTACATCACCGACCGGTTCCTGCCGGACAAGGCCATCGACCTGATTGACGAAGCGGCCAGCCGCATGCGCATGGAGGTCGATTCAAAACCAGAAGCGATCGACGAGATCGACCGCAAGCTGATCCAACTGAAGATCGAACAGGCGGCCTTGCAGAAGGAAAGCGATAAGGCTTCGAAGGAGCGGCTGAGTAAGCTGGTCGGTGAGATTGGCGATCTCGAGAAACAATCGGAGACCTTGACCGCCCAATGGCAGGCCGAGAAGGACACCCTGGCGGGGTCTCAGAAATTGAAGGAAGAGCTTGATCATGCCCGCGGCGAGCTGGAGATCGCTCAGCGCGAGGGCAAGCTGGAGCGGGCCGGCGAATTGGCCTACGGCATGATCCCCGATTTGGAGCGTAAGTTGGCCAAAGCCGAGGAGGCCGGGCAAGGCGGCATGCTGAACGAGGATGTCACCGAGGCCGAAATCGCCGGCATCGTCTCGCGCTGGACCGGGGTACCGGTCGATAAGATGCTACAGGGCGAGCGCGACAAGCTGTTGAGCATGGAAGACGCCCTGCGCGCTCAAGTCATCGGCCAGGACGAGGCGATCGTCGCCATCTCGAATGCGGTGCGCCGCGCCCGTGCCGGCCTGCAGGATCCGCAGCGGCCCATCGGATCGTTCGTCTTTCTCGGCCCCACGGGTGTCGGCAAGACCGAGCTGACCAAGGCCCTGGCTCGCTTCCTGTTCGACGATGAGGGCGCGATGATTCGCCTGGATATGTCGGAGTACATGGAAAAGCATTCGGTTGCGCGCATGATCGGCGCGCCCCCCGGCTATGTGGGCTATGAGGAAGGCGGTGCGCTGACCGAGGCGGTGCGCCGGCGGCCCTTCCAGGTCATCCTGTTCGACGAGATCGAGAAGGCGCACCCGGATGTCTTCAACATCCTGTTGCAGGTGCTTGACGACGGGCGCCTGACGGACGGGCACGGCCGGGTCGTGGATTTCCGCAACACGCTGATCATCATGACCTCGAATCTGGGTGGCGACATTCTGGCGTCGCAGCCGGAAGGCGAAGACAGCGGCGCCGTGCGCGAGCAGGTCATGGAGGTGGTCCGCGCCGCCTTCCGCCCGGAGTTTCTCAACCGGCTGGACGAGATCCTGCTGTTCCACCGGCTCAGCCGGGCGCAGATGACCGGCATCGTCGACATCCAGATCGCCCGCCTGGCGGCCATGCTGGACGAACGCAAGATCACCCTCAACCTGGACAACCAGGCCCGCGCCTGGCTGGCCGAACGGGGCTACGATCCGGTCTACGGGGCCCGGCCGCTAAAGCGCGTCATCCAACGCGAACTGCAGAACTCCCTGGCCGGCCTGATCCTGGAAGGCAAGATCGGCGACGGCGATACGGTCGATGTGAGTGCCGACGGCAACGGTCTGGTCATCAACGGCGAGATCGTGCAGGCTGCCTGATCAAACCGTTTCACGGATACGGAGAAGGTCGTGCAGGATTGGCATATCGCGCAGTTGAATATCGCAAACGCGCTCTATGATCTCGATGACCCACGCATCGCCGAGTTCGTCGCGCGCCTGGACGAGGTGAACGCCCTGGCGGACGACAGCCCCGGTTTCGTCTGGCGGCTGCAGACCGACTCAGGCAACGCGACCGACATCCAGGCGACGGATGATCCCCGCCTTGTCGTCAACATGTCAGTTTGGGAAAACGTCGAGGCGTTGTTCGACTTCGCCTACAAGTCCGCGCACCGCCTTGTCTTGCGTCAGCGGCGGGAGTGGTTCGCGCCGCCGAAAGGCGCCTATCAGGTGCTTTGGTGGGTGCCGGCGGGCACGCAACCGAGCGTGCAAGAAGGCCTGGACCGCCTGCGCCTGCTGGACGAGCAAGGGGCGAGCGCAAGCGCCTTTACCTTCAAAGCAAAATTCCCGCCGCCGGGCCTAGCCGGCGCACCGGAGGATCTCAAGCCCGACCCATACTGCGTCGGCTGGGACTAGGGCGGGAGTAGACGCCACCCGTCATCCCGGACGGTCCGTCAGGGCCGATCCGGGATCCATCTCTCAGGTATTATCGCGAAGCTGGATCCCGGCTCTCCGCTTCGCTGCGGCCGGGATGACGAAGGGGGTAAGCTAGCAGCTACCCGATGCTGCCGCACCCGCGCTCGGTCAATCGGCCTTGACCGTTTGGGTCACGCTTGGAGCGACGCCGCGCAAGGCGTCGGTTTCGGCCCGCCGGTCCGCGAACTGTTCCAGATCGGCGCCCTTCAGCTTCTCGCCCGAGGCCAGCTTGATTTTCGACGGATTGATCTGCTTGCCGTCGACTAGCACTTCGTAGTGCAGGTGCGGGCCGGTCGAGCGGCCCGTGGTTCCCACGTAGCCGATGATCTGTCCCTGCCGAACACGCGTGCCGGACCGCATACCTTTGGCGATGCGGCTCATGTGCGCGTAAGCGGTATGGTAGGTCGAGTTGTGGCGGATGCGCACATACTTGCCATAGGCGCCCTTGCGTCCGGCGATCCGGACGGTGCCATCGCCGGCGGCATAGATGGGGGTGCCCTTGGGGGCGGCGAAGTCGGTGCCCCGATGCATGCGTGTATACCCCAGGATCGGATGCTTGCGCATGCCGAAGCGCGAGGACAACCGGGCCCCGTCGATAGGCGTGCGCATGAGCGTCTTGCGCACCGACTGACCCTTGCTGTCGAAGAAATCGCTATAGCCGCTTTTCGGCGTGAAGCCATATAGGTCCAGGCGCTTGCCGGATAGCGTCATCGCGACGTGCCGCACGTCACCGGTCTTGGCCAGCGAGCCATCCGCCTCCAGCTTGGCGTCATAGAGGACCTCGAACCGGTCACCGGGCTGGATGTCGCGCTGAAAATCCACATCGAAGCTGAAAATCCGGATCAGCTCGATGAGCACCTGCGTGGGCACACCGGCGGCGGACGCATCGGCGGACAGATTGTTCTCGATCTGGCCGGTCACCAGGACAGTGGTTTCCTGCAATGGCCGGGCGATGGCCTCGGCCACGAAACCGTCACTCTCCGACCGGGTCACCCGGACGTCGCGCTCGACATCCGGCTGCAGGTTGAGCGCGAGCAACCGTGGCTCGGCATCGGGCGTGTCGGCGATCAGATCAAGGCGTATTTCCTGTCCCGGGCGTAGCTTGCGGGGACTAAAGACATCGCGCAGGGCGGTGATGGCTTCATGGGCCTCTTGCCGCTGAACCCCGGCGGTGGTCAGCATTTCCATCAACGTATCGCCGCTGGCCACGCGCAGGTTGCGCGAGATAGCGGCTGGTTGTGGCGGCGCTGTCTCCGGTTCTGCCGTGGAGGCGATCTGGCGCTCCTGGGGCTGCAAAAGCTCGGCATCGACGATGGATGAGCTGGGGGATGAGCTCGGCTCGCGGTGCCAAATGCCGGTCGGCCAGACGGCGTAGATGAGGCCACCAAGCAGCGGTAAGCTGAGAAGGCCGGCAAGCGTCGCCGCCTTTGCCGACCGGGTGATGGGTTGTATTTGTAGCCAGACGCGTCTCAAGTAGGAAGATCCCCCGTTGCTTCGGCTACTTGCCAGGTGTTGCTGGCCACCAAACTCGGTGGCCCGGATTTATGTGAACCTGATCTCACCAGTATCTTAGCAGGATATTCGTTAACATATCTTAACCGAGGTGCGGCCCCGCGCGCCGATTCGCGTAAGTATATGGAAAGTGCGGATGCGACTCACGCCTGTCAACCGGCATTTCCGCGGCCGAATCGTGGCGCTGGCGCGGCGGTCGCGGCGCGGACTATAGTCGGCGCCACGAACGGTGCCACGAACGGCGCCAGATATTCGAATGACCCCGAAGGAAACGGCATGCTTCTGCACCACTGCACCTGGCGCGAGGTCGAGGATCGCCTGGCGCGCGATACGGGCATCATTATCCCCATCGGCTCGACCGAACAGCATGGGCCCAACGGGCTTGTCGGCACCGACGCGCTCTGTGCCGAAGTGGTCGCGAAGGGCGTTGGCGAGGCGGTTGATGCGCTGGTCGCGCCAACGATTTCGGTGGGCATGGCGCAGCACCATTTGGGTTTTTCCGGCAGCATGACCCTGCGGCCCTCTACCCTCATCGCGGTGGTGCGCGATACGGTGCAGTCGCTCGCCCGGCACGGCTTCAACCGCATCTATTTTCTCAACGGTCATGGCGGCAACATCGCCACGGTCACCGCCGCGTTCTCCGAGGTCTATGCGGAGAGCAGCTTGGACGGCGAACGCCGCAACGCAGCAAGCCTGCGTTGCCGCCTGAAGAACTGGTACGACAGTCCGGTCGTGCGCAAGCTCTCGCGGGAGCTCTACGGCAGCGCCGAGGGCAGCCATGCGACACCTTCCGAAGTGGCGCTGACTCAGTACGCCTTTCCCGAAAGCGTTAAGTCGGCGGAGATGTCGCCGGCCATCGCGCCGAACGGGCCCATCCACGATGCCCTGGATTATCGCCGCCGGTTTCCCGATGGCCGGATCGGTTCGAACCCGGCGTTGGCCTCACCCGAGGCCGGCAAGCGGCTCTATGACGGGGCGGTCGCCGATCTGGCCACCGACTACCGTGAGTTCTTGGCCGCGGAATGATGCCGCGCCAGGCCGGCGCCGGCTGTAATGTGGGTGAAAGAATCACCGTGTAATCTGCCGCGCAGCCCCCTCCTTTCTGTCGATTTTACAGTCCGAAAGATCTAAATGCTCCCAGTGACTCGCCGGAGACTTCTTGCCCTTTTGGGCGGCGCCGCCGTTTTGGGTGTCGCCGCGCGGGCATTGCCGATCGGGCTGTTAGACGGTGACCGTAGCGCGGCGCCGGGCCCACTCGGCTATACACCGCCGCGATTGCCCCACCCGCTGCCCGTCTATACCCGCCGCGCAAGCAGCTTGGCTGGCCGGAGCGGAACGCCTGAAATTCTTCCGCCCTCGGCCACGGCGGAGCTTGCGACGTTCAAGGTGGTCGATGACCTTGTCGTACCGCCGGAGTTCGAGCGTTACGTGATCGTTCGATGGGGCGATCGGGTGTTTCCGGACGCCGAGCAGTACGTCGGCTACAACAACGACTTCAACGGATTCATTCCGGACCCACGGCGGCCCGGCGAGGGCATGCTGTGGATCAACCATGAGTTCGTCTCGCACCCATTCTCGGCAGTAGCATCGGGGGCGGCATCCGAGGAGGCATCGGAATCGTCGGGGAGTCCGGCCGAGGCCGACGGTGTATTCGAAACGTTCATCGGGTTTTCGTTGCCGCGCGACGATATCCACGAGCTGTTGGGCGAGATGCTTTACAACCTCGGTGGCTCGGCGGTGCGGTTGCGTCGCGATAAGGACGGGCGTTTCGCTGTGGTGGCGGGGCACGCGCTGAATCGACGTCTGCACGGTCTTTCGGGTCTGGCAATCAACGCGGAGCGGCGGGATCATTTCCGGGACGTGACGTCGTGGGGCACCCGCGCGCACCAGATCGGCGACTCCAACTACCTGGTTGGCACAGGCCCTGCCGCCACCGATGTCTTCGCGCGGCTCAGCTCTGATGGTCTTGGCAACCGCATTATCGGAACCGCCTTTTCCTGT
>Ga0209633_10003731_pt1 | contig 13992 bp, 13 predicted proteins | sample Cruoilmetagenom1_FD_187290 | JGI IMG/M metagenome (GOLD analysis project Ga0209633, IMG submission 187290) | Oil polluted marine microbial communities from Coal Oil Point, Santa Barbara, California, USA - Sample 1 (SPAdes) (version 2) | ecosystem: Environmental > Aquatic > Marine > Oil seeps ... | reverse complement strand
TTCCGATCTTCGTTGACCTTGCCCGGGGCCCGGCCGTAGCGGCCCTGTAGATAAAGCTTTACCTCGTTGGTGATGCTCTTGTAACGCTTGCCGGTGATGACATTCAACACCGCCTGGGTGCCGACGATCTGCGAGGTCGGTGTCACCAGCGGCGGGTAGCCGAGGTCCTCGCGCACGCGCGGGATTTCGGCCAGCACCTCGCTCATGCGGTTGAGCGCGCCCTGTTCCTTGAGCTGGTTGGAGAGGTTGGAGATCATGCCGCCGGGCACCTGATTGAGCTGCACGCGCGTATCGATGCCGGCGAATTCGCTCTCGAACTGGTGGTATTTCTTGCGCACCTCGTGGAAATAAAAACCGATCTCCTGCAGCAGTTCGAGATCCAGGCCGGTGTCGTAAGGGGTGTCGTGAAACGCGACCACCATGCTCTCGGTGGGCGAGTGGCTGGTGCCCCAGGCCATGGCGCTGATGGCGGTGTCGACATGACGGGCGCCGGCCTCCACCGCCTTGTACATGCTGATGTTGGCCACGCCGACGGTGGTGTGCGAATGAAAATGCAGCGGGATCTTCACCGCGTCGGCCAGCGCGGCAAACAGCTCGCTCGCCCGCGGCGGGGTCAGCAGTCCGGCCATGTCCTTGATGCACAGGCTGTGGCTGCCCATTTTTTCCAGCTCGACGGCCTGCTCGACGAAGTGCTCGACGGTATGCACCGGGCTGGTGGTATAACAGATCGCGCCCTGGGCGTGTTTGCCGGCCTTGATGACGGCGTCGATGGAGACCTTAAGATTGCGCAGGTCGTTCATCGCATCGAAGATGCGAAACACGTCGACGCCGTTTTCCGCGGTCTTTTTGACGAAGGCCTCGACCACATCATCGGAATAATGGCGGTAACCAAGCAGATTCTGCCCGCGCAGCAGCATCTGAATCGGCGTGTGCGGCAGCGCCTGCTTGAGTTTGCGCAGCCGTTCCCAGGGGTCCTCTTTCAGAAAACGCAGGCAGGCGTCAAAGGTGGCGCCGCCCCAGGCCTCCAGCGACCAGTAGCCGACGCGATCGAGCTTGTCGCAGACCGGCAGCATGTCCTCGGTACGCATGCGGGTGGCCAGCAGCGACTGGTGCGCATCGCGCAGAATCACATCGGTGACCAATACCTTTCCCGCTGGCACCTTGGCGGCTTGTGCCTTGGGCGCGGCGCCGGGCTTTTGTGTCGGCTTTTTCGCCGCCTTTTTGGCGGATTTGTTCGCGGATGCTTTTGCCATGATGTGCTTGTCTGTGTTCGCTGGGTTAGAGCCCGTGGTGAACCACGATGGCGGCGGCGATGGCCGCGGCCAGGTCCGCGGGCGGACGGCGAATGGAATAGTTTATCAGCTCCGGGTGCTTTTCCACGAAGCCGGTATCGAATTGTCCGGCGATGAATTCCGGGGTTTTCAGGATCTCCAGATGAAACGGCTTGGTGGTCTTGACCCCGTGCAGCCCGACATCCTTGAGCGCCCGCGTCGAGCGCCGCACGGTCTGCTCCCAGGTCAGGGCCCACACGGTGAGCTTGGCGCACATGGAATCGTAATAGGGTGGAAACTCGTAGCCGGTGTAGATAGCGGCATCGGTGCGTACCCCGGGGCCACCGGGGGAGTAATAACGGGTGATGCGGCCGAAGTTCGGCAGGAAGTCGTTTTTCGGGTCCTCGGCGTTGATGCGGAACTGGATCGCGAAACCGCGCCGGTCGACGTTTTCCTGGGCATAGGACAGCGGTTCGCCAGCGGCGATGCGGATCTGTTCCTGCACGATGTCGATGCCGGTAATCTGCTCTGTGATGGTGTGCTCGACCTGCAGCCGCGTGTTCATCTCCATGAAATAGAAATCGCCCTCCTGATTGAGCAGGAATTCCACGGTGCCGGCGTTCTGGTAGTCCACGGCCCGGGCGGCGCGTATCGCCAGCTCGCACACGGTCTGCCGTTGCGCCTCGGACAGCTGCGGGGAGGGTGCGACCTCGATCAGCTTCTGGTGGCGCCGCTGGATGGAACAGTCGCGCTCAAACAGGTGGATGATGTTGCCGTGCCCGTCGCCCAGCACCTGGACCTCGATGTGGCGCGGCTCGTCGATGCATTTTTCGAGATACACCTCGGCCGAGCCGAAGGCCTTGGTGGCCTCCGAGACCACGCGCTCGTAATTGCGCTGCAGCTCCTCGGGGCTATTGCAGCGGCGGATGCCGCGGCCGCCGCCGCCTGAGGTGGCCTTGAGCATCACCGGGTAACCCACTTGCTCTGCGATCGACAGGGCGTCGTTGAGATCCCTCAGATTGCTCTCCGTGCCGGGCACCACCGGCACCCCGGCGGCGATCATGGCCTCGCGCGCCGCGGTCTTATCCCCCATGCGGCGGATGACCGCGGAGTTCGGACCGATATAGGTAATGCCCCGGCGCTTGCAGATGTCCGGCAGCAGCGGATTCTCCGACAGGAAGCCATAGCCGGGGTGCAGGGCGTCACAGCCGGCGGCCACCGCCAGGTTCACGATGCGGTGGGCGTTGAGGTAGCCGCCCAGGGGGTCGGGGCCGAGATTGTAGGCCTCGTCGGCCTTTTTGACGTGCAGGGCGTGGCGATCGGCATCGGAGTAGATGGCGGCGGATTTCAGGCCCATTTCGGCACAGGCGCGGACGATGCGGACCGCAATTTCGCCGCGATTGGCCACAAGTATCTTGTTTATCAATGAATTAAGGCTCCGACGGGTGGCTGCCCGGGCAGCCGGAAATACGGCAATTTACCTGCGTCAGGCCAGCTTTTTACGGAAAGGGCCCTGAGGTGTCAATAGAGCCGAATTGAATAGGGAAAAGAAAAAATGTAGGTTTTGACACGACTTACATCCAATTAGTATGATCCGCGCCCTATGAAAGGTGGGTTGCCGGCGTTTATTGACCCTTTGCACCTGGCCCGGGAGGGCGCCCGGCTCGTGGGCCGGCTGCCGCTCGAATCCATGCGGCGCCTCGAGGCGGCCTGCCTGGAGGACCGCGGCAGCGTTGAGCTCGATTTACAGTTCGAGCAGAACGCGCAGGGTCTGGGACAGATGCGCGGTCACATCGAGGCGCAATTGACCGTGAGCTGCCAGCGTTGTCTGGAGCCGATGGCGTTGACGCTGAAAAGCGACCCGCGGGTGCTGCTGCTGAGCGGCGAGGACAAGCAGGAAGCGCTCGCCGCCGGCGCCGATATGATCGTGATCACCAAACCGGTATCGCTGGTCGAGCTGGTGGAGGACGAACTATTATTAGCGATGCCGATGATGCCCATGCATCCGCGCGAGGCGTGCCCGGCGGCGGCTTTCTTGGCTCCCGGCGCGGCCGAGGACGAAGCGACAAGTGAAAACCGGCCGTTTTCGGTGTTAGGTAAACTGAAACGGCCACGAGAGTAACGAATTAATTTACATTATTTAGTGAGGAATCAACATGGCGGTACAGAAAAGCCGAAAAACACCCTCCAAGCGGGGCATGCGACGCTCGCACGATCGCCTCTCCGCTCCGACCTTGTCGGTCGAGTCGGGCAGTGGCGAGGTGCATCTGCGTCACCGGGTCAGCCCCAGCGGATTTTATCGCGGCCAGAAAGTGATCGAGACCAAGACCGATTAGCCCGGCGGTTGAACAGCGATAGAACCGCCAAAGCAGCGGGAATCTGAAATCTTGGCTGCCACCATAGCCCTTGACGCCATGGGGGGGGATCACGGTGTGACCGTGACCGTGCCCGCGGCGCTAGCGATGCTCAAGAAACACCCTGAGCTCGGGCTTATCCTGGTTGGGCGGCAGGACGAGATCGCGGCCGAGCTCGCCCGGCAGCACAGCATGGAAAGCGGGCGGCTGCGGGTCCATCACGCGGCCCAGGTCGTCGCCATGGACGAGCCGCCGGCGCAGGCCCTGCGCGCCAAGAAGGACTCTTCCATGCGTGTGGCGGTCAATCTGGTCAAGACGGGCGAGGCCAGCGCCTGTGTCAGCGCCGGGAATACCGGCGCGCTCATGGCCACGGCGCGTTTTGTGCTGAAGACCCTGCCGGGGATAGACCGGCCCGCCATCATGACCGCGCTGCCGACGATTGCCGGTCATGTCCACGTGCTGGACCTCGGCGCCAATGTCGATTGCACGCCGGAGCAGTTACTGCAGTTTGGTATCATGGGTTCCATCCTGGTCGCGACCACCGAGGGCAAGGCCAGGCCTACGGTCAGGCTGTTGAATATCGGTGAAGAGGACATCAAGGGCAACGAGACGGTAAAAAAGGCCGCCGAGTTGTTGCGCCAGAGCAAATTAAACTATTGCGGCTATGTCGAGGGCGATGAGATCTATACCGGTACCATGGACGTGGTGGTCTGCGACGGCTTCGTCGGCAACGTGGCCCTGAAAACCAGCGAGGGGCTGGCGCAAATGGTATCCCATATCATGAAACAGGAATTTCGCCGTACGCCATGGACCCGCCTGGCCGGACTGGTGGCGATGCCGAGTTTGCGGGCGTTTCACCGCCGGCTGGACCACCGGCGTTACAACGGCGCAAGCCTGGTGGGCTTGAGCGGTATTGTCATCAAGAGTCACGGCAGTGCCGACGTGTTTGCCTTCGGGCATGCCATCGAGGTCGCGCTGGCGGAGCTTGAGAGCCAACTGCCGCGGCGAATCAGCGAGGAGCTGCGTTCGCTGCTGGGTGAGCAAAGGGCCATACAGTGAAACCCAAATACGCGCGCATTATCGGCACCGGCAGTTACCTGCCGGAACGGATCATGTCCAACGCCGAGCTCGAACAGATGGTGGATACCACGGATGAATGGATCGTCAGCCGCACCGGTATCCGCGAGCGGCGCATCGCCGCGCCCGACCAGCTGACCTGCGACCTGGCCGAACACGCCGCGCGCCGGGCGATCGAGGCGGCCGGTATCGGCCATGGCGCCATTGATCTGATTATCGTCGCCACCACCACGCCGGACCAGATCTTTCCCAGCACCGCCTGTTTGCTGCAGGAGCGTCTGGGCATCCACGGTTGCGCCGCCTTCGATCTGCAAGCGGTCTGCACGGGGTTTGTTTACGGCCTGGGCGTGGCGGAAAAATTCATTCATACCGGGGCAGCGAACCGGGCGCTGGTGGTGGGGGCGGAGACCCTGTCACGAATTCTGGACTGGACCGATCGCGGCACCTGTGTGTTGTTCGGCGACGGTGCCGGTGCCGTGGTCATCGAAGCCCACGACGAACCCGGCATCATTTCCACGCATTTGCACGCCGACGGTAAATACAAGGATCTGCTCAAGGTGCAGGCGGGTGTGTCTCAGGGTTCCGACAGGTTGAAAGACGCCAATGCCTACGTCGAGATGCAGGGCAACGAGGTGTTCAAGGTGGCGGTCAATACCCTGGGGCGCATCGTCGATGAGACGCTGGAAGCCAATCACATGAAAAAATCCGATATCACCTGGCTGGTGCCGCATCAGGCGAACAACCGCATTATTGGCGCGACCGCCAAGAAGCTGGGGATCTCCATGGACCATGTGGTGGTCACCGTCGACCGGCACGGCAACACCTCGGCGGCATCGATCCCGCTCGCCTTCGACGAGGCGGTCCGTGACGGGCGCATCAAGCGCGGCGATACGGTGATGATGGAGGCCTTCGGCGGCGGTTTTACCTGGGGCTCGGTGCTGCTCAAATATTAAACGACATCAAGAAACGCGGAGAACGCAAAGGCGCTAAGGCGCAAAGAAAACCAAAGAATTTGTTTACTCAAAAATATTCCTGCGTCTCCGCGTTAATGCTACACGCATGGCGTGAAGGATTAACGATTGCAAATATTAAATGGCGATATTAAACGCAAAGAACGCAGAGTCACAAAGACGCCAAGAAAAATGATGAATTTGATTAACAATTGTCTCTCTGCGCCTCCGCGTACTCTGCGTTGATGCACAACGCATAAAGATGAAGGAATAATTAACGATGTCACTCGCGTTTGTCTTTCCCGGTCAGGGCTCGCAGTCGGTCGGCATGCTGAATGCGCTGGCCGACGCCTATTCCCAAGTCCTGGATACCTTTGCCGAGGCCTCTGATGCGCTCGGTCGGGACCTGTGGAAACTGGCGGCCAGCGGGCCGGCGGAGGCCTTGAACCAGACCGAGAATACGCAGCCGGCCATGTTGGCGGCGGGCGTTGCTGTGTGGCGGGTCTGGCGCGCCAGAGGCGGGGCGCTGCCGGTGGTGATGGCGGGCCACAGCCTCGGCGAATATAGCGCCCTGGTCTGCGCCAACGCACTCGATTTCGCCGATGCGGTGAGACTGGTGGCGGACCGCGCTCGGTTCATGCAAGAGGCGGTGCCGGTCGGGGAGGGCGGCATGGCGGCCATACTTGGCCTGGACGACGCGGCCACGCAGCGGCTCTGTGACGCCGCCGCGCAGGGCGAGGTGCTGGCGCCGGTAAATTTCAACTCACCGTCACAGGTGGTCGTCGCCGGCAGCGCTGGCGCCGTGGCGCGCGCCGTGGCCCAGGCCAAGCAGGCGGGGGCCAAACGGGCGATATTGCTGCCGGTCAGCGGACCGTTTCATAGTTCCTTGATGCAGCCTGCCGCCGAGCGCATGGCCGAGCGCCTGCGCCAGGTGCAGATCCGCTCACCCGAGATCCCGGTATTGCATAATGTTCATGTGCAGGCGGAGACCGAACCCGACGCAATCCGCGATGTGCTGGTACGACAACTTGCATCGCCCGTTCGATGGGTGGAAACCATTGAAAAAATGGCCGCCGAGGGTGTGGGCCTGGTCATCGAATGCGGTCCGGGCAAGGTCCTGGTCGGTTTGAACAAACGGATTACCCGTGCCGTCGACGCCTTACCAATGTTTGATGCCGATACCGTCGAGGCGGCATTGCAGGCGGTCGCGGATTAAACTCGCGACAAACTCTATTACCACTGGGAAGGAAGGGACATGGCATTGGAAAATGAGATTGCACTGGTGACCGGCGCCACGCGCGGCATCGGCAAGGCGATAGCATTGGACCTGGGGCGCCGCGGGGCTCGGGTGGTGGCCACTGCAACTTCGAGTAGTGGTATAGAAATCATCGATAAGTATTTGAAGGAAGAAGATATTAATGGCCAGACGGTGGTGCTGGATGTGACCGATCCCGGCTCGATTCAAAGTGTGCTGGCGGAGGTGGAGAAGTCGTCCGGGGCGCCTACAATACTGGTAAACAATGCCGGCATCACCCGTGACAACTTATTGCTGCGCATGAAGGACGAGGAGTGGGACGCCATCATGGACACCAACCTCAAGTCTGTCTACCGGATGAGCAAGGCCTGTCTGCGGCCAATGACCAAGGCGCGTAAAGGTCGGATCATCAGCATCAGCTCCGTGGTCGGCGCGACCGGTAATCCCGGGCAAGCCAACTACGCGGCCGCCAAGGCCGGTGTCGTGGGCTTTACCCGATCGCTCGCGCGCGAGGTGGCCACACGCAATATCACCGTCAACGCGGTCGCGCCGGGATTTATCGACACGGATATGACCCGCGGGCTGAACGAAGAGCAACGCAACGCCATTATTCAGCAGGTCCCCATGGGACGCCTGGGCACGCCGGAGGACGTTGCCGCGGCGGTGGGCTTTCTCGCATCCGGGGCGGCGGCCTATATCACGGGTGTCACGCTGCACGTAAATGGCGGCATGTATATGAATTAAAGAGGGTTTTTGGTTGGGTAGACGGGTTTACCCTTTGTGAATACAATGCGGCCACGCAAAGCCGCCAAATTGGCATCGAGGAGGAAAATCGAGCTATGAGCAGTATTGATGAACGCGTCAAGAAAATCATTGTTGAGCAACTGGGCGTCAACGAGAGTGAGGTCACCACAAGTGCCTCGTTTGTCGATGATCTTGGCGCAGATTCGCTGGATACTGTTGAGTTGGTGATGGCACTGGAAGAAGAGTTTGATTGTGAAATTCCAGACGAGGAAGCGGAGAAGATCACCACCGTCCAACAGGCCATCGACTACGTCAACGCGCACACGAGCTAGTATTTATCGTATGTTAAAATACCGATAAAGGGGCCGTCGACCGTTTGGAGATCTCGGCGGCCCCTTGGTATGTTATCCGCATCGTTCTTTTGCCACATTCATCGGCAACAAAATACATGAGGGCCTAGCAGTTGAGTAAACGTCGGGTTGCGATCACCGGTCTGGGAATTGTCTCGCCGCTTGGAATCGGTATCACCGAGAACTGGCAAAACGTCGTTGCCGGCAACAGCGGTATCGCAACCCTGAGCCATTTCGACGCCACCGGTTATCCCTCAACCATTGCCGGTGAGGTCAAGAACTTTGATGTATCCAAGTTTATCTCCGAAAAAGAAGCGCGCCGCATGGACCGCTTCATCCAGCTTGGTATCGTCGCGGCCATGGAAGCCATCGAGGACGCCGGATTAGAAGCGAGCGAGGCCAATGCCGAGCGTATCGGCGTGTATATCGGCTCCGGCATCGGCGGCGTTGAAACGGTCGAAGCCACCACCCGCCTCCTTCTGGAGCGGGGCCCGCGCCGCATTTCGCCGTTTTACGTGCCCATGAGCATCATCAATATGATCTCCGGGAACCTGTCGATCATGTACGGCTTCAAGGGTCCCAATCTGGCGATGGTGACTGCCTGTTCGACCGCGACCCACAGCATCGGCGATGCCGGGCGCCTGATCGAGTATGGCGATGCGGATGTCATGATCGCCGGCGGCGGCGAGGCGCCGATCACACCGACCAGTACGGCGGGCTTCGGCAATGCCAAGGCGCTCAGCGCGCGCAACGACGATCCGCAAGCCGCGAGCCGCCCCTTCGACGCGGAGCGCGATGGCTTTGTCATGGGCGAAGGCGCCGGGATCGTGGTGTTGGAGGAATGGGAGCACGCCAAGAAACGCGGCGCGAAGATCTACGCCGAGCTGGCCGCGATGGGATTGAGCGGCGATGCCTATCATATGACGAGCCCCCCGGAGGACGGGGAGGGCGCCCGTCGCTGCATGGACAACGCCATGCGCAGTGCCGGTGTCAATCCGCAGGATGTCGATTACGTCAACGCCCACGGCACCTCAACCCCCCTGGGTGACAAGGCCGAGACCCAGGCCATCAAGGGCAGCTTCGGCGATCATGCCTACAAGCTCGCGGTCAGCTCCACCAAGTCCGTAACCGGGCATCTGCTCGGCGCCGCCGGCGGCGTCGAGGCGATCTATACGGCCCTGGCCATTCATCACCAAGTGGCGCCGCCGACGATTAATCTCACCTCGCCGGACCCCGACTGCGATCTGGATTACGTCCCCAATACGGCGCGCGAGATGAAGATCGACGTCGCGCTGTCCAATTCCTTCGGTTTCGGCGGTACCAACGGTACCCTGGTTTTACGCAAACCCAGTTGATTGCCACCGGTGTGAAAGCCGTCTCCTCGTTACGCGGTGAGGATTTTCCGGATCTACTGACGCTGCACCACGCCGACCCCGCGCGTTATCCCCACCTGCTGGAGAGTGTCGTGACCGGCACGCCGCAGGCGCGGTTCGATATCCTGTTCGCGTTTCCGCAACAAACCGTATGTCTGGACCCTCAGCGGCGGTTGCTCAAAGACGGTGACACGCTCGGGGCCGGGGATTTTCTTGCCGTCTTCGAGCGGGAGTGGCGCGAGCAGGCATCCCGGGACGGGGCGGCCGAGAGTCCGGCCGCAGGCCTGCCGTTCACGGGCGGCTGGTTTGTGTTTCTGGGCTACGAGCTTGCCCCGGAGATTGAGCCGACCCTTGCGTGCCTGACGCCTGTCGACGGGTTGCCGGTCGCCATGGCCACCCGCTTCCCGGCCGCGGTGATTCGCGATCACCGGACGCGAGACGTGCACCTGGTCTGCGAACCGGCATGGGCACCGCGATTGCTGCCGCAGATGCAACACGATCTGAATCGGCGTGAGCGGCCCGCCCCGGCCGAGTGGCGCCTGGCCGCGCTGCACGAAGAGCCGCCGCAGCGGTATCTGCAGGGCGTCGAGCGCATTAAACAGTACATCCGTGCCGGCGATGTCTTCCAGGTCAATCTCTCGCGCCTGTGGCAGGCCAGCACCGCCGAGCCGCTGCCGGCCGGCGAGCTCTACCACCGTCTGCGCGCCGCCAACCCGGCCCCGTTTGCGGGATTGATGACCCTGGACGGCGACCGTGCGGTCGTGAGCTCCTCGCCGGAGCGCCTGGTGCGCGTCGCAAACGGCAGGATCTCGACACGGCCGATTGCCGGCACCTATCCGCGCAGCGGCGACCCCGCGCGCGACCGGCAGCTCGCGCGCGCATTGGTGGCGCATCCGAAAGAACGCGCGGAACATGTCATGTTGATTGATCTGGAGCGCAACGACCTTGGCAGGGTCTGCCGGGCGGGTACGGTCAAGGTCAGGGACTTCATGGTGGTAGAGTCCTACCGCCACGTGCATCATATCGTCTCCGAGGTCACGGGCGAGCTGCAACCCGGTATCGGCCCGGCGCAAGTGATGCGCGCCGTGTTTCCCGGCGGCACGATTACCGGTTGCCCCAAGGTGCGCTGCATGCAGATCATCACCGAGCTGGAACAGGCGCCCCGCGGCGCCTATACAGGTGCCATGGGTTACGTCAATCACGACGGCAGCATGGATCTCAATATCCTGATACGCACCCTGGTCAAGGAGCGCGGGCGCATCGGCTTTCGCGCCGGCAGCGGCATCGTGGCCGATTCGATACCCGCCAGGGAATTGCAGGAGACCCGCAACAAGGCGAAGGGACTGGTGGCGGCGTTGCAGACACCATGACCCTGTCCGCGAACACACTGATCAACGGCGTAGTGGGCGAGCAGGTTTCCGTCCGCGACCGCGGACTGCAGTACGGTGACGGCGTATTTGAAACGGTGGCGGTGTGCCACGGCCGGGCGCTGCTGTGGGAGGCACACCTTGAGCGGCTGCGACTCGGGTGCGAACGCCTGGCCATCCCCATGCCGGAAAGCGGATTGTTACACGACGAAGCGGCGCGGCTGTGTACCGGTGTGACGAAGGGTGTCTTGAAGCTTACGTTGACACGCGGCGCGGGCGGGCGCGGCTACGCCAGCGGCGATGCGGGCGAGCCCACGCGGGTGCTGAGCCTGCTTCCCTGGCCCGCCTATGAGCCGGGGTGGGCAGAAACCGGAGTACTGGCTCGGCTCTGTGAGACGCGGCTGGCGCGCAACCCGCGGCTCGCGGGCATCAAACACCTCAATCGCCTCGAGCAGGTGCTCGCGCGCCGCGAATGGGAGGATGAAGTCGCCGAGGGCGTCATGCGCGACGAGGCGGGCGATGTCATCGAAGGCGTGATGAGCAATCTGTTTGTCGTGACCGACGGTGTTTTGTCAACGCCCGATTTGTCCTATTGTGGGGTGGCAGGCGTCATGCGCGCCCTGGTGCTGGAGAAGGCAGGCGCCATGGGGCTGTCCGCGCGCATTGGACGGGTCACGCTGGATGACCTGGCGCGCTGCGATGAACTATTCTTTACCAACAGTATTATCGGCATCTGGCCGGTCGTCGGGTTCGAAAACCGGCATTACCGGGTAGGACCGATGACGCGACAACTGCAGGGCGCGATCTCCGATGCACAGTGTGATTGACAAGGTTATTAGCAACAAATTCGCCAGGATGGGGATGGCCGCCGTCGCACTCCCGGCGGTGGGATTTATCGGCTACCTGTTGTGGGCCTGGCACCACGCGCTGGAGCCGGGTGACGACATCATTGTGGTCCAACCGGGGACGTCGTTGCGCGCATTTGCCCGCGGACTTTATGAAAAAGATATCCTGCCTGATCCGAAAAGCCTGGTTTGGCTGGCCCATCTGAAAGGGCAGGGCCGTGATCTGAAGGTCGGGGAATACCGTTTCGAGTCCGGCATCTCAGCGAGCGAACTGCTGGAACAGGTTGTTGAGGGACGGGTCATTGAGTACCCGCTGGTCCTGATCGAGGGCTGGACATTCAAGCAGATGCGCCAGGCGCTGGCACGGGCCCCGAAACTGAACCAAACCCTGGCGGGCTTGAGCGATAAAGAGGTCATGGGCCGCCTGAACCAGCCACGGCTGTTCCCCGAAGGACGGTTTTTCCCCGACACCTATCGCTACCCGGTGGGGACCACCGACCTCGCGCTGCTTAAAATCGCCTTTGAGAAAATGCAACGCCGGCTCGAGCGGGAATGGGAAGGACGCGAGCCCGGCTTGCCATTGAAGGACGCCGACGAGGCCCTGGTCCTCGCCTCCATCATCGAGAAGGAGACCGGGCTTGCCAGCGAGCGGCCTTTGATCGCCGGGGTATTCATTAACCGCTTGCGCAAAAACATGCGTCTGCAGACCGACCCGACCGTGATTTATGGATTGGGCGAGCGCTTCGACGGGAATCTGCGGCGGCGCGACCTGCGCAATGATACGCCGTATAACACCTATACCCGCCGCGGTCTGCCGCCGACCCCGATCGCCATGCCCAGCGGCGAGGCGATCCGTGCGGCCCTGCATCCGGCGCAGACCAGTGCCTTGTATTTTGTTTCCCGGGGTGACGGCAGTCATGTATTCTCTGAGACCTTGGAGGAACATAATCGCGCCGTGGCCAAATACCAGCTTGGGAGATAGCGATTTTTGAGCAGTACCGTTGTAACGCAAAGAACGCAAAGGCGCCAAGGCGCAAAGAATTTTTTTGAGTAGAACTTAGGTTTTTCTTTGCGACTCGGCGTACTTGATGGGAATGCAACAAGCGTATGTATGAAGGAGTAAATTAGGTGTTCGCATATCAAATGACGGTTTTTGACGCAAAGACGCGAAGGCCTAAAGCATTTCTTGGCCAAAATTTCCGTTTTTCTTTGCGACTCTGCGCCTTTGCGTCCTCAGCGTTGATGCAACACGCTTAACTGTGTATGAAACGGGGTCTATTCATCACTTTGGAAGGCGGGGAGGGCGCGGGCAAGAGCACCTGTCTGCCCTTTATCGAAGACCGGCTACAGCAGGCCGGCCACGACGTGGTGGTCACCCGCGAGCCGGGCGGTACCGCGGTGGGGGAAAAAATCCGTGAGATTCTATTACACGCGCATGAGCTGGATATCGTTCCGGACAGCGAGCTGCTGCTTGTATTTGCCGCGCGGGCGCAGCATGTCGAGAAGGTAATCGGCCCCGCGCTGGCGGGCGGCAAAACCGTGTTGTGCGACCGCTTCACCGATGCGAGTTACGCCTATCAGGGTGGGGGGCGCGGCATTCCCGCGCAGCGTATCGCGATGCTCGAGACCTGGGTGCAGGGTGAGCTGCGCCCCGACCTCACGCTGCTGTTCGATCTTCCTGTGGAAAAAGGCCTGCAGCGTGCCGGCGCGCGCAGCGCACCGGACCGCTTTGAGCGGGAGGGGCAGGATTTTCAGGAGCGCATTCGCCAGCAGTACCTGTTGATCGCGCGCCGGGAGCCACGGCGTTTCAAGGTGATCGATGCCTCGCAGGGGCTCACGCAAGTTCAAGCGCTGTTGACGACGATACTCAAGGGCTTGCCCGCGGGCGGCCGCGGATAACATGCCGCTGCCGATCGAATATCCATGGCACCACGCGCTGTGGCGCGGATTGACCGCCCGGCGTGAGCGCCTGCCGCATGCCTTGTTACTGCAAGGGCCGAGGGGCCTTGGCAAGGCGGCCCTTGCCGCGCGCCTGGCCCGCGCCCTGCTGTGCCTACAGCCGGCAGCCGACGGTGAGGCCTGCGGTGTCTGCAAGAGCTGCCGCCTGTTTGCAAGCGGTACGCATCCGGATTTTGTCAAGGTATTGCCGGCGGAGGAGGGCAAGGCGATTCTGGTGGACCAGATTCGAGCGCTCAGCGGATTTTTTTATCTGCGTCCGCATACCGCGGCCAGAAAAATCGCAATAATCACCCCTGCCGAGGCCATGAATCTGAACGCGGCGAATAGCCTGTTGAAAGTCCTCGAGGAGCCACCCCTGGGCAGCGTGCTCGTGCTGGTCAGCAGCCAGCCCGCCAGCCTGCCTGTGACCGTGCGCAGTCGTTGCAGCCGTCTGGATTTCGCCGTCCC
>Ga0209633_10003730_pt1 | contig 13996 bp, 13 predicted proteins | sample Cruoilmetagenom1_FD_187290 | JGI IMG/M metagenome (GOLD analysis project Ga0209633, IMG submission 187290) | Oil polluted marine microbial communities from Coal Oil Point, Santa Barbara, California, USA - Sample 1 (SPAdes) (version 2) | ecosystem: Environmental > Aquatic > Marine > Oil seeps ... | reverse complement strand
CCTGTTTCAATTTCATGTGGCTGATGGCAAATTGTCGTGTCAGCTCTATCAACGCAGCGCCGATATTTTTCTGGGCGTGCCGTTTAATATTGCGTCTTATGCATTGCTCACACATATGGTCGCGCAGGCGTGCGGGCTAGAAGCTGGTGATTTTGTCCATAGTTTTGGCGATGCTCATATTTACGCAAACCACTTTGAACAGGTCAAGAAACAGCTCTCGCGCGATCCGCGCCCGCTGCCAAAACTTACGTTAAATAAAGATGTTAAGTCGTTGTATGATTATAAGTTTAGCGATATAAAAATTACAGGTTATGACCCGCACCCGCATATCGCAGGCAAGGTTGCAGTGTAATGGCGGAACCTCGTTTTAGCCTAATCGTTGCCAAGTCTCGCAACGGGGTCATTGGTAAAGATGGAGCGATGCCGTGGCACCTCTCGTCCGACCTTCAGTTTTTTAAACGTACCACATTAGGTAAGCCCGTACTCATGGGACGGGTGACGTGGGAAGGCTTACCGTTTCCTTTGCCAGGACGCCCAAATTTGGTGCTGAGCCGTAATGAAAACTATGCTGCAAAAGGCGCAGAAGTACATAATGATTTGCACGAAATGATCGGGCGTGGTTATGAATTAGCGGGCGCGGGCGGCGGTGATGAAATCATTCTAATGGGCGGGGCGAAGCTGTATGCGCTTGCTCTAAAATATGTGACCCGTATGTATATCACAGAGGTTGATGTGATGTGTGAAGGTGACGCGCATTTCCCTGCGATTATGGCATCTGATTGGATACAAATTTCTGAAACCCCTTATCCCAACGGGCCCAAGGATGATTACCCCTTTACGGTCAAGGTGTTCGAACGGCGCTAGGCCTCTTTGACCATCAAATTAAACGCTACTGAAATTCGGTCTTTGTCGCCGTGATAAGGGCGTACGCTGTGACGAAGCCACGACGGAAAAATGACCATCAGGCCCGACTTAGGTGTTACAGCGTATTGGCTATGTTGCGGCGTGCCATCCCCGCTGCGCAAAACTAGCGAGGGTATATACATGGCGTTCATTGGATAGCGCGGGTCTTCGAGCATTAACTCGCCAGCAGCGGTGCCGCTGTCTCCATCAATGCCATCGTCGACATAATAGGCGCATGACCATAGACAGCCGGGATGGGTGTGAGCTTTATTAGCGTGTCCGCGCCGGTTGATATTAGCCCACATATTAGCGTTAAATTCGAAATTGCGTTTTCCGCTTGGGTGTGTGTCGGCAGTGTGGGGCGCGCAAGCGCCCATGGCAGCGTTCAATAATATTTTGGCTTCCTCTGGGGCCCAGCTCATCATGTCATCCTTGCTGTGCCAGCCGCCTTGGTTAGATTTTTGCAGGCCGTCATTATTTGCTTCTTGAGCGTAAATTAGTTTTTTGAGGCGTGCGTTGAGGGCAGGAGCGTCTTGCACTATGACCTTTAGTACAGGTGTGGCAAATAAATCTAGTCGCGCCGTCGGTGAATTGTTGCTCATTTATTTGCTCCTATATTCGCCCCAAGATTCCCTATAGAGGAGAAGTTACATTTTTTCGCTTGTTATCACTTGATATAATCACATTTGAGCGCCACATATAGGGTCAATGTAGGAAATGGAGACAATATGTCTGGAGATAAGAGTCCTTGGGGATCTGGCGGCGGATCAAATGGCGGCGGGAAAAACCCTTGGGGAAGTTCTGGTGGCGGAAATCGCGGCGGACGTGGCGGCAATGGCGACGGCAAACCGCCAACGCCCGATTTAGATAATGTGATTAAAGGTTTCAAAACTGCCTTTGGCGGCGGTGGACAGGGTGGAGGCAAACGTGGCGGCTCTAAGTCGTCGCGGTTTGGGCCTTTTGGTATGTTCATCCTTTTGGCAGCAATCGCCGTATTGATGTCGAGCGTGTATACCGTCAAACAGCAAGAAGAAGCCGTAATTTTGCGTTTTGGTAAGTATTCTCGCACTGTCGTTTCTGGCCTGCACTTTAAATTCCCAGCGCCAATTGAAACAAAACATAAAATCAATGTGACAACGCAGCGCTCTATTGGCTCACCAGATAATTTGGTTTTAACGGGTGATGAGAATATAGCTGATATTGATTTCACAGTTCGCTGGAATATTAAAAATTCTGAAAACTATCTGTTTAATCTCGAAAGCCCAGATGATGTTGTTGCTGATGCTGCCGATAGCGCTTTGCGAGAAGTGATCGGCAAGAAGTCACTCGAATCCGTTATTACAACCGAGCGGCAGCCGATTGAGGCGGAAGTAAAAGGCTTGCTGCAAGCAATGCTTGATCAATATGAAGTTGGCGTTGACGTGACCGTTGTTCAGCTGCAACGCGCCGAAGCGCCACCTAAAGTTATTAAGGCCTATGAAGACGTCGTGACTGCAGAGCAAGAAAAAGAGCAGCGCGTCAATGAAGGCCTCGCTCATCGTAATGAGGTGACAGAAAATGCAGTTGGTGAAGCCGCAAAAGTGGTGGAAGCGGCCGAAGCTTATAAGGCGGAAGTTGTCTCAATCGCTAATGGTGAAGCTGACCGTTTTAACGCCGTGTATAAAGAATACAAAGCGGCCCCGCGCGTGACGCGCCAGCGGATTTACCTTGAGACCATTGAGGACGTTTATAAAGACGCTGACAAAATTATTTTGGATGAGAAGGCAGGCTCAGGCGTTGTGCCTTACTTGCCGCTTGACCAACTCGGCAAAAAAGCTGGAGACAGATAACATGAAAAGTATTTTTCCAATCGCCCTTATTGGCCTGCTTGTTGTAGGTTTTTTCACATGCACCTTTACGATTAAAGAATGGGACCAAGCACTAGTTCTGCAATTTGGTAAGTATAAACGTATCGAAAATGCGTGGAATAATAATGCTGAGCCCGACGCAGGGCTGAAATTCAAGCTGCCGTGGGAAAACGTTTTGATTATGGAACGCCGCAATATTGAAATCGATTTTGAGGCCGAAACCATCTATGACGTGAAGCAAAAGCCTCTCGAAGTGGACTCATTTATTCTTTACCGTATTGTCGATCCGCTTGCCTATTATAAGGATTTGAATAACAAAGAACGTGCTACCCGCGTTTTGGATGAATTACTTGACTCGTCACTTCGCGGTGTTTTGGCACGGGTTGATAGTGAGCAGATTATTTCAGGTCGCCGTGCAGAATTGATGGTAGAAATACTAGATGCTACCAATAAAGTTGCCGCAGAAAAAGGCTATGGCGTTGAAATTATGGATGTGCGAATCAAAAAGGCTGAACTGCCAACTAAAGTGGCTAATTCTGTCTTTGATCGTATGAATTCCGAACGTGAGAAAGAAGCGCGTAAGTCAAGAGCTGAAGGCGAAAAACTTAAGAACGAAATTATTGCGGACGCTGAAAAGCAGGCCACAATTATTTTGGCAACTGCGCGCGGTAAAGCGCAAACCATTCGCGGTGAGGGCGATGCTCTCAGCAATAGAATTTACGCAAAGTCCTATGGTCAAGATCCTGAGTTTTTCGCATTTTACCGCTCTATGGAAGCTTACAGACGTGGTCTTAGTGCTGGGACTACCTATGTTCTCTCGCCCGATTCTGATTTCCTTAGCTATCTGGACAACCAAAAAGGTGGCCGGCGCTAGGGCTTATGCCTAGCTGGGCAACAGTGTTAATCATCGCGCTTGGCGGCGCGATGTTTTTGGAAGGGGCGATTTATGCCCTATTCCCAAAGGCAATGAAGAAGATAATGCTTGAAATGCAATCTATGCCCGAACCAATTTTACGGGTTGTCGGCCTTGTTTTGCTCTTCATTGGGTTTGCATTGGTTGTCATATTGATGCCAAAAATATGAGTAAAATTTAATCTTTCACGCGGGGTAATATGCGTTAGAGTAAAGGCCTAAATGGAGAATTTTATGGTTATGCGGACATTGTTAATAGCAGCTAGCCTTAGTGTATCTAGCATGGCGATAATAGCGCCGCAGGCTTATGCCCATGAGACTCCAGATGGTTTTGTCGAGCTAACGAAGAAATTATCGCCTGCCGTTGTTAATATTTCTACGGCGCAGACCATCGATATTGGTAAAAATAAACCAACCTACCCAAAAGGCTCACCGCTAGAGCGGTTCAATGATTTTTTTGGCGGCGGAGATGAAAACCGTGTAGCGCGTGCGTTGGGTTCAGGTTTTGTTATCGATCCTGATGGTTATATTGTTACCAATAACCATGTGATTGAAAAAGCTGATCATATCGAAGTGGCCTTCCCGAACGGGGATACTTATGAGGCTAAGCTTATTGGCCGTGATCCATCGATTGATGTTGCGCTTTTGAAAATTGAGGCTGGCGATGATGTGCCCTATGTGAATTTCGCAACAGGTGACGCCAAAGTCGGTGAATGGGTGATCGCTATTGGGAACCCGCTTGGCTATAGCTCGTCCGTTGCGGCGGGCATAGTATCGGCCAATCACCGCAGTATTTCTATGGGTAATTATGACGACTTCATCCAAACCGATGTTGCGATTAACAAAGGTAATTCGGGTGGGCCTTTGTTTAACATGAAGGGTGAAGTTATCGGCATTAACACGGCGATTGTCTCGCCAACAGGGTATAGTGTCGGCCTTAGTTTTTCTGTGCCAGCTGACCTAGCCGTACCGATCCTTGATCAATTGCGCGAATATGGCGAAACGCGGCGCGGGTTTTTAGGCGTAAATGTGCAGTCCGTGGGCAAGGATATGGCTAAGTCATATGGCCTAAAATCCGCCCATGGTGCTTTGATTAAAAAGGTGACTAAAAACAGCCCCGCATCGAAAGCTGGCCTGAAATACGGTGACCTTATTGTCAGCATTGGCGGGGAAAAATTGGATAAGTCTTCACAGCTCGCCCGTATGATCGCTGAAGCAAAAATCGATGAAAAGCTGGAAATCGTTTATGTTCGCAAGAAGAAACGCAAAACCGTAGATGTCACGATTGAACGCTTGAAAGAAAAAGTCAAAAAACCAAGCGATGATGAGGATATAACAGAAAACGTATCGGCTAAGGACAAAGTTCTCGGCATAACGGTCGAAGCCGTTAGCGAGAAAATTCATACACAATTTGGCCTCGAAGATGATGTGATTGGCGTGCGCGTTACCAAAGTTAGCGGCAAATCAAATGCGGCGGGTAAAATTCGCAAAGGTGACGTGATTATTGAAGTTAATCAGGAAGCCGTTGATGGTCCGTCTGATTTCGCCGAGAAAATGGGAGAGGCGGCGCAGAGCGGCGACCCGATCGTATTTATGGTAAGCCGTGGCGGCGTTCCCACATTTTACGCGATTCAACCGCCCACGACTTAGAATTTAGGCGCCTTTTAGCGCACTTAATCGTGGATGAATTCGTCCTCTTTATAGCCTTGAAAATAAAGTGCGGCTGTTAGCTCTGCGTGGTCTATAGCGCAGTGGGCGGCGCTAGCAACAATAGGCTTGGCGCGGTAGGCTATGCCAAGCCCTGCGCGTTCTATCATCGCAAGATCGTTAGCTCCGTCGCCAATGGCGAGCGCCGAAGACGGCCCGCCTAACGCTTTACTATGGGTATCTAGCGCCTCTCGTTTTGCTTGGCGCCCCAAAATAGGCATACCGACTTCGCCCGTTAACATCTGCCCGTCATCAATGAGGGTATTGGCTTGGTGGGCCGAGAACCCAGCCGCTTTGGCAATACGGCCCGTGAAAAATGTGAACCCGCCTGATACGATAACTGTATGCGCGCCGTTCGCTGCCATAGTGCGGCACAGGGTTTTTGCGCCCGCATTAAGTGAGATGCGCTCATCAAAGCATTGCTGTAATTTTGAAAGTGGTAAGCCTTTTAGAAGGCCAACACGTTCGGTCAGCGCTGCTTCGAAATTTAGGTCGCCGCGCATGGCCCGCTCGGTAATGCCTGCAACATGCGCGCCTACGCCCGCGAAATCAGCAAGTTCGTCAATGCACTCTTGCCCAATAAGTGTGGAGTCCATGTCGCAGATTAGGAGTGTTTTTTTTCGGCCCTGGGGCGCCTGCAAACAAAAATCAGCTTTGATGTCTTTGCCTTTAAGGCCTCTGGCAATGCGCGTGCGAAGATCGTCTGGTGTGTTTTTAATAAAGACATCGACGGCTTTATCGGGAGATAGTATATTGATATTTTCGATATAAATGTCTGGTGTTTCCACGCAAAAACTTGCGATGGTTTTGAAGGCCTCAGCGTTTTTATCTTTCAAAACGAAGGTAAGGCACTGGATGTTTTGATGTTGCATAGTTAGAAGGCCTTATGATGAAACAGATTGTTTGTATTGCAGGCCCAACCGCGAGCGGCAAGAGTGCTTTTGCGGTAAAGCTTGCAAAAAAATGTGATGGCGAGGTGATAAACGCGGACGCTTTGCAGGTTTACAGACAGCTGCATGTCCTATCCGCACGGCCTGATAGGGAGGAGATGGACGGTATTGCCCACCATCTATATGGTCACATTAATGCGTCCGTGCGTTATTCTACGGGCATGTGGCTAAAAGAGGTGGATGGTCTTATCATAGATATTTTGGCGCGCGGGAAAACGCCAATTTTGGTGGGCGGTACGGGGCTGTATTTCAAGGCTTTAACGCAGGGCCTCGCTAAAATCCCGCAGCCTGATGAGAGGGCGATTATGGCAGCTCAAAATATATTGGACGAGCAAGGGATAAATGCCCTGCGCGCAAAGGCCGAGGAACTTGATCCCGCCGCCAGCCAGCGCGTGCTTGGTGAGGATCCGCAGCGGCTGCTTCGTATTGTAAATGTTGCACTGGGCACGGGAAAACCAATCAGTGTTTGGCAGCAAGAGACTAAGCCCGTTTTGCCACGTGCTACATGGCGAGGCATAGCCTTGCTGCCAAAGCGCGAGGCGGTGTACGCAAAAATCAATGCCCGTTTTTCACATATGGTCGAAAATGGTGGTCTCGAAGAAGCGCGGCGTGTGCGGGCTCTGGGGCTCGCTACTGATTTGCCCGCAATGAAAGCTATTGGCCTGCGCGAACTTACTGCGCATTTAGATGGGCAGCTTACCCTTGATGAAGCCGTAGAAACCGCCATGCGCGAAACGCGGCGCTTCGCCAAGCGCCAATTTACTTGGATACGCGGCCAGATGAAAAACTGGGAAAAGATAGAGACATAAAACGCCGCTGACCTTACCGATAAAACACTTTGGCATTTTGCGTAAATCAGTTATGTGGGGTCAAATTTAATCGGCTGCGAGAACGCTTTGTCATTTCTTCCTAAAGCTCTAAAAAATAAAAGCGTGTTTTTTTGGATAATTGTTGTCCAGCTCGTCGCCTTTGCCATAATCGCCATGTCGGTAGATTTCAAGCTTGCGTCGGTGACTAGCTGGTTTGATAGTTTCGCGAGCGCGCCTTGGGCTGTACCCGCTACAATCGGACTTTATATCGTGATGGCCTTTGTCAACGCGCCGCAATGGATGCTTCACGCGGGCTGCGGACTGGCGTTTGGACCGATATATGGCAGTATCATTGCGTGGGTCGCGACTATGATTTCGGCTAGCTTTGATTTTTGGCTCGGAAAGCGCCTAGGCGCAGACCGTATCAACAGAATGGGCGGCGCTAAATTTGGCACGTTCTTAAAGCTCATTCAGAAAAATGGGTTTTTGGCGAGTATGATTGTGCGCATTGTACCCGCAGGGCCATTTGTTTTGGTCAACCTAGCTGCGGGCGTGTCGCGCATGTCTTTCCTAGCATTTTTCGCGGGGACTGCCATTGGCAGTATCCCGAAAATCATTCTGTTCACGGTCTCAAGCGACGGAGTTAAAGCTGCCGTTACTGGCAAGGGGCCGCTCTATGTAGCCATAGCTGTTGGCATAGCGCTGGTTTGGATGACTATCATATATTTTGCGGGCTCTCGAATTAAACGCAAACTTGCGGCAGAAGAAACCGCCAACGCTACCGCTCAAAAAAAATAATAAAATAGCGATAATATCCACATAGATGGCTTGCTTTTTACCGCGAGCCCGCCCATTAACTGTCAAGAGAAAATTTTACTGAGTTGAGTCTTTTATAGCTGTTTCATACAGATTTCAAAATACTCCACATATTATATAATAATAGGACACATATGCTATCCCGCCTGCTTGGATTTTTATCAGCCGACATCGCCATCGATTTGGGAACGGCGAACACGCTTATATATGTGAAGGGCCGCGAACTTGTTTTAGACGAGCCATCCGTAGTTGCTTATTCGATTAGAAATGGCCGCAAAGAAGTGCATGCGGTTGGTATAGACGCTCGCATGATGCTTGGCCGTACGCCGGGCCATATCGAAGCTGTGCGCCCAATGAAAGATGGTGTGATTGCGGACTTTGAAGTCGCGGAAGTGATGATCGAACATTTTATCAAGAAGGTTCATAATCGCCGCTCGCTTGTTCATCCGCAAATTATTATTTGCGTGCCTTCTGGCGCGACACAAGTGGAACGCCGCGCTATTCATGATAGTGCCGCGCGGGCAGGGGGACGCAAAGTTTATTTGATCCCCGAACCGATGGCGGCGGCGCTTGGCGCTGGTCTACCTATTCATGAGCCGTCTGGATCTATGGTTGTTGATATTGGTGGCGGCACTACCGAAGTGGCGGTTTTATCTCTGGACGGGGTTGTGTATTCTCGCTCTGTGCGCGTTGGCGGCGACAAGATGGACGATGCGATTATCCAATATATTCGCCGTACGACTAACTTGCTTTTGGGCGAAATGAGCGCCGAGCAAGTTAAAAAAGAAATTGGCTCTGCGCAAATGCCTGAAGATAATGAAGGTATGACGCTACAGATAAAAGGCCGCGATCTTATGAACGGTATTCCGCGCGAAATTCGTGTGACCGAAGCTATGATTGCCGAAGCACTATCTGAGCCAGTTGAGCAAATCGTTGAGGCTGTGAAAAATGCACTTGAAGCTACGCCGCCTGAATTGGCCGCTGATATTGTGGATAAGGGGATTATGTTGACAGGGGGTGGGGCATTGCTTCGCAATTTAGACTCAGAGCTTCGTAACCGAACAGGGCTACCCGTGTCTATTGCCGAAGACCCACTGACATGCGTTGCGCGCGGCGCGGGCCTTGTGGTCGAAAACTTGAATAAATGGAAAAGTGTACTGTCCGTAGGTGCCTAAATGGGACTTAATTAACGAGTAGAAAAACATGGAAAAGGCCGGTTATAATCGTCCGCAACAGCGCCGTATGCGAAGGCGCTTTATCGCGCTCGGACTTGTGCTGGTTTCTGCTCTCATGCTTATCAGTGACCGTCAGCAAAAATCTATGCTAGTTTCTGGGCGGCTATCTGCCGATGATACCAGCGCGCGGATTATGGGGTTTATTGCCACGCCTGTGCGCGGTATCGAGGCCTTGTTCGTCAAGGCTGATGAACGTGCAAACGTACAGGGACGCAATGTATATTTAACAGCCGAAGTTGAGCGTTTACGCCCTTTCGAGCATCACGTCTATGATTTAGAAATACGTATTAAAAACCTTGAAGCCATTTTGAATATAGATAGTTCATCAGACATACCTATGCAAAAAATAGTCGCCAGATCGGTTAATGAAACCAATGGCCCATTTGCGCACTCAGCGTTGATAAATGTAGGGGCAAATAAGGGGGTGGCAAAGGGCCATGCTGTTATGACTGTTGATGGCTTATATGGTCATATCGTGCGTGTTGGCCGCAATTCTGCGCGGGTGTTATTGCTTAATGATTTAAACAGCCGCATTTCCGTTATGTCAGTGCGGTCTCAAAGCCGGGCTATCTTGGTAGGTAATAACAATGATGTGCCAAGGCTTGAGTATATTTCGCCAGATGCTGATTGGAATATCGGAGATGTCATCGTCAGCTCTGGTGATGGCGGCGTGCTGCCAAGAGGCCTGCCAATAGGCATTGTGGTCACAACTAAAAAGCAAAAGCTTGCTGTTGAGCTTTACACAGAAGGGCGCCCAATTGACTGGGTGTGGGTTTATCCATTTGAACCGATTAAAACACCAGAAGATGAACCAGTTTTAGGCGTCAGCCCAGACGAAGCTAAACCAGCTATAGAAGACACTCCACTAACGGATGAGCAGACGCCTACGCAAGACGAGCAGAGCGGCGAACAGGCCGCACAATGAGTACACGTGAAGATGCCAATAATTTGCATTCGTTCACGCAAGCGTTCCAAGGCCTAGTTTTTGGTGTTCTACTTGCCTATCTCGCCCTAATAAATTTAGATTTTGGGCGTATGCATGTTAGCTTAATGTTTTTACCTGTCGCCATGATTTTCTTGTGGCCGCCAAAAGCCTCCCAAGCTTGGTCATTGTTTTTTGTGTTTATTTTAGGCGTGTTTTTTGACATTCTAACAAGTGGGCCAATTGGCGTTTGGGGACTAAGCTATCTACTTTTATTTGTACTGTTTGATGGCGGCATCGGCCAAAAAATGGGAACCGTCTTGGCTCTTTTTAGTTTTGTGTTTGCTCTTTTACTAGTTTATGCAATGGCGCTCGTGTTCGGACGTTTCTCTATGGGGCACTGGCCTGATATGGGGGGCTTGGCTATCAACGCCGTGGCGTCGTTCTTCGTATTTCCCGTAATCTATGCTATCGTGTCATTATTTTCTGATGCGCACGAATCACAGCCACAGAGCAAAGCAAGACCATGAAGGGCAGCGATAACAACAATATTCCGAGTATGAACCGCCGCGCGGCCCTTATTGGGATTGGCGGGCTTAGTGTATTTAGCGTGCTGGCCTCAAGGCTTTATTATTTACAAATCGTGCGCGCTCAAGATTACAAAGTATTGTCTGATAAAAACCGTTTTAACTTTAATACGGTCATCCCAGAGCGGGGCCGTATTCTTGACCGCAATGGTGTGCCGCTTGCTACCAATAAACAAGATTTTCGGGTCGTCATCATCGCAGAACATGTGAAAAATATCGATATGACTTTGACCGAGATGTCGAAGGTTTTGCCGCTAAGCGCGCCTACAAAGAAACGCATCAAAAAGGACATGAAAAACCGTTCGGACTTTATTCCTGTGCTTATTAAAGAGCATTTAGATTGGCCTACGTTTTCTGCGATTAACATGCAGCTCCCTGATCTGCCTGGTGTGGTGCCGATTGAGGGGAAGGGGCGTAGTTATCCGCATGGTGGTGTTTTTACTCATGTCTTAGGCTATGTTGGAAAGCCAAGCCCAGAAGCTTTGGCAGCCGATGATGATCCGTTGTTAAAGCAGCCTACATTTCGCATAGGGAAAACAGGGGTTGAGCAATCTTATGATAAGGAAATGCGTGGCGCGGCAGGGCAGCTAAAAGTAGAGGTCAATGCATTTGGCCGCACAGTACGCGAGTGGGACACTGATAAACTGGAGGCAAAGCCGGGCAAAGATGTGTGGCTGACACTGGATTCTGAGCTACAAATTTATGCGGCGCAATTGTTTGGCGAGGAAAGCGGTGGTGCTGCCGTAATCGACGTAATGACGGGAGAGCTGCGCACACTATTGTCCATGCCAACATTTGATGGTAATTTGTTTGTGTCGGGCCTGACGAGCGCAGATATGCAGCGCCTAAATGGCGATCCGCGCCGTCCGCAATTTAATAAAGTCGTTGGCGGTGGTTATCCACCAGCCTCAACTTTTAAGATGGCTGTAATGCTGGCAGCCCTTGAGAACAATGTCATTTCTCCTGATGAAACTGTGAACTGTACGGGTAAAATTACATTGGGCCCCCGCGAGTTTCACTGCTGGAAACGCCATGGCCACGGCCCTATGGATATGCATGACGCTTTGAAGCATTCATGTGATGTGTATTTTTATGACCTCGTCCAAAGGATGGATATTAATATGGTCAAAGACATGGCCAGTAAACTTGGTTATGGCCAGAAATACGACCTTGGTATTGGTGGTCAAAACAAAGGTATATTGCCTGATCCGAAATGGAAAGAAGCGCGTTTAAACGATAGTTGGCGTACGGGAGATAGCTTAAATGCATCTATTGGGCAGGGGTTTGTGCAAGCTACGCCTTTGCAGCTAGCCGTGATGGCGGCGCGCCTTGCGAATGGGAGGCAAGCGGTTTTACCATCTTTGCTTATTAGTGAAAAACTACCAGAACCTCAAGATCTGGGCATCAATCCAAACCACATTGCGTTCGTTCAAAATGCAATGCTGTCTGTGTGTGAACGGCCTGGTGGCACAGCTTACCGTCCCGGAAGCCTTGGTATTCCTGGCGCGTTGCTGGCCGGTAAAACAGGAACAGGGCAAGTTAAAGGTATTTCTGCTGCTGAGCGTAAGGCGGGTGTTATAAAAAACAAAAAACTTCCATGGAAATACCGCGACCATTCTATGTTTGTTGGTTTCGCACCTTATGACGAGCCACGGTTTGCGGCGGCAGTCCTCGTAGAACACGGTGGGTCTGGCGCAGGACTAGCGGCAACATATTGCCGTAAAATACTGAAGAAGGCTTTGGAGCGTGACGGCATGGTCTCTAATGAGCAAAAACAGTCGGGGGAGCTGTAATGAATGCCCGCACAAAGACAAGTTCTCCTTTAAGTAAGTTATTCGAAATTTATTGGCTGTTGCCTATGCTCGTTTTTCTAATCGGGCTCGTTGGCGTGGCTATGATATATTCGGCGACCAATGGGATTTGGGGGTATGGAGCAAAGCAGCATTTGATGCGCTTCGTTGGTGGTATGGGGCTAATGTTTGTTGTGGCCCTTACAAATATCAAAGTTTGGTATGCACTTGCGTATCCAAGCTATATTGCGGCACTAATTTTGTTGGTTGGCGTCGAGTTTGTTGGCGATGAAGTAAATGGCTCTCAGCGGTGGCTTGATCTGGGCCTGATGCGTTTGCAACCTTCTGAGCTTATGAAAATGGCTGTTGTATTGGCACTAGCTCGATTTTATCATGATTTGCCCCGCTGGCGTGTGTCAGAGCCATCGGGAATAATTGGCGCGATTTTGCTTATCGGTTTACCCGTAGGCTTTGTGCTAAAGCAGCCTGATTTGGGAACGTCACTGTTAATCGCAGCGACGGGTGTGACGCTGATTTTTCTTGCCGGTATTAACTGGCGGATCATTATTACTACAGGAATTGCCACAGTGGTCGCTATTCCGCTCGCCTATACTTATGGCCTGAAGGATTACCAAAAGGCGCGGTGGAAAACATTTATGAACCCTGACCAAGACCCCACAGATGCGGGTTATCAAATCATTCAGTCCAAAATTGCACTTGGAAGCGGCGGTGTAAATGGCAAAGGATTTACACAAGGCACGCAGGCGTCTTTGAAATACGTCCCTGAGAATAGAACGGATTTTATTTTTACGGTTATTGGTGAAGAATTTGGCTTTATGGGCGGACTTGGCACAATCGCGCTTTACATAATGACATTGGCTGTGTGCTTTTGGCTGGCGTCCCAGTGCAAACATATTTTCTCGCGCCTATTAATTTATGGCCTCGCGACAACATTTGCTTTGTATGTGATTATAAACCTCGCTATGGTGATGGGGCTAGCGCCTGTCGTTGGCGTGCCGCTGGCGCTCATCTCTTATGGCGGTAGTGTTATGATGACTGTGTTGATTGGATTCGGGCTGATATTGTCGGCACATTTACACCGTGAAACGGAATTGCCGCGCGGCTCGGGCCTGCTTCTATAGGCACAATTAAAATGCTGGAGAGAAATATGCGTTCGTTTTTTATAGTTTTAGTTACGGCCTTGCTTAGTGCTTGCGCGAGTGTGCCTACAGATAGCCCTGCGGAGTACACATCTGAAAAACCGATTGTGATTATGATCGGTATTGATGGTCTGCGCTGGGACGCTGTTGACCGCTACCCTGCGCCAACGCTTACCGCGCTCGCGGCACAAGGCGTAAGGGCCGAGTCTATGACGCCCGTTATGCCCTCAAAAACTTTCGTTAATTTTTACGCGCTGGCGACGGGATTATATGCAGACAGCACAGGAATTACAGGTAATCTACCATATTCAAAAAAATATGAAGAAGTTATGGGCCGCACCATGCATTCTGAGACTCG
>Ga0209633_10003729_pt1 | contig 14000 bp, 15 predicted proteins | sample Cruoilmetagenom1_FD_187290 | JGI IMG/M metagenome (GOLD analysis project Ga0209633, IMG submission 187290) | Oil polluted marine microbial communities from Coal Oil Point, Santa Barbara, California, USA - Sample 1 (SPAdes) (version 2) | ecosystem: Environmental > Aquatic > Marine > Oil seeps ... | reverse complement strand
ATTTATTCAACAGATCATCCTCAGCCCATACAACTCCAAAAATTAATAGATCTAGTATTAAAATAGAAAAGATCAAAGTTATTGTTCTCATGTTTTTAGTTCTCCATTATTTTGCATTTTATCCTACTGCCTCAAACAAGAACATTGCAGCCAAAAATCCTTAACATCTATCTCGGTTAATACTCCAATTTTTCTAAATTTCAGAAAAATCTGGGATGCACAGTGCCAATTATAGCTCCTAATACTATTCCATACAGAATTTGGGGCAATCCAATAATAAATAACTACTTCATATCCGTATTTTCTAAACTGAGGAAGGGGATGATCTTCGTCTACAATTACAGTTAAGGTACAGCTAACAACACAGCCATGGAAAAAGCCTATCAGTCCCCCATATAAAGCGGAACCGTAGATAGTAAGAGGCTGGAATACACGCAACAACAACAGATATATAAAAGCAGGGACAATGCCAAACGCATAGTGTGCTGTGAACCCTCTTAACAATGCATGGTAGTATGATCCATGATATAGAGTGCCAATAGCTTTTATCATATCCACATGTACTTGTCTGATTTTACTAATCAACTCAAGGAATAAAACTCTGAAAGTAGTTGCTACGATACCCGCTAATAAAGTGATAAGAATATATTTCATTTTCACTTCCTTATTATATATGGCTACTTAGCTTTGCCTTTACGGCTCTACAAATTAATTGATTCTTCAAGAAATGTTCTTAATACCGGTTTAGGTACAAATCCTACAAGAGAATTTATCATCACACCGTCTTTATATATGAGGAGAGTCGGAACAGCATTTAAATTAAACCGCTCGGTAAATTCGAAGGAATCCTCATCGACCATAAATTTGACGAATTTAATCTGCTTTCCCACCTCTTCAGAGAGATCATTAAGTATAGGCTCAATTCTCTTACACGGATAACAATGATGCCCACAAAAATATACTAATACTGGTTGCTTAGATTTGAAGACTCTCCGATGGAAATTTTTCACTGTTATTTCATTCATGTTGAAACTCCTTCCCTTGCATTAAAGCTCTAGGGCAACATTGTTATTTTTAGCGTTACTCCCTTCAATCTTAATGATTTTTTCTAACTCGTCGCAAGTAAGATGCTTTGTGTTTTTAATAACTAGTTTAGAGTTTGAGATGCTGCTAGCAGAAGCAAAATCCTGAAGCTCATCGACTGACCACTCCGATGCATCAATCATCACCTCAGGAACATAAGCTAAAATTTCCATAACTTCGTGTTTTTGCCTAGACATTTAAACTTCCTCCTAATTGACAGCAAGTAATTAACCGTCAGCTTTGAGTTTTATGTGAACTTTAACTAAATAAACCTTACTAATCATGATCACCCTCTTCCCCGGACTTATACGAAGGGACACTAAGTGCGCTTGTATCTGAACGTATTTCAGGGTGATTTATCTTCCCACCCAGGTTAGCTGCCCTGGCAATTAGTCCTCCGCCAATGATAAGACATAGAAGAGTGAGTATTGATAGCCAATTTCCCAACTTTTCATAATATCTTCGCAAAACTAGAGTAATAAGTGCAAGAATACCAACAGCTTCAACAAATACGAAAGCTAAATCGGCTGCTACGTCATGAGCCTGAACTAATTGATCTGAAAAACCCGGTAAACCTTCAACGAAATCTTCTGCTGATTCACCGGTTTGATGGACAGCTATAGTCGACAAAGCAACGAGAATCACAAAAATTAATGAGATATTAATAAGTTCATTACTTCTTCGAGACAAAGCGATAGTTAATAACAATATTACGAATCCTATACCGAATAGAGGAATGTGATTTAAAACTAGATGAAGATGAGCCGGATTCATTTTATCCTCCTAAAGATCTTTAATGAGAAGTAAATTGCAATTAATATGCCAAGAATTTTTCAAATGATTGTTACACAGTTTCTTTGCCAGCCCAAACTTATGCTGTCCGATTATAAGACAACTGACAGTTTTAATTTAGTAGTAATAAACAATTCACACGTTATTATTGTAATTGTTGGTTGGGACTGTACGAAAACAATGCATTACTCTTTATAAGTTGGGGGTAATATGAGTAATGAAGGTCAATCTTTAAATCAATCCGATAAACTTACTAAAAATCAGGCTTGTAAAGCCTCCCACCTTTTTGAACTCTTCTTTACAACAAAACAAGAGATCAAAGGAAGTGGTTTAGGTCTGGCCGTAGCAAAGAATGTTATTCAAGATCACGATGGAGAGAAAAGCATTGAAAGCAAAGAAGGTAAAGGTACTGCTGTAAACATCAAACTCCCGGTTTTTATACCTGAGTCTGGACATCTTAGTTATTGACATCTAGTTTTGACAATTCTATTAGTTTTGATAATTCTATAGAATTATTACTATTTCTCGATGCAAGATCCCAGTGCTTTATCAGATAGCCTTTCTCAGCTTCAAAATTGCGATTTAACCTCTCTTCTATATTTTCAGCTTCTCTCGTATCCATTTCCGAAGTCGTGTTCACAAATGAAAGAGTCCGCGAATGGTATAGAGGGATCAATGCGTGAAGTAGTCTTTCCCTTTCAAATTCCTGTATATTGAATGCAATAGCAAAATCGAATACTATTTTAGCCCATAGGCTGCTCTCAAAATAAAAATTTTCTCTTTTGTCACGCTTTAACTTCTGAATAGACTTAAAATTTTCGGGATCAAGAACATCAGACCAAATGTCAGAATAAGAATCAAAACCTTCAATAAATGAATCATAGAGTTTTATAGGATCAACTATTACTTCGGGGTAGTTCTCTTTATGGCCTAGACCAAAACCATATATTACACTTGGTCTAGATTCAAAAATATCTTTCCAGATATACTCGAATGCGGCCATTAATTGAAAACAGGTTCCAACTACTTGAGAGAACATTCTATCCAAACCCATTGGGTCTTTTGTTCTATGAGCTTTTGAGGTTCCAAGAAATGTTTGACACACTTTGAAGTTTCTGCATATCGCAATCGTTGTCATCCAAATGTCTATACCGAAGTGGTAAACTTCTTCAGTCCAGGTTTGCTCAACAAGAAAACAACGGGCCAATCTTCCCGAAATGGCAAAATCTCCGGCTATAGGTTGCCTAACTCTAAGTCCGTACAGGGTACGTTGCAGAGGGTAGGCTATGTTGTTCGTGATAGTGCCATCATATTTATGCCTGGAGTAAATAGGCACTACAAAATCATAGCCATCATATATGGGTTCCAAGAAGCTTTCAATCCACTCGGGAGTGATACTCGTAAGGTCCGCGTCAAACAATATTATAGCTTTAGCCCTAAGTTCAGCAGCAACTTTAAGCAGATTGTGTACGTTATAGCCTTTTCCTTTTACATCTTCTGGAGTTGAAATATAAATCTTGGAAACTTCTGTTTTTGTGTCTAGAAATGCCTCTCTTGTTCCATCTTTCGAATTGTTATCGACATTAATTATTACTGAAGATTTATTTGAGAAGTATCGTTTAAGACCCAAACTTGCTTGCAGCGTAGGAATAGCTATGTTTTTTGCTTCGTTATATGAAGGAATGCCTATTACTATTTCCGCAGAACTTACATTATCCGGGTTATCAATATGTGATATCATTCAATTTCACTCCTGATTTTATTGCAAATTTTTCGTAATAAGTCCATAGTCTTTATCAAATGTTCATTTTGCATTACCAGTCATTTTCAGGATTGATTTATGCGGCGTAAGTGTAATAACCGGGACTGAGGATTCCTGAATAACTTTCCAGGCGATACTGCCGATAAATTCCTCTTTAAAAACCGTTCCTCCATAAGTCATCATTACAATTAAATCAATATCGTTTTCCCTTGCTAGATCTGTTATTCCTATAAAGGCATTCCTTGCTGATTCTACATATATCCTAATGTTTTCCGCCACATTAGATCTTTTCAGTCTATATCCCAATTCCATTTTAGTATTAGATTTTATTTTCTCCATCAATTCATCAGGAAATTCATGTTCTGATGTTTCTACAATGTTAGCTAGGTGTAATTCGGCATTAAATATTTTCGATAATCCAATTGCATAATCAAAGTTTGCTGTTAGACCGTGCGATAAGTCTACAGGAACCAATATCTTTTTAATTGCGGTTCTCATACCATTTTCTCTTGCAGTCAAAATTGGTATCGTGCAATTTCTTAAAACTTTAATAACTGTTCCACCCAGGGTGAATTTATCAACCGATCTACCCTTTCCCATAACAACAAGGTCGACGTTCTCGCATTCGGCTGCTGTAATTATTTCCATTGGTGCAATACCCTTAGCAATACTGTATGAGAAATGCAGATTGTTTAGCTTAAGTTTTTTCTTTACTTCTTCTAGCCTATTTATTTCTTTTAGTTCAAGCGTTTCTTTCAAGCTGTTTTCCAACTTTTTCTTTTCTTGAGGAGAAAATGTATCAAAAAATTTGTAATCTTCAGGTATCACTGCGAGTCCGTGAATATCGGCTTTAAAGTTCTTTGCTAGCAGTTCAGCATAATTAAGTGCCGCGAATGAGTCTTTAGATCCATCCGTAGCCCATAGTATTCTGTTTAGCATCACACCACCTTTGAATATTATATCGAAACTCACACTAGCATCAAAGCTCTAACGCAAGGTTATTATTTTTGGTTCTATTGCCCTTAATCATGATTACCCGCTCTATCTCGTCACAGGTAAGATGCTTTGTATTTTTGATAATTAGTTTTGAGTTCGAAATGCTGCTGACAGATGCGAAATTCTGCAGGTCATCGACAGACCAGTCAGACGCATCAATTATCACCTCAGGAACATATGATAAAATTTCTATAACTTCGTGTTTTTCTCTAGACATTTAAACCTCCCCTTGCTTCTTTTTTATAAACTAATAAGTGCAATTCTTATGCCAGAGACTAATCTTCTCCTTATTGGGTTAATATTTTGTTATAATGATAGATTTAAGAAAGGTAGGTCATTCTAATTAATGTCTGATTTTACGACATTTGACACATTATTAGGATCCGGAATAAATAATATGAGGAATTAAATCAGAATATGATTATTTCTTAATTCGATCGGCTGTAATTTCGTTTACACATGAGCCGCTTTTTTCAAAATCAGTAATATTTATTAGAGTAGTTTCGACAATGGCCTCTAGAGCCTCACGTGTAAAAAACACCTGATATCCTGTTATCACGACATTCGGAAAAGTAAGCAGACGTGCGAACAGGTCGTCTTGAATAACCTCATTTGATAAATCCTCGAAAAAGAGTTCTTCTTCCTCATCATAAACATTCAGTCCGAGATAACCTATTTTCCCGATTATCACTTCATGCTCATTCAAACAATCTCGGAATTTAACAAATTATTTTTCCTCAATCTTAATCTCTTTAGCTTTAGCTTCAGGAGCCTTTGGGAGGTGGATCTCCAATATACCGTCTTTAAAATTGGCTTTTATCTTAGACTCCTGCACTTTCGCCGGCAACTCGAGCCTGCGGCTGAAACTACCGTAGGACCTTTCAGCATAATAGTAGTCTTCCTCTTTTGTTTCTTTCTCTTTCTTCATTTCGCCCTTAATAGTTAGCGTATTGTCGGAAACAGATATATTTATATCCTTTTTGTCCATTCCCGGGACTTCTGCTTTAACTACTATTTCATTCTCCTTGTCGTACATATCAACTGCAGGAGAGAACGTCATAAATTCCCTCATCTTTCTAAGAGAGGGGAAACCCCTCCAATTACGGAAAGAAAATGGCTCTTCAAACATACCTTCAAAAAACTTTTCAACATCCTTTCTTGGGGTCCATCTTTCTATTGCCATGATAAAAACCTCCTAATTTTTTTAACTATAAGTACAAGTATTGCAAATTCGATGCCATTAGTGAAATTGATTAATTCAAAAAAACATAAATTGAATTGTGAGCTTTATATCAAAGAAATCCACTTATAATGAATCAGGGAATTAAGACATGCGTCGTCGAGGATATTTGGTGAAATCTGTTAAACTACTCACATCTAAGTATCAATGATCTAAGGAAACAAAGCTGAAAAATTAAGACTAAAATTTATACTGGTATAGATCTTGCAATATTAAACATAAATAGATTTGAACAACCTCAGAGAAAGAGGAATCTCAATATTCATTTCCGGGAGAGGTTAATTATGGATAGTAAGATGGTGTTCATTCACTGGTTTAATGAGGTCGGGATCGAAGATGTCCCCATAGTTGGAGGAAAAAATGCATCTCTCGGAGAGATGTACCAGGCACTCACTCCAAAGGGCGTCAAAATTCCAAACGGCTTTGCAATAAGCGCGGATGCATATTGGCATTTGCTGAACTCTTCTGGGATAAAGAATAAACTTAAAGAACTAATGCAGGGTCTGGATAAAAGTAATGTTATGGACCTATCCGAGAGAGGCAAACTGGCCCGAGAATTAATCTTAAGCGCGGGTATTCCGGAAGACCTATGGGATGAAATCAAACTGGCATACGACAAGCTGTCCGAACAATACGGGCCCCGTCCGGATGTGGCAGTACGAAGCTCAGCTACGGCTGAGGATCTGCCCACTGCTTCCTTCGCAGGACAGCAGGAAACATATCTCAATATAAGCGGTTACAGCACTCTTAGAGAAGCATGTTCTAAGTGCTTCGCATCCTTATTTACCGACAGAGCAATATCGTATCGGGTAGACAACAACTTTGACCATTTCCAGGTTGCGCTCTCGATAGGTGTTCAGAAGATGGTCCGTGCCGACCTGGCTACAAGCGGAGTCATATTTACTCTGGATACAGAGACAGGATTTCGTGATGTTATTCTGATTACTGCATGTTACGGACTCGGGGAGAACATAGTACAAGGTGCTGTTAACCCCGATGAGTATTATGTCTTTAAACCGACTTTCATAAAGGGGCATAAAGCAATAATTAGAAAAAATCTCGGACAAAAAAAAATTAAAATGATATATGGAACTGGTGAGAGCAAAGCATTAACCCGCAATGTAGAAGTGCCTGTGGTTGATCGCGGCCGTTTTTCGGTTTCAGATAATGATCTCCTAACACTCTCTGACTATGCGATAAAAATAGAGGAGCACTACTCGGAGAAATCAGGCAAGCTCACGCCAATGGATATTGAATGGGCAAAAGACGGCACGAGCGGCGAATTATTCATAGTCCAGGCACGGCCCGAAACGGTTCAATCACAAAGGGATATAGGAGTGCTCGAAAAGTATGTACTGGATGGAAAAGGGACTGTAATTGCAAAGGGTAAAAGTATCGGAGAAAAGATTTCAAGTGGCAAAGCCCGAGTAGTCTTAAATATAAATGAGCTCCATTTAGTAACACCGGGTGAGATAATTGTTGCTAATACTACTACACCGGACTGGGAACCCGTTATGAAAGCTGCAGGTGGGATCGTAACAAACAGGGGTGGAAGAACATGTCATGCTGCTATTGTGAGCCGTGAGTTAGGAATACCGGCCGTCGTGGGGGCAGAGAATGCAACTCAGAATATAGAGACTGGACAGAATGTGACACTAAGTTGCGCGAAAGGCACTGAGGGAATTGTTTACGACGGAATCATAGATTTCCATATCGACAAGGTTGATCTGGGACCTCTAAAACGACCCTCGACCAAGATTATGATGAACCTTGCAAACCCTGACTTAGCTTTTTCTCTATCCATGATACCAAATGATGGTGTGGGACTTGCCAGAATGGAATTTATCATAACAAGCTATATTAAAATACACCCAATGGCTTTAGTACATCCTGAAAAGGTCACTAATACATCTGCTCAAAATCAGATTTATTATCTTACGTATGGATACGAAGACAAAGAAGAATACTTTGTTGAAAAACTTGCTGAGGGCGTGGGTACTATAGCTGCGGCCTTTTATCCAAAACCCGTAATAGTCCGTATGAGTGATTTTAAAACTAACGAATACGCAAGCTTGATTGGCGGAGAATATTTTGAACCGAAAGAGGAAAACCCGATGATCGGCTTCCGAGGCGCCTCCCGTTATTACGATGAACGCTACAGAGAGGGTTTCGCATTAGAATGCAAAGCCATGAAAAGGGTTCGTGACGATATGGGACTAACTAACCTTGTAATTATGATTCCCTTTTGCCGCAGAATTGATGAGGCAGAAAAGGTCTTGGAAGAGATGGCAAAAAACGGTCTTAAGAGGGGGAAGAACGGTCTAAAGCTGTATGTTATGTGCGAGATTCCGAACAACGTGATTCTAATAGATGAATTCAGTAAGCTTTTTGATGGGTTTTCGATTGGATCGAATGACCTCACGCAGTTAACACTGGGCGTAGATCGGGATTCGGAACTAATAGCTCACGATTTCGACGAGAGAGATTCGGGTGTAATGAAAATGATCTCGATGACTATAGAAGGGGCTAAACGCAATAACCGGCACTGCGGCATTTGTGGACAGGCGCCTAGCGATTATCCCGAATTCGCAGAGTTCCTTGTGAAAGAAGGAATAGATTCAATTTCACTAAACCCTGACTCAGTTATGAAAACGACAGTCAATGTTATCAAGATGGAAGAAAATATATTAAAAAAACGAAGCTGAGACAAATTGATCGAAATCAGAAAAATATGTCAACTCCATTTGAAACTATAATAAGTATGTTACCATGATAGGGCCTCAAGTAAGCGGGCTTCTACTGAATTTCGCTTTACTTTTTGCTTTGACTTACTGAGCTGCAGGCTTGCTGATCGTATTTATGTCGGTAGCACAACCAGTGCAGTTATCTCCTTATCACCTTATCCTGTCCTGGTAGTGCCGCTGAATACTTTTAAGTGATGCACATGGAAAAACAAAAATTTCTTACTGAAGATAAATCCCCCATCTTACCTTGGCACTCTTTGGATATAGATTCTGTAATCGCTAGATTACATACCGATTTTGTAAAAGGTCTAAGTACCCAAGAAGCCAAGAGTCGTATTCAGGAGTACGGTACTAATACACTGCAATCCACTCACAAGATCCATTGGTATACAGTACTTGCGCGCCAGTTCATTGATGTTCTGATATTGATATTGCTGGTTGCGGCGGCCATCTCTCTGGCAATTGGAGCGCTGGGAGATGCGATTACCATTTTGGCAATAGTGTTGCTAAACGGCGTACTCGGATTTATCCAGGAATGGAAGGCCGAGAAGTCTATTGAGGCGCTAAAGCAGATGCTCGAGCCGCGCTGCGAAGCGGTGCGAGACGGGGCGAATCAAACCATTGATGCAAAAGATCTGGTTCCCGGAGATCTTGTTTTGCTGAATATAGGCGATCGTGTACCAGCAGATCTAAGGCTAATTGAAAGCATCAATCTCAAAGTCGATGAATCCGCATTAACGGGAGAATCAACATCCGTGAGCAAGGGAATAGATACGGTCCCTTTGGATACCCCTCTTGCTGAAAGATCATCAATAGCTTGGATGGGAACTGCAGTTACTAACGGAAGCGCTCAGGGTGTTGTCATTTCAACAGGGATGACCACAGAGTTTGGGCGCATCGCTACGCTAACAGAAACTGTAGACAGTGAAGCAACACCCTTACAACGTAAGCTTGCGGTTTTGGGTAAGCAATTAGGAGTATTAGCGGTCATTATTTCGACAATAGTAGCTCTGTCAGGATGGTTTTTGGGTAAACCTTTAGTCGACATGTTCCTGACAGGCGTGGCTCTTGCTGTTGCTGTGGTACCTGAAGGCTTACCTGCAGTAGTAACAATCACGTTGGCACTCGGTATACGTTCTATGGTAAAGCGGCGTGCTTTACTTCGTCGTTTGCAGGCAGGTGAGGCATTAGGCTCAGCTACTATTATATGTACTGATAAAACCGGGACAATTACACAAAACCAAATGACTGTTCAGCGCATTTGGCTTCCTTCAGGGGAATTTGAAGTAACTGGTGTGGGTTATGCTCCAAAAGGCGATTTTCAAAAAAGTGGAGAGAAAATTGATTATAGCAAACAAAAAGACATTTTAGCACTCCTTGAAAGCGGACTTCATTGCAACCATGCACGAATTACTAAAGACGAGCGAGGCTGGTATGCAATCGGGGAACCAACCGAGGCTGCCCTGGTAGTAGCGGCCAATAAGGCGGGTTTACACCTAGAAGAGCGTTCTCACATCGTAAGTGAGTTCTCATTTAATTCCCTTCGCAAAAGAATGACTGTAATTAAATCTTTACCTGAGGGCTTAATAGCCCATGTCAAAGGTGCGCCTGAAGTGATATTGGAGCGCTCTACACACATCTTAGATGGAGAGCAGGTTCGAACTCTAAATGATGCAGACAAAGCTCTAGTAAACTCAGCCTATCTTGCACTTGCAGAGCAAGGTCTCCGCACACTTGCGATAGCGCGCCGTACTCTGCCCAGAGACTTCGCATTAGACGAAGAGCACGTCGAGCAAAACCTTACTTTACTGGGAATCGTAGGAATAATAGACCCCCCGCGCCCTGAAGTCCCCGATGCAGTCCGTTTAGCCCGGAGTGCCGGAATACATAGCATTATGATAACAGGCGATGCTGCTCCTACTGCTTTAGCCATAGCTAGAAGCATTGGAATGCCTTGTAAGGAAGCAATAACCGGAAAAGAGCTCTCCGAAATGAATGATGAACAACTACTTGATGCTCTGAAGAAAGAAGTTCTATTTGCACGAACCACTCCCGAAGATAAACTCCGGATTGTAAATCTGCTACAGGGTATTGGGCATGTCGTAGGCATGACAGGGGACGGTGTTAATGATGCTCCCGCACTTAAAAAGGCAGACATAGGGATTGCTATGGGTCTTCGTGGGACTGAAGTTGCCAAGGGCGCTTCGGATATGGTTCTTACAGATGACAACTTTGCTTCAATCATAGGGGCAGTCGAGGAAGGGCGTCGTCAGTATGACAATATTCAGAAATTCGTCCGCTACCTATTATCATCCAACGTAGGAGAGGTTGTCGCCATATTTGTAAATATATTATTGGGTGGTCCGCTTATCTTATTACCAGTCCAAATATTATGGATGAATCTTTTGACTGATGGTGTGACGGCAGTAGCTTTGGGAGTGGAACCACCTGAAAAAGGCATCATGGAACGCCCACCCCGTGATCCTAAAGAGCCGATTCTCAATCGGAGAGGGATAACGAAAATTTTATTGCTTGGAGGATACATGGGGATTGCCACACTATTGTTGTTTCATCATTACTTAGCTAATGGGCAGGAGGATAATTTGCTTAAGGCTCAAACCGTGGCTTTTACAGCTCTCATAGTATTGGAAAAAATGAACGTTTTCAATTTTCGTTCTCTTAGAGCACCACTTTCAGTTATAGGCTATTTTACAAATCCCTGGTTATTGATCGCGTGGATTGGGAATATCGCTCTTCAAGTATGTGCGGTTTATATACCATTTCTGCAGGAAGCATTGCATACAACTCCTCTGGCTTTGAAGGATTGGGGCCTGATTTTCATTATTGCCGTCCCAGTTTTCATTATTGCCGAAATATATAAACTGATAAGATGGCGAAACAGACACAGTCAGAGAGAGGTAAGAAAAGCATAAAACTCCTTAAATGAATTAGAATCTCAAGTCGGCTCGTTAACAAATTGTCTTTTAAAATGACAAAATTAATAGAAACTAATACAAGGAGGACTTTATTTATAATTTTTATAATTCCTTAGGCTCAAATTGAAATTCCTTCAAATTGCTATTATGTTATCAAAGATGTGGCTTAACATAATCCGTGCATATTTATGAGGCTTTGATGCAAATTAAAAAAATTCTATGGGCAACAGACGGGTCTATTGAGGCAGAAGAAGCACTTCAATATGCAGTTTTGCTGGCCAAAGAATATTCTGCAGAGATAGTTGGAATTTATATAAGTTCTACCAAAATAAAAAATCTATACTCGAACCTATACCTCTTAAGAAAGAAACTCTTCAATGACTTGGTCAAAACAGATGAAGTCAATATTGAAGAGAGATTTAATTCTATTAAATCAAAGCTGTATTCTCAAGGATTGGATTTTACAAGCAATATCTTAAGAGGTGAAGCTAGTACAAGGATTATTAATTTTGCCCAAAATGAGAAAGCTGACCTAATAGTTATGGGATCCAGGGGTCACGGTTTGCTTGATAAAGTGCTTATAGGAAGCACAACTCTAAAGGTACTTAGAAAATCTAAAATTCCTGTATTGGCTTTTAAGAGCAGAGAGAAAAAAAGACCAGGTATAAAGAACATACTCGTACCCATTGATGTATACGAAAAAAAAGGCTCTGCACTTGAATATGCAACTGATTTAGCCTCCGATATCAACGCCAGAGTTTTTGTAATCTATTCCATCCGCATGGTAGGACACATTTATACTATGCCTAGTGTACTAAACGAACTTATTAGAGATTCTTCGATAGAGCTTATTCAAAGAGTTGAAGAAATTAAAGTCAAACGTAGGCTTGATAGCGAGAAAGCTGACAATTTAAGAATTAAAACAAAGGTGCTGCATAGTATAAATCCTGCTGTAGCAATTACCGATTATGCGTTGGCAAAAAATATTGACCTGATTGTTATAAATACACACTCCATGAGCGGGATCAAAAAGCTCGTTCTCGGCAGCACTACAGAAAATGTTATTCAAACCTCTCATTGCTCAACCCTCGCTATACGGCCCTAGAGAAAGCTTTATTTAGCCGGCGGTGCTTAACAGCGGTTTTCTATTGTCCTATGCTCTGGGAGCTTTCCCATCCCTATAATTTCCTAGGAAATCATTCTCTATCTATTTTAGCAGTTTATATAAAACACGTATTGTGGCACACAACTTGCAGTACCTTTAAATAGTATAAGATGTAAAAATTTATAAGGAAAGGAGGTAATAACTATGAGTCTAAGGAATATGTGCCGAAAAGATGTTGTATCCGTAAAACCCGGTACCATGGTAAATGAAGTAGCAAGGCTTATGGAAGAAAAGAACATCGGAAGCGTAGTAATCCAGAGTGCTGCAAGGAGAGGTGAAAAGGAAGAATTCGGCATCGTTACAGACAGGGACATTGCGCTAAGGGTCGTTGGTAAGAACTTAGACCCGGCAAAGACCCCGATTGATGATGTAATGACTCACAACTTCGTATTGGTGCTCAGGGAAGATATCGGATTATTTGAGGCGCTTGAGCAGGTTCGCAAGAGTGCCGTCAGGAGGTTTCCCGTAATTGGTATCGATGGAAAGTTAAAAGGAATAATTACACTCGACGATATAATTACACTTTTAGGAAAAGAGATGGCCGATGTAGCTAGCATAATCGAGAACGAGGGACCTTTATTATAAGACCGATTTCTCAATAATGGGCTAAGAACTGCCAGAGCTTGATATGGAAATTCCCTATGATAGATATGGAGAAAGCCATGCTGGATCCGGGAAGCGTCTTCAGCTCACCTGAAGATGTGGTTAAAGCAAAAAGTATAATACGTGAGCAGAAGATTGAAATCCTAAGGCGCTGGGAATATGATGCAAGGGAGCTTGGAGTTGCTGCTGAAGAAGGCATGCCGGGTAATAACTCTGATATGTTGGATCAAATATTAGAAGCTCTTAACAAGTTAGGGGCTGAGCATAACCGGCATAGCGATGCGCCTACAAAACAAGGCGGCGTATAATACTGATAATAATATTGTTATGCAATCTCATACTCTCTATCTATTATTTTTTTCCACATATTGGGCATTTCATCAAGCATCTCATCAGCAATTCGTCTGACAGCTTTTCCGTTAAAGTCTTTTCCTTTAATCTGAATATCTAAAACCAAAGGCTCGTTTATAGGCATTCCGATCTGAGAAACAATATGTACATAAGCAGCTTGAGCGTATTCCTGATCAACGATTCTTCTACATAAATCGTTTGAAAATAAATTATAAATCTTGCCCACATGGCTTATCGGATTCTTTCCGGCTACCGCCTCTAAGGTCATCGGCCTATATGGGGTTATCAAGCCGTTAGCTCTATTTCCTCTTCCTACTTGACCGTCATC
>Ga0209633_10003727_pt1 | contig 14001 bp, 13 predicted proteins | sample Cruoilmetagenom1_FD_187290 | JGI IMG/M metagenome (GOLD analysis project Ga0209633, IMG submission 187290) | Oil polluted marine microbial communities from Coal Oil Point, Santa Barbara, California, USA - Sample 1 (SPAdes) (version 2) | ecosystem: Environmental > Aquatic > Marine > Oil seeps ... | reverse complement strand
GCGCCCTGATCGCCTCCGTCCGAAGGACGCCTTTGCGGGGGTTGCCGTCGCATGGGTTGCCGTGATCGCCGTCGGCTCGCTGCCATATCTTCTGACTGGATCGTTCGGTGTCACGGACGCTCTCTTCGAGAGCACAGCAGGATTCACGACCACGGGAGCGACCGTGATCGGGGACCTGTCGGGCACGGCGAAGGGGCTACTGCTATGGAGGGCCACCACACAGTGGCTCGGTGGTATGGGGATCATCGTGTTGTCGATGGCGGTGCTGCCGCTCGTTGGGGCAGGGGGCATCCAGTTGGCCAGGGCTGAAACCCCTGGTCCGGAGCCGGATCGTCTCACCCCCCGATTCCGCGGAACTGCGATCCGTCTCTGGGGGCTCTACATGGTCCTCACCGCGGCAGCTGCCGTGCTTCTCGCTCTCGGCGATATGTCGGTATTCGAGGCGATCGCTCACGCACTGACCTCCATCTCGACCGGTGGCTTCAGCACGGAATCTGGATCTCTCGGCGCCTTCTCCGCCTACTCGCAGTGGGTTGTCATCGTCTTGATGATCGTCGCGGGAGCTTCGTTCGCACTCCACGTGAGGGCGCTTCGTGATCCCCGCGAGTATTTCAGGAAGCCGGAGTTTCGCTACTACCTCGTCAGCCTGGGAATCGGTATCGCTCTGGTGATCGGAGGAGTCGCTCTTGATGGCGTCGGAGTTCCCGTCCGCGAATCCGTGTTCACGGCGATAGCGACGATCACAGGCACCGGTTACACGGTCACGAACTATGCAGTGTGGCCGGCGGCGATCGGAGGCGTCATCCTGATGATGATGTTCGTCGGGGGCATGGGTGGTTCGACAACCGGCGCTCTCAAGACCTATCGCGTCGCCGTTGTCCTCAAGTCTGCCGCTGCCGAGGTCCGACGTCTCACCCGGCCGAGGGCAGTCTCGATCTCACGATTCGGCCGTGTACCGCTCCCGGCGGAGGTGGTTTCCGCTGTCCACAGCTACGTCGTGGTCTACATGCTGGCCTTCGGCATCGGAACGGTTCTGCTGCTCTACCTCGAGAGCGCTTGGGGCTCAGGAATGGATCTCGTCACCGGCCTATCGGCAGCCGCCTCGGCGATCAGCAACGTCGGTCCGGGCCTCGGCACGGTCGGACCGGCATCAAGCTACGCGGAGATCGCTGCTCCCGGGAAGTGGATCCTCGGAATGCTGATGATCCTCGGACGGCTCGAGATCTATCCGGTGATCCTCCTCTTCACGACATCCTTCTGGCGGCGGTAAAGGGACTCTTCGCATATGGGCGGGGTGTGGAGATGAGGTCGGTAGTGGGTCGGGGGAAGCCACGGAACGTAGTACGAAGTACGTATGACGTAGTACGACTCGGAGGTCTCGTATCTGTTGGCTACGTCGTGTATCTGTGACTTCGCAGGGTTCCTTCGCACCAGTCACGACTCTGCCCGCGAGCTGGCAGATCAAGCGACACTGGCAACCAGGATTGGCCTTGTAGACGGAGAAGCCGCCCGGGTTCTCCGCGAACACCTCGAGAGGCGGATGTCTTCCCCCGTCTGATTCGGGGTCGTACTCCGTCATACGTCGGACGTACTACTGCCTGTCGTCTCCCCGGTCCTCGCCACCCCTCTCCTTTTCGAAGTGCCGGAAAACGCGCGTGGGACCCGCCGAAGCGGGTCCCATTGGTCAAAGCGTTGTGAGTTCAGAGCTCCTTCGTGCAGAACCACCAGTCGACACAGTCGTAGCCTTCGTCAAGGCGTTCTGCTGCGCCTGCGGCGGTCTTCGGCGGAGGAACGATTACCCGATCACCCGGCTGCCAGGCTTCGGGCGTGGCAACGTCGTACTCGTCCGATGTCTGCAACGCCTTGACGAGACGGACGAATTCGGCGATCGATCGGCCGTTCGCGAGCGGGTAGTAGACCATGGCCCGGACGAGGCCCTTGTCATCGATGATGAACGTGCAACGCACCGCGGACGTGTCGCTCTCACCGGGTTGGATCATGCCGTAGGCGTTCGCAACCTCCATCGAGAGGTCTGCGATGATCGGGAACGGGATGTCCACGCCGAACTTCTCCTCGATCGTACGCGTCCACGCGATGTGAGAGAAGTGCGAGTCGATGGAAAGCCCGAGGAGTTCCGTGTTCATCGCCTGGAATTCGTCGTGGGCATTGGCGAATGCCATGAACTCTGTCGTACAGACCGGTGTGAAGTCCGCCGGGTGGGAGAACAGGACCAACCACTTGCCCGCGTAATCAGACAACTCCTTGACGCCGTGCGTCGTCGGAGCCTTGAAGTCCGGGGCGGGTTCGTTGAGACGGGGGAGTGATGGCTGGGTCGGAGTGTCGGTATCCATAGTGAATCCTTTCCTAGTCGCGACCTGACCCTCTGAGTGTATCCGGACATCAAGGCGCTAGATTCGTCGGTACCACCCGTCGCGGTCACAACGAACCACGCAGGGAGAAGGCAGAGCATGGACCAGGAACGTTGGACGATCGACGCGGCCACCGGTTCCGTGACGTTCGTTGCAGCATCGTCCATTCACCCCATCCGCACGAGGGGTAACGCGTCAGGTTGGTTCGAGGGGGTCTTCGACGCCAGCGGATTCATTGAGAACAGCACGATGCGGGGTTACCTCGAAGTCCCACTCTCCGGACTCTCGTCGGGGAATCCGCTCATCGACAATGAGATGAGACGCAGGGTCGACACGGCGAACCATCCGCTCATCGTTTGCGCGATCGAGACGACCGAAGACATCGATGAGAACACTGCCACCATCACCGGCACGATCGGGTTCCTCGATGTCGAGGTGCTGGTCGAAGGAGAGTTGGAGCTTCTCGCTGGGCCACGCATCGTCGGCGTCGGTGAGTTCGATGTCCGCTGGTGGGGTCTCGAGCCACCCAAGTTGTTCATGATGCGCGTCGACCCGATCGTCACGGTGGAGATCGACCTGCCGCTCATCTGAGCGCATCTTCCCCTCATCCGAATTCCTCAGGTGCCCCACGGACGGGCCGATACATCAGGAGGAAGACGCATCTCTGGAGTACCGAATGAAGAACATCCTGCGCTCGATCGCAGCAACAGCAACGGTCCTGCTCGCATTCACCATCGTTCCTGCAGCGTCGGCAGCGACGCACGAACTCGGTGAACTCGTGGACTACCCGTTGACGGCACCCGTCGATGGGAAGCACTATTTCGCAGACTGGTTCTGGGCTGCGAGGTCGCACGGCATCCATCACGCTCAGGACCTCATGTCACCAAAGATGACTCCCGTTGTCGCAGCAGCAGATGGAACGGTCCGGCTCGTCAACTGGACCGACGAAGAACACATGAACCCCGAGCGATGCTGCACGATTGCCCTCCGCCACAACGATGGCTGGGAGTCGTGGTACATCCACCTCAACAACGACACGCCTGGTACCGACGATGGTCTCGCCTGGGGAATCGCTGACGGGATCGTTCCTGGAACTCCTGTCAAGGCTGGACAGCTCATCGGCTGGGTTGGCGACTCCGGTACCGCTGAGTTCACCGGTCCGCATCTCCACTTCGAGCTGCGTGATCCGGGTGGTGTCATCGTCAACCCCTTCCAATCGCTTGCAGACGCAGGAGCCAACTGGATCGGTTCTGGTCCCGCCGATCCCCTGTTCGACGGATACCGTTTGCTCGAAGAGGGCACAAGGGGTGCTGATGTGCGTCGGCTCCAGGAGGTCCTGACGAGCCTCGCCTACCAACCCGGTCCGGTTGACGGCATCAGCGGCTCTCGCACGGTCGCTGCAGTGACTTCCTTCCAAACCGATGCCAGTCTCACGGCCGATGGCCTTGCAGGACGCGCCACCAGGGCTTCACTCAAGACCCGTTACGCGGCTGGGACGATGGCAAGCGGCGACAGTGGTTCCGCGCCCGCCCCAACGACTACGACGACCGTGCCAGGTGATACTGCCACTGAGGGCTCTTCATCAACGACAACAACGACGGTGGTCGCATCCGGGATACTCCGGAAGGGGAGTCGCGGTGCGGATGTGCAGCGAGTGCAAGAGCTCCTGGTCGCAGCGGGCTACGCCCCGGGACCCACGGACGGGATTTTCGGTCCGAAGACCGAACTTGCAGTCCTCGCGTTCCAGGATGAGCACGGCCTCCGGGTCGACGGTCTCGTCGGTGCGAACACGCGAACAGCCCTCGGCTTCTGATTCAGCTATCGCTCGACGGTAGAACGAGGATCCCAGGTCCGAGCGGGTGCTGAACGACTTCGATCGGGTGCTCGTAGACCTTGGTGAGAAGATCGGAGTTGAGGACCTCCGCGGGAGCACCGTGCGCCGCCACTCCGCCGTGATCGAGCAGGATCACGTGGTCGAAAGCAGTTGACATATTGAGGTCGTGGAGAACGGCTACGACCGTTCGACCGTCACGACCAAGCGAGCGTATGACACCGAGGACCATCTCCTGATGCCGGATGTCGAGAGCAGTAGTGGGTTCATCCAGAAGTACCAATGGTGTCTGCTGCGCGAGCGTTCGGGCGATAGCCGTCCGCTGGCGTTCTCCTCCCGAGAGGCTCGAGAGAGGTCGACTCTCTAGCGCACCCAGATCAAGCGCTTCGAGAGCCTTGGCGACTGCACGGCGGTCGTCGTCGGGACCGACAGACGGGTCGTTCCTGTACGCATATCGCCCCATTCCGACGACCTGGCCAACAGTGAATGCGATGTCCTCTGCTTGTCGCTGTCCGAGGAGGGCCCGTGCTGTAGCGAGCCGGTGAACAGGGAGTGTGGCTACTTCGAGTGCGTCGTACGCGATGCTCCCGCGACTCGGACGTAGGTCTCCCGACAGCAGTGATAGCAGCGTTGACTTCCCTGCGCCGTTCGGCCCAACGATGGCGAGACGTTCTCCCGAATCGAGATCAAGGCTCACGTCGCAGATGAGCTTGACCCTGCCGGCCACATAGCACACGTCCGCTGCCGTCACCCTCATGTGGAAGCCCTTCTCACGAGAAGCCAGCCGAGAAGCGGGCCGCCGACGGCTGCGGTGATCAATCCGAGCGGAATCTCCGAGGGGGCCGCCACCGTTCGCGCAAGCGTGTCAGCGACGACGACAGCGATCGCCCCACCTATCGCAGCCGCAGGGATGAGGACGCGGTGCCTCGGACCGATGAACGGCCTCAGCAGGAAGGGGACCAGCAAACCAACGAATCCAACGACACCGCCGAGCACAACCGATGCCCCCACGACGATCCCAACAGTGGCCACCACGATGGGAATCAATCGGCTGGTATCGAATCCGAGCGCCCGTGCTTCGCGGTCGCCGAGTACGAGAAGATCGAGACCGGGTCCGTATCTCCACAACACCACGATGCCGGGGATCAGAACGATGACGGCCACGATCAGCGCTTTCCACGTGACCCCTGAGAGTGATCCGAAGACGAAGAACATGAACGTGGGGACCCGGGGGCTATCCACGATGAGAACAAAGAGCCCTGTCCACGCGAGCATCGCGAGTCCGAACGCCACACCCGCGAGGAGCAGACGTTCGCTACCCGCTCGCGACCGGAGCGCCGCCGTAACGAGTCCGAAGATGGCTCCACCGAGGGCCGCAAGAGCGACGGGCACGACGGGGTACGCAGCGACGGGAGTGATCGCGAATCCGAGGGCTGCCCCGACACCGGCCGCCGAGGAATATCCGAGAAGGTGAGCATCGGCGAGGTGCGTGCGGTATGTGCCTTGGAGCACCACCCCGGCACTGCCCAAGGCCGCGCCGAATGCCGCCGCGGCAAGCAATCGTGGCAGCCGTATAGAACTGAGAACGCGTTCCGCCGCCGCGTCCGAAGTGCCCGATCCTGCTGCCCAGGTGAGGATGTCACCGATGCTGATCGAGAAGGCGCCGATCATGAGGGCGGTGAACACCGTGATGCACAGAAGCACGATTCCACCTCCGAACCACGCGACAAGTCGGATCGGAGGGGATGTTTCCGTCATGGAGCGAGCGGGAGCGAGTCGAGATCAGCGACGAGTCTTGCGATCGACTCGGCGATGCGTGGACCGAACGTGAGGAAATCGCCTTCTGGATAGGCGAGGACAGCACCATTCTTCCCGGCCGCTGTTGCAGATATGCCGGGAATCGCGAGAAGTCCGTCGAGACCACCGAGTACTGCGTAACCCTCTTCCGGGACGATGAGAACGTCCGGCGCAGCCGCCACGAGAGCCTCCGGTGTCACCGGCACGGTCTTCTCAACTCCTGCATCAACACCCGCGTCAAGCCCGCCAGCGGCTCCGATGATCGGTGTTGTCGTCATCCCCTTTCCGAACAGGAGCATCACATCTGGCCCCCTCGTGTACACGTAGGCGATCCGGGGAACGGCAGACGCAACACCGGGTTCAACTGATGCCGCCACGATCTCCGATCGAAGACGCTCATTCGCCTCGGCGGCGGGACCGGGCGCATCGAGGAGCACCCCGAGAGCAGTGACCTTGTCGTAGAGACCCTCGAACGTGGTCGGCACGTCGAGAATTGCGACCGGCACTCCCGAGGAGCGGATCTGTTCGATCGCCGTTGCAGGTGACGTCTGCGTGTCTGCGATCACGAGGGTCGGATCGTGTTTCAACACGCCCTCTGCCGTCAGGAATCGGCCGATCCCAGCCTTGGGAAGCGTCACGGCCTCGTCGGGAGCGACGGTTGTGACATCGGTAGCCACGACCGAGGACCCGAAGCCGAGTTCGAAGACGAACTCCGTGAGATCCCCGCTGAGCGTTACGATCCGCGACGTGTCAGGTGCTTCGACGGCAACACCATCCGCTCCAACGAACACAGAAGGTTCAACTGCAGTGGTGTCGGTGGAGGAGTCCGAACACCCGACGGTCGCGAGGGCCAACACGGCTGCGGCAGCGCTCAGCCCCGTGATCCGGAGAAGGTGTATCACGCCTCGGGACAGCCAACACGAGCGGATGCCATCATCGCACAGAACATGTCCCTCGTGATCTTCCACGTCCCATCCCGAAGGACTGCGTCGCCGGTCAGGTCGGGATACGTTGGCGTGCCACCGAAGAGCAGGTCATAGACAACGTCGGCAATGTCCCCATCGATCGTCACTGATGTTGGGTAGAGAGCGACGCCTCCCATAGATTCGCCCGTCTCCTGATACTGAGCAACGGTGTCTTCCAAACCCTCGGCGTCCTCGATGAAGGGAGCCTTCTCCTCGTAGTCCGTCTTGCTGGAGAAGACCACCTCATACGCAAGGACCACTGCATCGACATCGCCATCTTCACCGGGGACGATTCCACCTGGATCTGTGGTCGTTGTTGCTGCCGGAGCGGACGTCGTGGTCGTGGGCGCGGTTGTGCTGGTCGTCGTCGTAGAAGGTGGTGTCTCATCGGGAGTCGTGTCGGCAGTATTCGACTGCGAACAGCCTGCAGCGATTGCTGCAAGCACGACGAGAACCAACAGTGCGCGTTTCAAGGGAACCTCCAGGTGGAACGTCCCAATTCTCCCAACAAATCACCCGACATCAAGTCGGGTCTGCCGTCCTGGGACACGCTTAGGGGCGTTCGGCTCTGATTGGGGCATTCTCGGGTGCATCCCCGGGCGGAATGGGGACCTTGGCCCCTACGTACTCGCAGTCAGGCCGACAGGCTGTCGGTTGAATGACCGTAATCGGTCGGCAGTGACCTGAGGAGGCTCGACGATGACATCGCGAGGGCGGTCCACACAACGGGTTCTCATCTTGCTTGCACTCGTAGCGGCGGTGCTGTTCGTCGTCGCGGCGGGAGCGGTTGGACAGACCGAGACGGTCGCCCAAGAAGAGGAACCCGTTCTGATCTCGGAGCAACCCGTGCCGGAGTCCGCCGAGCGGTCCGAACCGACGGCCGATCACTCCAAGTTCGAGGTCCTCCAGGGACCGTTCGCCACCGGACCCGATCTGACCACGGCGTGTCTCTCGTGCCACACCGAGGCTGCGAAGCAGGTTCAGGGTACGACGCACTGGACGTGGGATAACCACTATGGCGAAGGAGTCGGCAAAACGACGCAGATCAACAACTTCTGCATCGGCATCCAGTCGAACGAGCCGCGGTGCACGAGCTGTCACACCGGCTATGGGTGGACCGACAACAGCTACGACTTCACCGTTGAAGAGAACGTGGATTGCGTCTCCTGCCATGACACGACGGGAACATATAAGAAGTTCCCGACCGCTGCCGGCCATCCCGCATACGAGCCGACGGACTTTGGTGGTAACACCTGGAATCCTCCCGATCTGGCGATGATCGCCCAGAACGTTGGAAAGACCAGCAACGAGACCTGCGGCGCATGCCACTTCAACGGCGGTGGCGGCGCAGGTGTGAAGCACGGCGATCTGAACCCCGACCTGCTGACGGCATCGAAAGACCTCGATGTTCACATGTCGGCTGATGGAGCGGGCATGGTCTGTTCCGATTGCCACGAGGGAAACAACCACCAGATCAACGGATCGTCCGTCTATATGAGCCCATCCGACGACTCCGGCGTTGATCTTCCGCTCGACGACGGAGACCAGGCGACATGCCAGTCATGCCACGGCACACAGCCGATGGACAGCGACAAACTCAACGAGCACACCGACAAGGTCGCATGCCAGACGTGCCACATCCCGACACTTGCCAGGGGCGAGACATACACGAAGACCTGGTGGGACTGGTCGACGGCAGGCGAGTTCGCCCCCGACGGTGCCAAGATCACCACGAAGGATGAGAACGGGAACGTCGACTACACGACGATCAAGGGCAACTTCGAGTGGGATCGAGACTTCGTGCCCGACTATGTCTGGTTCAACGGCATCGTGGATGTCACCATCGCAGGCGACCCCGTTGTCCTCAATGACAACGGAGTCATGGAGCTCAACGCCTATTCAGGTTCGTACGATGACGAGCACTCCAGGATCTACCCGGTGAAGGCATTCCGTGGGATCCAGCCCATCGATGAAGGCAACAACACGGTTGCACTGCCACATCTCTTCGGAAAGGACGACGCCGCCTACTGGAAGTCCTTCGACTGGAACACCGCCATTGCGGCCGGCATGACGGTTGCCGGCAGTCCGTATGAATCCAATACCAGTGTTCCGTACAGCGGTGAAGTCGGCTGGATGGAGACGGTGTTCTACGAGCCGGCCACACACATGGTTGCCCCGAGTGGGGATGCCGTCGAGTGTCAGTCGTGCCACAGCCGAGACGGCGTGCTCGCTTCACTCGGCGGGTTCTATCTGCCGGGACGTGACGGCGGCGCACTCGACTGGTTGATGTGGGGCCTCGTCGCTCTGACGTTGATCGTAGTCATCGTCCACGGTGTCATGAGAGTCGTGGGATCGAATCGGAGGAGCTCCTGATGTCGACACACCGGGTCAAGATCTACGCCGGGTTCGAACGGCTCTGGCACTGGCTCCAGGCCCTGTTCATCATCACGTTGATGATCACGGGGTTCGAGATTCACGGGTCCTACACGCTCTTCGGGTACGAGAATGCTGTGCGCATCCACAACATCGTTGCCTGGGCGTTCATCGTTCTCATCGTGTTCGCCATCTTCTGGCACGTCACGACGTCGGCATGGAGACAGTACATGCCGACGGGTGAGCGATCGATCATTACCCAGGGGCGGTATTACGCATTTGGGATCTTCAAGGGCGACGAGCACCCGTACAGGAAGACCGAACTCAGCAAGCTGAACCCGCTTCAGAAGATGACGTATCTTGGATTCAAGATCCTGATCGTCCCCGTGATGGTTTCCACGGGCCTGCTGTACGTGTTCTATAACTCATGGGAGTCGTCCTGGCCGGGCGGGTTGGCCTGGGTTGCGATCATTCACGCATTCGGAGCGTTCTTCCTGGTGATCTTCCTCATCGTCCACGTCTACATGACGTCGACCGGCGAGACACCGCTGAGCAACGTGTCCGCGATGGTCACCGGCTACGAAGACATCGAAGATGCGCCGGAGGAGGAGCCGGCCACCGTCTGAATCGTTTCAACCAGGGGTCGGTGTTGTCCTCCCGACACCGGCCCTCCTGGTGTCTCGAAGATGGGACACACTTGTAGCGCCGTATCCTCACAATCCACGGCACCCATGACGATCAAGGACGACGTATGACCGAACCCGGCGAGGGCCGTCCAAGCCTCAGCGAGACCATCGAACACTTCAATCCTGCATGGTTCGCAGCGGTCATGGGGACAGCGGTGGTGCCCCTGGCAATCTCGTTCCTCACCGGCACATGGGTACGGGGACTCGCCGGCGCGTTCGTTGTGATCTCCGTTCTGATGTTCATCGCGATACTCATACCGTGGACATTGCGCTTCTTCATGTTCCCTGAAGCCGTTCGTGACGATCTCCACCATCCGATCGCAGCGAGCTTCTTTCCCACCATGCCGATCGCGATCATCATCATCGCCCTCGACCTTCTGAAGTATCCGGACATGTTCTTCTCAACGGACACATCGCAGGAGATCTCCTTCTGGATGTGGCTCGTGGGGTCGATCGGGATCTACCTGGCAGCGTTCATCGTGCTGCCGAAGATCTACAGAAGTGATGCCATCGAACTGTCTCACGCGAACTTCGGATGGTTCATCCCCCCGGTTGCGAAACTCCTCATCCCTGTCGCAGGTTTCGAACTCGCCATGATCTTCACCGACCGCTTCGAACTGACCTTCGGCCTCTCGATCGTCAGCTTCGGAATCGGCTTCTTCCTGTTCCTCTTCGTCGGTTCCCTCGTCTACCAGCGCTACGTGCTCGAATCGCTCCCGGCGAACAAGTTCGCAGCGACGTCCTTCATCGCTATCGCCCCGATGGCAATCATCACCGTGGCCTTGTTCAAGATGATGCATCTCTTCGACGCTGGCACACCGATCGACATCGACGCTCACGCCATCGAAGCTATTTCGACGCTGGGGATCCTCGCGGCGTGGGGCTTCGCTGCATGGTCGTTCATCATGGCGGTCATCATCGTCATCTCATACGTTCGTCACCTCGAACTGCCGTACGCTCTCTCATGGTGGGCATACACGTTCCCGCTGGGCTCACTCGCCGTCGCAACCGGCGTCGCATGGAAAGTGAGCGACTTCGAGAGTATCCACTGGTTCTACATCGCCGTGCTCGTTGCCCTCTTCGGCGCATGGATCGTCGTTGCTGTGCGGACGGTGCATGCCATGTGGTCGGGGAAAGTGTTCGAGTCGCCTCACTGATTGGTCCCAAACCACCGGCGTCTTCGGTATGGTCCAACCATGGTGAGCAGCGAAGCAACGACGGTGAACGAATACCTCGCTGAGGTTTCCGAGGATCGACGTGGGGACGTTGAGACCGTTCGGGCTCTCATCCTCGAGAACCTGCCCGCTGGCTACGTCGAGACCATGCGGTGGGGGATGATCACATACGAAGTGCCGCTTGAAACGTACCCCGACACATACAACGGGAAGCCGCTCATGTTCGCAGCCCTCGCAGCCCAGAAACGGCACCTGGCCGTCTACCTGACGAACGTCGCATTCGTGCGGGATGGTGAAGAGACGTTCAAGACGAGGTACCTCGCCACTGGAAAGAAGTTGGACATGGGGCGATCGTGTCTGCGTTTCAAGAAAGCCGACGATCTCGCGACCGACGTGATCGCCGAATCGATCAGCTCGATGCCCGTCGACGAGTTCCTTCGGCAGTACGAGCAGTCGCGATCCGGCAGCTGATCTGACTCAGTCGCCGCGCTGCAGCGTGAGAACGACGATGCTCGGCTCCAGAGCGACCAGGGCATGGATCAGATGCGGCTCCATGTGGACCCAGGAGCTGGGGCCGATCTCCATCGTTTCATCGCCGAGCGTGATCTCGAGGCGGCCCTTGATGACTTGAACCACCGCAGGAACGGTGGCCGCATGGTCGGTCAGCCGCTCACCCGTGTCGAACGCGAACAGAACGACACGCAGGCCCTCGCCGCTGAAGACGACGCGACTGAGAGTGCCGTTCTCCGGTATCTCGACTTCGTCGAGAAGATTCTTCAGCACTGTGTACGACGGCTCGTTTGTCATACGCCGACCCTACCACTCAGACATCGAGCCGATCGATGACTGTCACGCCAGGGGTCTGGCTGATCCCCATCTCCGGGAGAGCCGCTGTGACTTCAGAGAGCGAGATCATTCGAGTCACGAGCCCGCCCGGATCGAGACGACCGTCGAGGATCATCGCCATCATCTCCGGGTAGCGGCGCGCCTGCATACCGTGGCTGCCGAGGATCTCCAGCTCCCTGGCGATGACGGTGGCCATCGGAATCACTGTCTGGTTTTCGGGGAGAAGCCCGATCTGTACGTGGCGTCCTCGCCGTCTCAGAGACTCGACGGATGTGCCGACAACCGCCCCGTTGCCGATCGCATCGAGGGAGAGGTGAGGTCCGCCGTCCGTCACTTCCGCTATCGCAGGAAGGAGTACCGCTGGCGTCAGGTTGTCGCCGAGCGCCGTGGCACCGAGCGAACGAGCGAGCTTCCTGGCCGATTCATCGGGGTCAATAGCGATCACGCGGGCACCGTATGCCTTGGCGATCATGATGGAAGCAAGTCCTGCACCTCCGCAGCCGTGCACTGCTACCCACTCGTTTGGCGCAACCCGACCCTGATCAACGACGGCTCGAAATGCTGTCGCGAAACGGCAACCCAGCGTTGACGCGGTGACTGCGTCGATCCCGTTCGGGATCGCAACCAGGTTCCCGTCGGCATAGCGCAACGCTACGAACTCGGCGAACGAACCCCACGCCGTGAAACCCGGCTGAAATTGGCGCTCACAGACCTGCTCGTCCCCTCCACGGCACACCTCGCACTCGCCACACCCTGCCACGAACGGGACCGTCACCCTATCTCCGACACTCCACCGAGTCACCTCGGATCCGATGGCGACAACCGTGCCCGCAAGTTCGTGACCTGGAACGTGGGGGAGAGCGATATCTGGATCATGTCCCATCCAGCCGTGCCAGTCGCTCCTGCATAATCCGGTGGCCTCAACGCGAACCACCACGCCGTCTGGCTCAGGTGCGGGATCCTGCACATCCTCGATCGTGACAGGTCCGCGGAATTGCCTGTAGAGAGCAGCCCTCATGGCTGTTCGTCCAATACGGCGGTGAGCACATCGAAACTGGCCTGAACCCCTTGCGCGTGAGCCTCGGCCGACTTCGCGTCGCCAGGGAGTCCAACGTGGGTGAAGGTAAGGGAACAGCCGGTATCCGTCTCGCTGAGATCCACGATGACCGCCTCATCTATCGACTGCAGACATGGACGGTTGTAGCCGACGTTGGCATCCCAGTGCAGCGTGTAGACGAGGCGACGATCCGGCTCGATCTCCAGGTACACGCCACGCATTGCCCTCTCCTCGCCGGGCCAGGTACGGTCTTCCGGGTCCGCGGTGATGGCGACGCGGTATCGACCGCCGACTCTCAAGTCGATCTCCGCGTATGGATCCGATCCGAGGCCTGCCCACATCCACTGAGCGACCAGATCGGGATCGGTGAACGCCGAGAACAGCATCCCAGGGGGATGGTCGAAGCGCCGAGTGATGCGCACCATGATGCCGTCGTGGATCTCGATGCCCATGCCGGACCTACCTCTCCGCTTGACTGCAGGAGCCATCGTATCGCCGCCGGTTGAGCCACCTGCCACAATCAGAGCGTGCAAGGCCCAACTCGAATCGCGTACGCCGCAGGACGGCATGCATCTACCGCCCTCGTCGGAGCGACCGCAGCCGTCGCCCTGATGTATGCGGCGACACCCTTTCTCATCCCCGTCATCGCCGAACGTTATGGCGTCTCTGAGGGCGCCGTTGGTGCCGTCTCTGTTGCCCAAGTTGGGGCGTTCGCCGCTGCCAACTTCGTGCTGCCTCGACTCGTAGCACCCAACGGTCGGATTCTCCGTATTGCCGCCGTCGTTCTCCTTGTCCTGAACGTCGCCAGCGCCATGCCCAACATCTACGGAGTCCTGGTCGCGATTCGCCTCGTGGCGGGGTTCGCAGCCGGGGCGATGACCTGGCTCACGTGGACGAGTGCG
>Ga0209633_10003726_pt1 | contig 14001 bp, 13 predicted proteins | sample Cruoilmetagenom1_FD_187290 | JGI IMG/M metagenome (GOLD analysis project Ga0209633, IMG submission 187290) | Oil polluted marine microbial communities from Coal Oil Point, Santa Barbara, California, USA - Sample 1 (SPAdes) (version 2) | ecosystem: Environmental > Aquatic > Marine > Oil seeps ... | reverse complement strand
AACTTTATAAATATTAAATTTTTCAGAACGTAATATATTGGTAGATTTGTTATTAAAAATAAAAGCATGCAAATTACTTTTTTAGGTACGGGTACTTCACAAGGCATACCAATTATTGGGAGTAATCATCCTGTTTGTTTGTCTGATAATATTAAAGACAAACGCTTACGAAGTTCTATTATGTTAGAGTGGGATTCGTATCGATTTATTATAGATTGTGGGCCCGATTTTAGACAGCAATTATTACGTGAAAAAGTTGATGCTATTAATGGTGTTTTATTTACGCATGAGCATGCTGATCATACGGCTGGACTTGATGATATCAGACCTTTTACCCATAAAATGGGAGATGTACCTTTATATGTGCCGGAACGAATTGAAGATAATTTACAACAGCGTTTTTATTACATTTTTACGAGAGTAAACAGGTATCCCGGTGCACCAAGCGCAGATATTGAAATAGTGTATAATGAACCTTTTTTATTAAAAGATAAAAAAGTGACGCCGGTTGAATTTATGCATGGTAAGATTCCTATTTTTGGTTATAGAATTGACAATTTTGCTTATTTAACCGATCTTAAATCAATTTCGGATACCGAAAAAAAGAAACTACAAAATTTAGATATTTTAGTAGTAAGCGCCTTGCGGATAGATGCTCATCCAACACACTTAAATTTAGAAGAAGCTTTGGCTTTTATAAAAGAAGTACAACCTAAAAAAGCGTATTTAACGCATATTAGCCATAAACTAGGATTTCATGATGAAGTTGAAAAAGGATTACCTGAAAATGTATTGTTGGCCTATGATGGCTTACGATTAGAGGTTTGATTTGGATGGGTTTGCTTATCGGTTTGACTAAACTGCGTTTTAATGCAGTTTAAGTTTTGTTGTAGTACGTTTGGTACTGTGTAAAATGTTCTTAATTTAGAATTAGGACAGTTAATTGAATAAAGGTAATGCTTTTATAACTCTTGAGTTTTAGTATTCAATTCCAGAATGATCTTTGTTAGTAAATCAGGATGCTCAGAAGTGGTTAAATGTCCACCGGGAACCATGCGTATGTCAACACCATATTCTCCTAGCCTTTCCTTCGCTTTTGTGATTTGTTTAGGTTCAAATTGGTCCTTTTCGCTACCTACAATGTGAAAAGAAACATCGTCACCTAGTTTAAGGAAAAGCCTTTTTAAATCCCATCGTTTAGCATTTTTTTGATGTTCATCGACGAATCCTGCTGCATTGCTCATAAATACTGCACCATTTCTCCGAGTTATCGCATCAAACACCTCATTCAATTCTTGTTTCGTAACATCATACTGTTTTGACCATAAACCTTTCATCATCATATTAAATGCGAAATGAGATTTTTGAGCCAGCCTCGTACCCATTTTACCAAACTTGGTTTTTAATAGGGGAGTAGTCATCAAAGGATGAGAATGAGCATCGGCAAAGAGCCCTCCATTAATCATTAATACAGTGTGAATTTTTGTAAAATTATTTTCACCTTTTTCAACTCGTTCAATTTGTCGATTTAGCAGTTCCATTGCCACTAAAGATGAATAATCAAATGTCACTAAAAAGGTGGATTTAATTTGTTGTGCTTGCCAATGTGCCTCTACCTGATTGGCACGTTCTATCGTGGAATAAGGATAGTCTTCCGGTTTGTCAGAATCCCCTTGTCCAACATAATCTAAATACATTCTGGGCATTTCTAGATCTTTCAACTGGTTCTCAACCTTTGACCACCCGAATGATCCATCAGGAAACCCAGGTAGCATGGTTAACCAATTTTCACTTGTTAATTGTTTATTGACATTTAGTTGAAACACCTCAATAATACCTTGTGAAGGTTGTTTTTCATAATTAGATAGAATGCGATTCTCTTGATGGTTGTAAGGAATCCGTTGTCCTTTCTCAAACCATTCTTTAGCTGTAAAATTTGATGTTTCCATTTATTTCTAGTTTAATATCTTTTTGAAAATACAAAGAGACAAAAAGTTGAAACTAGAACCTTTTGGTTAAGGCTCATTTACTTGTTTGTGTGGCTCATACGGTACTGAGAAGGAGACATATTGTATTTTACTTTGAATACCGCTGAGAAATGTGCCGGGTCATTAAATTGACAGTCATATGCGATATCATTAATACGCTTGTCAGAAACTAGCAGGAGTTCTGCTGCGCTTTTAAGACGTTGGTCTTTAAGATAACTCGCTGGGCTGTCATTAAAGTATTTTTTAAATTCTCTTTTGAATGATGCAAGGCTAAGATTAGTTAATGTGGCTAAGTCTGTAATAGTAAGATCAGAGAGAATATGCGCCTTGATAGTTTCTTTAAACGAGATTGCCCGAGGAGTAAATAGATTTCGCATGATCCCCTGAATGACAACCGACTTATCCGTATTCAGCAATAGCTGAATAAACTCCCTAAGTTTAAGCTCAACGACTTCCTCATTCATAATTTCCGGCTGGTCGAAATATAGTATGAGACTCTCCATGAATTTCGCAATTAAAAGGTTGGATCGTACAGGAGACATATTTAAGTGGCTTGGGTTTGGTGAGTTATTTTTGAGAAACTTAGGGATATTACTTTCATACACTTTACGAAGGACATCTGGGTATAAATGAACTGCTATAAAACTAAGACGGTTTGATAATTTATCTGGTACTCCTTTGTAAAAGTAGTTTCCGCATTTCATCAATACTCCATCACTAGGCTTAAGTACAAGTCTTTCTTCTTCTGAGTAGGAATGATTGACACCTTCTATTACATAATAGAAACATGCTTCATTGTTTAAGGGGTTATGGTTTTTCAAAGTATTAGTAACAACGACTTTCTCGAATACTTTTTTACCAAAAAGGTCGATGGTTTTGTGTTCGTGAATCATGTATGTGCTTTAATCAATGTACTACAACGTAAAGATACCGTTCCTTTTTAATACTGAAACAAGTTCAGCACAGGTCGAACTATATCGGTTGATACCCGCCTGCCGGACGGGCAGGAACGAAGTTAGCTTTTTAAAATAATAAAGCCAAGAAGTATTACAAATAAACTATACTGTATTTATAAACAAGTACTCAATACATAATTGCATTTTTATAACTTTATTACTCTATATTTATATGTTGAATTCATAAAGACTTATCATTGAAAACTGTATTAATTATTGGCGGTACCCGCTTTGTTGGCAGAATTGTTATTGAAAAACTATTAGAAACCACGCCTGATCTTAAAATAACTATTTTCAATAGGGGCATTTCTAATAAGACATTGTTCCAAAAGGAAGAAACCATTGAATTTATATACGGAGATAGAGAAACAAAAGATATAGCACAACTCTTTAACAGGAAATGGGATATTGTTATTGATTTTATGGGGTATTTTCCGGATACACTGGCGTATATGTTGCAGCATATGCATCAGCATATTGGTAGGTATATTTTTATTTCTACCATATCTGTTTATGATTTAAAAGATCCGTTATCTATTTCTGTAACAGAACAAGGAAAACTACTTAATTGGAGAGAAAACGATAGAACAGATACATCATGGAGTTCTTACGGACAACGAAAAATAGCCTGTGAAGAGGAACTTCAAAAGTACAAACAATTGGATCATGTTATATTGCGCCCCTCATTGATTTATGGAAAGTATGATTATACTGATCGTTTTTATTATTGGTTATACAAGATTAAAAATGAAAAAGAGACCGAGATTCCAGATGAATTTGAAAAGCCTGTTAATTATACTTTTTCGGAAGATTTCGCCAAAGTAATTATCCATTTTATGGAAGCCGAGCATCAAAAGAGTGTATATAATGTGGTTACCCATAAAGCGGAATCACTTTCTACCATGTTTAATAAATCAAAAAAGTGGATAGATACTGCTTGTGCAATTGTTTCTGTACACAAAGAAGAAAAATTCGAATTTGAGTTGCCTCTTTGGTTTCCGAAAGAATGTTTAGAAATATCTTCCGAAAGACTAAATACTGAGTTTGACCTTAAATTTTGTTCTTTAGAAGAATCACTTCAAAAAACAGTAGAATACTATGACGGTTTGCAATGGCCAAAACCAGCTACTTTGTAAGTAGTTATAATCTATACTCTTTTAGCGATCATTAAAAACAACGGATATTTTTTTATACCTGAGACCTGTTGCTTTTCAATGGTATGTGGTTCACTATAATATTCCATTATAAAACCATAGTCGGCCAATTTTGCGCTTAGTTCTTTTTTAGAAAAACCCTTATGTCCATCAAAATTCAGTTCAGGCGCATGAAAAGAACCATCTTCTTCCACCAGATCAGCAATACATATATATCCATTTGTATTTATAAGGTTTTTAAAAACCTTAAAGGCTTTGTCCATATCATTTATATGATGCAATGTCATTAACATATATAACACATCAATATTGGCTATTTCAGTTTTCTCTTCAAGCAGATCTGCCAATACAGGTTCAAAGTTGGTGACATTTAAAGCTTCTATTTTTTCTTTTAAGACGTCTATCATTCCTTTAGAAGTGTCAACCAACGTAATGGTTTTAAAAGCATCTTTTAATTCGAAACTTAATAATCCGGTACCACAGCCATACTCCAATGCATTGTTTGTTTTATCCTTTGGAATAAAAGCAATGATCTCGTCAGCAAATTTCTTAGCTCTTATTACTTTATCAGGATTTTTATCCCATTCTTTGGCTTTTGTGTCAAATCGTTCCATTATAAAAATTTAAATGCGTTCTTTAATCCATGTTTTAAAACTATGAAAATTCTGTGGAGCTACACCATGTCCAACAGGATATTCTTGATATGAATTTATAATATCAAGTTCCTTTAAAATATGAGGTGCTTTTCTACCCCAATCAACCGGTAATACTTGATCAACAGTACCATGAGAAATATAAAAATCTAAATTTTTATAATGCTCTTTTTCTAAGCTTTCTGGTAATAATTCAGGGTTGATATAGCCACTTAAAGCAACAACATGCTGTACTTTATCGGGATAATTTAAAGCTACCGCATAGCTTAAAATGGTACCTTGACTAAAACCAAGTAAAAAAACATTGTTAGGGTCAACATCAAAATGGGTCTTAACTTCATCAATAAAAGTTGCAATTGTTTCTCTGGCTTTAATGGCTTCGGGTATATCTGAAAATTTACCATTAGTTGAATCAAAATTAATTGTGTACCATGCATAACTACCGAATCCCATTGATAATGGTGCTCTGGCACTAATGATGAGTAATTCGTCCGGTAATTCTTCAGCAAAAGAAAAGAGGTCTTGCTCGTTACTGCCATAACCATGCAATAATATGAGAAGGGGAGGATTTATATTATTTGTTTTGGGTTGTCTTACTAAGTACTCTAAAGATAGGTTCATTTACTAATTGTCTTTGTATGATAAGATCCCGATTTTCATCGGGATTAGTTTGATAACTGATTTAATATATTGAATCAGATAGGCAAACAAAAAAAGTCGCACTAAAAGTGCGACTTCAAAAATAACTAATTTTAAACAGTTGGCTTATCCAATGATAGGTAATTTTTGATCTTTTCCACCAGAAGCGTTCATGATTCCTAAAATCACAAAAATCCAAGAAATATACCCAAGATATCCTATAGAAGTCATTTGAGTAACCATTATTAAAATAAAAGATAGTGCCCAAATAATTATTCCAAAAATAAATAATCTCCAACCTTGTTTAATGTGAAATGCTGCAAAAGCGTTGTTCTTATCTTTATTCATAAAATAGGCGATAATAGTACCTATTACGGTAACATATGCAATTATTGCCATTGTTTTACCTTCATTGATTGTGTTTTGTTCCATAATTTTTTAATTGGTTTTTAGTTAATTATGGTAAATATATTAAATTTTAATTGAGGAGTTAATTATGGCTGCAAAAAATAGTATAACCATTATTATTAGATTTTACACTAAATAAAGATCTATAATATTGGCATAAAAAAAAGCCATACAAAGATGTATGACTTTAAATTATACTATTTTTAGTGCTATCCTATTCCTTTAAACCAATCTTGAAATAGATCACCTAGTAATGGTACACTTTTTTCTTGACCTTGAACAGCACCAATAAATCCTATTATCCATAAAGCAAATGAGAATAATCCTAATATAGAACCAATATAACCCAGATCGGCAACTCTTGAAACAATACCAATAGCTATACTTAATAGTGTTAAACCTACCATTTGTCTAATATGAAATGCGGCAAAGGCATTTTTTTTATCGTTGTTCATAACGAAAGCTATGATCAAGCCAATAATCCATAAATAAGAAATGATGGCTATATTTTTTCCTTCATTAACTGTTGTATTTTCCATAATGAGATGTTGGTTTTAGTTATTAATGTAAATATATTCAATTTTTAGTTGAGTATCAATTTATTGTTTGAGAAAATTCCATAAGCTTTTCCTTTTAACAATTTGCCTAAGAAAGCTGAATTTTTAGAAGTAGATATGATATGCTCTTCGTTGAACAGGTACTCAACCTGAGGATCGAATAAAGTAATATTAGCATTTTCACCAATGGCTATAACAGGGTCGTCAATGTCAAAACGCTTTCTTGGATTGGAAGTTAAGCAAGTAATAATTTGTTCCAACTCTATTTTAGTCTGTACGGCACCAAATAAACTTTCTAAACCTATAGTACCATCAGAAGCATTTTCAAAAACCACTTTTTTATGCTCTATATCCATAGGATTATGATCAGAGGTGATCATATCTATTGTGCCGATTTTAACACCTTTTATCAGCGCTTTAGTGTCTGTTTTTGTTCGTAGTGGAGGTGTTACTTTACAGTTGGAATCAAATTCATTTAATGCATCATCAGTTAAGTATAGATGGTGAGCACTTACACTACAAGTCACATCTAATCCTTTTTTCTTGGCTTCGGTGATCAATTTTACCGAATTAGCCGTAGTAATGGTCGGTATATGTAATTTACCTCCGGTATATTCTAATAAAAAGAGATCACGTGCAATTTGGAGTTCCTCGGCTAGTGCAGGATTACCCTTTAGTCCTAATAAAACACTATTTTCACCTTCATTGGCACTACCGTTATTGGAAATAGTATCATTTTGAGGAAAACTAAGTACCAATCCGTTAAAATTTTGAGCATATAACAATGCCACCTTCATTAGATTTGCATTACTAATTGGACTGTTGTAATCGCCAAATGCAACGGCACCTGAATTAGACATATCATATAATTCGGCTAGCTCAACACCCTTTGCTTGTTGAGACAAATTGGCTATAGGATACAATGATACGGCATGCCGATCGGCCTTATTCACTAAAAACTCTACAGACGATTTATTATCTATAAAAGGATTGGTGTTGGCATTTAATGCCACGGCCGTAAATCCGCCTTTCGCGGCAACATTTAATCCATTTGCTATGGTCTCACGTTCTTCATAACCTGGTTCGCCAAAAGAAACACTCGTATCAAACCAACCTGCTGAAACATGTAAATTTTGAAGGGTAACTTCTTTATAATTATTTAAATTAGCAATAGTTGCAGCGATATTAGTGATCTTTCCGTTTTCAATTAGAATATCACGTTTTTTCTGATGAAATTTACTGTGAACATCAATTATTTTTGCCGATTTAATAAGTAAGTTCATGATTTTAAAAATTTAATTAATAACACTTCTACTACTAAAAAGAGTAAGGCCAACAATAAAAATAGTTGCCATAAATTTGTTGTTTTATATTTGTCTGATACTTCAGTAAAAGCTTTATTTACAGTATTGGTAAAGGTAATATTTGAAGCATCTTTGAAAACTTCTTTGACGTTTATAGAAGAGATATTACTTTCTTCCCTATTATAATTATACGCAATTTCTGCCAATGTTTCATTTGCATATTGTATTTCGTAAAATCCAGATTTTAACGGATTTGAATCTGTTGAAAGTTTTATTTTCTTAGATAATGTTTGTTGAACCGGAATAAAATCTATTTCATTATTAACTAAATGCAATACATCATCATTTTCCAGTTTGGCATTGACTTCAATAGTATTTGTTTTCCCAATAGTATAATATAATTGAGATAGTTGATGACTGTACAATCCGAAATTATTGAATACAGGAACAATTAGTGGTGAACTTTTAAAATTTGAATTCTTTGTATCTATAGAAGATGATAACCAATATACCATGCCCTTAGCTACAGGTATTTGTGATATAAAACTATTGCCATTCTCAAATTTTAAAATTGACGAGGCATTCTTAAATCTCACATTATGGGCATTATTAACAAATGGATATTGAAAATTCTCAATTTTCTTTTCAAATACACCTGTTAAAAGCGGATGAGAAAAGTTAATATTTGTAATTAATAGCTCCACCATTTTAGAGTTTAAAACATCCCTCATATTTAGTGATCTTAAAAATGATGTATAAGAATTATTTAGATTTATAGGAGGTATTATCACTAAATGCCCGCCTTTTTCTACGAATTGTTTGATAGAAGAGGTCAATGTATTCGGGATATTTTCTAACTCGTTCAATACAAGTAAATGCTGCTCTTCAATAGAATTATAGTCAAACTTATTTAATGAAGTATCCACAAAGTTAAACTCATTCTCGGTATATATTTTTGATAAGAACTCATTACTTTCTCCAATTGCTGTTACCTTGATCTTTTTTGGTTTAGTAATGCTAAAAAATAGCTCATTATCGAAATTCAAGTAGCCATCTTCTAATTGCAATTTACCACGAAATGAATTGGTATTGGGAATTGTAAATTCTACCACTGAACTCTCATTATTATTCAAAATAACGGAAGATTTACCTGCTAATATGTTGTCATTGTATACTGATACTGAAATATTTTCCTCGTTTTTTCCGTAACCTGTAATAAATGTCTTAAGTATTATACTTTCATTATTTTGATTACTTATATAAACACTGTCAATGCTGACGTTATTGGTTTGTATTGGTCGCAATTGGATTATATAGTAGTTATTTAAGCTGTCTAGAACGTTAGTATCGTTAAAATTGGTAGCTTGAAAATCTGACACTAAAAATATATTATTTTGCTTTCTAGCATTCTTATCTTTATTTGAAATACTATTTTTTATTTTGAATAAAACGGTATTTAGATCCATTTTTACGGGATGGTATTCTATAGACAACAAAGTGTTTTTAATATCTTTAGAAGATAAATTATTATAGACTTTGTCATTAGTAAATAAATGAATGTTCTCAATATTTGATGTGCCAATTACGATATCTTGTACAGCCCTTTTTAAAAGTTCACCATCGGTGGCTTTGGCTTGCATGCTAAATGAGTTGTCTAAATAAATATAGGTATCAGTCGCTATGTTATTTTTTGATTTGCTTAAATATGGAAAAGCAAAAGCAATAATTAATGCAGCAAATAATAAAAGTCGTGTACAAAGAATCAATAATTTCTTTATTCTAGAACTTTTACGAGTTTGTAATGCTACTGCTTTTAAAAATTTAATATTAGTAAACGGGACTTTTTTGAAACGCCTTAATTGGAATAAATGAACAATAATCGGAATGATAAGCAATAGTAAAGCGAAAAGAATTTCAGGATGCTTAAATTGCATTGTTCTAAAAGATTTGTCAAAAATAATCATTTTATGCAAAATAGAAAGTAAACAAAGGAAAAATAAAATGCTATATTTGGTAAGGTTTCGTTTAATCTTATGACAAATCTAACAGCGCAAAATTTTATCTATGAAAAATCTATCAACCATTATAATTGCTGTATTGTTAACAGTATCTTTTTCGGTTCAGTCTCAAAATATGACGAATAGTGACCTTGAAAAAATAATTTATGTGGTTGCTGATAGTTTACGTGGTGATACCGGCAATTGGCAGTTTATGATAAAAGACAGGATATTGGTATGTGTTACTGATGAAAACAATAATAGAATGCGCATAATGTCTCCTATTATTGAACAAAAAAAATTGGCTTATGCAGATATGTTAAAACTAATGGAAGCTAATTTTCATACGGCATTAGATGTTAAATATGCTGTTTCTAATGATTTACTATGGTCTGTATTTATTCATCCACTTAAAGAATTAAGTAAAGATGAAGTCTTGAGTGCAATCAATCAAGTGTATTCTGCAGCTTTGACCTATGGTACAACCTATAATAGTACCAGTTTATCTTTTCCAAATAAAAGAGAGGAAGAGCAAGCAGAAAAAGCCAAGAAGAAAATTTAATTTTTATATGGTATCTTAAAACAGAGTACATTCATTAATAGTCGGTCTTAATACTTTTATCGTAAGGTACTTTAAATTGATATAACACATCTTCATCAAGTTTATCATCAAGCACATCTAATCCATACACTATTTTTTTAGGATCATCATAAACGAAGGTGCCAAAAATTCTATCCCAAATAGAAAATATATTTCCAAAATTAGTATCTGTCCATGGTCTTTCAAAATGGTGATGAAATTTATGAGTATAAGGAGTAACAAAAACATAACTTAACGATTTATCGAGCCAACCGGGCATGGTTATATTTGCATGCGTGACATAGGTAAAAAATATTGTCGCAATACGATAAACCATATAAAATGCAAAGGGAGCACCTAGCAAAACTACGGCTATTAAAGCAAAAACTTCTCGCATTATATAATCACCGGGATGATGTCTAGTACCAGTTGTTGCATCAACTTTAGTATCGCTATGATGTATCATATGATGTCTCCACATCCAGGATATTTTATGTAATAAATAGTGGACAATATATTGAGCTACAAAATCTAAGAAAAGGATAGCTATAAATAATTCGGCCCAAATAGGTAGATCTATTAAATGTAAAATACCAATTTCATTGATAGTGATATAATTAAACACACTAATTGTTGCAATACCAAAAAGAATATTTATGATTAGGGTAGTGGCTAGAAAAATAAGATTTACGCTTGCATGTTTCCACTTTTTATATTTTAAATTAAATAATGGGGAGATGCTTTCAAGTGACCAACTAAATAAAAGACATACAAGTATCCAAATTAATTTTTGCCATGATGGCATTTGTTCGAAAAAGGTTAAAAATATTTCCATGAAAGGCAGATTAGGTTTTTACAAATATAATAGAATATATGAAAAAATTGCTAAAAGTAAAATTAGTGGTTAAGTTTTAAATCTAAATAGATTTGAATCCTTTTGAGAGTTTTTCTGTAAAAGATTTGTAACTTTTTTCTGTCCACATTATCTAAGAAGTAATTTAAATCATTTAAAATGGATAGAAAAACATTTATCAAAAAAATGACGGGCGCTCTTCTTATTGGAATTCCCGTTTATTCCATGCTTGGATGTTCAAGTTCGGATGACAGTTCTAATCAACCACCTCCAAATAATAACGCCAAAGATTGTTTGGCAAATGGAACACAAAGTAGCATAGGTGCTAATCACGGGCATACTTTACAAGTATCTTCTTCAGATGTACAAACTGGTACTGAAAAACAGTACTCTATACAGGGAGGTTCGGGTCATAACCATACTATAATAGTAACCGCAGCTAATTTTTCCACATTGAGGAACAATCAACAGATACAGATTACTTCCACATCAGGAGGGGGGCATACACACGCTGTTACAATTTCATGTGCTTAATTATAGGTTCGGATTAATTTATTATGAATTAATGTTATAAATCCTTTATTTTTTTAACAAAAAATGCCTGCTCTTTAATAAAAAGCAGGCATTTTTAGAAATACTTATCTATATTTTGTTATTTCTTCACTTTCTGCTTTAATAATGCGATATCAATTACTTCTTTCATGGTATCAACGTAATGGAATTTTAAACCTTTAAGATATTGAGATTTGATCTCATCAATATCTTTTTGATTGTCTTTGCACAAAATAATTTCTTTGATATTTGCTCTTTTAGCCGCTAAAATCTTTTCTTGAATACCGCCTACAGGTAGAACTTTTCCTCGTAAAGTAATTTCACCTGTCATTGCCAATTTCGATTTGACCTTGCGTCCAGTAAATACAGAAACTAAAGATGTTAACATGGTAATACCAGCACTTGGCCCATCCTTAGGAGTTGCTCCTTCCGGAACGTGCATATGCACATTATTCCTTTCTAAATCAGCAGCGGTAATACCAAAATCTTCAGCATTTGCTTTAATAAATTCCATCGCTATAGTGGCAGACTCTTTCATTACTTTACCTAGATTGCCCGTAATTGTAAGGGCACCTTTTCCTTTTGAAAGGATAGACTCAATAAATAAAATATCGCCACCAACACTTGTCCATGCCAAACCTGTTACTACACCTGCAACCGAATTATCTTCATATTTATCACGTTCTAAACGTGCCGGCCCTAATATTTTAACAATATCTTCATTGGAGATCTTAGTATCATAATCTTGCTCCATTGCAATTGATTTAGCAGCATATCGAACCACTTTGGCTAATTTTTTGTCTAAACCTCTCACTCCAGATTCACGGGTATAACCTTCTATTATTTTTTCTAATTGAGGTTTCCCTATTTGTAAATGTTTTGAAGTTAATCCGTGCTCTTTTAGTTGCTTTGGCAGTAAGTGCTTTTTCGCAATTTCAATTTTTTCTTCAATAATATATCCATTCACGTCTATAATTTCCATCCTGTCACGCAAAGCCCAAGGAATATTACCTAAAGTATTTGCGGTTGCGATAAATAATATTTTAGATAGGTCATATCCTACTTCTAAATAATTATCATGAAAATCGGTATTTTGTTCAGGATCAAGAACTTCTAACATTGCTGAAGAAGGGTCTCCTTGATGACTACTTGCTAATTTATCAATTTCATCGAGAACAAAAACCGGGTTTGATGTGCCTGCCTTTTTTATACTTTGAATTATTCTACCCGGCATGGCACCAATATATGTTTTTCTATGACCGCGTATTTCAGCCTCATCTCGCATACCACCTAAAGACATACGAACATATTTTCTACCTAAAGACTCTGCAATAGATTTTCCTAATGAGGTTTTACCAACCCCTGGAGGTCCGTACAAACAAATAATAGGCGATTTCATATCACCTTTTAATTTTAATACGGCCAAGTGCTCAATGATTCTATCTTTAACTTTATCAAGTCCGAAATGATCTCTGTCTAATATTTTTTGAGCGCGTTTTAAGTCAAATTTATCTTTCGAGTATTTTTCCCAAGGTAATTCTAAAAGTAGATCTAGATAATTGCGTTGTACTGAATATTCGGCTACTTGCGGATTCATTCGCTGCAAACGGCCTAATTCTTTGTCAAAAGTATCACCAACTTCTTTGCTCCATTTTTTCTTTTTTGAAGCAACACGCATTTCTTCAATATCTTCATCATATGATACACCACCCAATTCTTCTTGAATGGTTTTCATTTGTTGATGCAAATAATATTCACGTTGCTGCTGGTCCATATCTTCACGGACTTTAGAATGGATCACATTTTTAAGTTCCAGACGTTGCAATTCAGCATCCATTTTCTTTAATGTGGCTAGAGCTCTATCCTTTAAATTATTTATATTTAATAATTCTTGTTTTTCTGATACATTTAAGTTCATGTTAGAAGAAACAAAGTTTATTAAGAATGAATTGCTTTGAATATTTTTAATAGCAAAACTAGCTTCGGTTGGTAGATTCGGATTCTCTTTAATTATTTTTAAAGATAAATCTCTAATAGAATCTATAATTGCCGAAAATTCACTGTCGGTTGTATCTGGATGATCTTCAACCAACTCTTTGGCAGTAGCCTTAATGTAGGGTTCAGTTTGAGTGAATTCACCCACTTCAAATCGCTTAGTTCCCTGAATAACCACCATTGTATTTCCATCAGGCATTTTTAACATGCGTAATATTCTGGCTACAGTACCTATACTGTATAGGTCCTTTTTTGTAGGATTCTCAATAGCTTCATTATTTTGTGCTACTACACCAATTGTCTTTTTACCGGCATTGGCCTCTTTTAATAGTTTAATAGATTGGTCTCTACCGGCTGTAATTGGA
>Ga0209633_10003725_pt1 | contig 14008 bp, 16 predicted proteins | sample Cruoilmetagenom1_FD_187290 | JGI IMG/M metagenome (GOLD analysis project Ga0209633, IMG submission 187290) | Oil polluted marine microbial communities from Coal Oil Point, Santa Barbara, California, USA - Sample 1 (SPAdes) (version 2) | ecosystem: Environmental > Aquatic > Marine > Oil seeps ... | reverse complement strand
GGCGGGTAGCCATCTGGTGCTCCGCCTCCTCGATGGTCATGCCGTCTACATGGTCGATGCGCTCGCCCACCGCATAATCGTCCCACAGGTGTGGCGACCCGGTCAGAGCACAGTCGTACTTCGATAGATCGAGCCCGGCAGGGACCAGCAGATCCGCCGCCGCGACCGAGTCGGGCAGGTCCGGCGTCTCTGGTGTCGGCGCCGGGGCCGCCGGATCACGCTTGTTGACCATCACCCAACGGATGTAATCGAGCACCGTCTCGCCGCGCTGATTGCGGCCGGTGGTGCGCACCGTGACTACGCCGGTCTTGCGGTTCGAGTTCTCCTTCAGACCGATGACGCCGCTGCTGGCGCTCAAGGTATCGCCGGCATAGACCGGGACGCCGAAGACGCAACCCGCATAGCCGAGATTGGCTACGGCGTTGAGCGACACATCCGGCACCGTCTTGCCGAAGACCATGTGAAAGACCAACACGTCGTCGACCGGCGCACCCGGCAACCCCAGCGCCTGAGCAAAGGTATCGGCGCTGTGCAGGGCAAAGCGGGAACCGGTCAAGGCGACGTAAAGCGCCTGATCGCCGGCGGCCACCGTGCGCGGCGTTGCGTGGATCAGAGTCTCGCCGAGACGAAAATCCTCGAAGAAGCGGCCGTGCTCCGTCTTGGCCCCGAATGCCGATGCGCTCATGGCCGGCCCCGCGTCAGCTTTCCTGCATGGCGCCGATAGCCTCGGCAAGGGCGACCAGACGTTTGGCGTTCTCCACGTGCAGATTTTCGATGAGCTTGCCGTCGACGACGACCACGCCTTGGCCCTGCGCCGCCGCTTCCGCGTGCGCCGTGATAATGCGGTGCGAGAAGGCGACCTCCTCGTTGGAGGGAGCGAATATCTCGTTCGCCTTGGCGATGGTCTTCGGATGAATCAGGGTCTTGCCGTCAAAACCGAGTTCCAGGCCCTGACGGCAGGCCTCGGCGAACCCTTCGTCGTCGGCGATATCCAGGTGCACCCCGTCGACGATGGCGAGCCCAAAGGCGCGCGCTGCGAGCAGGCACAGGCCGAGCGAGGTGAGCACCGGCAGGCGCGCGTCGGTGTGGCTGGCTTGCAGCTCCTTGACCAGGTCCGAGGTACCCATGACCAGGCAGGAGACACGTTTGCTGGCCCCGGCCACTGCCTCGGCGTGAAGCATGCCGAGCGGGGTCTCCATCATGCACATGATGCCCATGCTCTGCGGCGCGCCGGCGCCGACCATCTGCATCTCCAGATCGTGGACCATGGCCGCGCTCTCGACCTTGGGCAGGAGGATGGCGTCGGCGCCGCTGGCGGCGACCGCCGCTAGGTCGTCGTGGCCCCAGGGCGAATCGAGGGGATTGACGCGCACGACGATCTCGCGCCGGCCATAACCGCCGGCCTTGACCGCCTCGACGATCTGGGTGCGGGCTATGGCCTTGGCATCGGGCGCGACCGCATCCTCAAGATCGAGGATCAGGGTATCGGCCGCCAGGCTGCGGCCCTTTTCCAGAGCCCGCGCGTTGGAGCCGGGCATATACAAAACACTGCGCCGCGGGCGGGCGGTTGCGGTCATCGGATCCCCTCTCCCTTTACGCCAGCATCGCCGGAAACCGGCAGCGACTATACCCGCTGGGCCGGCCGTGGCAAGGTGACCCGCCATGAGCATCCTGTCCATCCAATCGCATGTGGCCTTTGGTCATGTGGGCAACGCCGCCGCGGTCTTTCCGTTGCAGCGCCTCGGCTTCGAGGTCTGGCCGGTGCATACGGTGCAGTTCTCGAACCACCCCGGCTACGGTGACTGGCGAGGCCAGGTTTTCTCCGCTGAGCATATCCGCGAGGTCATCGATGGCCTGGCCGCCCGCGGGACTCTGGGTGCCTGTGATGCGGTGCTATCCGGCTATCTCGGCGCGGCCAGCCTGGGCCAGGCGGTCACCGACGCCGTGGGCCGGGTGCGCGCCGCTAATCCCGCGGCCCTCTATCTGTGCGATCCGGTGATGGGCGATACGGGCACCGGCCTTTATGTGCGCGGTGATATCCCCGCCTTCCTGCGCGCCCAGGCGGTGCCCTTGGCGGACGTGCTGACCCCCAATTTGTTCGAGCTTGAGCAACTTGCCGAGTGCGGCATCGCCAGCCGAACGGCGGCGGTGGCGGCGGCGCGGCGGCTGCTTAACCTGGGTCCGTCGGTGATCGTTGTAACCAGCCTGCGCCACGACGAAACGCCAGCGGATGCCATCGACATACTGGCGGTCACCGCGAACGGTGCCTGGCAGGTACGCACCCCGTTCCTGCCCTTCGATCCGCCACCCAACGGCGCCGGCGATTCTCTGGCGGCACTGTTTCTAGGACACTACCTAAAAGCACGGGATGCCCCGGCGGCCTTGGCCGAGGCTGCCGCGGCGATTTTCGCCATCGTCGCGGCCACGCAAACCGCCGGCACCCGCGAGTTGCAACTTATCGCCGCGCAAAAAGAGATGGTGCGTCCGAGCCGCCGGTTCCCGGTGGAACGGATCGCCTAGCGGATCGTTCTGTTGTAGCCGTCGTCGAAAACCACCCGGTCCGCACCGGTGAATTTTCGAATCCGTTCCAGCTCGGCGCCCAGTCTGCGTTCCCGCGCCGCCGAGAAGCGTAACCGCGGCTCCAGCCACAGCCCCTTGATCCGCAGCGCCCCGTCCTGCCGCTCGTGCTTCATGTCAATCCGCCCGACGAACCTGGCCCCTTCCAGCAAGGGGAATACGTAGTAGCCGTATTCGCGCTTGGCCGCCGGGACGAACACCTCGATGCGGTAACGATAGCCGAACAGCCGCTCGGTACGGGCCCTATCGCGCAAGACCGGGTCGAAGGGGCTGAGTACACGCAGACGGCCAGGCGGATCAGACGCGCCGTCAAGATGTGCGCGAAAATCGCGGCGCGCGAAACAGGTTCTGGGTTTGCCGCCGTCCGCGGGCTCGACCGCCACTTCGACAAGATCGGATCCCAGCCGTGCCGCACACCAGCGCGCCGCCTCCTTGGGAGAGATGGCATCCCAGAACGCCGCCAGCTCGCCGGACGTCGCGAAGCCGAGCCGGTCCAGGGCGCTGCGGCACGCCCAATCGACGTGATCGGATCGCGACACCTCGACTAACCTATAGGCCGCGGGGATCGCGCGTTCGCTCAAGTCGTAGACCTTCTGGAAGCCCTCGCGGCGCACGACGGCGATCTCGCCGGTGCGCCACAGGTACTCCAACGCTGTCTTGGCCGGGTGCCAATCCCACCACCCCCCGCCGGCCGGTGCTATGCCCGACGTTTCGTTGTTGGGCGTGAGATCCCGCGACATGGTCGGGCCATCGCGATCGATCTTCGTACGGATAGCGTCGATGAGTTCTTCGAACCCATCCCGCCGCCATTTCCGCCAACGCTCGCGCAAGCGGTCCCGCTCGTGGGCGAAGCGGTGCTGCCAATACGGATAGAAGACACACGGGATCATCGCCGCGTCATGGGTCCAGTTCTCGAACAGGGCCCGGTCGCGTTCATGCAGCGCCCGCAGATGACTCTGGCGGTAGGTCTGATTGCGCGAGAAGAGAATCTGGTGATGCGCCCGCTCGACGGTATTGATACTGTCGATCTGCACGAACCCGATCTGTTCGATCAGATCGCGCAAGCCGTCGCGCCCCAGTCGTTCCCGGGGCGGCCGTGACAGGCCCTGGAGATGAAGAAACAGACGCCGCGCGTCCTCATTGCGGATGAGGTCGACCATCGGCGGCCGCTGGCTAGCTCAGGTGATCTTTCACCAGGCGCTCGGCGATCTGCACCGCGTTCAAGGCCGCGCCCTTGCGCAGGTTGTCCGAAACCACCCAAATGGACAGGCCGTTCTCGACCGTCGGATCGGCGCGGATGCGGCTAACGTAGACCGCGTCCTCGCCCGCGCATTCGGCCGGGGTCACATAGCCCTCGTCAGCGCGGTGATCGACCACGCTAATGCCGGGCTGCGCACGCAAAGCGGTGCGCGCCTCTTCCACGCTGATCGGCTTCTCGAACTCGATGTTGATCGCCTCGGCATGGCCGATGAAGACCGGCACGCGCACACAGGTCGCCGTCAACTTGATGGCCGGATCGAGAATCTTCTTGGTCTCGGCCGCCATCTTCCATTCTTCCTTGGTGTAGCCGTCTTCCATGAAGGCATCCACGTGCGGAATGACGTTGAAGGCGATTTGCTTGGTGAACGTTTCCGGCGCCTTGCGCTCGTTGACGTAGATACCGCGGGTCTGCTCGAAAAGCTCGTCCATGCCCGCCTTGCCGGCGCCCGAGGCGGACTGATAGGTGGCCACCACCACGCGCTTGATGCGCGCCAGATCGTGCAACGGCTTGAGGGCCACCACCATCTGGATGGTCGAGCAATTGGGATTGGCGATGATGTGCCGCTTGGTATAGCCGGCGATGGCCTCTGGGTTCACCTCGGGCACCACCAGGGGCACGTCCGGGTCCATGCGGAAGTAAGAGGTGTTGTCGATGACTACGGCGCCCGCCTCGGCGGCGCGGGGGCTGTATTCCGCCGAAATTTTGGCGCCTGGCGAAGACAGGACGATCTCGCGGCCCTTGAAGTCGAAGCGGGCGAGATCGTGCACTTTAAGGGTGTGATCCTCGCCAAAGGAAACCGTGCTGCCGACCGAGCGCTCGGAAGCCAGCGCGATCACGTCATCCGCGGGAAAGGCGCGCTCCGCGAGGGTCGAGAGGATCTCCCGGCCCACGGCACCCGTCGCGCCCACCACTGCCACCTGATAACCCATCGCCGCCGCTTCCGTTCCTGCGTTAGAGTGTAGCCTATGCCGCAATGAGTTAAGGCTCTTTAGCCCGTTTGGCAAGGGTTGCCGCCATGCGCGAAGGTACTGGCAGCTATCGGGAATTTTGGCCGGTCTATCTGCGGGCGCACAGCCGCGCCGGTAACCGGTACCTGCATGTCATCGGCACCAGCCTGGGGATTCTGCTCCTTGCGGGGGCGGCCGGGGCCGGGGATTGGCGGCTCATTCCCGCGGCAATTGCGGTCGGCTATGCCTTCGCCTGGGCAGGACACTTTTTCGTCGAAGGCAACAGGCCCGCCACGTTCGGCCACCCGCTCTGGTCATTGATCAGCGATTTTCGCATGTTCGGACTGGCGCTTACCGGCCGATTGGATGGCGAATTGCGCAAGCACGGCCTCTTGTAAATGAAAAGGCCGCCCCCCGGGATGATCCCATGGGGCGGCCTTTTCGCACGGTTACGGTCGTGCCGGAGATTTAATCCGAGCTACTCTCCGGAACTGGCGTATAGGGTGCTGCCGTATCGCCGGTCGAGGCCGTCTGCGTCTCCAGGCCGACGCTCTGCGACCCCGCGCAGCCGCCGCCCGCAAGGGCCGATCCGGCCGACGCGGCAACCAAACCCAATGCCACCGCAATCAGTGCTAATGTTTTAGACACCGGATCACCTCCTTTCGCTGTTGAAGATGCGATCCAGGATAGGTGCGTCGTTTTTGCCGGTCAATCGTCTACATGCCGGTCAAGGCCTGACCGCGATCACGTTTACGCCAAGATCGTAGACCAGGTATCCGCCGTAATAGGCCGTCGTCAGCAGCAATCCGACGCCAATCAGGCTGACAAAAACGATCCCCCAGGCGCGGAGGCCGGCCAGCTGCACGCCCTGCCAGCCGGCAAAAAGGCGCACGGCCGCAAGGCCACCAAAAAGCGCCAGGGTGCTGATACCCAACGCCTCATGGATCTCCAGGGGTGCTTCCGGAAAGCCCAGGTCGACAGCCCGGTCCAGAGCCAGATCCCCAAAGAGAGCCGCCACCGCGGCCAGCACAGCGCCGATGACGAGAATCGCAAGGGTCACCGGCGGCAAGCCCTGGCGTGCCGCCAGGTTGCCGCCGCGCGCGACGACCACGGTGTCGAGGGCAAGCACCAGAATGAACAAGGCGATCGGGAAGTGCACAAGCATAGGATGTACGCGTTCGATGGCGACCATAGGTTGCCGCTCCCATTTGTTGGCGATGATGGCAAAGGGGCGGCCCAGGCGGCGCGCTCCGATGTCGCGGGAGAAGACCATGCCGGCCTTACACTGTCCTTACGGACAGCGCCGAATTGCGGTGAGCCTCGCGGTGTTCGACGTGCTGCTTGTGATCTAGGTGGCGCGCTTTTCCAACTCGGCGATAATCGCCTTGCCCATCTCGGCGGTGGAGACTGTTTTTTCGCCGGGTCCGGCAATATCCGCCGTGCGCTTACCCGAGGCGAGGATGGCCTCGACCGCCCGCTCGATCAGCGACGCATCGTCGCCCAGATCGAAGGAATAGCGCAGCATCATGGCGAAACTGAGCACGCAGGCCAGGGGATTGGCCACCCCTTTGCCGGTGATATCCGGGGCCGAGCCATGGACCGGCTCGTAAAGCGCCTTGCGCCGGCCGGTGGTGTCCGCATCGCCGAGGGAGGCGGACGGCAGCATACCCAGCGAACCGGTGAGCATGGCCGCCTCGTCGGAGAGCATGTCGCCGAATAGATTATCGGTGACGATCACGTCAAACTGCTTCGGGTTACGCACCAGCTGCATGGCGCAGTTGTCGGCATACATATGCGAAAGCGACACGTCGGCATACTCGGCATCGTGCAGCTTTTGCACCTCTTGCCGCCAGAGAACGCCCGACTCCATCACATTGGCCTTTTCCACCGAGCAAACCTTGTTGCCGCGCTTGCGCGCCAACTCGAAAGCCACGCGCGCCACCCGGTGAATCTCCGGTGTGGTGTAGACCTGGGTGTTGACGCCGCGGCGCGTGCCGTCGGGCAAATCCTCGATGCCGCGCGGCGTGCCGAAATAGACGCCGCCGGTCAGCTCGCGGACGATCATGATATCGAGGCCGGAGACCACCTCGGGCTTGAGCGACGAGGCGCCGACCAGGGCATCGAAACAGATGGCCGGGCGTAAATTTGCATAGAGCGCCATTTCCTTGCGCAGGCGCAGCAGGCCGCGTTCCGGCTTTTTCTCGAAAGGCAAATCGTCCCACTTGGGTCCACCCACGGCACCAAGCAGGACCGCATCGGCATTCAGCGCCTTGTTCATGGTGGCATCGGCTAGGGGCACACCATGCGTATCGATGGCGGCTCCGCCGACCAGGTCCTCGTCCACGTCGAAACGCACCGCCTGGCGTTTATCGAACCAGTCGACGACCCGACGCACTTCGGCCATAACCTCGGGCCCGATGCCATCGCCGGGGAGAATCAAAAGTTTCTTGTTGGCAGGCATGGAGCGCGCTGTCCCCTTTCTAAAGCTGCAAACGAATCAAGCGGACAGCCACGGCTCGGCGTTTTTTTGCCGGGCCTCGTATGATTCTATTTTGTCCGCCTTCTGCTGGGTCAGGCCGATATCGTCCAGGCCGTTGAGCAGGCAGTGCTTGCGGAAGGCATCGATTTCGAAATGTACGGTCCCCCCATCCGGGCCGGTGATCTCCTGCTTCTCCAGGTCAATCGTAACGACCGCGTTGGCGCCGCGCTGCGCGTCATCCATCAACAGATCAACCTGCTCCTTAGGCAGAACGATGGGGAGGATGCCATTCTTGAAGCAGTTGTTGTAGAAGATATCGGCGAAGCTGGGGGCGATGATGCAGCGAATGCCGGCATCCAGCAGGGCCCACGGCGCATGCTCGCGCGACGAGCCGCAGCCGAAATTTTCGCCCGTCACCAGGATCTTGGCGTCCTTGTAGGCCGACTGGTCGAGAACGAAATCCGGCTTGGGCTTTCCCGATTCGTCAAAGCGCATCTCGTAGAACAGGCCCTTGGCCAGACCGGTGCGCTTGATGGTTTTGAGGAACTGCTTGGGGATGATCTTGTCCGTATCGACGTTGACCAGGGGCAGCGGCGCGGCTACGCCGCTTAGCTTCGTGAATTTTTCCATACGTTTCGCCTCGCAATGCCTCGTTTAGCTCTCGCCTGCGCCCGGATCACCCTAACTCCAAGCTACTGGATCGTACCCTTCCTTTTTTGCGCGCCCCGCAAGATATTTGCGCCTAGCATATCGCACTATTGCAACAGATCCCACGACCCTGGGCGCGGCGCAAATCGACGAAGAAGACGAACGGCAACCCCTGCCGTCATCCCGGAAGTCGCACCGCGACTATCCGGGATCTTCATTCAGGGTCCGGCGACATCGTCGTAAAGATCACGCCAGTCGCGGTTTCCCGCTTCGACAAGATCGTACTTCCATGCCCTGCGCCATCGTTTCAGCTTTTTCTCCCGTAGGATGGCAGCTCCTGCTGACTCCTGCACTTCGTAGTAAACGAGCCGCTTGATCCAATACCGTTTCGTATGGCTGTCCGCGATCCCTTCCTTGTGCTCCCAGACCCGCCTGCGTAGGTCGTTCGTCACGCCGACATAGAGTGCGCCGCGCGGCGCACTCGCCAGAATGTAGACGTAAAATTGTCCTTCCATCCGCCAAACAAATCTGCTTCGCCCGTACCACGTTGTGGCCAAAGATCCCGGATCGATGCACGGCATCGTCCGGGATGACGGGCGGAAAATCGGCTCACCCCTAATTCGCCAGAATTAACCGCAGCCCTCTGCGACGGCTTGCGCGTATTCTTGAAACTCCGGATCGTCTTCGGTGCGGTGACGGGGTAGATCATCGTCGATGTGCAGCCACGGAACCTGGCTTTCGATGCCCCAATGCACACGCGGCGGAAAACGCTCCGGTTGGTCCAGACTGCCGAGGGTCACGCTGATCCGCTCCGGCGCGCCGGCATACTCATAGGTCAACGGCGAGCCACAGGCGGCGCAAAACCCACGCTGGGCAAAATCCGACGAGCGGTACATTTTCGCCGCGCCCTTGGTAAAGCGCAGGCGCACCCGCGGAAAGCTGGCGTAGCCGCCGATGGCGTTGCCGAAGTGCCGCTGACACATCCGGCAGTGGCACAAACTCGCGTGATCCGGCGGTCCGTCTGCCTCGTAGCGTACGGCTCCGCACAGGCAACCGCCAGTGATGCGCGCCGCCGTCATCGTGCCAGCTCCCGCACGTCGGCGATATGTCCGGCGATCGCCGCCGCCGCCGCCATGCCGGGGCTTACCAGGTGGGTGCGCCCGCCGCGTCCCTGGCGCCCCTCGAAATTGCGGTTCGAGGTGGAGGCGCAGCGCTCCCCCGGCTCAAGACGGTCGGCGTTCATGGCCAAGCACATGGAACATCCCGGCTCGCGCCAGTCGAAACCGGCGGCGCGGAAAATGCGGTCCAGCCCCTCTTCCTCCGCCTGATTCTTCACCAGGCCGGAGCCGGGGACGATCATGGCGTACACACCATCGGCGACCTTGCGTCCGTCCACCAAGGCCGCGACCTCGCGCAGATCCTCGATGCGGCCGTTGGTGCACGAGCCGATGAAAACCTTATCGATGGGCACATCGCGCATGGCCGTGCCGGGGCTTAAGCCCATGTAGGTGAGCGATTGTTCCATGGCCTGACGCTTGGCCGCATCTGCGGCCGCCGCCGGGTCGGGCACGCGGCCGCTGACGGGCACCACATCTTCCGGGCTGGTGCCCCAGGTAACCTGCGGCTCGATATCGCCGGCAGCAAGGCGCACTTCCGTATCGTATGTCGCACCCGGATCCGAGGGCAGGGTGCGCCAATGCGCAACCGCCGCTTCCCAGCGCCCGGCCTTGGGCGCCAGGGGCCGCCCTTGCAGATAGGCGAAGGTGGTTTCGTCCGGGGCGATCAGGCCGGCCCGCGCGCCCGCCTCGATGGACATGTTGCAAACCGTCATGCGCCCTTCCATGGACAATTCGGTAATCGCTGGGCCGGCGTATTCGATCACATGGCCGGTGCCGCCGGCGGTGCCGAGGCGGCCGATGATCGCCAGGATCACGTCCTTGGCGGTCACCCCCGGCGGACGCGTGCCCGCCACGGTGATGCGCATGTTCTTGGCCGGCTTTTGGATAAGCGTTTGGGTGGCGAGCACATGCTCCACCTCCGAGGTGCCGATACCAAAGGCCAGCGCCCCGAAGGCGCCATGGGTCGAGGTATGGGAATCACCGCAGACGATGGTGGTGCCGGGCAGGGTGAAGCCCTGTTCCGGGCCGATGATGTGGACGATGCCCTGGCGCACGTCGTCCATGGCGACAAAGGGCACGCCAAAATCGGCACAGTTGCGCGCCAGGGTTTCCACCTGGATGCGGCTTTCCTCGTCCGCGATGCCTTTCGAGCGATCGGTTGTCGGCACGTTGTGATCGGCAACCGCCAGGGTCGCCTCCGGCCGGCGGACCTTGCGACCGGCCAGGCGCAAGCCTTCGAAGGCCTGCGGACTGGTCACCTCGTGCACCAGATGACGGTCGACATAGATCAGGCAGGTGCCGTCATCCTGGCGGTCCACCAGGTGGCTATCCCAGATCTTATCGAACAGGGTGCGCGGCTGCGCCATCGTGGATTGTCCCTTTTGCCGTCCCTTTTGCGGCGTGCCGCCCCTTGCGGGTTCTACTCGGCTTTGGCGGCCTTGGCCGCGCCACCGCCCGAAGCGGCGGCGGCCCTCTTGGCCCTACGCTTCGTCGACCCTTTGCCACCGGCAGCGGCACTCGCCGCCGCCTTGGCGGCCGCGGCCTCGACCCGCTCGCTGACCGCCGCTTTGCCCGCGGCACCGGTGGTCTTCTCCGAGATACGCGCCGACTTGCCGCGCCGGCCGCGCAGGTAATAGAGCTTGGCCCGGCGCACATCGCCACGGCGCACCAACTCCACCGAGTCGATGCGCGGCGAATAGAGCGGGAAAATACGTTCCACGCCCTCGTTGTAGGAGATCTTGCGCACCGTAAAGGACGAGTTCACACCCCGGCTCTTGCGGGCGATGCACACGCCTTCGAAGGCCTGAATGCGCTCGCGCGTACCTTCGATCACCTTGACGTTGACACGCACCGTATCGCCCGGACTGAATTCGGGGACGGCGCGCTTTTCCGCTAGCTTGGCGATCTGCTCGTTGTCCAGCTTCTCAATCGTATTCATCGCATTCATTCCTTAACCGTCGTCCTGTTCCCGTCGGTAGCGCGCCCATAGATCCGGGCGGCGCTGCCGGGTGATCTCTTCCGCCTGCTCAAGCCGCCACCGGCGGATGTTCGCGTGGTGCCCGGAGAGCAGGGGCTCCGGGACCGCGCGCCCTTGCCACTCGGCCGGGCGCGTGTAGTGCGGGTACTCGAGAAGGCCCCGCTCAAAGGATTCCTCGCCAGGGCTGGCCTCGTTGCCCACGACCCCCGGCAGCAGGCGCACCACCGCATCGATGAGCACCTGCGCCGCCGGTTCGCCACCGGAGAGGACGTAGTCGCCGATGCTCACCTCGACCACTTCGCGTGCCTCCAGCACCCGCTGATCGACACCCTCGTAGCGGCCGCATAACAGCACCGCGCCCGGTCCCGCCGCCAACTCCCGCACCAAAGCCTGGTCCAACAGACGCCCGCGTGGCGAAAGATAGATAATCGGCGCCCCACCGCCACTACGGGCCTCAGCCTCGGCCAGGGCCGCATCGACCACATCCGGGCGCAGCACCATGCCGGCGCCACCGCCAAAAGGCGTGTCGTCCACGGAGCGGTGTTTATCGCGCGCAAAATCGCGAATGTCCAGGACATCCAGGGCCCAAAGAGCCCTTTCCAGGGCCTTGCCCGCCAGGCTCAGGCCTAGCGGCCCCGGAAACATCTCGGGAAAGACGGTCAGAACCCGCGCCGTCCAGGGAACACTGGCGCTCACGGCCGCCTCCCAGCGCCGGATATCACTCTTGCAAGGCCGTCATCCCAGACACGATTTTCCTCCAAATCTTTGATTTGAGAAGGAAAGTCTGTGATCCGGGATCCATGGCACTCAGGTCCGGCACCATGGATCCCGGATCGCAACGCTCGCATGCCGGACATCCATGGATGTCCGGGCTCGCCTAGCGTCCGGGATGACCAGCCCAGTTGGTCATCAACCCGCGATCCTAGGCCTCTTTGCCTGCCTCCGATTCCGGCGGCAAGTCGACCACCACCCGGCCGGCCGCTAGCTCCACGGCCGGCACCGCCTGGCGGGTAAAGGGGACCAGAAGGGACTCGCCCGCCTCCGGCGAAATCTCCAACACATCGTTGCCGCCGAAGGTATGGACGGCGCTCACCCGGCCGATAGCCGCCCCATCCGGTGCCTCGGCGCGCAGGCCGATCAGATCCGCATGGTAGAACTCTTCCTCTGCCGGTTCGGGCAGGGCGGCGCGTGCCACATAAAGCCGCGTACCACGCAGCGCCGCCGCTTGGTCGCGGTCGGCGACCCCGGCTATGCGAGCCAAAAGGGCGTCCCGCGCCCGTCCGGTTATGCTGACCTCGAAGCATCGCTTCCCACTGGCATCGGTCAGCGGCCCATAGGTGATGATATCCTCGGGCCGCTCGGTAAAGCTCTTCAGCCGGATCAAGCCGCGTACGCCGTGGGCGCCGGCGATGGCACCCACGCAGATACGGTCCTTCGCCGCCTCGGCCATGGCCCGGCGCCGATCAGGTCTCCGGCGTCGCCTCGGCCGGAGCTTCCGGAGCTTCCTCAGCGGGGGCTGACTCGGCAGAAGCTTCCGGCGCTGGCTCGGCGGGCGCGCTCGCCGCTGCCTCGGCCTTGGCCTTCGCCGCCTCTGCTGCCGCCTCCATACGCTCCACGGTCTTCGGTCGCGGCTTGCTCTTCTTGCTCTGCTCGCGGATCGCCGGCATGGGGATCACGCCGGCCTGGCCCAGGAAGCGGGCGACCCGGTCGCTCGGCTGGGCGCCGACGGAAAGCCAATGCTTCGCCCGCTCCAGATCCAGGTGCAGACGGTCCGGATGATCCTTGGCGACCATGGGATTATGGGTGCCGATCTTCTCGATGAAGCGGCCATCGCGCGGGCTGCGCGAGTCGGCGACCACGACACGGTAGAAGGGGCGCTTCTTGGCGCCGCCGCGGGCAAGTCGGATCTTTAGGGGCATAGGTTCAAACCTCGTTTTCGATATTGAGAAAAATCGTTTCGTATTCGGGTCGGATGAGCGCTTAGCGCATGCCGCCAAAACCACCGCCGCCGGGCGGCAACATGCCGGCCAGGCCGCCACGGCGCAGGCCTTTCTTGCCCATCTTGGTCATGCGTTTCATCATCCGGCCAGCTTCCTGGTGCTGTTTCAGGAGCTTGTTCAGGTCCTGCACGGTGGAGCCGGAGCCACCGGCGATACGTTGCTTGCGGCTGGCCTTGATCAGCTCCGGCCGGCGCCGCTCCAGGGGCGTCATGGACGAGAGCATGGCTAGCTGTCGCTTGATCATGCGGTCATCCACCTTGGCGTTCTTCAGCTGAGCTTGCTGCGCCTTTGACATGCCGGGCAGCAGGTTGAGCATGTCGGACAGGCCGCCCATCTTCTGCACCTGGCGCAACTGCTGTGCCAGATCATCCAGGTCGAACTTGCCCTTGCTCATCTTGCGGGCAAGCTTCTCCGCGTCTTCCTGCTCGATGGTCTCCGCGGCCTTTTCGACCAGCGAGACCACGTCGCCCATGCCCAGGATGCGCGAAGCAATACGGTCGGGATGGAAATCCTCCACCGCCTCCAGCTTCTCGCCGACACCGAGCAACTTGATCGGACAGCCGGTGACCGCGCGCATGGACAGCGCCGCGCCACCGCGCGCATCGCCGTCGACCCGGGTGAGCACGATGCCGGTCAACCCAACCTTCTCGTGAAAGCCGCGGGCGACCGCCACAGCGTCCTGGCCGGTCATGGCATCAGCGACCAGCAGGGTCTCGTGCGGCTTGACCGCATCGCGCACCGCCGCCGCCTCGGCCATCAGCTCGTCATCGATGGCCAGGCGCCCGGCCGTATCGAGCAGCACCACATCGAAGCCTTCCAGGGCGCCGGTCTGCATGGCCCGCTTGGCAATGGCGCGCGGCGGCTCGCTGGGGACGATATCCAGGGTGCGCACGCCCGCCTGCTCGCCGAGGACGCGCAGTTGCTCCTGGGCCGCCGGCCGGCGCACGTCCAGGGAGGCCATGAGCACTTTTTTCTTTTGCCGGGTCGTCAGGCGCAGGCC
>Ga0209633_10003724_pt1 | contig 14011 bp, 17 predicted proteins | sample Cruoilmetagenom1_FD_187290 | JGI IMG/M metagenome (GOLD analysis project Ga0209633, IMG submission 187290) | Oil polluted marine microbial communities from Coal Oil Point, Santa Barbara, California, USA - Sample 1 (SPAdes) (version 2) | ecosystem: Environmental > Aquatic > Marine > Oil seeps ... | reverse complement strand
TTGGAGATATCTTTAGCTCCCCAAGCACGGTCTGCCGTAAATTCTTTACTTCTGATTATTTTCACAATACTTCCAGAGTGTATTTTTAAATGTTGATTTCGTATAACAGCTTATTATAAAGGCGAAAACAATACCTAACTATGCAGATGAGTTTAATTTATGGCTGGCTTTGTACGCTTGTTTAAAAGATTTCAATCGCATTAATTGCTAACTAAACAAAAAATCCCTGCTGTCATTTTGTTTGAGAAATAAAGAATACACTCATATTCATATAGATAAATAATCGTCATATATTCTAAAAAAGTGCCAAGGTCTGCATAAATTATTCGGCTACACCTCACCCTAAAGGGTCAGCTAAAGCTTTTGTCTCGCAAGCTCGGCTCTATTCACGTTTTTAAAAAACAAAAACGTAATGTCATTCAAAGTAGGGGGGTGACCTTATTAATTCAAGTAGGTCGTATAAGCGCAGCGCCATACGACGATAACCATCGTTGAGATTAAAAAAAGTCGGATGGTGTTACCTTATCCAAATTACGTATGCGGGTTACCGCGTTATTAAAAATGTTATTGGCACACCTACCTACTTATTAAAATGAGTAATTGCGGCGAAAATCATTAGCTGAATAAAAGCAACCGCCCAAAAATATACGCCACCAAATAACAATTTTACCGGCCAGCCTTCTGCATTTTTATTGCGCATACTTAAAATCGTCGCTACTACGACAGAGATAGCTATCCCAATATACATATAGGTAAGCCATGATGTTTTTTCTGAAGCCGCTAAGGCTAACGGACTTATTAACAAAAGAGCGCAAGTCAGAAGTATTTTAAGCAGATAGGTATACCAAGGTTTCATTATCGAATTCACTTTACTGTTTAATCTGCCATTAAGGCGAGATTTTGATGATTGCTAAATAAAGTATCATAAAAGACGATTTTTTACGCCGCTAGGGCGAATAAATCTTCGATATACAATGTGTACGCGCTTTGAATGTAATTTACTATTAGAACTGATTTTGATTGATGGCTCTTAAAAAGTGCCCCAAAGTAGGGGGGTGTAATAAAAACGGATGATGAATTAAAAAGTGCCAGCCGAACACATCGAAACAACAGCTTTGGTGTTTAAAGCTGACCCGCAGAGGGAGTGCTTTAAAAAGTCACCCCCCACCTTATACATGCTTTTTAAAGGATAGCGCTTTATTTGCGAGGTCAGCATAAATATAAACATCACGCTGATGCTTCTCTGACGTTAGGTTTATTTCATGATTATTGCTTCATTACTATTCCATTACGACTTCATTACCATGTCAATAGTTGCCGTTCAATGGTGTGAGACTCGAACGTCTTGCAACGTCGTTGTATCTCTGGGGATATCTCCATCAGCAATCATCGATAAATAGCGTGAGCAACAGACACGCAAAAATGACGTAAAGTTACCCATATCATGTTCCGCATCCAAGGATTCTAAATATAATTTAGTGATTAATTGATTACACGTCATGTCATCACGAAAGGATATTTCTTCAAGAATTTGCCAAAAAAAGTTTTCCAGTCGGATGGAACTTACAACGCCGTCAATGCGTAGTGATTTAGTATGACTCGCCCATAGATTACTATCGGCATTAATGAATAATTGACACATAGTGGTCACTCCTCAATCTAGGTAGTTTTTTTCGATTTCTCGAACTTATTCTTTTTTCTACCTATGATAATAGCGCATTAAATTGTTTTAGCATGGCTGGGTGTGCAGGCCAGGCAGGGCTTGTCACCAAATTGCCATCAGTAACCGCACCATCTATATCAATATTCATGTATTCGCCACCCGCACTTTCTACTTCTGGCTGACAAGCAGGGTATGCTGAACACTTGCGGTTTTCTAACACACCTGCAGCTGTTAACAATTGTGCACCATGACAAATTGCCGCAACGGGTTTATTTGTATCAAAGAAATGTTTGATATGACTTAACACTTCAGGATTGAGTCTTAAATACTCAGGTGCTCTGCCACCTGGAATGTACAAAGCGTCATAGCTCGTCACATCAATCGCAGCAAAATCAGCGTTTAATGCAAAATTGTGACCTGGTTTTTCAGTGTAGGTTTGATCTCCTTCAAAATCATGGATTGCAGTGGCAATAGTGTCGCCTGCTTTTTTATCAGGGCAAACGGCATCAACTTCATGTCCCATCGCCTGTAGCGCCTGAAAAGGAACCATGTTTTCGTAGTCTTCAACAAAGTCACCGGTAATCATTAATACTTTAGCCATCATTATCTCCTCAAGTTCTTTGGTTTGTGTTTTTTTTATCGCTTCAGTGTTTGTGTACACGAAGCTAAAAAATGCTTTTGCATTTTCTTAAGAGGAAGTAATCCATAGTAAGGGATTAAACGGGTAATATGATGTTACTACATACGAAAAAACATCCGTAAATAAAGAATGCCTATTCTCTAAAAGCAGGAGGGGTAACAATAAGTGTCTGCCGTGTCACTCTTTGTTTTTCGCGCTATTATTTACAGTCACATACAATGTGGGATCAGTTTCGAAAAAGTGCCTCAAAGTAGGGGGGTGACAATATTGATAAAAAAGAACCCAACTGATTGCTCACTGAGCAACGCATCTGTTCGTCATTGTCCCAATACCAGGAACAGTCGTAGTGATGGTTTCACCTTCCGTTAAATAACGTCGCGGATCACGCACAGAGCCAACGCCAGCAGGTGTACCGGTAAAAATGAGATCACCAGGGTTTAGTTCTGTCCACTTCGATAAAAACGAAACTATCTGCGAGACAGAGAAGATCAGTTTCGCAGTATTACCCGATTGTACTTGCTCTCCGTCTAGCTCACAGGTAAATGGAATGGCGTCGGGGTTATCAAACGCATCTGCCGTCACCACAACAGGACCAATTGGCCCATAGTTTTTAGATGACTTGCCCAAGCTGAATTGAGGCGGGCGATCAGAAAATTGCTGTCTACGATCAGAGATATCCTGCCCAGCGGTAAACCCGGCGATATGTTTCTGAGCATCAGTTTCGGCTATATTTCTGCCACCGCGACCAATGACGATGACAAACTCAGCCTCCCAGTCAACGCGATTGGACGTCAATGGAATATCAGCAGTAGGTCCGGCAATGCAGCTAGGAAATTTAGTAAATACCATGGGTTGCTTAGGTATATCTAACTTAGCTTCTTCTGCGTGATCCGTATAGTTCAGCCCAATTGCGTACACTGCACTTGGTCGGGGAACAGGGCATTGCAAATCGGCATCAGCCACTGGTGACTCATCCCCCTTAAGCACTTGCTTACCAGCCCAATCAGAAAATGTATCCCAATTCTCGTAAATCTTCATAGGGTCGGCAGAAAATTGACCATCAGAGCGGTTTTCGATATCGATCGCATGCTCTTCTAAAACGAGTACTGACCGACCAGCGATCATCCCGAGACGTATTGCAGCCATAAAATTCTCCCTTTCTTTTATTGGTGTCTTCTTAAAATTTGTAACTTCTTAAGATTATTATTTAACGTTTAGACTTGCTGGACAACCTTTAACTGAAGCCACGTCTTTCTTAATAAATAAGATAATAAATAAGACATCCAAAATTATCTCAATAAGTAATTGATAATTGTTCTTAAAAAAACGCCCCAAAGTAGGGGGGTGACTTTTGTTTAATTTCCTATGTTAAATAGCCAGCCACAATAGATTAGGAACTAACTTTTTTAACAATAACTATTGGTTTATGAATGACAAAATTATTTTTATTGAAAAATGTGATAGTGAGTTATTTTCCAATTGTATTAATTTGTTAGCCTTTTAGTTCTATCGCTCGTAAAATATCCTCATCACTTTTCATACTTTCATCCGCATATGTAATAAAGTGACTGTATTTTTCAATGGCTATTAAAATAATTTCTTTATCCTTTTTCAACTCATCACTAGCAAACATTATTGCTGAGCCATCTTCTTTAACTACTTTTAAAACAAACTCTCTATCTGCTTGTAAACTAATATGAGCATCAATGAAAGAATGATCATTGTTTCTTACAGCAGTAAGAACAACCTCTTCATCTTTCCTTAAATGTTCATCTACGCAACATAAAGCTCCTCCATCAATACTAACCACCTCAAGAACAAACGCCCTATCACTTTTAAATTTTTTATCTATGCATTCATTAAATGAGTAGCAGGCCTCTCCAGACTTAGCGAACATTAACGTAGCAATTAAAGCAATTTCTCTATCTTTTTTTAAAGTATCACTAGCATACTGCATCGCAGAACAATTTTTATTTACAGCTTCTATAACAATTTCTCTATCATCTTTTAAAGAATCATCAGCACAACTCAAAGCCTCTCCATTTTGTTTTACAGCGGCCATTACAATGTCTTTATTAGACTTTAAGCTTTCATCTGCATCATCCAGTGCTATTCCATTTTGCATTACAGCGGTCATCACAATATCTAGGTCTTTTTTTAGATGGGGATCAACATACTCTAAGTCCATCCCATCCTCTAAGAGTCCTAGTAACGTCTCTTTCTTACTTAGGTCTTTGTACTTTAAGATTTTTTCTTTTCTTGTTTTAACTAAAAGGTCGTAAGCCTCATTCATTTGCTTTTCATCTTCGTCTTCGTCAACTAGGTTTGATAGATGATCTTCTATCAAATCAACCTTTTCGTTTTTCGTCATATCACGAATATTATAAAACCAAGCTATAGGAGAAAATATTTCATTGTTAATTAAAGTCTTGGATCCGAGAGAGGAATCAATCTCCTTTAAAAGATCTATTTCTATATCTGGATAATGTTCAGAGTAAGCCTTTCTACATATTTCCCATTCTTCATCCGATGTTGGTCTTTTTCTTATTGTTCTAGTAAAAAAAAACAATTTTATCCTTTCTAAAATCATTAGTTAGTATCTCAGTATGTAAAGTTTTATCAGGCTAACGCCTTACTCGGTAGAAAAGTGCGACCGCGAGCGAGTAGTTTATCGATGCAGAAAATTGTTATACGCTACCCTCTGATTCTATAACTAAAATTCTAGCTTCCCCTTTTGGATGGGCAACATGTTCAGTGCCAACAGAAGCATAAAATATGTCACCAGCATTTAACAAAGTTGAATGCTCTATGTTGTTTTCTTTATAAAGCATCTGAACAACGCCATCGAGAACAACAAAAACTTCCTCACCATCATTAATGTGCCATTTGTATGGTTCATTTGTCCAATGCAGGCGAGTAGTTATCCCGTTCATATTGGAGATATCTTTAGCTCCCCAAGCACGATCTGCCGTAAATTCTTTACTTCTGATTATTTTCACAATACTTCCAGAGTGTATTTTTAAATTTTTATTTCGTATAACGCTTGCTTAGCGGAAAACGACGAGCGCGAGCGAGTTGGTTTTCCGATGAAGCAACTTGCTATACATTTTATTAATCAATAGGACATAGAATAAATTATTACCTTGTGTCCTAAGTTTTTCTCAACATGAGAAATAAAACTATCTTTAAAGTCGCCCCAATTGTAAAACTCTAGAGCTAAGTTAGAAAAGGTAATCATTCCTTGGTAGTTGTAACTACTAATTTCACTTTCTACATTACAGTGATTACATTTTAAGAATTGATCTTTTCCGTCATACGCATAAATAGAGGTAACGAAGTCATCATATGACTGGAGTTGTTCTTTAGTTAAGTTCTCAGTGTAAAAATCAACAACCGAAATATCTTTAAACCAATTTTGATTACATTTAGGGCATATAACTACAAATTCAGGGTTAATTTCTCCCGAATAATATACTGATGGTTCTAATGATACTTTTACGCCATTTAAACTTAAAAAAGCAGTTTCTTCCGGAAATTGTACTGCTTTAGAAATTTCACTTTCTTTTGCATAACCAAGACCTCCAAGAGTAGAGTCCGATAACTCACCCTCAATGATTTTTTCACGCTGAAGTTCGTTAATTAAATCTGTAGCTAATTGTTTATTATTTTCAATGTATCCTTCTAAACATATGATTTTTGAACTATCGCTCATTTGTTGTCCTGTAGTAATTTTTTTGTATAACAGCTTATTATACAGACGAAAATAACACCTGACTAAGCAGAGTGTCCTTGCTGTTATTTGGTTTGAGAAATAAAGAATACACTCGTATTCTAAAAAAGTGCCTCAAAGTAGGGGGGTGACTTCTACCACGTCCCAGAATGCATTTTTCCTGTAGGACTTACCTGAAGATGTATCTTGGGCATTTTAGCTTTGGTAGCTGTCTGCTTCTTTTTTGTAGTTGTTTTCTTGATGGTTGGTTTGCTAGCCTGTTTCGGCGTTATTGGTTTTTTATCGGTTGTCGCATATTTTTTTCCTGAACTTGTAACTCGAGTCAATATCATGGACTGAACATTGTTCAGTTTAGGGAAGTGCTGTTTTAATTTAGCCGGTGTTAATTGTGATAGCTTAATACCATGCGCCCTTAATTTTCTAATACGTTGAGTCATATCTGGGTATAAAGATTTGATAGTGCCCAGTTGATAATATGCATACATTGAATCTTTGTGAATGGCATTAGGCGGAATTCTTTTCGCGGATTTTTTTGTAAAACTTTTTAAGGTTGCAATAGCTAGCTGGGTTGCTAAACCTTCTTCCAGTATAGTGTGGCCAGTTTTTCTGTTATCGGGCGAGAGTAAATAAAACCCAATTTGCGCCAGTTGAGCGAAAGATTTATTTTTATCTTTTAACGCATCACGACTTAGAAGTGCAACCACATATTTTTGATTTCTACAGGGGTACCAAAGTCTGGGTTTTTCCGCTTCTGTATAATCAACGCCTACTACTCGCCACGTCTTATCTCTTTTTCCATAAAGTTTTTCTGCGATTTGCAGCGGCACATTAATGCGTGTTTTGTGATACTTCTTTTCAATCGTTTGAAGCGGTATTTGATTGGCACATAATTTATCAAAGTCGTTACTTTTTGCACTCACTGAGGAGTAAAAAAGAATCAGGGAAAAGGAGAGTGTTAAAAAGGAGATGGTAGGTAAGTAAATAATTGGCAAGGAGATAAAGAACGCTAAAGATTTCATGTTATTAATTCTCAGTAACTTGACTTCATAATAGCTTCGATAATGTAAGGCTATCTTAGTTCAAATAATATATGCATCAATAAACAGGACACCCAAATTATAACAAGCAGATCAAATAAAAACGGTGATCTTCAAGATCAATTGAAAAAGTGCCTGAAAGTAGGGGGGTGACATATCTAATAATTTCGTAGCTGAATGCTACGAGTTCATTTATTTTGCGCAGCCAAAATAAACAGAACCAAACAAAAGGCTGCCCAACAAACAAACCGCAAGCGGTTCCCTCACTACTCAAAAATCGACGCGGTTTTAGAACTCACTCCTAAAGTCGCTCAAACAGCTAAAACCTTAATCGTCAATTTTCTGCGTGGCTCGGCTTGTTTGAATGGGTAGTTTGAAACATCGCTAGAATGTAAAAAGTGCCTAGCTCTGCATAAATTCTATTTACGTTTTTAAAAGACTAAAACGAGCCGAACGCAGTGAGACAACAACGTAGTTTTTTTACGTTGATCCGAAGGAAAGGCGTAGCCGCATAAATATCATTCAAAGTAGGGGGGTGACAATATTAACTAACGTAGGTCGTATAAGCGCAGCGCCATACGACATTACCATCGTTGAGATTTGAAAGAGTCGGATGGCGTTACCTTATCCGACTTACGTATGCGGGTTACCGCGTTGTTGGGAGCGAGCAATAGTCATGTTTTGATTATGACTGTTTAACGAAGCTTTGCTAAAAGCTAGCGATTAGCGGTTTAAAAAGGCAGATTAAATTATGGGTGTCCTAATATTTGCAATAATACGGGGTAACTGATAAATCAATTTGTTGCGATCGGGAAATAGTCAAGATGAGCTTCCTTTGATTAAGACCTATCATGTACCTTCAAGAATTAAGAGAGAATCAAACCGCGATAAACGGCTTGGTTATGCGGATATAATTATGGATGTCCTAATTATTGCCTATCTCTAAAGTGGACCAGGGAGTGACATAGTTAAGGCTTGTTGAATAAATCCGCCCATAATGAATACGATAGTCGCGAAATAGTACGTACTCAGTATCACATGCGGCGCACCATGATTGGTCTGGCATTTCATGCACCAAAACCATATGGCTGCTATACATAATAGCCAAACTAATACTTGAGCTACGTGGACATGATTATTTGTCCATAAGCTATGTATTTCCAATTTATTGCAGCCAGAAACATCTAAAGTGACTACTCCATGCCGACATACCTGCGTATAAGTTTCAACTTGCTCAAACATTGGCACGATTGCAGCAACTAGTATCGCTAATATTATCCATAGAGCACTATGACCAATGCTAGATATAAACAAAAGTAGTTTTTCTGAGGGCGGGTTTATTATTTTTTTTAACTTTTCAGCGACTCCAGTATCCACCTCTGGAGCTAAATAGTTAATGACTATAAATGGCCATAAAAGGCCCCCAATAAACCAGCTTATTAAAGCTTCTAAGGATATTTCTACAAACATAGTATTGGCCTACTCTTTGGTTACGGCAGCAACAATTTTATCAAAGCCATGATAGGAAATAATTCCAGCAAGTAAAAACGCTGCCGCCAAGAAGTATGATGGAGAAGACACGTTATACCCTAGAATTAAGAACACCATTAACTCAACGGCAAAATAGAATATTAATAGTGGCTCGAGAAGTCGTAGGAGCACACGTATAGCTATCTTTGAATCCTGACTTAAACCATCAGTTTCCATCCATTTATCGGATGATCTTGCAGCCAATCGTGACATTCCATATACAACACACCAGACCACAACAAACAAAGTTAATACTTTGTACCATCTATCTACTGCAGGCATAGATTTTACTAATGCTGCTAATGCCAGCATATCTACAGCAACTAAAAATGCTTTCAACGACCAAGAATCAACATCTACCTCTTCTGTTACAGGCTTAATTACTCCAAACTTTTTAACAACCCAACGTGCAGGCGTAAAAATCCATCTTTGAAATCTATCTAACTTTCCAGGACTAGAATCCTCTGGCTCATCAATTATTTTATTTCTATACGAAACCCATACCCATAAAATTGCAATAACCCCGAAAAATACTGGCATATGCAATGCAAACACTCTAAGCCATTCGGCAATAGCTAATAACCATGGTTTCTTAAAAAACTCGAGGAAGTATGCGATCCAACTTGGATCGATCACTAAAGAAAAAGCTGTCAAATACAATAGTAGAAGCCCAGCATGCATTGTGGCATTAAGTTTTCCCCAAGCGTGCCTCTTATCATTTTCCAGTTTTTTATTGTCATCCACCAACTCCTTTTTCGTCATTGCGAGTGTTAATGCAAAAACATCGAGAGAAACGATTAAAGCTAACGTAATATATAGAAATACAAGTTGTAAAAGTTCAATCCAATTCATTTTCGATTCTCAAAGTAAGTTCACTCCACAGTAGGTAGGATTATCTGGGGCTAACGCCTAGCTCACTGGCCAAATGCGAACGCAGCGAGTATTTTGTCCGGTGGAGCTACTTGTTAGCACTAGTTTTTCGTTAGCCACGATGCCCCCGCATTTGGTTCAATACCAATATACGCCAAAACAATTAGTATGGCCGCTGCCACTAGCCACGCTTTACCTGAGAAAAGCATAGTTGCCCTTGTGATAAAAAACCAAAGCCCAGACATTGCACCAGCAGACCGTTGATTCATTAATGCCAAGTAATGCAGCAAAGCCATAAATGAAAACAGTATTACAAGGCAAAGAATTATTACCCCTCCAACATGGGCAAACATGAAGTTACGCCCAAATTCTGTGAGGGACTTTGTGTAAAACTGCCAGAGGTTATTTTGAAGGGCTAACTTTGTTATTTCAGGGTCAAATGTTGAGTGTGCTATATTTAGCAAATACAAACACCCTGCAAGAAATAGCAAAGGACTTACGAGGTAGACCCACCATTCTTCGGATGTAAATTGACCTTTTAGATAAGATAAAACAATTGCTGTTGCACTGAAACTCAATACTGTTAGAAGAGCAAACCCTATAAATTGATGGATTTCATTTACATAAATTGCGTACTTCCATAAAACGAACAATAGCGCGAAACCAGCCGCAACCAAAATTCCTCCGCCTTCTTCAGAGTTACTACGTTGGCCTCGGCGTTCTACTACGCGAGTTACATATACTTCTCGTGTTTGTACAACGGTTATAGGAGCCTGACTGGTAGGACTTTGAGTTAAGCCAGCAAAAAGTGCGGCAAAGACAACACCCATTATGGGGCCAAGGACCATGCTCTGCATGATTGGATTGCTGAATAGTTCTGATATGAGTTCCATTCTTTATCTCTATATTGCGCTAACGCCTTGCTATTGGGTTTTGCGACGATATGGCACTTGCTAAAACAAACAGCATTATTTTACATAAGACACAAAAATATCAAAAGAAACCCGACTTAGCAAAATCCAAAATAAGCAACTTGTTATGCTAGTTAATTTTATTGGTTTTTGATAACTTCCAATTTGCATACTTTATTTCAGAAATAGCAAAATAATCTGCTTCGCAGGTTGCTGTAATTTCACCATCTGAGACACCTGTAATACTCCAAGAATGATGAAGTTTTTCAGCTATAACTGATGATTCCCAAAAAGCTCTTTCAAAATTTTTGCTTAGAAGTTCTAAGCTAAATTTAATGACATTTATTTTTTGGTTTTCCCATGTACCTGTAGTTTCAGTTAAATTAAATGTCTTCATTTCCAGCACTCGTTCAATTTTTTGTAACAAGTAGCCTTTTCTGTCTCCAGTAAGCCAAATTTCCCAATACTGGATCAAAGTTGCATTGTTGATATTGACACTCCCGTACTTTTAGGCACTTTTTGTTCTTTTGAAGCATAACGCCGCAATAAAAGGCGAGCTTGCGAGTCCAGCACAACGTCTTTTTGTTGTGCTATTTTTAATTGCCTTGTTAGGAATTTATTAGATCAACCGTGCTTGAAATGCAGATTAATAAGCGAATAATTAAGCTTTAAACTCTGTACTGGCATGTTTGTTTTTCTTATACCCTACATTTCCATGTGTATCCAAAGTACTTTGAATAAAATTAAATCCAAATAAATTTCTCGGAACCTTTAACTCAATATTTATTCTCGTAAATTCCAAAGAAATAGCCGCACCATCAACAAATGTAACAAACCCTTCTTCACCCTGTGCCAGACCATTCTTCTTATTTACAAGAGTGTTCTTTGCTGAGTATCTTTTACCTACGATCATCTTTTTCTCCTAATTTTCTATCTATTATAACGTCATAAATGAAGTTATTTTCCTAACGCCTTACTCAGCGGAAAAATGCGAGCGTGAGCGAGTAGTTTTTCCGATGTAGTAACTTGTTATGTTTTGTTAAATAACCTTAATGTTGCTAATAACATTATAAAGTAAAACCAGATATTAATTAAAAAAGGGAGCAAACGAAATTCATCTTCAACCAACGGGGTTACAGAATGTTGAACAGAAACTCCTGGAGTGTCGAAGCCAAAGGCAAATGGAAAGCCAGCCGATTTTCTTGGTTTATAACAGTGCATCCAATGTTCAATTTTACATTCAGAGCCATATTCAACGACCTCTGAGCTTGGACGCTGATAAAAAGCTGAAACAACAGTTAAAGTAAAAGCTGATAGCGTAATAACTAGATAAAATAAGATGTTTCTCATTTTTTACAATTTACCAACATAGAAATGAAAAATAAATTATTAATACACACCCCCGTACTTTTAGGCACTTTTTAATCTTGTGAAACATAACGCCTTGCTCAGCGGAAAAATGCGAGCGTGAGCGAGTAGTTTTTCCGATGAAGCAACTTGTTATGTTTTATTAATTTCTAAAGATATTTTTTTAAGTAGATGATTTCTATCTTTTTTACTTAAACATGCAATGGGTAAATCAATCACTCCATTTTTATGAATAATTTTATATTTGACCAATGTTCCTTCTTTTACAGATTTAATATCACTCCAATATATTAACTTATTATCAATAAAATTATGATTTATCTTTAAACCAACATCATTTGTAATGACGACTGGGATCTTAGTAGTTTTATATGTTTTCCATAAGTCAAAAAACATCCAACCAATTGGAATTAAACTCCAAAAAGGTGAAATTGTTCCTTGGAAAATTAAAATTAGAAAGATAATTAATATTAAGGAACTAGCAAAAAGTGCCTGAAAATAATACATACTATTTACGGTGTAATACTGCATTTTAATTTTTGCTCATACTAAATTATTTATTTATTTTGCGTCGCAGACACATAACGCCTTGCTCAGCGGAAAACGACGAGCGCCAGCGAGTTGGTTTTCCGTTGAAGCAACTTGTTATGTTCTGTTGATTTCATTAGTTATATTGCTCACAAAATCACTAACATCTTTTGGAGCCCAATATTTAGTGCTTATTTTCCGATGAGGCGAGTCTTTAAATTCCATAACTATTTTGTTTTTTTGCGAAGTTATATTTTTTAAATCTTTTAAGTCAAAAGTTTCTTTATCGTTTGGCTTATCACTTGAAATATAAACAATATTATCCTTATTAAGTTTTAAAGTTGTATAGCGTTTTGTCCAAGCACCTTTTTGTTGAGGTGTCCAAGAATCACTGGGAAGGTCTTTTTTACTCCCCATGAAAAATAATGCGGCAATTCCCATTACTAAAAAAACAAATTTGGAATCCCAGTTTTGTGCAAATGCATAAACAGCTAGAGCAATAACACTAATTAAAAGTATAAACATTAAATGGAAATCACGATCTATTAATTTCTTTGTTATTGCTAAGTCTGGTTTTAAATGGAAAGACATTTTTAAGTACACCCCCGTACTTTTGGGCACTTTTTTAAATAGATAACTGTTTTATTGGTTTGAAACATAACGCCTTGCTCAGCGGAAAAATGCGAGCGCGAGCGAGTAGTTTTTCCGATGAAGCAACTTGTTAGCTGAAAGACTACAATTAGCAACATAATAACGTAAACGCCTCAAACAAAGGCGCGCTACTTTTGTGCATGGATTTTGATTTGCCTTGTTATGCAACATTACCAGCTTGCACAAGTTCTAATTCATTTTTCAGTGCATGACCAACTATCAGCATATTGCCATTATTGTCCTTTATGCGAAAATCTTTGCTGCCGTATTTTCTTTCTGTAAAATCTCCAACAAATTCAATATCTTTTGTTTTCCATTCCTCATAAATACTATCCGCATTGTCTACTCGGATAATACAAATATCACCACCAACTTGATCTGGACGTTTAGCTCCAAGCTCTATAACTGCATTACCACGCCTAACTACACCATAAGTATTTCCATCCCAAATGACGTCAATATTAAAACCAAGCTTATCTCGGAAAAATTCAGCTGTATCAGTAACATTTTTAACAGGAAGTATGGGGTTTACGCCTAAAAATTCTGTACTCATTAACACTCTCCTTTATTGTGTGAATATTAAGTTACATACACATATTACTATTAAGCGAACAAAAACGAAACATAATTGCGCCTATTTTTAATAACATGCACTAACTAATATTTTGACACCCCCCTACTTATAGCCGGTTTTTTAGCATAAAAACTAATTGGAATATATTTGCCCTGATAAGGGCCAGCTAACGCCGTAATAGCGGGGTGCCGATTAATTAATTTGTGTGCAATCATAAGCCAAACTAAACCGAAACTGCAAACCGTAAAAAGAAACCCAACGTAAGGCCTCCAAGCTGATTACCTTGTTATGTGAATAAACGTAACAGTAGATTGAGCCTCACAAAACCCACCGAATAAATACGACCCGAAAAAACAGAGCTAAATATTCAAAACAACCGCTAACCGAAACCCCGAATTAAAACGTAAAGACACGGTAAAGGTTCCAATGCGATACGCGAGAGAAGACCTCAAAACTGGCACTTAAAAGAGCTGAGGATAATGCCAACTAAATACAAAAAGTACCTAAAA
>Ga0209633_10003723_pt1 | contig 14017 bp, 16 predicted proteins | sample Cruoilmetagenom1_FD_187290 | JGI IMG/M metagenome (GOLD analysis project Ga0209633, IMG submission 187290) | Oil polluted marine microbial communities from Coal Oil Point, Santa Barbara, California, USA - Sample 1 (SPAdes) (version 2) | ecosystem: Environmental > Aquatic > Marine > Oil seeps ... | reverse complement strand
ACCAGACAGTTCCGGGCACAAAACAGGCAGGCAACGGCGCCGGCGCTGACGCGGCTCGTCCAGCGAAATCGCCATCTGGACCTGGAACCGGAAAGCAGAAATCCGGCAAGAAGCGCGACAACGTCGATAGCCCGCAGCACAAGCTGGCCGAGCTGCGGCATGACCCCGAGGCGATCCGGCACGCCTTCGAGAGCGGCGACTACCCCTACAAGACCAAAATGCGCCGGCCGGCCTATGAGAAGAGCAAGGCCGGGCTGCAGGTCGAGCTGCTCAAGGTTCAGAATTGGGTGGAGGAGACCGGGCAGAAGATCGTCGTGCTGTTCGAAGGCCGCGACGCTGCCGGCAAGGGCGGAACGATCAAGCGCTTCACCGAACATATGAATCCACGCACCGCGCGGGTCGTCGCCCTGCCGAAGCCGACCGAGCGGCAATCGAGCCAGTGGTTCTTCCAGCGCTATATCGAGCATCTGCCGGCCGCCGGCGAGATGACGCTGTTCGACCGCTCCTGGTACAACCGCGCCGGCGTCGAGCGCGTCATGGGGTTCTGCACGCCGCACAATTACCTTGAGTTCATGCGGCAGTGCCCGGATCTCGAACGGATGCTGGTGCGCAGCGGCATTCACCTTTTCAAATACTGGTTTTCGGTGACCCGCCAGGAGCAGCGCCGCCGCTTCGAGTCACGCGAGGTCGACCCGCTCAAGCAGTGGAAGCTGTCACCGATCGACCGGGCCTCGCTCGACAAATGGGACGACTACACCGAGGCCAAGGAAGCGATGTTCTTCTATACCAATACCGCCGACGCGCCCTGGGTCGTGGTCAAGTCGGACGACAAGAAACGGGCGCGGCTCAACTGCATGCAGCACTTCTTGTCGGCGCTGCCCTATCCCAACAAGGACGCCCGTGTCGTCCACGGCTACGATCCGCTGATCGTCGGGCTGAGCTCCCAGGTGATCGCGCAAAGCGATCACATTCTGGGCAAGAGCCTGCATCCGGAGATGCGTCGGACGGGCAGACGAGGCTGACATCGGCGCGGACGGTCGCAATCCCGGACGTGTGGCCGGCAGACCGTGGCTGCGTGCAGCACGTCAGCCGCGCCAGTCGATGACCAGACCGCTGGTCAAGTCGTGCTGGTTGCGGTTGGGATTGATATCGATGCAGACGGCGATCGTGGCGACATCGCCGCCCTCGCCGCCCTCACCGTCCTCACCGTCCTCACGGAATGGAACGAACATGTTCTCGACGCCCTGCCAGTCGCGGTCGGCGAACAGCAATCCGCTTAGCGTCGCCACCGGCTCGCGCCTCTCGACGACTTGCTGGTAGGGCCAGACCAAGGCTCCCAGGTTGCGGCCGTAGAGCGTGTGGTCGAGGAGCCGACCGGTCGCATCGCGTCCGGCAAGCCCGGTGACGAAAGTGCCGATCAGCCGGTAGCGGAACCGCAAGGGGTCGCGGAGCACCTCGACCAGCACGATGTGGGGCAGCAAGGGCGCGATATCGACGGGATCGAGCGCGCTGCGCGGGGGCATCCCCTGGCCGTCGCGCAGGCCGAGCCAGTGGTCGCGGAAGGCGCGGCCCTTCGCCGAAGCGGGCGCCTGGCTGACGGGCCACCAGAAGTGGGCACCGTCGGCCATGCGGGCGAGGCTGGCGGCCCGGGCCCGGCTTTTGGCGTTATCGATGCCGCGCGGGGAGTCCATCGGCTGGCCCGGTGCTGTCCTGATACGGCCGGCTGCGCGGCGCGGAGCGGAGGTCCAACGCGGCCGGCCATGCAATGCTAACCGGAATAGGCTGGAGGAAAGCTTAAGCGTCACTGCGGCGCCGTCTCCTTGCCCTTCCCGTCACCGGGTCTTGGGCCTAGATTTGGCCTCATGAAGATCTTCGGCTTCGCCGGTTGGAGTGGCAGCGGCAAAACCACGCTGGTGACCAGGCTCATCCCCGAGCTGGTCGCGCGGGGCGTGCGGGTTTCGACCATGAAACACGCCCATCATGCTTTCGATATCGACAAGCCAGGAAAGGATTCCTACGAACACCGCGCCGCCGGCGCCACCGAGGTGATGGTGACCTCGGCCAGCCGGTGGGCCTTGATGCATGAGATACGCGGCGACGGGGAGCCGTCGATCGAAGAGCTCGCGTCGCGCATGACGGCGGTCGATCTCCTGCTCATCGAGGGCTTCAAATCCTATCCCCACGACAAGATCGAGGTTTTCCGCGCAGCCGTCGGCAAGCCGCTGATTTGTCTTGAGGAGAAGCATATCGTCGCGGTCGCCTCCGACGCCCCGGTGCCCCAGGCGGACGTGCCGGTGCTCGACCTCAACGACGTCGCCGCAATCGCCGATTTCATCGTGCGGCGCACCGGGCTCAAGCCGGCGCGCGGCGCGGCCTGAGGACCCCCCAGGAGACCTGAGGACACATGGCCCAGCTCTCGGACGACTGTTTTGCCTTTGGCGGCGAGTTGATGACCACCGCGGCGGCGCTCGCTGATCTGGAGGCGCGCATTGAAACCGTGGCGGCAACCGAGACGGCGGCGCTGCCGGCGGCGTTGGGCCGCATCCTCGCCGAGGACATCGTCGCCGCCCGCGACGTGCCGCCCAATGCGAACTCGGCCGTCGACGGCTATGCGGTCTATTTCGACGATCTCGATGAGGTCGAGCCGACGGTCATGCCGGTCGTCGGCCGCGCGGCCGCGGGGCATCCGTTGCAAGGCCCCCAGGACCGCGGGACGGCGGTGCGCATTTTTACCGGCGCGCCGTTGCCGACAGGTGAGGGAAACGACAAATCGGGGGCGGGGCCCGACACCGTGATGATGCAGGAGGACTGCATCGCGCGCGACGGAGCCGACGGCGCTCCGTTGGTCGAGATCGCACCGGGCATCAAGCGCGGCGCCAACCAGCGCGAAGCCGGCGAGGACGTGCGCGCCGGCGATAAAATTCTCAAAGCCGGCCAGCGGTTGCGCCCGCAGGATTTGGGCCTGGCGGCCTCGATCGGGCGGGCAAGCCTCGCCGTCTATGCGCCGCTCAGGGCGGCGGTCTTCTCCACCGGCGACGAGGTCCGCGACCCGCTCGACCCGAGCAAAGGCGATGCGGACGGTACGCCCGGCGGCGCGTTGGGCGCGGGGCTGATCTACGATTCAAACCGGGTGACGATCGCAGCGCTGCTTGCCCAGCTTGGCTGCTCGGTGTCCGATCTGGGCATCCTGCCCGACGATCAGCCGACCATCGAGGCCGCGCTTGCCGAGGCCGCGCGCGACCACGCGCTGATCGTGACCTCGGGCGGCATGTCGGTCGGCGAGGAGGACCATGTGCGCGCCGCAGTCGAGGCGCTGGGGCAGGTGCATTTCTGGCGCCTGGCGATCAAGCCAGGTCGGCCGATTGCGCTCGGCCAGATCGGCAGCGTGCCCTTCGTCGGGCTGCCGGGCAACCCGGTGGCCGTGATGGTGACGTTTCTGCGCATCGCCCGGCCGATGATCCTGAAGCTTGCCGGCGCCAGCGAAACGGCCCCCCATCTTTTCCAGGTGCGCGCGGGGTTCGACCACAAGAAGAAGGCCGAGCGGCGCGAATGGGTGCGTGCGCGCATCGCGCCGGGGGCTGACGGCGTGCCGGTGGCGCACAAGTTCCCGCGCGACGGCGCCGGCATCCTGACATCGATGGTCGAGGCCGATGGGCTGGTCGAGCTGCCCGAGGAGATGACGAAGCTGGAGGCCGGCGCGATGGTCGATTTCCTACCCTTCAGCGAGGTGAGCTGAGGGGGGCTTCAGCCCACTAAACTTTCCAGCTTGCGCTTCGCAAAAGATTGCATTCACAGTGGACCCTTCCCTGGGTAAGGGTCGCTGTGAATCGAAATGCTGAAAAAAGAAAAACTGGTATCCGTCTGGACCGAAGTCGGACATTTTCCGGCCATAAGGGGACGCTCATACATTGATGATTGCAGCTACTCGTTCGACGTTGGTGTGACTCATGAATTCGTGGTTCGCGGAGAGGTGTGGTTGAAAGACGGCCCGCAAGATGAAAAATGCATGTATGAGTTCAAATTTCATGGAACCAAGGGCGTGCTGTTCCTGGATTGGGAGGATTACAGTAGGCCGGATCTAGTGGGATTTGGCGAGTTCAGGAATTCGAAGTGGCTCGCATACGTTTCGGCCCTCTGCCAAGGCGAGCACAAGTTGCCGCCACATCGACACTTCATCTTATCCGGCTACGACGAGATTCTTGAGATACTCTGCGATAGCTTCACGCTGAGCTATGAGTTCAAGCAGAAATAGATCGACGGATCGGCATGCCAAGAGAGGAAAAGATTCTCAACTAGTGTGGAGGGGCGACCAATTGGCAATGGAGGTTGGCGGAAAATTCCCCGCGCACCGGCCGCAGTCCATTGCCTCCCCACTTGCCCCGCACCGCCCTTCCATCCCATATTGATGTCATGTCCGAAATGAAGGTCCTCTACTTTGCCTGGCTGCGAAACAAGACCGGGACGGGTTCGGAAACCATCCACCCGCCGGCCGAGATCAGCAGTCTTGGCGGCCTGGTCGACTGGTTGAAAACCCGCAGCCCCGGCCATGCCGAGGCGCTGGCCGACCTTTCGATGGTCAGCTTCGCGGTCAACCAGGAATATGCCGAGGTCGAGGATCCGGTGAAGCCAGGCGACGAGATTGCCCTCTTCCCCCCGGTCACGGGAGGTTGAACGGCGCGGACTTGACCGCGCCGGCGATCAAGGCGCAAATGAATACGGTGCGGCGCAACGCCACGATTGAGCGCCAGTTCAGGGACCCGACCCGACCATGATCCGCGTGCAGCGAGAGGATTTCGACCCGGCCGAGGAGACCATGGCGCTCGTCGCGGATGACCATGGCATCGGCGGCGTCGTGACCTTTACCGGGTTGGTGCGCGATATCGCTGATATCGGCGGCGACGAGGACGCGCGCATCAATGGCATGACCCTGGAGCATTATCCGGGCATGACCGAAACGATGCTGGCGCGCATCGAGGCCGAGGCGCTGGAGCGCTGGCCGCTGAGCACCTCGTTGATCATACATCGATATGGCGACCTTGCACCGGGCGACCGGATTGTCTTCGTGCTCACCGCCTCGGCGCATCGCCAGGCGGCGTATGAGGCCAACATGTTCCTGGTCGATTGGTTGAAGACCAAGGCGCCGTTCTGGAAGCGCGAGGACGCGGAGACCGGCGCACACTGGGTGAAGGCGCGCGACAGCGACGACGAGGCCGCCGCGCGCTGGTCGGCTTCGCCCCCCAAAGCCGCGGAGTGACGGCACAAATGGCAGACATCGTTAACCTGAACCAGTACCGCAAGAAGAAGGCCCAGGCGGAAAAGAAAGCCCAGGCAGCGCGCAACCGTGCCAAGGACGGGCGGCCCAAGTCGCGCCGCACCTCTGACCGCCTGACCCGGGAGCAGGGCGACAAAGCCCTCGACGGCACCAAGATCGAGTCCCGCGACGACGACTGAGCGCGCGTGCCGGCGCCAACCCGGCCGCCGCCGCCCGCGAGGCAATTCCTCCGAGATCCCGGCATGCTGGTGTATTGATCCGACATGATTGTCGTGCCGCCGGATCGGCGAGGTCGGTGGTGTCTGCAGGCTTCGGCAATCATCGTTGACGGCGCATCGATGCGGATGCAATGCTGACGCCATCGTGACTGAAACCCGCCCGACCCCCAGCAAAGTCAACGGTCTTTACGACCATGCCGGCTATTGGCTGAGCCGCCTGCAGGCCGAAATGCATGGTCAGCTCGAACGCCGCCTGGCGGCGCATGGCGTGACGGCGGCCCAATGGGGTGTGCTGATCGGGCTGCATCAGGGCGCTTCGCAAACCGTGCGCGGGCTCGCCTCCTTCCTTAGCGTGGACGGCGGCGCGGTGACCCGGTTGATCGACCGGCTCGAAAGCAAGGGCCTGGTCCAGCGCCGCGTCGATCGGGCCGACCGTCGCTCGGTGATCCTGTCGCTGAGCGAGGCGGGCGAGGCGTTGATCGCGCCGTTGTCGCAGACCGTCGACGAGCACGATGCGGCGACCTTGGGCGGGCTTTCGGCGGCCGAGCGCCGGCAGTTCCTGGCTGCGTTGTCGCGTCTGCTGGCGGCTCAGGGCATCGAGCCGGACGGGCGGCCTTTTGCGGATGGCGCCGGGCCGAAGCGCGAGGCCAAATCGGACGCGGCTCCGATTGAAGCGGCCAAACCGGGCAAAAAGAAAAAGTCGAAGTCCGGCAAGAAAGAGAAAAAGGAGAACAAGAAGGCCAAGAAACCCAGGGCCGATAAGAAGAAAAAGGGAAAGAAGAAAAAGGCCAAGAAATAGCGCGGCATTTCCGCGATCCTGCCTGCCGGCGTATAGCCCGCATCCATTCCGACACCCCACACAATGTCATCCCTGACTTGATCCGCGGGCGTTACCTGCCGCGACGCCGTGGCGGGGGCGAGGTCTGCACCCGGCCGACGCTTCGGCTGGAGCATTATCTGCTCGCGCGGAATCGGCTCCAGCCCTCATAAGCTTGTCGAATGGCCCCCGCCAGTCGACCCGCCCTGCGGTTCGAGCCCCGAGGATACTGCCCCAAATTGAGAGTCGGGGGTGGCCGGGCGGGGGCCATTCGACAAGGTCATGAGCGCCGGTGATGCCGTCTGAACGGAAATTGCTCTTGACCCCGGATCAAGTCCCGAGTGACGACAACGTTAAGTGACGGGTCGTGCCTTGCGCCTTACTCCGCCGCTGCGCGGGCGCCGCGGCGGCCGGGATCGCCGGTGAAGTCGATGGCCGGGCCCTTGGGGATGATCTCCTGGCCCCGGCTGGCTGGACCGATGCGGTGGTAGCCGGCCTTGTAGATATCGGGAAAGACCGTCGCGGCGATGCCGGGCAACTGGTAAAGAGACCGCGTGTAGCCCCACAAATTCGGGTAGTCGACGATGCGCCGCAGATTGCAGCGAAAGGCGCTGACATACGCCACGTCGAAGCGCAGCAGCGTCGGCAGCGCCCGGATGTCGGCCTCGGTGATTCGGTCGCCGGCGAGATACTGGCGCTCGGCGAGCAGGCCTTCCATCCAGTCGAGCGTTTCGAAGACGTCGTCGAACGCCTCCTCGTAGGCGCCTTGGGTCCGCGCGAAGCCGGCTCGGTAGACGCCGTTGTTGAGGTTGGCGTAGGTGCGCTCGTTGATCGTGTCGATCTCGGTGCGGAGGTCTTTCGGATAATAGTCATCGCCATTGCCGGCGACGCCGACGAAGGCCGTGTTGAACATCCGAATGATCTCGGACGACTCGTTGGAGACGATAGTTTTGGTTTCGTTGTCCCAGAGCACCGGCACGGTGATGCGGCCGGTATAATCGGGATGGCTGGCCAGATAGATCTTGTGGAGAATAGTCTCGCCCAAAAGATGGTCGCGGTAGCGATCGTTGCCCGGATCGAAGATCCAGCCGTCGTCGTTGCGCCGTGGCACCACCAGCGACATCGGCACGGCCTCTTCCAGCCCTTTCAGGATGCGCATGATCCAGGTGCGGTGCGCCCACGGGCAGCTCTCGGAAACGTATAGGTGATACCGCCCGGCCTCGGCCTTGTAGCCGCTCTCGCCGGAGGGGCCGGGGTTGCCGTCGGGCGTGATCCAGCTGCGCAGCGGCGAGCGGGCGCGCTGCCAGCGGCCGTCCTTAGTATCGGATTGCGGTTCCTCGACGTGCCAGACGCCTTCGATCATCACGCCCATTTTATTTCTCCGCTTGGCCTGTCCCGGGATAGCGTGGCTCTAACTTAGGATGCACGACGCGGTGAGGCGAGGGGCGTGCTGTTTGCCGGCTCGTCCTTCGAGGCCGCCTTGGGCGGCGCCTCAGGATGAGCCTCCGGTTTGGTTCTCCCTGCGCCGATGCTCATCCTGAGGTGAGAGCACCCTCAGGGGCGAGCCTCGAAGGATGGATGACGATCGCAAATGAGGCGCTCGATGCGACGATACCGGACCCTGATCTCTGCCGCAATTATGGCGGTGGCCGCGAGCACGGCATCGGCGGCGGAGAGCGATCTCCTGGTCCAAAGCTTCGGCTGGCGGCTGCCCGAGGGCTGCACGCCGCCACGGGTGATCCTGGCGCTCGATGTCGGGTTGGTTGGCGCCGCGCCTGCGGGCCCCACCTTCGAAGTGCGCTATCGCTGGCGCAAGCGGCCCGGGGGCCAGTGGTTCGCGCGCACGCTTCCGTTCACCAACCGGCTTTCCGCCGCGTCGCCGGTGCAGCGGCTCCATATCATCCTGCCGGTCGACAGCAGCGGCGCAGTCTGGGATTTCGAGATTGTGCTCGATCCGCGTGGCCGCATCGCCGAGCGGGACGAGACCAACAACCGCGCCCGCTTCAGTGGGGCTTGCGGCGGAAGAAAAACTTGACGGCGGAATAGCGCCGTTAGCGTCTGTTCCCGCGGCGGGCCTTCCACCAGGCGTCGAACGACCAGTGGTCGCGGTGGCGCAGCAGCCAGAGCGCGATGAAGGCGGCGAGCGCGGCCACAGTGATCGAGAGATTGCGGTTGCTCGGAAAGCCGTCCTTGACGACGAAGGGATCGAGCAGGCGCGGCAGAACGGCCCAGGTCGAGACAAGATGCATCGCCAGCCCGAGGCCGTAGCTGAAGATGCGCGCCGCGCCCAGCATGATCGCAACGCAAATCACGACCTGCACCGCGGCGATGTAGTACACGATGGTCTCGTCGATCTTCCAGCCATGGACGAAGTTCCAGAGGCGCATGTACTGGCCGGGCGCGAGGAACTTGTTGACCGCCCAGACGAGCAGGAACCAGGCGAGCCCCCAACGCAGGATCACGAGCGCCAGCGCCTCCTGGGCGCGGCCCGTGCGTTCACTTGCGAACATCGCCACTGCATTGCCTCCTGCCCGTCGCGCTTAAGGCCAGTTGTCTCGCGAACCGCGGCTCAGCGCCGATAGGCTCAATTTCTGTAATCGGGGGCCTCGCGGTCGAGAATTCGTTTGATCGCGTCCAGATGCGCGATCGTCTGGGTGCCGCCTTGCGCAAGCTGGGCCACGGTCTTTTCGATCATCGGCTCGGGAATACGCTTCAGCGGCCGGCCGGTCGACATCGCCAGCACCTGGATCATTGCCGCGCGCTCCAGATAATAGAGCCGGTCGAAGGCCTCGGCGACCGAGGCCCCGGTAACTATCACGCCGTGATTGGCCAGGAACAGCACCTGCTTGTTGCCGAGCGCGGCGCACATGCGCGCGCCTTCGGCCGCATCGAGCGCGAGCCCGCCATAGTCGTCGTCATAGGCAACGGCGCCGTGAAACATGAGCGAGGTCTGGTTGGTCGGCTCCAGCCGCCCGCCCTCGATCGTGGTCAGCGCCGTGGCGTAGGGCATGTGGGTGTGCAGCACGCAGGCCGCCTGGGGCGCGCCGGCATGCAGCGGATAGTGGATGTAGAGCGCCGTTTCCTCGGGGTCCGTGTCGCCTTCAATAAGAGCGCCGTCGAAGCCGACCAGCAGCAGCGAGCTTGCCGTCACCTCGCGCCAGTGGGTGGCTGGCGGATTGATGAGGAATTTGTCCGGGGCGCTGCCGTCGGGATTGGCGACGACGACGCTGAAATGATTGCAGATGCCCTCCGACAGCCCCAGCCGGTCGGCCCAGCACAGGGCGGCGGCGAGGTCGATGCGGGCGGTTTCAATCGGATCAGGCATGGGGCCGGAGGATGATGCTTTCAGGAAGCCGGTGCAAGCGGCAGAGAAGCCGTGCAGCCGCGCTTGCCTCATCGCTCCGCGCGCGGAATCTGGTCTTGGTCGGGCCGTTCGCCAGGCTCAGCCGATCCGTATCGCGCGCCCGTCCCGGCGATGCCTCGATCGCGGTGCGTCGTGTGGCCGCTCGGCCCGCTACTGCCGAAATGACGCAGCGGGCGGGACTTTGCAAACGGTGCCTGCGGACCCGGGGGGGCCTGCGCCTGCTTTGCGCCGCCAGCCGGACTTAACCGATCGCCCTCGCTCGCGCGAGCGGAGCCCGGCTCATTGTTCGGATCGCGATCCGGCCGGCCGTAGTCGCCGACGAACTCCTCCAATCCCTTGCGAAACGCGGTCCAGCTTTTCACCGTCCGCGCGAAGGCTTTTATGCTCTCGATCGAGGCGCCGGCGCGCAGGCCGTCCTCCATCAGCCGCAAACAGCGCAGCTCGTTGACATAGTGCAGCCGCCGGCGCAGCAGGCCGCAGATATGCAAAAGCTCGCGGAAATAGGGATTGCCGCGCGCCGCCCGCCGCAACTCGGCGACCCGCGGGACCGCCGCGAAGGCGCGCTCCCACGATGCGATCGTCACCACGCCGTCCTGCCATTCCAGCATCTGGTCGAGCGCGTCCTCCACGGCGTCGAACATATCGGCAAGGCTGTAGCGCCGGACCCAGCGGCGCAGGCGCTGGCGGCACTCCTCGTTCATCGCCAGCCCGGTGCGCGTCACGATGCGCCGGTCGAGCGCGTCGATGGCTTCGTCCTGCAGGCCGATCACCTCCTCGCGCCACTCGATCATCATCGCAAGCTGGGCACGCCGTTCCTCGATCGCATGGGCCTGTTCGCGCCGGCTCGTGAAGGGGGCCAGGGTGTCGTCAGCACTGGCCGGTGGGTCCTCCAGTGCCGCCGTATCGCCGTCGGCAATGTCATCGCTCGCAAGGCCATCGCTCTCCAGGCGATCGTCCGGCAGCCCTGGCGGGCCGCTGCCATCAAGCGTGCGCGCACCCTTGCCGAAATTGCAGGCAGCACAGGCTGTTATGAGATTGGCGAGATCGTCACTGCCGCCGTCGATCACCGGAATAATATGGTCGACGTGCAGCTGGACGTCGGGCGCGGAGGCGCCGCAGTACTGGCATATGAAGGCGTCGCGCTTGAAAACGTCGAACCGGGTCTTTCTGCTCAATGTAGTGCGCGCCATCGGTGCAATATGTCAGTCATACATACGTAATCTAGGCAAAAGCGAATGGCTTTTGTCGGCGTATACAATTTGCAACCGACACATGCCAGTGCAACCGTAAGACGTAACCTAGCATTGCCGGTCGATTGCGCTGGTCGGTGAATATCGCCGTAAGGGCCTGTGATTATGTATTTGAAATTATGAGAGTTATTGTAATTTCGGCACGGCTTTTCCCGTCTGACGTGGGATAAACGCGATGGCGCGGCCGGGTCTGCGCGCGGGGGCGGCGATGCGTTGTAAACTGCATTTGCGCTCTATGGCTGCGGCTCGGCCGGCCACTGGCAGCCTTGAAATACAACCACCTGCCATTGCTTGCCGGATCGCGTCATACGACCTTGGCGAGCATGAGGGAGCGGCTGATTTCGGCGTTTTCATGAGTTGGCGATGCTCGCGGCCGTGCTTTCTTCGCCGTGCTTTCTTCGCCGTGCTTTCTTCTATGTAATCGGCCGGTCGGCCGCGGCCTTGGTTCACGCTTGCAATGGCGAATGCGGCCGCGCGCGCAAGCGATCGGTCCAGGTCATGAGGTTGGGCATGTCGTCGGCGAACTTCTCGGCGCGCCGGGCATTGTTGACCGCGTAGCCGACGATGATGTCGGTGACCTGAAAGGCGTCGCCCAGGAGATAGTTCCGGTCGGAGAGCGCATCGTCCAGGACCTTCAGGCCCTTTTTCTGCTCGATGTCGTTCTGCTCGATGATGGCCGGCACGCGCTTTTCCTCGGAATAGAGGACCGTGTTGCGGAAGCTGCTCCAGCTATGCGATTCGACCTCGCTCAGGACGAAGGCCGTCCACTGCTCGTGCAGCGCGCGCTCGCGTGAGCCAGTGGCGGGGATCAAGCCCCGGTCCGGATAACAGTCGGCTAAATGGGTACAGATCGCGGCCGATTCGAACAGCGCCTCGCCGTCGAGCAGCACGGCCGGTATCTTTGCCATAGGATGAACCTGGGCGATCTCGTCGCCGCCGGGCTGAGCCTCGATCGACGTGAAGGGCAGGTCCAGCTCCAGAAGGGTCCAACGAACCCGCTGCGATCGCGTAGGGCCGAATTCGTAGAGCGTTATGTCCATTGGCTTGTGCATCTCCTGGGTTGAGGTGGTCGACTGCTGCGGGGAGATTCGTGGCGATTACTTAACAAATTGGTTAAATAAAGGCAATTCAAAACCAACGGCATGCGACTGCAAGGGCGGCACGGCCAACCGGCGCCCGCCTCGCCAGCGCGGCGGACAAGCGAGCGGCGGAACCCGTTTATTGGATCCCGCCGCCACTTCCGCCTGACGTATTCTTTCGGCTTCTTACTGGCCGTTCGCCCGGTCTGCCGCCGGGCTCAAGGCCACCTCCCTAAACTTGGGCGCGAGCGCTTGACGCGCGTCGGCCCTGCTCTCCCCCTATTCCGGTTGTTCCGGCGTTCGATCCGCTTTGCCTGGCGCGGCGGGGTCTTTTGTTGCTCCGGTTGCTATTCGGTTACGCCGCGCTTGCTCGCGCGGCTCTATCTCTCACGCCGCGCTTGCTCGCGCGGCTCTATCTCTCACGCCGCGCTTGCTCGCGCGGCTCTATCTCTCACGCCGCGCTTGCTCGCGCGGCTGCGGCCCGTTTGTCGCGGCGGTTGACCAGATCGTCGTAGGCCTCGACGAGATCGGTGGTGATCTTGCCGACTTTGAATGTGCGCTCGTCGATCTGGGCGACCGGAGTCACCTCGGCCGCGGTGCCGGTGATGAAGACCTCCGAAGCCTTGGCGAGCTCGGCGGGCATGATCGCGCGTTCGATGATCTCGTGGCCGCGCTCGCGTGCGAGGCCGATCACGGTGCGCCGGGTGATGCCGTCGAGGAAGCAGTCGGGGGTCGGTGTGTGGATCGCGCCGTCGATGACGAGGAAGATATTCGCGCCGGTCGCCTCGGCGATCTGGCCGCGCCAATCGAGCATCAGTGCGTCACTGCAGCCCGCCTTTTCCGCGGCGTGCTTGGAGAGCGTGCAGATCATGTAGAGCCCGGCGGCCTTGGAATGCACGGGCGCGGTCTCCGGCGAGGGCCGGCGCCAGGGCGAGGTCTGCATGCGGATGCCCTGCAGGCGCGCTTCGGGCGAGAAATAGGCCGGCCATTCCCAGGCCGCGATCGCGAGGTGGATCGCGTTCTTCTGGGCCGAAACCCCCATCATCTCGCAGCCGCGCCAGGAAACGGGGCGGACATAGCCGTCGGCGATGCCCATCGCGGCGACCGCATCGCGGCAGGCCTGGTCGATCTGATCGGCGGTGAAGGGGACGCTGAAATCGAGGATTTCGGCGGAGCGGATCAGACGTTCGGAATGCTGGGTCAGCTCGAAGATCTCGCCGTCATAGACGCGCAAGCCCTCGAACACGCTGGAGGCGTAGTGTAAACCGTGGCTGAGCACGTGAATCTGGGCGTCTCGCCACGGCACCAATTCGCCGTCGAGCCAGATTTCGCCATCGCGGTCGTCAAAGGGTATAAGGCTCATGGGTGTTGCGCGCCTGCCTGGGACGGGATGGTTAACAAAGTTTCGTGGAATAACCCGCCTGAGTAACATTCGGTATCACATGGTGTCAACATGGCCGAGATCTCCCACCGTGTAAATCCGCTGTTTCTGCGCGAGGAGGAGCTGCGTCAGGGCATGGAGCTGATGCTGTTCGCCTATCGCGACGTCATGGCGGCAGCCGACCGGACCTTGACTGAGCATGGGCTGGGGCGGGCCCATCACCGCGCGGTCTATTTCATCGGCCGGCATCCGCAGGTCGGCGTCTCCGAGCTGTTGGCGATGCTGGGGATCACCAAACAGAGCCTGTCGCGGGTGCTGAAGGATTTGGCGGGTGCCGGCTTCGTCGATATCCGCGAGGCGCCGACCGACCGACGCCGCCGGCTGCTGACGCTGACCGAGCCGGGCGAGGCGCTGGAGCGCGCGCTGACCGATGCCCAGCGCCGCCGCTTTGCCCATGCCTACCGCGAGGCAGGCGCCACGGCGGTGGAAGGCTTCCGCCAAGTGCTGCTGGCGCTCACCGCCGACGAGCGGCGCAAGCTGCTGGCCGATAGCGCGGCGCCCTTACCATGATTTATGGGCCACGATGTATGCGCAATGATGTATGGGCCGTGATGGACAGGTCATGATAAAAAACGT